>Ga0193719_10000562_pt1 | contig 14157 bp, 13 predicted proteins | sample U2a2metaG_FD_160103 | JGI IMG/M metagenome (GOLD analysis project Ga0193719, IMG submission 160103) | Soil microbial communities from a riparian zone of the East river system, Colorado, United States - U2a2 | ecosystem: Environmental > Terrestrial > Soil > Riparian zone | place: USA: East... | reverse complement strand
ACAACGTCGTGCCGACACCGCAGGACATCTATCCGACTCGATCGTTGGATAACAACGCGTTGATCCAACCCGAAAGCCGCCAGGCCTTTACGCGTTTGCTGGCTCAAGGCTGGACCGACGCGATGCGGAGGCTACATCCGGACGGGCCGCTCTGGACATTCTGGGATTACAAATATGAACGGTGGCCGAAGGACAAAGGCATGCGACTCGATCACTTTCTGCTCTCGCCGAATTTGTCGGTCCGGCTGGTGGACGGCGGTGTTGACCGATGGGCGCGTGGGCAGGAAAACGCGAGCGACCACGCGCCAACATGGATCACGCTCGATCTCTAGACCAGAGTCGAGGTCCCAGCCAGCGTTTTTTGTCTGACCGCCAGCAGCGTACAGAGCTGCGTTTTCCCGTCCGCCTGGCGGATATAATTGGTCGCAATTACCATGCTCATCAAAGAAAAGCTGCCGCAAGGACACATTTATCTCCAGATTACGCAGGCTCCAATCAACTACTTTGACTTCCTGAACTTCTTCCGGGGTGGTCAAACTATTGACGACAACTTGGGTGCTACGGTTATTGCCTACAGCCTGCAAGCCAACTTGCTCAACGCCGCGATCAAGAGCGGACATCTCAAAAAAACGAAGAACATGGCAATGCCTAACGAATCCCTTGCTGACATTTCCCTGACGGAACTGGGGGCGGAACAGCTTATGACGCCACAGAACGGGCAACAACTTATGGAAGGCAAGAAATCCGAATGGGAGCGAGTAAAAAAGGAGCCATTGGGCGAGGGTGGACAAAGCAAGGTGTATCTCGTCCGCACCCCTGAGAGAACGAAACAACGCAGGCGCAGCCTCGAAATCATCAACTCGCACGCCCCCATGCTGACGGGTACCAAAGAGTCCATCTCTAGCCACAATTTGGAATACGTTGAAGCGATTCGAGACTACACCCGCCCGGACCTTCCCGAAGAACTTGGTGCGATGAACGATAAGAAAACAATTCCGCCCTGCGTCTACTATTCACTCTCCTCGTATGGAAGGACGTTCGGCCCAGTGGTCCAAATGATGTGTAGCTGGGGACGCTCGCACTTGAAGCGTCTGTCGGCAAGGCGATAAGGAGCCCCGGGGGCTCGCGCTCCGTAAGGGCGGACTGTCAATTCGGATGGTTGTCGCGGTACTCGGAACTTATTGGGGCAGAATAGTTTCTGGTTGCGGAGGCCCGATACGTACCGAATACACAATTCCTGAGCATTCCGTTCCGCAGCGGACTGATCCATTGCGCTGTGTAAGCGGTATGTTTTCAACACGAGCAAGTCTCGAACCCTCGGCCTGCACGGTCACTCTGTGGAGGACTATTCGTATCTCAGGGCCACCATTGGATCGACGCGCGTGGCACGGCGCGCAGGCATGTAGCATGCCGCGAGCGAAACCAGCGTGAGTAGGACAGCGACGCTAGCAAACGTTACTGGATCGGTGGGACGAATTCCGTAGAGCAAGCTCTGAAGATAACGCGTCAATATGAAAGCCCCGCCGATGCCTGCCACTAAGCCGATGCCAGCGAGCGCGATTCCTTGTCCCACGACGATCCTCAGCACGTTGCGTCTTCCCGCACCCAATGCCCTGCGGATGCCGATCTCCCGCGTCCGCCGCGTCACTTCATACGAGAGCAATCCGTACAGGCCAATGCACGCAAGGGCGAGTGCCAGCACTCCGAAGAAGCTGGAAAGGCGCGCGATGAGGCGCTCCTGAAAAAGCAACTGATCGATACTCTCAGATTCCGTTACGATGTTAGATATCGGCAGAGTGCCGTCCACTTGACTTACCACACCGCGGACCGCCGAAATGATGGAGGTGGGACTGTTCGTCGTCCGCAGTTCGAAGTCTGCAAAACCAGGTTTCGAGGCAGGGACGTACGTGGTGGGGAGGGTTTCTCCTCGAAGATCGGTATACTTCGCATCGCGAACCACCCCGACGACTACATAACCCGGATCGCTTCGATCGGCGCCAAGATGCCCGAAGCGCTGTCCCAAGGGATCGAGAGTGCCTAGATAGCGGCGGACAAAAGTCTGATTGACGATGGCTGGCTGCGGCGTGGACGCCTGCGCCGGAACAGAGCCGTAGGGCGGACCTAAAGTTGGCGCGGAAACTGCCGCGGCAGCAGAGGGCGCTGTAAAATCCGCAGCCGAGAAATCGCGGCCTTCAGAAGAGGCATCCTCATTGTTGCGAAGAAATCGGAACCCACTCGAAGAAACTCCGAATCGGCTCCCGATTCTTCAGGTGCGCCTGGCAAATGAAACTTCGTCCCTTGCTGCCAGCCGCCCAGCAGCGGCACGCTGGAATAGCTGACAGACTTCACGCTGGGGATGCCACTCAGGCGACTTTGGAGGTTGCGATAAAGCATGTCTACGCGGGCCCCTTTGTAGCCGGTAAGCTCGGGATTAATTCTGAAATTCAAGATGTTGCTGGTATCAAAACCGGGGTCAACGTCCCTCAAATTCTGAAGCGTCCGGACCACCAATCCCGCACCGACAAGCACGACCATCGTCAAGCCGATCTGCCCAACAAATTACAATCCAATCAGCCGCTGATCGAGTTCGGGAATACCAAAGGCAATCGTCTCGGGTTCAATCGCAGGCCGGAACGTAAGCGAGCCGGGTATCCGGTTTGCAAGAGCTGACTCGATTTGTGTGCGAAGAACACCCGCTGCGGAACTCACCGGAACTCCCGTCACCCAGGCTTGGGTATATTCGCCTTTTGTTCGCCTACGAGAGTCTTGTCACAAGGACGTTCGCCTAACTCGCAGGGCAACCCTGCATGGAGTTCCTGGACAAGATTGAAACTATTCCTATCTGCTGTCGGCGTTCTCGTTATTGTGCTTGGTGTTTTTGCGGCAGCAATAATTTTGGGTTCGTTTATTGCTGCCGTGGTTGGGATATTACTTGTGCTAATAACGGCGACCGCTTTCGTAAGAGCAGCCTTTCAGCGCGCCCGCCGCCCTACGCTCCGCCGCTAGTCCTTCGATGCACGGCGGCGGGATTTGCTCGAACAGTTGATTTTGGACGAAACCACTTCGTCGCTTGACGCGGGTTCAGAACAACAACTGCTTGGCAGTCTGCGAAGAATTCTGCCAGGCACTACGGTTATCGTGATTTCGCATCGGCTGTCCGCATTGCAATGTGTTGACAGGGTGATCGTTCTTGAAGCGGGACGCATCGTTGAGGATGACGTACCGACAGCGCTTCTCGCGAACAGTGACGCTTACTCTCGACTATTCAATGCTGGTGGCACAGCCTGCACACCGGTGCCCGAATAGTGTTAAAAACAGGGCTTGCACAATACTACGAATTATTCGTAGTATTGTGTATGCCGGAAACTCATGCAGAAGCGCTTCGGCGGCTCTATGAAGTTGCGGAGGACCAGCAAGGCCTTTTCACGACCAAGCAGGCCAAGGCTGCCGGATTTGCGGAAAACACCCATCCTTATCATGTGCAGGCCGGCAACTGGATCCGGGAGCACCGCGGCATTTATCGGCTCGCGCTGTTTCCTGCGACCGAGCACCCCGACCTGGTGCAGTGGGCCCTCTGGTCCAGAAACCGACGCGAAGAAACTGAAGGTGTCTACAGCCATGAGACCGCGCTGAGTCTGTGGGAACTGTCTGACGTGAATCCTTCCAAACTCCACCTGACCGTTCCCAGCCATTTCAGGCGGAACAGCAAACCGCCTCGCATCCTCGTTCTGCACTATGCTGACATCCCCGACCGGGACATCGAAACCGCACAAGGGTTCAAGTTCACCAAGCCCCTTCGGACGATCCTTGACCTGGTTGAAGAGGATTCCGCATCCAAAGACATAATCCGCCAGGCGATTCGGCAAGCTTTCGAACGAGGACTGATCGATCGGAAACAGATAAGCTCTGCAAAGATGAAAGACCCAGTTCGAAAGCTCTTCGAAGTTGAGTTTCGGCGCGCGACACAATGAAGCCGGCAAAGAAGTACGCCTCCGCTGGTGCGCTCCGACGTGCGCTTGAGGATCGTCTCCGTCAAACCGCGAACACAGAGCAAATCGATCTAGCTCGCTTGCGCCGCCAAGTGGCTTTCGACCGGCTTCTTGCTAGGCTCTTTCATTCCGATGAAGCGCCCTGGGCATTGAAGGGCGGTTATGCGATGGAACTGCAACTGCGAGTTGCGCGCACAACAGTTGATATCGATTTGACGTTGCCTGCCAGCCTGAATCTCTCCTCTCAAGAAGCGACTACGACCGTGCGAGAGATGCTACAAGAAGCCGCGAGCCGCGACCTAGGAGACTGGTTTGTTTACACCGTTCGCGCAGCAATGATGGATCTGGATGCCGCACCCTACGGCGGAGCGCGGTACCCCATTGAGTGCCGCATGGACGGGCGAACGTTCACGAAGTTCCATCTCGATGTTGGTATTGGTGATGTACTGATCCCGCCACTGCAGAAGATTCAGGGCCGGGACTGGCTCGGCTTTGCGGAAATATCAGTGGCTGCGATGCGATTGATCTCCAAAGAGCAGCAAGTCGCTGAAAAGCTGCACGCCTACACGTTGCCGAGAAGCACGCCCAACAGTCGCGTCAAAGACCTTGTTGATCTCCTCTTGCTTGCCCGCACGGGTCAAGTGCGCCAGACACAACTGACGAAGCTGTGCGCATGACGTTCGACCGCAGGAAGACGCATGTGATTCCCTCAACGCTCGTGCCTCCTCCGGAATCATGGGACAGGCAATTCAGAGCGCTTGCTACCGAGTGTGGGATTGCATCCGGGATGGAAGATAGCTTCCGCGAAGTCGAGACCTTCCTCGATCAAGTCTTGCACCCTGGTAAGGCCAAATAGGGCGGAAAGCCGAACGGCCCATCACGTCCCTGGAAGACCTATGGTCTCCTATCACGTTGAAGACATGCGACGCCTCTACGATCCGGGCTGTCTAGCGAACATTTCAGGCAAAGTGTCGCTTCGCGTGCCTCTTCCATGACACATTCTCAGCACACTCCCAACCGGAAGGACCCACGCCGTGTACGAAGTTTCAACAGGAGTTCGAGCACACGAAACGAGGATGGTGGAATTGTCCTCGACATAGATCATGGCCAAATGTTTCGGCTGAACTCCGTAGGAGCGCTAATCCTGGAATCCCTGGCCAAGGGATCTGCGGAAACAGAAATCGCCCAAGAAATCGCTCGGCTATACAGCATCAGCGAAAAAACTGCAGTAGCCGACGTGCATGAGTTCCTCGAATCGCTCGAACAACACAAACTTGTTCGCACGCAGCAACGAGAGAAGGCTTCATGAGCGGCGTGACTGTGGAACAGGGTACCCACCCCGTTGCCGCCCAGTTGGCGCCGCAGGATCTGTACCGTCTGCTCATACTCCGAAAGGGCGGATCAGAACTCCTCGTTGCCAGTGAAGGACCGTCCTTCACACTTCCTTGCGTCGAAATTCCCAAGTGGGAACGAGTGGCAGAGAACCTGACCGAGGCAACTAGGAAGCGCTATGGAATTTATTCAGCCTGCCTTTTCGCGCCTGAGCCATCCGATGCCACGACAGATCGCGAACAGCCACTTTACCAAGTGATGGAGACAACGGAAGGCAGGGCTGCGATCCCCAACGAAATGCGTTGGTTGCCACTCGATTCGATCTCAGATCAATCCTTTGCGGATGAGCAAGATCTCGAGGCGATTGCTGGAGCGTTGCGTCAGATAGGCGGATTTCAAAGCGGCGAGCCAATTGGACCATTTGGGAGTCCGGGCTGGGTCGAGGAGTTGTTCCGTTGGGTACAGCGTGAGGTTGAGCCATACGGGCTTCGCTTGACCGGCAAGTTCCGGCAGCTCAATGCCAGCCCGACCTTCTCACTGCTCCGGCTTGAAACAAACGCTCAAGCTGTGTGGTTCAAGGCTGTCGGTGAACCCAATCTGCGGGAGTTTTCGATATCTATCGCGCTGACAAGACCGTTTCCCGGCTTCGTGCCGACCATCATCGCAAGCCATCCCACCTGGCACGGGTGGCTGACTACAGAGTTCGCAAGATCGACGTTAGATGAAGTTCCAGATGCTTGTGCCTGGCAACGGACTGCGGAGACCCTCGCAGCGCTCCAAATCGCCTCGATCGGAAAGGCTGATGGACTGCTTGATGCTGAATGCCGTGACCTTCGGGTTCCTCGCCTCCTGACCTTGGTCGATCCATTCATAGAAGTAATGTCGCAGTTCATGGAAGAACAACACTTAAGGCGGGTACCAAATTTGTCCCGGAGACTCGACAGATAGACCTCTTTTCGAGCGTGAGTCTCGCTTACACGTGTGTTCGTTACCACCGAATGGGATTACGGGTGCAGTTGGTTGCCGCGATGACCGCGGTTGCTGATTTGAGCAGTTGCTTCGGTGAGCAAGGTCCTTTGAATCTCTCAGTCACAGATCGCTATCCCTCGCTTGGAGCCTCCGGAAACTCCACGAGCATCAGTGCCAACATTGGGTCCCCATCTGTCAGAGAGAAAGTAACGGACGAACTTCTAATTGCTCGTACCTGCGAAGGGAACCGAGAGGCAACGGCCGAGCTGTTTCATCGAGTGCCCAATTGCCCGTAACCTTATGAGTTCGTTGGTTGCGGGGGGTGGATTTGAACCACCGACCTTTGGGTTATGAGGCCAACAGAATAAACGACAGCATTTCATTTCAACGACTTGACGCCGCCGGGAACGACCCAAGGTCATTGGAAAGACACGAAAGCACAGATATTGGACCACAGTCGGACCACACTCGTAGAGATGTCGCAAGACTTTCGGCTCTTTACTCTCGTTTCCGCAATGACTAGCCTGCCTGCCAGAGGATGTGGGACTTACCTCTTCTCCAATCCCTCAAGTCCGGCTGCTTGCAATTGCTTTAGAGCATCCCAATGGTGAGGGGGGGGTGACGTACGACTCCGCCATGGTGCGCCAGCGTCGAGCCATAACCTCCGAAGTTCTGCGTGCGATTTCGTCGCGTCATGGTATCCGAACTCGGTTCCGCAGGACGGACAAATCTCAAACGAGGCACATCCGGAGCCATCATAGGCTGGTTCCGAGAGTCCCGCAAAACCACAAACAGGACAAGAAAATGTATGGCTATTGGGCATTGAAATAGTCCAAGTTCGTAGCATACCCGTGTATGCTGGGGTCGGGTTTGAAATAAGTACGGATTGTCCCATTGCCCTGCGCTACACCAAACTCTTCCGTGGCAGGGTTGTACCGCACTATGTCACCATTCGGGCGGACCTTCTCCAAAACACCCGACGCACGTGGGCCGTTCAGGAATGTGTCAGCTTGCTGTTGGTATTCGCCGGGCGTCTTCGCCCCAAAATCCCGCCCGTGATCTCCAAAATGGCCCTGCAGCTGAGCATCAGTTGCAAATCTTCCGATTGCTGTGGCCGCAGTGATGACAAACTTTTGTCCCTCGCTAGTGAAAGAAGAAGCGCCATTTTGGTAAGCCTTGTCAAAATCATTCACCTGTGTATCACTCATCTTGGCGAACTGTTCCCTGTTACCTCCCGCGTGATTCACGTACCAATTGCGGTTGTACTCGGCCGTGCCGTGAGCCACTTCTGTATTGGTTTTCGCCCCGTTACCTGCCCAATAGTTGGCGGCTATTTGTACGGTGTTACAGACGGACTGAACCCAGCTCCAGCAATGGCCGTTTGGATCGGTCAGCGTCGCGGGGTTGTTCTTGACATACCCATATAGGTTTAGGCTCTGTGGATTGCCGAAGTCAGCGTAGGGGACACCAGTTGGGGACGCCGCCCAATCAGGCGTCATAAACCTGCCAAGAGATGAGCCGTAGTACCTGGCACCGAACATATCGAGGCCGCTCTCTGTATCCCGTTCTTTGCCCGTGAGGTGCAAGGCGCTGACATCGGTGCCGGAACATTGTTGGCCGTCGCCAAAAGGGAGATTGGTACACGTTTCAAGCGCCGATCCGTCCGCATTTCTCCGAATGCGTTCGGTGCCCAAGTGGTCCGGGAACGTGAAGTACAATCCCTGTCCGTTGTACGTGGCAACATGCCGTCCGCCGGCATAAACCTCGCCGCGAACTAGATTGCCGCCGACGCCGAGCTGAGCTAACTGACGGCCATCCTGATGAAGAATGTATTCCGCCACGAACACGCCGGTCGCCTTTTTACCTACCCGCCGCCCATCGGCGTCGTATACGTAGGCGGTGCTGCCATCAACGCTGAGGATTCGGTTCTCGGCGTCGTAGGTGTACGTGTGTGTTCCATCATTTAGCTCGTTGCCCGCCGCGTCGTAAGAGTACCCGACGATGCGGTTGTTAGTAGTAAACGACAAGGGCCTGCTGTTGCAGCTCCCGCTGGACGGGCTCTCCTGCCATCGGTTCCCGTAACGGTCGTACCCGAAACTACAGCCCTCGCCAGCGTTGGACGCTACCGCCGTTGAGAGCCTGTTGAAGTCGTCATAGGTGTTCAACCAGTTTCCATTGACGCTGTCGTTCAAGGTTGTTACGTCTCCATTCGGAGCATACAAAAGGCTCTCTGTGTAGAAGTTTTGCAGCCCGCCCGATCCAGGTCCTGCGGCCGCGATTGATGCAATCCGGCCACGATTGTTGTAACTCCAACTCTCGGCCATGCTCGGCCCCACGCTGGCGCTCGCCGGTGCACCCAAGGGAGTGTAGTGCAGGCTGTCCAGAACGGCGAACTGGGCCAGGGTGGTGCTTGCTTTTTGAAGGCGACCCGCACTCGTATAGAGATTGGTCTGCGTCTGAGATCCTGCGGCAGGAAAACCAGCGGTCACGGTCTTTTCGTCGCCGATCAGATCGTATGCATAACCGACATTGTATCGATCCAGGGCGCAAGTATCCGGCGCACATTGATACTCCAGTTGCAGGCGGCCCATTTTGTCGTATGTCACTAGGGAACGCTTGTAGAGAACTGTGGAGCCGCTGCTGACGGATGCGTAGGTTCTCCGACCGACATCGTTGACCGCTCCTATTTCTGACGACTGGTCATACTGGTTTGTCACCGAGGGCGTGCTGCCATCGTTATAGGAGATGCCCGTCGTTCGGTTCAGAGCATCGTATCCGTAGGTAGTTGTGACGGTCACGGAAGTATTCGACTGGTTGGGCTTGGGGGCGATTTTGGTGGCTAGGTTTCCGTTGGCGTCATAACTGTAGCGGATCGTTCCCGCTGTATAGCTACCGTTGTCTGGGTTGGGGCAAGTCACGCTGGCGATTTCCGGGTTTGCTGCGCACAAGAGCCGCGAAAGAGAATTGTAGCTGAAGGTTCGCGGACTCAAACTGCCCTGATTGACGCTGAGAAGATTCCCCAATGCGTCGTAGGCGTAGGAGGTTAGAAATCCAGTTTTCGCAATATCCTGGCCACATGCCCCCGGAGTTCCACCCGTTCCCAATTGAGTAGAGCTGGTGACTTCGCATACAGATACCAACCTTCCAAACCCGTCAGTCTGGAAAACCCGCTCAATCTTCCTGGTGCCATTGCCATTGCCTTCGTCCATTGTGTCGGCGGCCCTGCCTGTGTAGCTGGTGATCACGGTTGAGCTGTCCGGCTGGGTCACTTGCTTCGTTCTGCCCAGTGCGTCGTAGAGGTATGTCGTGGTGCCGTCGGTGGGCGATGATGCTGCGCGGTGGGGGTTAGAGCGCGTGAAGACACGCTCCAACCCGTCATAGGTCGTATCAGTCGTGTCGACGCCATCAGGATCGGAATTGAGCTGGGTGTGAATGACGTGGCCCAGGCCGTCCATTGAGCCGAGTGTCACCATCCATCCGGCCGGAGGAGAGGCCGCGCTGCAAGTTGCACCTGGCGCGCCATTGATCAGTTTGCAAGTCGTCATGCTTGGATTAGGTGCCGTGTCGTTGTAAGAGAGGAGCGTCTGGCCACTATCCGGGTAGTCAATTTCAGTCAGGCGCGCGAATGGATCCTGGTATTTGTAGGTGGTTGGTTGCCCGTTTTGATCCTTCGAGACCGTAAGCTGTCCATTTGCATAGTCGTAGGAAAAGTTCTCGACATGACTAGCTCCGCTCGTGGGCGGGTAGGTAATGCGTGTCACGTGGGCGTTAGTGTTCCCCGGGGGCGTGCCCCCGCTGGTGTAGCTGTCGACGTAAGAAAACTGTGTGACGTTGAGCTTCGGGTCGGTCATGGTCAAGACTTGCCCCGTCTCGTCGTATGCATACTTGATGACAGAGTTTGGGCAATTCGTCGCGCCGACGAAACATCTCACGGTCTTAGTAGTGGCGTTTCCCCGATTGTTGTTGCTGGGGCTGAAATTGGTTTCATCATGGCTGACGGCCGTGGGCGAGACCGTTGCCACTGAGGTCTGATCGTAAGCGTAGTCCGTCTCAGCCAATAGGGTACCGTTACCGTAAACCTTGACCGTCGATGGGCGGTCGGACATAGAGGTACCTGGAAACGGCGTCGGTGGAAAACTCTGGTACGTGATCACTGTCTCCCGCGTGGCAGTGCTGGCGGGCGAACTAGCCCCTTGCGCACATGCGTTCGACGCAAGGATGCCATAGTCATATTCCTTCTTGTCCGAGACAAGGTTGAAGCCTGCGTAGGCGTAGAAGGCGCCCGCGGTCGGCCCGCTAGGGAGGGTCACGCACTCAGACAGCAGTTGTGGAGGACTGGAAAGGTTCCAATTCTTGGTGACTGTTTTCAGGACGGAGCCGTTGAAGTCCTTGTAAACAACCGTACTTTCTACAGGGCTCTGTCCGGAGAACAAACTGCAACAGACGGGGGCGGAACGGTACGTATACACCGTCTGAAAGCTCGGGGCGACGCTGCAGCTGCTGGCGCGCGCGCAATCCTTGGTCGTGACTGTTGTGGTCTTCTGGGTCCATTGATTGGCTCCGCTACCGGTTCCCCAAGTTGTGGTGTAAGCAAAGTCCTGCTCCAGAGCCTGATGAGTCCCGTCAAAACTAACATTCCTTTTCTGGATGGCGGGCCAGCCGTGTTGATACCAGCAAACCTTGCTCATATAACCACTACCGCCAAGGGCAAGGGATTCTGAGTGTAGATTTGCCCCCCATGTGTAGGTTACGGATCCCCCCGTTGGGTACTTGATGCTATTGAGCAGCCCGTAGGTCGGGTCATATCCGAAAGTGTACTTCTGGGGATTGGAAACGGTGCTGTTGGGAAGAGTGATAGTCTGCATGGCCTTTAAGCTCCAAACCTGGGCGGGAAGCGACGTGGGGCACCCAGCAGTGCTGAAGCTCGTCAAAAGGGTTGAGTCGGCTGTGTAGTTTCTGTTCGCTGTTGAGTACCCGAAGGCATATGGATTAGCAAGGCCCGCGATGGCGACAGACGCTATTTGACTGTTCGCCACGGTGGTCACACCGGTGGCCCCGCAACAATTTCCGTTGGTATCTTCCGCACCCTGGTGTCTCCCATGCTCGTCTCCCACGTAGGACGTGACGTTTGGTGTCTGCGCGGTACCCGTCAACGTCATGGAGTACTCCCCATCACTCCAACCGGTGTTAAAACCACTGACACCAGCGCCCGAGCACCCTTCATCTCCCCCCGCAGTTCCACTGGCGGTGATCCACCCCACATTCATGGAATGCCGATTCGCAAAAGGATCGATGTAGACATAACCGCTATTGAAACTGCACGTCGCAAATAGCAGGGGACTGGAGCTAATCTGCACATTTAGGGAACTTTGCTGGAAGAACGTTTGAGCGATCCCTGTGTTGGCAACAAAGCCGCCTGGGATCAAACCAACGGCATCCGGGACGCTCAACCCAGTGATGTGTGAAGAATCAGTCCAAAATATGTTGAGGGCTGGCTGAACAAATCCGCCAACGGAACCCCAGGATACACGCGCCGCAGGTTGGCTTACGCCCCCTGAATCATATCCGAAAACGTAGAACGGAAAATTGACGTCACCGCGCTGCTGTGCGACAGGTGCTTCAACGCGCAAACTGAGAGATCCATTGGCTGGGTTTACAGTCTCGTTTAGCAACTTGACGTAATTGTGGCCTGATCCAGGGGTCGGCACCGACACGAGATTGATATTACTTACGTTGATCACTTGGCCAGAAGCGACCGAGACTAACCCTACTAGGCAGGCGACAGCGAAGGCGCGCAAAAAGGGGAACGTAGCCACATGACGAGCCATAGGCTCCTCCAAGCAACTTGATTTCCCCCCTCAAGGAAATTCGTGCCGCAGGAATCTAATTTGAGGGATATCTCGTGTCAAGGAAAAAAAGTTTCATCTACGTCACTTATCGGGACACACGGTACGTGGTAGGTTGTCGCATATTGATACAAGTTACTGTCGGCAATCCGACAGATTTAACAACCATAGCATTTCGATAAGTCGTGGCTGTCACCAAAGCTCTTTCTCAAGATGAGATGGGAGGAGTGAACTTACTCGGTGCCTTCTTCATTTGCTTAACGGCGGGGACAAAGGCTGCGAAGATTCCTTGCCGAAAAGGGAGTCGATGAGCGGCTTGACGGGCTTCGACACTGCGAGTTCCCGTACCATCGGGACGCACAACAAATTCCTCTATATGGCAGGACACAAGCGCAGCCGCTGGCCCCGTAAATCCCGCCAGCAATGTGAAGGTTCTGAGGCGGGGCGAGAGAAGCAGCAGAAAGAAAAGGCCGATCACAACGATTTATCAAGGCGGGTTACCACAATGATGGTCGCTCGCCTTCAGTTTGTTTTATAGCCGCGTAGATCGCTGGAAAGACCAGACTGGCAAGAGGGAGATTCTGAACTAAATCCGCCTTATTTTTGTCTGGTCAGACGCCACAGAATAGTCAGCGGGTCGCGACCTTTGCCCGCCGTAATGAGTCCGCGCTGCTTCATGGCTTCTATGGTATTGCGATTGGCAGACAGAGGCCGGATTACTTCGTTGCCTTTTAATCGGCGCAAAATGGGGCCGCTGCCAAGCGAATCAGTTTCAAGCTCGTACCCATCTTGCATGTACGACAGAAGGTCTCGTTCAGTCTCTGTCAGTTTCGGCGAGGGGTTAGCGGTTTTCTTCTTCGCCATTGTTTAGCTCGTCCGTTCCAATATTCGGGTACGATCTCGTCCAATGGGCGAACTCGGCGCATCATCCGGCCTCAAATTGCTCAGCACTGACGCTCTCCGTCCCCGGATCGGAGTGTCGGGGACTCGGAGCGGCAACATACGCCGTATGCCTGCCACAGCCGAAACCACGGACTGTTGGCAAGCATCTGGTCATGTCGTCGATTCGCAGCCGAGAGGTCGCTTGCGCTGAGTGGCCTAATATCTGGCGCTTCGAACATTTCCTGTAGCTGCTCAATCTCGTCAATGATGCGTTCAACGTCCATCCATCACAATATCTAACAGAAAAGCGCCGGAGGTCAATTCGTGTAGGTACTCTAAAGACCACAACTGCGGGACTCGCCCCGGAGCCAGTTCGGAAAAATTGAGCCAGAAGTGACTAAGCTACTGTCACTGTGGTCGCGGCAGAGAACCCGTTCGGCGTCAACAACATCAATATCGCTCCAGTCCCCGGATCTCCGGGTACAAGCGTTATTTTCAGTGTCTGTGAATCTACAAACTCAACGGACGAGGCCGGCAAGTCAAGCGGTTCCTTCGCATTCACCGGGGTCCATCTCGCCGTTGTGCCAACCCGGAAGCCGGAACCGGTGACCTTGACTATGATCGCGTTCTTTCCCGAAGCCACCAGCCTATTGACATCAGCCCCGGCGGGAGGCGTAGGTTTCTTTGTCGCGTCTTCCATATCCACAGTGGCAATGGCGGGCGGGTCGGCAGTGTACCGGGACCGCAGCCATCGCTCCGGCATTCTTCTTTGCCTTTCAGAATATCGAGGAGAACGTGCGTCACCAATTACAAAAACTGCACACCCATCCATGGATTCCCAAAGAGGTCTCGGTGCGAGGATTCGTCTACGACGTTAGCAGCGGCCGATTGCGGGAAATAAAAGGGGCTTGAGCGGTGCTCGTTTGTACTTCTGCCTGACGGTAATTCACAACTCTGGTCAGCACCTTGCTTTCTGTCCGAAGGTGAACCAATCTGACCCAGTTAATTCGAACGCCTCTGCCTAACGAACATATTTCTGAAGCTCGATCACCGCTTTCGGGCTCTTGCCCTACGGAAGATCATTGAAGGTGCGGAAGGACAATACCGCGTCCTATTCGCATTGCTGGCCGGTACCGGTA
>Ga0193719_10000561_pt1 | contig 14166 bp, 10 predicted proteins | sample U2a2metaG_FD_160103 | JGI IMG/M metagenome (GOLD analysis project Ga0193719, IMG submission 160103) | Soil microbial communities from a riparian zone of the East river system, Colorado, United States - U2a2 | ecosystem: Environmental > Terrestrial > Soil > Riparian zone | place: USA: East... | reverse complement strand
TATGGGGGATTTGCCGATTATAGAGGGAGTGGGAGATTTTCTGGAAGATTAACTGCAACTATGGTCATGGGCGGGGCCATAGCACAGAAGCTCTTGAAGTACTCGTTAGGCATAGAAACTATTGCCTATACTATTCAGATAGGTCAAATTAGTTGCAATTCTTTATCATATGAAGAGGCAAAGCAAAATAGATATACAAATGAGGTTCGATGTCCACGTCCTGAAATTGCTGAAAAAATGAAATCCATTATTATTGATGCGAGGAAAAATGGCGATTCACTGGGAGGAATTGTTGAATGTATATCAGTAGGATTGCCAGTAGGATTGGGAGAACCGATATTCTCCTCCATGGAATCTGACCTCAGTAAAGCATTATTTGGTATTCCATCCGTAAAGGCTATAGAATTTGGATCTGGTTTTTCGGGAACAAAGCTATTAGGTTCTGAAAATAATGATGAGTATGCAATCTCTAAGGACAATAAGATAATAACGAAGACAAACAATTCTGGAGGAATTTTGGGAGGCTTAACTAACGGAATGCCATTAGTAATCAGAATTGGATTCAAACCAGCATCGTCGATTGCAAAAAAACAAAAAACAGTGGATCTAGTTTCAAATTCCGAATGTGAAATTGTTGTTCCTGGTAGGCATGATCCCTGTGTTGTTCCTCGAGCTATACCTGTGGTTGAGTCTTTAGTATCTTTTATTTTGGCTGACCATGCGATTAGATGGGCTCTAATTCCACCGGTGTTAGGCGATAGAAAAAAATGAGCAATGAAAACGAGCTCAAACTAGAAAAATTACGCGATGAGATGCGAATTGTAACTGCAGATATAATAAAGCTTGTGCAAAAAAGGATGAGTATTGCAAGTGAAATTGGAAATATCAAGGATAATCTTATGATGAAAATAGAAGACATTTCTGTTGAACAAGATATTGCACGAAATGTTCACGAATTGGGAACACAAATAGGCTTGAATAATGAGTTTATTGGTAGATTTTTGAATTTATTATTTTTAGAGTCAATAAATATTCAAAAAGCAAAAACCTCAAAAAAAGAAACTAAGTTGGATCATATGGCCATGTTCCTGAAAGCAAAACAACTGGAGTCGGAAGGTAAGAAAATAATTCATTTGGAAGTTGGTGAACCTGATTATCTGCCTCCAGTTAATGTCAAAAATGAATTATTGAAAACCTTCGAGAAAAAAAGAATTCACTACACTCAGACCAATGGAGTTCCTATGCTAAGAAAATTAATAACACAAGAAAGATCAGTAAAGGAAGAAAATGTAATAATTACTCCTGGAGCAAGGTTTGCAGTATTTAGTGCGATGGTTTCTAACATATCAGTTGGGGATGAACTAATCATTTCTGAGCCGGCGTGGCCTGCTTACAGAGATTGTGCAAATTTTATTGGTGTAAAGGTTAAGGCAGTCAGGACTAACGTAGAACAAAAATGGGAGCTCGATTTGGATCAATTAGAGCAGCTGATTACATCTAATACTAAAATGATAGTTCTAAATTCTCCGAACAATCCAACAGGAAAAATAATTCGAGAAAGAGAGATTGATGAAATCCTCAAATTGGCTAGAAAAAATGACATATTTGTACTTAGTGACGAAGTATACTCGATGTATTCCTATATCCCGTATAAGAGCATTTTAGACTTTGGATATGATAAGAGTATAATGGTATCTTCATTTTCAAAGAGCCATGCTATGACAGGCTTTAGAGTTGGATATGCAATAAGTTCAAAGGATATAATAGATAGAATATCAAAAATTCAAGCGATAGCGATAACGAGTGTTGCAGAACCAATGCAGTATGCCGCTATTGCAGCGATGAATAGTAACGTTACCAAGAATATAACTTTAATGAAGAAACGGCTAGATTTCATAAAAAGAGAATTAGAAAATCTACCTTGCGAATTCATTAATCCAGACGGAGGTATGTACTATTTTGTGAGATTCAACAATAGCACAGATGTAAATAAGATAATATTCAACCTGTTAAACGAAGGGGTCGCAGTAGCTCCTGGACTTGGTTTTGGAGAAACATATTTTGATTTCATAAGAATATCAGCTTGTCAACCAACAAAATTGCTAAATGATGGATTAAAAATACTAAAAAAAGTTACGAATGTGTGATACAATGGTTACATCGGTGGCGATAGTAGGTGTGGGTAAAATGGGTCTCTGGTTCTGCAACTATTTTTCAAAAAAAAATAACTTTAATGTGTCATTGTATGATAAGAGAAATATCAAATTAGATTTAAAAAAATATCCCTACAACATTACTGTCTGCAAATCCTTGGAAACGTGTGTTAGAGAAGCGGACATCGTAATTGTATGTGTACCAATTAGGATAACAATTGCCGTCGTTAATAAGTGCATACCTATAATGAAAAAAGGTGCTTGTATAGTAGAGATAACATCACTCAAAACCGATATCTTTGATTCTTTGTTGAAAATTCCAGATCATTTGGTACCCCTCTCAATTCATCCAATGTTTGGTCCAGGAGCTAAGCAGCTACGTGATACAAAAATATTGATTATACCGGTCAGGAACAAGAGGAAAGAGCAAAAATTAGTAAAATCTTTATTTAATGAAGCGAAAACAATAGTAATCAAAAGTCCAAAATATCATGATGCATTAATGGCTGTAATTCTCGGAATGGTTTACTACGTTAATTTGTTATTAGGTGTCACTTTAAGCAATGAAAATATAACATTATTAAAGAAATTCTCGGGAACTACTTTTTATCTTCAAGCACTGTTATTTGAAAGTATATTAACAGACAATTCGTCACTTATATCATCACTATTGGCAGATAACAAGGAATTATTAAAATATCTAAAAAAATTTAATGAGGAATCAACTAAATTATTCTCCATTTTAACCAAAAATAAGGTTGAGCTTGAAAAAAGAATTAATAAAATAAAGAAAAATTATACCAACAAGAGAAACATTGCATCGTCATATGAAAAGATGTACTCAATATTAACCGAAATGAACAGCAAGTGAATCAAACTAAATTCTTTCAGATGCCAGGACATGAATCAAAAGCTCCAATCATTGACTCAAATTTACTATTGCAATGATTGACATAAATCAACTTTTTACACATTTAGAGTAATTTATGATAAAAAAAACTGTTATAGATTTATGCTGCGTAAATAATTCATGCAAAAAGGCAAGATTATACCTGGAATCATTCCTAGGAACGGAAGATGAATGCATAGAAGGATTTCTCAGTTGCAAAATTTGTAAGTCGAAATATCCCATAATTCAAGGTGTTCCGATATTATTGGAAAATTTTCATAAATATGCATGTCAAAGAATTATTACATTTGGTAAGTGGATAGTAAATTCTAAATCATCTCAAATAAAGTCGTTTCTTAAATCAGAAGGAGCAAAAATTCGTGGTCATACATGCAATGATCGCTACGAAGAGAACGGTATTTGGTATAATGTTTATCTGAACACTCATAATGGTTACCCTTCAGATGATAGATTATTGTCTCTATTGAAGAAGCAAATAAAACCTCATCACGTTTACAAGATGTTGACAAACGAGGACCTAAATTTAAGTGGAATTGGATTGGACATTGGTTGTTCTATAGGTTCAAGCACCATTGAATTGTCAAAAAAGCTGTCATATGTCTTTGGAATAGATCTTTCCTATTCGTTCATATTAGAAGCAAGAAAAATAATGCACAATAGAAATAGAAGAAACATGGAATTTATTGTAGCAGATGCTACGAATCTTCCGTTTAAATCGAATTTCTTTCATAGTATAGTTGCCTTAAATGTTATTGATAGGTTAGATTTCAACAAATTAATTTGTTCCGTAAATAAATCTATCAAAAAGAATGGAAAATTGATTCTAATTGATCCTTACCATTTTGTTGACTATAATGGTAAAGATAAATTTGATTCGAGTCAAATCAGGAAAAGATTAGAAAAATTTGGATACAAAATAAATAATGAAGAGTCATATATCCCATGGATAATGAAAATAAATGAGAGGTCTTATCTCTTTTACTTTGTGGATTTTATAGAAGCAAAGAAAAATGATTAAAATTCTTTTGTAAATAATCAATATAAATTTTTATGTAATTCAAGGTAACAGTACCAACGACTTATCAGACTCCGATTCAAATAGTTCTAAGCTCTCTTATTCTTGTTTCTTAGTGGATTTGCAATAGCGTCCAGAGTATTTCCAATCAAGAAAAATGCCAGGGCGGTTAATGCAATCATAAGTCCAGGAGGCACAATCCACCACCATATACCTCGTGACGCAGCATCTGCGGTGTTTGCTTCATGGAGTAGTTGTCCCCAAGTAGGTAATGATGGATCTCCTAAACCGAGAAAGCTCAATGCAGCTTCGGTAAGTATAGCTGCAGGAACAGCGATTGCCACACTTGCAAATGTCAGTGGAAGTAGTTGTGGAATTATGTGTTTGAAAATTACCTTTAAATCTGACTGTCCCATTAGTTTAGCTGCTTCAACATACTGAAAATTGCGCATCTGTAATGCAATGCTTCTAATTATTTTTGCAGCTCCCATCCAGCTGAAAATTAGTAAAAATCCAATTATTAAAAAGATGCTACGCCCAAAAGTAATCGACAGAAGAATAAGGAGTGGCAAGGTTGGCAACGCGTAAAATATATCATTGACTCGCATCATTGTTTCATCAGTTCTCTTTCCTCTATATCCGGCTACTACACCATAAACAAGTCCAATAGCTATTGAAAATATGGAAACAGTTAGCCCTATGAATAATGCTATAGGAGTCCCCCATATGATGCCGACGGCAAGATCTCTTCTCAAGTCATCAGTTCCTATGATACCGAATACTTTACCTCCAAGAATTAATCCAGCATCTTCAACGCTACTGTAATTATCAAATAAAAAAAATCTTTCTGATATTTGATACACACCTTTAAGGACATTTGGTTTATTGGTATCTGAAAATATTACCACTTGCGGTTCAAGACCAGATATTGAATAATTAAAGTAGCTTTGGTATTGATTCAAAGCCTCTTTGATATTTTCGTTTGTAGAAAAGATCCTGTCTGAGAAAGTAGTGTTCTTGTTACTCGCTGGAGGTAATGACGAATAATAAACAGTAAAAGTATTGTTGTCAGGTCTGCTAATGTCAATTTGCAAAACCGGAGGGATATCACCATATTTAACTGAGTATAGAAAGATAATGTCATCAGGAAAGCTATCGGCTTGCATATTGATTTCAAATCTATAGTTATCTACTCTAATCCCTTCTGATGATTCTGAAATAACTTTTGCGTCGCTCTTATCTAACGATACATGCTCAAATTCTTTGGGTCCAAAAAAATTAGTCCAGGAAGGTGCGGCTGTTTTTGGATTATTAATCCAATAATCTGGATTATTCCACATAAAATAGGATTCAATTGGGATGATTAATGGTGCAACTGCGCTCAATAACAATAGAAAACCAATAATTGATATTCCAATAATGCCCCGACGAGATCTTAATAGTCCTACCAGTAATTCTTTTTGCAATAAATTAGTTACCTTTCACCCTAGGGTCTAACAGAGTATAAGAAATGTCGGTAATGAATATTGTTACTAAAAAAATTACTGTGGAGATAAAAGTGAGGCCAATTATAATTGGAACATCATACTGTCCTATTGCATCATAATATAGTTTTCCCATGCCCGGCCAATCAAAAACGGCTTCTAGTATAATTGCACCTCCAAAAGAAGCCGCCAAAGCTAATCCTACAGCGGTAGCTATTGGTGGTCCAGCGTTTCTAAGCGCATGTGAATATAAAATTTTTCGTCTGGATATTCCCATTGTTCTTTTTGCATGAATAAAATCTTCATTCAAGATGTTTATCAAGAAATATCTCACAATATATGCCACCCCACCAAATGAAACAATAATCAATGTAATTAGTGGCAGAGCCATATGATATAGCAGATCAACAATATAGGTAGGATCTGAAGGCGAAGAGAGAGGTGTTGCCCGAGCTGGGAATATATGTAATGTGAAGGCAAAGATTATGATCATTAACATTGCTATCCACCATGATGGAAAGCTGTTACTAAATATTACAGAAATTGAATTGAATTTATCCCACCAGGATCCTTCTTTACCAGCGACATATGTACCAAGAAAAATACCAATAACAAAAGCGCATATAGTTGCTGTAGTAAACAACAAAAGAGTTTTTGGAACTTTTTCGAATATTATGTCCTTTACATTAGATGACCCATAGTCTGTTGTGAAAAAAGAAGATTTTCCCAAATCAAAGGTCATTACACTAATAACTCTGTGAATTACTATTGAGGGATTCAATGAATCTTGATCCAATCCAGAGGTTTTGGATCTAAACTGGATTTGATTATTTATGTAGGATAATCTTTCATCTGCATTTTCAAATTTAAGTGTTCCTTGATTTACTTCATCGATCACTTGATTGCGTATAGCCTCCTTCTGTTGTTTATCGAAAGCTGAATCTAGTAGAATTACGGTTATAAACAGAATTGCGAACAATACCAAAAGCATATTAAATGAACGAAATAGTAAGGTTCTTCCTAGTCCCAATTGTTTTTACTTTATTATGTTATCGATATATCTTAATAAATGCATCATCAATCATTTTATTTTGTGAACACCACTGGCAGATCTACTTTTTCGCATTGCAAACAAATTCGGTTTGAGTTATTAGGTTAGTTTTTTGATTAAGGGGTTTGGCGCAGTTATAAAAATACCACTATAGATATCAGGTCTTAGAGCATAATTGCTCTTGACAAATAATTCAAATTCATTTGGTCCAATAGACATTGCTTTAGTAGAGCTAACATTAATCGCAATCATGAAATTCCCTTTATCATCTATCCATTTACCTTCTCCCTGAGATATGAGATGATTATTCTTATCAAAAATAAAATATGTTAATGTTGCATTACTGTCATGGTTACCACCAATAGTGACATTACCTGAAATAGCTACTGGTAAACCCCTTGTAACTATTTTTGGATATTGAACCTTTTCAAATTTCGCTAGCTTTGCAGTTTCATAGTTAGACCAGAATCCTTTTACAAATGGATAAGAACTATCTCTAAAGGCCGTGAGGGATATTACTCTCCCAGTTGGATTATAGTTCTTAATTTCATAGGGTCCATTGCCAATTATTGCGTGGTTATGCTCTGTTATCCATTTTATACTTGCATCATATCTCTTTATAGCCTCATCAACAGTAACTATATTCTTTAATGCAGGAGGTACGAACCGTTCTGTTTTCATTTTTTCCAGTTCTTGCCGTATAGCCTGTGCATGACTGGGTATTATCAATGATAACCATTCAATATTTTTGACTGTTGCTTCTGATCGTGAGTATGCAAAGATTCCATTTTTTACCAATCTCTCTATTGCCGCATTTACTTCCCAAGGAGATGTTGCCCAAATCGAAGCAAACTCGGCAATTTCCTTCTTATCAAAATGCCAATAGTCAACAAATGATATGACATTACTATCATTTAGAAATTTAGTGCCACGAAGATATTTTAGTAAAATTTGGGCCTGTGCGGCGAACTCCGGGTCATATGTAAGATCAGTTGAATTAATCTTGGATGACCACTCATATAGAAAGTAAAGTGGATAAATTAGATCAGCCTTGTTCATAGGTTGACCGTTATGCCAGTTTGAATATACTATGTGAAGGTTAACCTTACTTTTGGAAGTATTCTTTCCAACCTCCTCCCATCTTTGGTTAGATGGATTCCATGTTAGAGCATCATTATCTACCGCGAGTCTCTTTATTGGTCCCACAGTTGTAATATTTGTCCATTCGTTTCTCAAAGGAATCACTTCACCAGTATACGGATTTCTAGATGTAGCGGCATCAGAGACTAATGAAAAAATACTTGTACAGTAGACGTCATTACATCCGCCAACGCTATTCCATGCCCCTTGGTAAATTTCCTTGACGCCAACATTTATGGTACTTGCATTTTTTGTTGATCTTGCATTAATGAGAGACTTGCTGGTAGAAATACCTGCGCCAAAATCATTTATTAGTCCTTTAATTGACGAGGATGCCGCATATCGATCAATATTTTGAGTTACAAAAAGTCTTACAGATTCCTGTATTCCTAAGTTTAGTGCCTGCCGTAATAATTCATTTCGTTCCTCTTCAGAGGTAAAATTGGAAAACTCTATACTTTGTGTTATGTTATCGAGGGATGAATTTTGATAGTTCCAAAAGGATGGATTTGCCCGTCCAGGCATACTGGCAAGATATGGTGCGTACATTTGAGCTGCCGTGGAAGGATTGTATCTAACAAATTGAGATGTTCCTCCGAAACCTTCGGTGTAGACTTGCCAACTTAACTCCTGTGGATCTGTGCCGTAGACTACAAGGTTTGCCTTATTTAAATCACCATAGTCTCTTTGTACGGTAAAGCCAATATTTTCAAGTTGATTTGCAAGAAGTTCACCCATAGATTTTCTTGGTAGATCATCGCTTCTTATCATAATTTTGATTGAGATGGGTGATCCTTTGTACGTCCATTTACCGTCTAGCTTTGTTACACCTTTTGAGATCAATGTTTTCTCTATTATTTCTTTTGCAAGATTAGGATTATATTTGAAATTGTAAGACTCTAGAACTGGAATAAGAGTTTCGTATTCAGGCGAGGAAATTCCAAATGGGTCTATCTGGACACTTCCATAGCCATTTAGGATTTCATCTACGATAAATTCACGATTTATCAAGTAATTTACTGCAAAACGAATTTCTTTGAATTGGAATGGATTTAAAATGTTTGGATTCTTTGATGGTGCAGGGTTCAAAAGGAAGGCGAATGAACCTGCATTTTTTTCATATATTTTTATATTGGTATCATTTGAAATAGATGCTACTGTTTCAAGAGGTATTCTAAAGAAGTATGTGTCAAGATTTCCTGCTTTAATATCACGCAGAGCTATATTTCCATCCAGATATTGAATGAATCGTAGGTTATCGGTATATGCACCCTTTTCGCTTGATTCGAGAGCATTCATATTAGTAAGTGATGAAATGGTCATCACCAAAATCAAAAGCAAAAGAAGTAGAACTATAGATATTTCTGTCAATTGTTTTCTGGTAAAGGTAAGAGATTTATGAATTTTCTCAATTGAGCTGGTTGTTCCTAAAAGAACATAATATAGCCCTATGCTAACCTGTTCTATGGCATCTACTGCTTCAAGATATAAGAAACAATTATCATTATTATTAAACAATGGAGTAATCTCAGAAGAACTCTATCATCATTTTATTAATAGAGGCTTAAGGGTTATCTCACCTTTGAATGACTTTGGACTCTACTACTTGGGTGAAATTTTACCAGAGATAGTTATCGGTGCTTCTTCTGGCTATGTCAGTAAGATGAAGGTACCGTATCAAGCCACAAGTTATGTTGCAGCAAGAGCAAGGCAAAGTGGTACAGGAGTTTACATTTACAAGATTACTCATAAACCTGGTGGCGGCGTTTTATCTCTTACTGGTGGTACTAGAAAATTAGGAGATAGTGTATTTGCCTCAACTCATAGAATCTTGATGGGTTCAAAAGCAATGATGATAAGCGCGGACAATCTAGTCGCCAACAGAGAACAAATTTGGAATTGGCAATTTTTTGGAAATGTCATAAGAAAATCAAATCCAGAAGTCTACGAGGATCTCATGAAGTTAAGAGATAAAGTAAATACAAATTCAATTTTTCGTCAATTTGTTGTAGCCAGATCTGATAGAACATTTCAAAGACTCAAGCTGGCCGATCTCTACCAGAAAAACCAAATAAAAATTCTCGATCCCAAAAATGGAATCAGCGTGATCTTTTTGACAAATGAATCAGGACATGATTACGCCTCAAAGTTAATTCCTGAATCACATCTAGTTGATTATATTGTAACGGGAATAAACTTTGATATGTATTCAGCGATGAACCAAGTTAGACGGCTATATGACATAGATGTTATCCTGAACGACGGAGGACGTATTATGTCCAATTCTGTGCGCGATCTGGGTATACTAGGTGAGGAGAGAGTTACGCTTGAACCCTATCCAGGAGATAGGTTCATTCCTCGTAGCGACAGAATTGATCCAAAATCCGTACTTGGAACAGAAGGAGATGGAATTGATGGAGGAGAGATTAAGAATGGAATTAGGATACACTCGACAAAAATCGGCAATGAGATTGCCAATGTCTATCTATACCCACTAAATGACGAATTGTGCACTTAGTCGAAAATACGAGTTGTCAAAATAAACTACTTGCAAAGCTAGATACAATATAATATCAAAAATTCAAATTTGGATCCAAGCCATTCATATTTACTTGTTACATCCAATGGATTATAGAGTTTTCTTATGTTTGTGTGAAACCTTTTTTTTCAGAGCATCGGTCATTTCATCAAAAAGCTTTGCCAAGTCCCAACCAATGTTGGTATAAGAAATGTTACCATGGGAGGATAAAATATGTACATCAATTTCATATCTCTTCCTGGCGCCTTGGACGCTTCTTAATTTTATATGGCAGCGCGCTTCCTCTATATCAGGGTGAATTTTTCTCAGGAATCTGGTGATATTTGTAAATTTAGACTTAGCCAGCTCTGCGTCGAATGGTTCATCGGGTAGACCGACGATAAACATTGGAATATCTTCCTCCATCTTTTCCCCCAACAAAGCAACTATGTCTCTATAAGTAATAATTCCCTGAATTTCATCCCATACTCTAATTATACAATAAGTAGAACCTGCATTTATCATCCTGTCGCAGACTACTTGGAGACTTTCATCGACGTTGGCAGTTATTACATCGTCATTCGCCAACCCCGAAACTTCAATGGAAAACCTATCTTCAGCGTTGTCAATACCTACTGATTTTTTACCAATTCTCTCAGAAGGTAACATTACTTTCATGATGTCAGAAGACGTTATAATACCAACTAGGCGACCGTTATCGACTACAGGCAAATGATCAATTCTCCTCCTTTTCATTATGGATCTAGCAGCAGATACAGTCTTATGACAATCGATGACTATCGGATCACTGGTCATTATGTTCGATGCGACGATTCGCAGTTTGCTTTCTGCCAAGTGTTTACTTATCAATTCAACAATTCGCCTAGCTGAAACTTGGCCCTCAATCTTACCATTGTGAACTACAGGTAAGGTTCTCATCCTGTAATGACTCATTATCCGTGCAGCTTCGCTAATTACACTGTCCCTGTTCAATTCGGGAATGATTTTTCCAACTAATGATGGCCTTGTGGTTGTGATGTCTTTAATTCCTATAGTATCCCTGATAGTGAATGCCCCTATTTTTCCTGATAACTCTATGAATACGTCGTAAGAATTGGTTTCATCAAGGGTGCTGATTATTTTTGATAGGGCCACATCCTTGGATATCATAATGGGAGGATCCATTAGATCTCTAACCGGTATACTACGAATTACATTCAGGTGGTCATAAATTCTGTTTACTGTCAACTTCATGGACTATATTTTCTAGGACATTAAAGGTTTTATGCAGCTAGTGCGGCATAAGGCAAGTCAATCCATCTCAATTAGTTATTATATTATCATATGAAAGATTAATTATGACCGCAAATATTGTAATTAATGGCTTTGGTAGAATAGGCAGATGTTTCCTTAGAGCTGCTCTAAAAGACAAGGAGTTTCAGGGGTTGGCAAGGATAGTCGCAATAAACGATCTGACTGATGCCAAGACACTCGCACATCTTTTCAAATATGATTCAACATTTGGAAAATATGAAGGTGACATCGTGGCTAATAAAGATGAAATTACCATAGAAGGGAATAAAGTGAAAGTATTATCTGTAAAAGATCCTTCTGAACTACCCTGGAAAGATTTGGATATTGATCTTGTTGTTGAATCTACAGGCAAATTTAGCGATGCCAAGGCGGCAATGAAACATATAAGCGCCGGAGCCAGGAAAGTAATAATTTCAGCTCCTGCTACCAATCCCGATGCGACCATATTAATGGGAATAAACGATAAAACGTATGATGATGATAAACACAGGATAATTTCAATGGCTTCCTGTACGACTAATTGTCTTGCGCCGGTACTAAAGACAATTAATGATAAATTTGGCATAGAAAGTGGATATATGACCACTTGCCATGCATATACTAACGATCAAAGAATTTTGGATCTTCCGCACAAAGATCTCAGAAGAGCACGTGCCGCAATGATGTCGATTATACCGACTACAACTGGCGCTGCAAAGGCAATTGGTTCTGTTATACCTGAACTAAATGGTAAAATGGACGGTATGGCATTGCGTGTTCCAGTAAGTAATGGTTCCATAGTGGACATGGTCCTAACGTTAAAAAATAATGTTACTAAGGATGAGGTCAATAAAGTGTTGAAAGATTCATCAAATGGTAAAATGAAAGGTATCATGGCGTATACAGAAGATCCCATAGTATCTTCAGACATTATTGGTGAATCAGATTCTTCGATTGTAGATGGCCTTAGCACCATGGTACTTGGAGGAAAGAGCAACTTAGTTAAAATCATGTCTTGGTATGACAATGAATGGAGTTTTGCTTGTAGGTTAGTAGATTTGGTGAAATTCGTCGTGAGAAAGATGCGACCTATTTAAATCAAAAAGAATTGGCTCAATAAAATGAAATAGCCGCATTGGAAAAAATAAAATTATTTAACAACCAAGACAGGACAATGAGCATATGTTACCACTCCCGAAGCAATACTTCCTAGTAACATTCTTTTTAATCCTGACATGCCTTTAGACCCAATAACAATCAAGTCCATTTTCTTTTCTTCTGCGTATTCCACGATAGCCTTTACCACAGAAGTACTGCTAATGACAACATCTGTCCTAACGCTTATATTTGTTTCAGAGGCCTTTTGTTTCACTGCATCTAAATATTTCTGTCCTCCTTCCATAGCGCTCATCACAGTTCCTTTTAGAGGACCTGGCAATCTTGCTGTATCAACGTCTTCCAAGTAGTCATATCTTATATCAGAAGGGATTACATACAAGGCAGTCAGTTCTGCTTGATGTTTTTTCGCAAGATCTATTGCCTGATTTCCTGCATTTAAAGAAGCTTTGGAACCATCCACTGCAATTAAGATCTGCTTGATTGTCCTATTTTCCTTGCTCAATAAACATGTACTGCATTTATTATTATATAGGCCTTTAGTACAAGTAATTGAGTCTCATAGAACAGCATACTAAAGAAAAGAATGAATGGGTAACGTTAAGAACTGGTGATGCTGAAATGATTAGTAAAAGTTCTATTTATAAAACAAAAGTTCCTTTCTACAAAAACATATTAATTATTATGTAAAATAATGCAATAAACTACCATGTTTTCAGCAGTAACAGTGGTTTGAAGACCGCTAAAGCACTTGTGGACGCGCTTTAGTATTCTAAATAGATTTTAAGATACTAATTTAAAAGATGGGGCAAAATAAAAGAACAAGTCTGGTCTGGGCGCGTCGGGAACCAAATTGTTAACAATTCGGATCCAAAGTGAATTGAATCATCTTTTCATGACATTCCTAGACTGTTGTGTCCTACGTAAAAAAAACTTTGGAACAGTACCAATAAGTTGACTTTGCATGGATGTCGGATATGTTGTGATCAGCTCATGCGCCTTACTTGAAAATAATCCTTCTAAAGGATTAAAACATCTTCTTAATCTTCAACTATCATTTATGCTTAATTTTTTCGTATTATTATCACGGACGACTATAAATTTACTTTACTAAATCTGTTAAAGAGGTCTTGCTTTCTTTCCATTTGATTTCGAGCTAAATCTATTCTCTAGCTCTATTTGGGTGATTTATTTTCTGCATATTTACATTACAAATGATAATTTTTCCATATCAAATTCTATCAATCATAGAACTAGGAATTGATATTTTTCTACCGACAACATTAACAATTTCACTCCATACTACGTCCTTAACTCCTTTCATTGCCTTTATTTTTTCAAGGAGATCAAGGATTGAAGCATTATCTTTAACAATTGTTTCTACCCGCAAATCAATTGTGTGTTCTCCTATGCTCTTGGCAACATATGTTACTTCATCCGAAGTGAGCAATTTATTGGCAACAGCATTTACCATTCCATTTCTTAT
>Ga0193719_10000559_pt1 | contig 14174 bp, 10 predicted proteins | sample U2a2metaG_FD_160103 | JGI IMG/M metagenome (GOLD analysis project Ga0193719, IMG submission 160103) | Soil microbial communities from a riparian zone of the East river system, Colorado, United States - U2a2 | ecosystem: Environmental > Terrestrial > Soil > Riparian zone | place: USA: East... | reverse complement strand
AGACTAAGAGAGATTCCTAGGTCAAGAGCAGAAAAGAAACTAAAGACACGTAGAAAACATGGTACTTCTGCCGGTTCAAAGAAAGGAAAGAAAACTGCTAGAGTGGGAAAGAAAGATGTTTATGTTAAGCGAACCAAGGCCATGAGACGTCATTTAAAAATATTAAAAGCCAGAAACGAAATAAATAGAGAAACTTTTTGGGCGTTATATAAAAGAATTAGGGGTGGTAATGTAAGGTCTTTATCTCACTTGAGAGAACTTGCCAAACAAGCAAAGATGCATAAGTAACAATCCCAACCTTACACTCTGTATTTTTCAAAATCCTTTATAAGATCATTAACAATAGGAATTCCTTCGTTAAGTAACAACGATATCTTTCGTTCCTTTCCGTACATATAACCTCCGATATGTCCGTCTGAACACACAACTCGATGACAAGGTACTATAATTGGGCGTGGATTCTTGTTTAAGATTTTTCCAATTCCACGTGCCGCCTGAGGATTCCCTAGGGATGACGCCAATTGTCCATAAGTTGCAACTTTTCCAAGAGGTATATTTGAAACAAGATTGTAGACAGACTGATTATAAATATGACGCGTACTTGTTCGCCTGTGTTTTTTTCTTCTAATGTAATCCATAATCTATTGACGTTACACAATAATTAATAACTATAGCGGCGTTTTCATTACTCTAGATTCTTAAAACTTCAATTCCAACTTCATCGAGTGCAGATAATATTCTAGATTTCTCTTTTCCTAGTCCCTTTGAATCTACCATAGCAAAAGTTACTTCCTCAATGTTCCGAGATACCATTTGTTCTATTAAAAAATTATCCAAATATGGTAAATCATGCTTTGCGGCAATGGATCCCAAACCGAATTCCGATTCCAGTAATATCTTATTGAATTTTGTTGGATAGTGATTGCCTCCTAGGGCTATGGCTACCTTTTCACAAAACTCATTTTTTCTGGTAATAACCTTAAATAAAGATCTACATACTGTATGTGCTGCATTTTCATCTTTCCATTGTTTTTCAGTTGATCCTATTTCAATAAATAGAGTTGGTTTTTTTAGTGAAGTCGGACCATGATGGGTAGATTCTATAATAATATCATACATGGGAACTCTATCCTTATCATTATTCAATTCAATAAGGTATTGTTTTTGAAGCCAAGGATAACATACTCCTAATTCCCTTTCTTTGCCCCCAAAATTATTTTTGCCAAAATTTCCTGTGGAATGACACGTCAATGCCGGAATGTTAGCTTTAGATCTGTGTTGAGATAAGAAAATAAAACATGATGTGTTGGGATATAGTTCATCGAGATTGTCAAGATAGAGCAAATTATTTTCAGAAATATGTAAAACAATATTTGGATATTTGCTAGAAGAAAAGGTAGAATTAGTATCTTTCATGAACCCATATCTCTCAATTAAACAACGTGAGATTGAACTACTCGCAATATCTCTGTTTGAACAAACTAGTATATAATTGGGGGACAACTCTTAATATCTAAAATGATTCTAAATTTAATGCTATACGCAACCAATAAAATAATTTTAGTTCAGAATTTAGTATTGATTGAAATAATGAAAAATATTGGCCGTCTGCTATTACAAATACCTAGCGTACCATTTAGTGGGATAAATTTTAAATATTCATGACTTGAGAGTTTATTCAATATAGATAGCTGGTTTATAGGGCCTTGCAAATTTTGACTTTTGCTTTGGGTCATATTTGTCATTGTTGTCTTCAGAATAGATTCTTACTTCAAGTTGTTGATTTCCAATCTCACTAATTAGTAATGATATTGCGTCTTGTAGAGGTATCAATTCATTAAATGAATTAGTTTTCATTCTTCTATGCCTAACTTCTAATGATTCGGACAATATGTCATCTATCATTTTCTTTACCAAGTCAGGGTTACGCTTTACAAAATCTTTGACTTCGTTATCATTTACAAATTCTTTCATGAGTACTCCAAAATTTGCAGTTGATCGTCTCTGCATCTTGTCTAATAATTTTTTATATATTATGCTCTTGATGGTTGAAGATGTGTATATCATAATCTTTTTTGGAACGATTTTAGTAACCTTTGTTATTTTCTGTATATCTAAAATCACATCTTGAATAAGTCTTTCATTATCTTCAGCTTCCAGCGAAATTTTTGAATTGTTAGCTTCCGGCCATTGCGCCAAACTGATAAAGGAATGATTGCCCATTATTTCCCAAACTTCCTCACAGAAAAAAGGAGCAAAAGGTGATAGTAATTTTATCCTAATATCGAAGAATTCCTTTAAGTAATTATTATATTTTGATTTATTTTTTGCAAGTTTTCTTTTTTGATACCATTGTAAATCGTTGTCCATCAAGTATAATATATTGTGTAAAGCTTCTCTGATTCTAAATTTTTCAATAGCAGAAGTAGTATCTAAGATAATGTGTTGTATCCTACTTGAAAACCACGTGTCTTCCAGCTCATTGTGATCCAAACTATTCTGAGTTGTAGTAAAAATGTTTTTATGGTCACTAATAGTTCTGTAAATTTCAAACAATTTGGATCTAATTCCTTTTACTAAATCAAAGGAGAAGTCAGAATCTTGTAATATCTCTGCAGATGATAACATAGTAAGACGGATCGAATCGGCACCAAATTCGTCTATTGCATGCCGCAGGGGAATAATATTTCCAAGCGATTTTGACATTTTTTTACCTTCCATTAGTACCGATCCATTGACAACAATTTGCTTAGGCCACTTATTTTTGGTAAAGATTGCTGCGTGATTAAATATAAAGAACACAAGATGATTTGGTACCAAATCCCTTCCAGAATGCCTGGAATCTACTGGATAATAATATAGAAATTCATTTTTAATTTTTTCCAATAAATGTACAGAAATTTTTGAATCTTTAGCAACTAGATCAGGGTCATTCTTTCCTAAAAGAACGTAATCAAAAAAACTATCACTCAAATTATCTGCCAATACCTTATGTTCACTGTTTTGAGAATCGATAATATTGCTAATATATCGTGATAGCGGGTAATAAGCCATATAGATTACTGAATCTGCTAGACTTTCAATAATCCACTCGTTATCCCATGGAAGTTTTGTTCCCAGACCACTTTTTCTTGCACATGCTCTTTCCTTTAGCCAATCTATAACGTTCATAAATTCTTGTCTTATTTCCTCAGGTAGAATTTCCATATTGTTAACCAGTTCGTGTGCCAATTTTTTCCAACCTTCATCCCCATAATTGATAAACCATTGATTTGTTAGTAACTTAGCTACGCATGGAGTACCGCACCTACATTTTACAGCATTTTTTAATTCATACATGGTGGCTCCGATTTCTTCGTTGATGATTTTTTCCCTTATTGTCTCTCTAGCTTTCACCACACTTAGATTTCCGATTATGGCTATGTCTGGTAAAAGTATACCATTGTGAAATTCATCAGAATAAAGTTTGTTAGTTGCTTCTTCAAGTTTTGAATCATTCTGATCCGTTATTGAATAACTAGCCACTATAGATTCTGCGGGAGATCTGTCATTTGAGAGAAACGTATCAGAATGTATTACCTTTATCGGAGCAATATCAACAGTTATATGATATTTTTTCAAGATATCGGCATCCTTCCTTAAATCAACCAGTGCTTGATAATCGTAAGGTGAATGTGCTGGAACCGACATAACAATTCCAGTCCCACTATAAGGATCGACAAATGACGCAGGAAATATAGGTATGTGTTTATTCCTTAATCGATCAAATGCAGATTTGCCAATCAGCTCAAACCCGTCTATTTCTGAAATTATCGAGATGCTTAGGTTTAAAAATTCCAACTTTTTTGCAGCATCTTTAGTCACTATCCATTTCTCATTGTTTACAAGTGCAATTACATACTTTATATCAGGATTTATCCATAAGTTAGTAACACCAAAAATAGTTTCTGGTCTCAATGTCGCAGTTGGCAGAATATATTGTTCTTCAAATTTGAATTTCACGAGCACATATTCAGTTAGCTCTGGCTCGACATCACCTATAGTGTCATGTTGACTTACTGGATTTTGATCCTGAGGACACCATCCAACTGGATGAGATCCCTGTACTATTAAACCATTCTTCCTGAGATTTCTGAATTGCCATGAAATGAATTTTGAATAGCCCTTATCTATCGTGGTAAATTCTCTCGTCCAATCAATAGAATATCCCATTTCAATCATTCCATGTTTGATCTCTTCATGGAAAAAGCTGGCAATTTTTTTAGGTTCTTTGAAACTTGATATTATTTTAGTAGGGATCTTGTATATTTGTTTGAAAATTTCAATTAATTCTAGATCATTGGATTTGATTCTTTGTGACATTGACACAATAGGTGTTCCAGTATAGTGGAAACCCATTGGAAATAATACATTATAACTTTTCATACGTTTGTATCTTGCATGGACATCAGCCAAAGTATATGTTCTCCCGTGTCCTACATGTTGTGGTGAATTTGGATAAGGATACGCAACAGTGAGAAAATACTTTTTCTTATGTGACTGCGGCTCAGATTCAAATATTCTACTTTCAGCCCACTTTTTTCTCCATTTTTCTCCAACTCTTGCCCAATTGAGTTCTACATTGGGCGATTTTTCAACCGAATTTTCAGTCATTTTTTTCACTTGAATCTAAAACACCAGTCAACAAATTCTCAAGATTGATCAAGCATTCTTGAACCTTGCTCTTGTCTTTTCCTCCACCTTGAGCAAATTTCTCTGTACCTCCGCCACCAGTACCTCCAAGTTTCAACGAAATTTCTTTGGCGATTGTTGACGCTTTAACGATTTTTCTTGCTTCATCACCAACAAAAACTATGACTTTTATTCTTTCTTGATCCTGAACAAGCGCAACGTATACCAAAAAGAGATCATTATCAATACTTTTTTCTCCTAATGCAATATAGTAATCATCGCCTATTTCATCATCATAAGTACCATAAATCTTCAACCCTGATCTTGATTTAGTCGCTTTCTGCGAAACGCTTTCAGCCATCTTGTCTGAAAATTTATTAACAAGGATTCTAAATTTTCTTTTTATTAATTCATTGTCCGCTGTTATCTTATCAAATGATTCAACTACTTTCTCTTTGCTTGATCCAAGGGATTGGGCGATATGAAGTAATCTAGAATCCTGTGATTGGACGTACTGCAAAGCATTATTTCCAGCAACAAACTCAAGTCTTACCACGCCGTCCTGAATTCTCTCAGTTCTTAGAATTTTTATCAGACCTAATTCTCCTGTCTTATTTACATGGGTTCCACCACATGCTTCGACATCCCATCCTTCTATGTTTACTATCCTTACATTGTTTGATGGAACTGCGCCTCCTTGATAAATCCTGAATGTATAGCGCTCCTCAGCATCAGATCTTTCAAATACTTTGATTTTGATTGGTAAATTTTTCTGAACGACTTCATTGGCGATTCTTTCTATTTTACTGATTTCTTCTCTTGTTAAAGCAGAATGATGAGTAATGTCCAATCTTGCGTAGTGTTCTTCCTTAAAGGCAGAATTCTGCCACACCCATGATCCAAGACTGTTCCTCGCAGCAGAATTCAATATGTGTGTTGCGCTATGATTTTTGGTTATAGCTACTCTCCTTTTATTATCTACAATTCCATGCACTATTTTATCCTCCGAAAATGAATCTTTAGATGGGACATCTATTTTATGAAGAACTATATCATTTTGTTTTATTACATCTGTAATTTTAATCCCTTCGATATATCCAAAATCCGGTTCTTGTCCTCCTCCTCTGGGATAAAATGCGGTTTGGTCCAAAATCATGTATTTGCCTCCAATTATTCTAAGAATTCTTGCATCAAATTCTCTAATGGATCCATCTTCATAAAACAATAATCTTGTTGGCTTCAGTCCAGTGACAGTTTCAACAACTGGAACCTGTTTTGATTCGTGGGTGGTATGCAGCTCTGCTAATTTCAAATAAAAATCCGGTGGTATTTTTTCTATTACGCCAGTTTCAAGCAAAAAATCAGGCGTAATTCCATCGGATTCGTACATCCTTATTAGGTCGTTAACACAGGGGATTTTTTTGGTTGTTAACATGGATTTGGCTAATGAATACATACGTTCTTTAGATGAAGAATACCTGCCAGATTCAATTTGTATTATTGTTCTAACATCATTCCTATGCTCCTTTAATTCAGGATACATTGATTTTAGCTGCTCAATGTGTAAATCCATGATATCCTCTAAATTGACCCTCCAACCAAAACGCGCAAGTAATGCTAGGGTTCTTCTTAATATGATTCGTAGATTATAGCCCCCTCCTACATTCGAAGGCAAAGAACCATCAGAAATTGCAAACAATAAAGTCCTTGTGTGATCAGCTATTACTGATAGCGTTTCAAACGGTAAGATAGTTTTTTCTAGAACTTTATACGATATGCCCAGTTCTTTTGCAATATTTGTTTTTAAAAGTCTTACATCATTTTGATAGTTTAAATATTTCTCAGAAAATATCCTGAAATATTGAGATAGAAATTCTGATTTCGAGTCGATATCGATACCAATAATGTCAGCTAGTTTTCTGATTACCGGTCCGAATGTAGCATCGTAACTTGTAGGGGTACCTAATGTAATCCAGGACAAACGCTCTAGGCCTGCTCCCATATCTATTATCTTGTTATCAAGGGTACGGTAATTGTGCTCGTCCCCCTCAAATTCAGTGAATACGGCATTCCCTAGCTCCAATCCTCGAACATAATACTCCAAGGAATAACCAAAAGCTCCGGCACCCATCCAAACATCTTCAACGAACGTGATCTCTTCTGATTGAATACCAAGTACATCTTTAAGGAAGGCATGATCTAGTTCGATACACCTGTCCTTCCAATATCCACCAGGGGCATCTGCATTACAGGTTTGACCTATCATGCAGAAACTAGTATAATGTCTCCCAGTAAGACCAACATTTTCGATATCATTAAAACGAAGACACATTTGAGGAACTACAAGAGGGTTTTTTGGGATTTCAAATACGATTTTTCCATTCATTACCCTCTGGAAGTCTACAATTGAAGCAATCGTGAAATAAAGATCCTCTCTCCAACGACATACCACAGGATATCTTTGGATTAGTTCGTGATGATTTTTTCTGAAAAAACTACTCAATTCCTTCCAAGTATCTACAAAATCTAGTCTTTTTGTTGTCGGCGGATCACCTATAAAGCTGTAGTTTTCATGCTCAGGACAAGAATCTTTATCATTTATAGACCAAAAGAAATTTCCGCATAACTTGCAATTTTGTCTTTTGAATCCTTTTTCGTCGAATAATGAGACTTTGTAATATTTATCCGGATTTGAAGTAAAGAGCGATAATAGTGACTGTTTTTCCATTTCACACAAATTATTTGACAATGTTATTAATGCTTTTGTAAGTTTCGATTAAGACCTACCCCAAAAGGAATTTTACCTATTTGAGTTTTCTTAGGTTATTCTATTATCCCTCGTATGTTGTATACAACATTACGTTACCTCAGTCTATTTCCAGTCAGTACATTATTCTCTATCAAGATAATATAGTTAGTTACCACGTTGTTTCTGTTTCTATGATAAATTACCTAATGGCATATTTGTAGCAGTAATTAGTATATCTGTGTTAAAAGGTTAAATTAACCTTCATTAAAGTTCAAATTATCAAGGTTCGTCAATTTGGATAGTTCAACAGATCAAACGTGGAAAAGGACGCATTATTCGAAAAATATTGATACATCCATGAATGGAAAGGGTGTAATAATTGTTGGATGGATCTCTTCGATACGAGAGCATAGTAACATAAAATTTCTCACAATAAACGACAGATTTGGTAATATCCAAGTTATCTTAAAGAAAAATGAATATCCAACATCACTCACGTCTGAAATACCAAAAATTAGTGAACATGCTTCTATTGCGATAAAGGGTAAAGTTAGAAGTGAGCCAAAAGCACCAAATGGTATTGAAATAATTCCAGTTGATTTTAAAATTCTTTCTTTGGCTAATAAAAAGTCTCCTATCGTTATTCAAAGTAGGAAAGGAGTTGGTATTGATACCAGACTAGACCTAAGAGCAATAGATCTACGTAGACCTTATCTTCAGTCAATTTTTAGTATAAGATATACTCTATTGAACTCATGTAGGGAATTTCTTAGAAAGGAAGGTTTTATCGAAGTCAATACGCCTAAAATAATTTCTACGGCGACCGAAGGTGGTGCTACACTCTTTCCTATTTTTTATTATGATAGAGAAGCATTTTTGACTCAAAGTCCTCAGCTTTATAAAGAGCAGCTGACCATGGCATTTGAAAATGTTTTTGAAATAGGACCCATTTTTAGAGCAGAACCGTCACGAACAAATAGACATCTGTCAGAAGCCACATCAATAGATATAGAGAAGGCATATGCTGATTATAATGATATAATGGAAATTTTAGAAAGAATGATTCATTTTTTGTGGGATGAGGTAAAAGACAAGAACAAGTTGCATCTTAAATACCTAAAAATAGAACTACCAGATCTATCATTTCCATTTCGAAGATATAGATATTCAGATCTAATAGAAAAGTTGCAGAATGCGGGAGAATCAATCGACTGGGGGGATGACATTTCACAACAAAAGTTACGGAATCTAGATGATAATGATATGAAGAATTTTTACTTTATAATTGATTGGCCCACTTCAATAAAGCCCTTCTACGTAAAGCCAAAATCTACGGGAACAGAGTGTGAATCTTTTGATCTGATGTATAGAAATCTAGAATTATCATCAGGAAGCACAAGAATCCACGATAAACAAGAGTTGATTGAAAGAATGAAAAAACAGGGATTAAACACTGATGCCTTTGATTTCCATTTGAAAGTTTTTGATTACGGTATGCCGCCTCATGCAGGGTTCGGGTTAGGGCTTGAAAGGTTAATGATGAGTATGTGTAGCGTTGACAATATTAGGGATGTTGTTTTGTTTCCCAGAGACATAGATCGATTGTCACCTTAATAAATAATATATCTATGAAAAGATGACAATACTATGATTTCAAAAGATCAGTTAGGGTATCTTGCTCAGATATCTAAAATCAAACTATCTGAAGATGAAGCTAAAAAATTTCCAGAACAATTGGACAAGACAATTCAATATATTGATATTCTTGAAGAGCTTGTTTCTGGTGATTCGATTGTTCTAGATCTACAGGAAATGAAATTCGATGAGCTGAGAGACGATGTGATTAGAATGTCTGGCGGACAGCGAATAAACAAAAACCTGACAAAAGATGGTTTCTTAAGAGGGCCTAAGATGAAATAAGATGCCGAAGCTACAGGATCTACAAGCACATGAAGTAGTTCAAGGCATAAAAGAAGGGCTATTTACTGCTGAAGAGTACGTTAGTTCTGTCATTAATAGAATAGAAGATGTGGAATCAAAGGTACGTTCTTTTATCACATTGGATAGTGAAAGAGCTTTAACTTCTGCAAAGTTAATAGATAGAAAATTTAAAGAAAAAGAAGATATTGGTCAGTTAGGCGGAGTAACGGTAGGAATAAAGGATAACATTTCTACAAAAAATATCAGAACTACATGCGCATCAAAAATACTCGAAGATTATTTTCCTTCCTATGATGCGACAGTGATTCGGCATCTGAAGGATAATGGGGCGATAATTTTGGGGAAATTGAACTTGGATGAATTTGGTATGGGTTCAACTACAGAGTACAGTAGATATCATCCAACACATAATCCTTGGAACTTGGATTATGTTCCTGGTGGATCATCAGGTGGTTGTGGGGCTGCCGTTGCGACTGGAGAATGTACTGTTTCTCTCGGTTCAGATACTGGAGGTTCAATTAGATGTCCTGCAAGTTTCTGTTCCGTTGTTGGACTTAAACCAACTTATGGTAGGATAAGTAGATACGGTTTAATTTCCTATGCTAATAGTCTGGAACAAATTGGTCCCATTTGCAGATCGGTCAAGGATATAGTCATGATACTCAACATAATTTCTGGAAAAGATATTCATGATAATACAAGTATGTCATCATCCCCAATTACTATTAATAACAAATTAGACAAATTTAACATTGCGATAATAAAGGAATTGATTGATGGCAGTGATCTTGAAGTTAGAAAAACGGTATATTCTGCATCTGAAAAATTTAAAGAGATAGGATGCATATGCAATGAAATATCGATAAAAAACTTGCATTACGCTTTGCCTTCATATTACACCCTTGCAAGCGCTGAAGCGAGTAGTAATCTTGCGAGATATGATAATATTCGATATGGGTTTGATCTTCCGATAGCAGAATATAAATGGGATACTTATTTTAGTAATGTTAGAAAAAACTTTGGAGAAGAGGTTAAGAGAAGAATATTAATAGGATCATATGTTCTCTCTTCAGGATATTATAGCAAATACTATCTCAAGGCTAGGAGGCTTCGCTCACTATTAAAGCTGGAACTACTTAAGTTATTCAAAAAATATGATCTGTTGATCGGACCAACAATGCCGATACTTCCATTTAAGTTTGGTGAAAAAATAGATGATCCAATTAAGATGTACCTTGTTGATATAAACACAGTTCTAGCCAATCTTGCAGGAATTCCAGCCATAACATTGCCTATTGGATTTAGTAACGGGCTACCTATAGGATTGCAGATAATGGCAGCGCCATTTGAAGAACAAAAGCTAATCGATGTATCTAATGCCCTTGAAAATACTATCAATATTCAAAGGAGACCAATTTTAATATGAGTTTGGTAATGATCGGATTAGAAATTCACGCTCAAATAACTGAGCTTAAAAGCAAACTATTTTGTTCGTGTCGTGGAAACTATCGAGATCTTGTACCCAATACCAACATTTGTGAAACATGTTGTGGACTTCCGGGTACTTTACCAATAATCAATAAAAAGGCAATAGAATATTCTACAATGACATCTATTGCTTTAGGGTGTAAAGTTCCAGACAAGATTATGTTTTATCGTAAAAATTATTTTTATCCTGATTTACCAAAAAACTTTCAGATAACCCAGTATAATGTCTATGGTTTTTCAAGTATAGGAGTAGACGGTTCATTCGAGCTGGATGATTCAAAAAAAATTAGAATTAGTAGAATTCAACTGGAGGAGGACCCAGGGAGAATTACTTATGTTGAGGGTGGCATGAACGTTAGTAACTCTGCTTTAATAGACTACAATAGGGCCGGTGTGGCTTTGATCGAAATAGTCACAGAACCTGATTTTACAAATCCAAAAGAAGTTAGGCTATTTTTAAATAAATTATCGTTAACACTAGAACATCTTGGTATATGCGATACTTTAATGGAGGGATCCGTAAGATGTGATGTGAATGTTTCCATGAAAGGTGGTAACAAGGTAGAAATTAAGAATATTAACTCTTTTAAGGAAGTTGAGAAAGCCATCAACTATGAAATTACTAGACAAACTAGCCTGTATAACCGCAATATCAAAATCGAATCTGAAACGCGACACTGGGATGATAGGAAAAAAATTACATTTAAGGCAAGGAGTAAGGAGGAAGAACATGATTATCGATATTTTCCAGAACCTGATATTCCGATTATTGTATTAGGTGATAATTTTGTTTCTAATTTAAAAGATCATATGCCTGAGCTACCAAACCAAAGATTCGATCGTTTTGTATTAAAATATAATCTGTCAGAACATACATCTAATATTCTCATAAACGATAAGAAATTGGCTGATTTTTTTGAATCTACTTTGGAAGTATATTTTTCGCCTGTTGAGATAGCCAATTTTCTAATAACTGACTTTAAGAGTATGATAGAAGATGATAGTGACAATACTGACTATTTGAGAAATATGAAGGTGAAACCGGAGCATATAGCTGAATTGGTCAAAATGATTGAAGGAAATAAGATTAGTAGAATTACAGCAAAGGATATTTTAGTCAAAATATTCGAGAGCGGAATCTTACCGTCGGAAGCTGTGAATAATACAAATTCTTTCAAGATAGCTGATGAAAAAACCCTTATGGATGCAGTCGAGTCAGTTTTTGAAACAGAAAAATCTGCCGTTGAAGATGCAAAAAGGAATCATGAAGCAATAAATTTCTTGCTAGGCAAAGTAATGAAGTTTACTAATGGACGTGCAGATCCAAAAATTGCCATGCGTCTAATAAATAATAAATTAAATAAACCTGATGCATAGGGTCATTTCACTTTCATAAAATGATGAGGATTTAATTTCTGTTCTTCGGGATGATCTAATTGCTATTATCATTATTTGGATATTTGTTCTAATTGACCTAATACCATTGGAAGAAATGCACCAATGTCGCTGACAATTCCTATTGCTTGTGTCGTTCCTCTATCTAGCAGCTTAGTTACAACAGCCTGACTAATATCTACTGCGACGACCTTTACTCGTGCAGGAATCATATTTCCTACGGCAATTGAATGTAACATAGTAGAGAGCATAAGAACCATTTTTGTGTCTGCTAAAATTTCTCTGTATCTATTTTGCGCTTCTATAATATCAGTAATTACTCCTGGAATAGGTCCATCATCTCTAATCGATCCACAAAGAGCGAATTGTACATTATTTTTTATACACTCATACATGATTCCAGATTTTAGAATATTTTTCTCTACCATCTCTTCTATGGAGCCTGCTTTAAAAATCTCGTTTATTACCTGCATGTGATTTCTATGACCACGAATTGCTAATGTTCCATCTTTTACATTCATCCCCAAAGAAGTACCAAATAGTGAATTTTCTATATCGTGGACAGCCAATGCATTACCGGTAAGTAGTCCATCTATATACCCCATTCTAATCATCTTGGCTAGTGAATCTGCGGCGCCAGAATGGACAATTACTGGCCCGGCAGTGACCACTATTTTTCCATCATTATTCTTGGTACTGTAAATATCCATTGCTATTTTTCTTGCAATCTGTTGAGTAGGCCTTTCACTGGAACTTGTACTACTCATAAATTGAAAAATGTCAACACCTTCCCTTGGGCGTTCCTCAGGTAATATTCTAACTCCTTGTTCACCGGTTACTATCATATCTCCACTACGAATATCCCTAATTTTTCTACATTCTGCCTTTCTGTTCCTAAGATCAACTACTATACACTTATCCATCATCATATTCTCAACATCAATCCATTTATTATTGAAAAAAATTTGTGTGGCATTGTTAGTTGTACTGTAGAAATCTCTTGGCATTACCATGTTCCTTGGAGCAGACTTTAGGATGACTCTATCAATTTTAGTTGGTTGTGCACCTTCTCTAAAAACTGATTCTAATAACTGGTCAAGATGTTTTTTATTTTTTCCTGTTATCAATAATCTTGCATAACTCAATTCATCTTTCTTTTTTCCAACATTAAATTCAAGAACATTAAAGTCTCCCTTTAAGTCCATGATCTTGTCAAATATTCTAGTCAAAATCATTGAATCAATGAGATGGCCTTTGATCTCTATAGATTGTTCATATTTTTTTTTCAATTACGATCAATAAATAGCAAATCTACTTAAGTGTTAAATTGGAAGAACCACTTTGCCATTATATTCGGGAATATTTTCATTTTGAATTATATTCTTGATAATTTCATCTTTTCGAACTTCACTAAACCATTGAGCTACAGATTTTGCAATTCCATTTTTATCACAAATTGCAATCAAGTAACCGTTTTCACCCTTTACTGTAGTGAAATAATTTTCTTCGCCAGCCGGTTCCCAGATGTTATTCTTGTTGTCCTTCAATGCTAAGGCCGGCATGGCTACATTTCCAGTATATTTATTTAAAATTTCTTGAGCTGCTCTGACTCGTTTTTCTCCTATTTTTAGAGCCGAAAAATACTGCATTTATTCACATTCTCTTTGAATCATCATTTATAGTTTGCAAAATTTCAAACACAAGGTCAAATCTTTCTTTTGAAATATAATCAGTAGCAGATTTTATGAAGGGTTGTAATACTTCTTTTGGGTATCCTTCAAACTCATATTCTTTTGCTTGTAGCGCCATTTCAAGCTTGTCCATATTATGAACAAACTTGGCATTGACTGTGATATTATTATTATATTCATTCCAAATACAAAGATAATTTTTTCGGAGGGAGTTGGGTAGCTTCGAAATGATTTTTTTC
>Ga0193719_10000555_pt1 | contig 14206 bp, 10 predicted proteins | sample U2a2metaG_FD_160103 | JGI IMG/M metagenome (GOLD analysis project Ga0193719, IMG submission 160103) | Soil microbial communities from a riparian zone of the East river system, Colorado, United States - U2a2 | ecosystem: Environmental > Terrestrial > Soil > Riparian zone | place: USA: East... | reverse complement strand
AAGGCCGGAACCGGGCGGAAGTTCAACAGGGAGGCAATCGAACGTGGCTCAAGTGACGTTGAAGCAGCTGCTGGAGGCAGGTGTCCATTTCGGTCACCAGACCAGCCGCTGGAACCCCAAGATGCGCGCCTACATCTTCACGGCGCGCAACGGCATCCACATCATCGACCTGCAGAAGACGGTGCGGCTCCTTGACGAGGCGTGGGACTTCACGCGCAGCGTTGCCGCGAGCGGAAGGCCTGTGCTTTTCGTGGGCACCAAGAAGCAGGCCCAGGAGACCATCCAGACCGAAGCCGCGCGCTGCGGCATGTACTTCGTCAACCGGCGCTGGATGGGTGGCATGCTCACCAACTTCAGCACCGTTAAGAAGAGGATCGAGCGCCTGCAGGAGCTGCGCAAGATGCAGCAGGAAGGCCAGTTCGAGACGATGTCCAAGAAGGAGGCCAAGCGCCTCACTGACGAGCTCGACCGCTTGATGTTTCACTTCGACGGCATCGCCGACATGAAGCGCCTGCCGGGCGCCCTCTACGTGGTGGACCCGCGCAAGGAGCACATCGCTGTGACCGAGGCCAACCGGTTGAAGATCCCGGTGGTCGCGATCACCGACTCCAACTGCGACCCGGACCTGATCACGTACGTGATCCCTGGAAACGACGACGCCATCCGTGCGGTCAAGCTGCTGACCGCCAAGATCGCAGACGCCTGCCAGGACGGCCGCCAGGAGGCCCAGGCACGCGGTGAGATCCTGCCCGAGGTCGAGGAGCGCGAGTTCCTCGAGACGCCGCGGTACGAGGAGATCGAGGAGTACCTCGAGGACGAGGAGGACTACCTGCCGACCGTCTCCGAAGAGGAGTTCAGCGGCCGGACCGTTGACGACGAGGAGGCTCGTTAGTGGCCAAGGTGCCGATGGAGCTCGTCAAGAAGCTGCGCGAGATGTCTGGCGCCGGCATGCTGGATTGCAAGAACGCGCTGGAGGAGGCCGATGGTGACCTCGACAAGGCGTTCACGATCCTGCGTGAAAAGGGCATCGCGAAAGCCGTCAAGCGGGCGGGCCGGTCCACCGGCCAAGGTGTGGTCGAGGCTTACCTTCACAAGCTCGGTGACGATTTTCCGCCGCAGGTCGGCGTGCTCATCGAGGTCAACTGCGAGACCGACTTCGTCGCCAAAGGCGAGGATTTCCGCAAGCTGGCCAAGGAGCTCGCCCTCCAGGTTGCAGCCACCAACCCCCGCTGGGTCTCACGCGACGAGGTGCCTGATGAGGTGCTCGTCGCGGAGAGGGTCGTCTTCGAATCGAAGGCGCAGCAGGAGGGCAAGCCCGAGAACGTGGTCGCGAAGATCGTGGAGAACCAGGTCGAGAACTTCCTCAAGGAGAACTGCCTGCTCGAGCAGCCTCACTGGCGCGACCCGAAGACCACAGTGCATGATCTGATCGCGGAGAACATCTCCAAGCTGCAGGAGAACATCACAGTGCGCCGCTTCGCCCGTTTCAACGTCAGGGAGGCGTGATCACGCAGGCATTGAACGAGATGGGGGACCGCTCGCCAAAGTACAACCGCGTTCTGCTCAAGCTGAGCGGCGAGGCACTTGGCGGAGCGCGCGATTACGGCATCGACCTCTCGGTTGCCCAGACGATCGCCGGCCAGGTCAAGCGCGTGCACGAGATGGGTGTGCAGACGGCGCTCGTGGTCGGGGGTGGCAACATCTTCCGCGGCCTCGCCGCCAGCGAGCTCGGCTTCGATCGAGCGACCGGCGACTACATGGGCATGCTGGCGACCGTCATCAACGCTCTCGCCCTCCAGGACGCGCTCGAGCGGATAGGCATCCCGGCCCGGACGATGACCGCGATCCAGATGCCGCAGGTCGCCGAGCCCTACATCCGCCGGCGCGCTGTGCGCCATCTCGAGAAGGGAAGGGTGGTCATCCTCGCTGCCGGCACCGGCAACCCCTACTTCACAACCGACACCACTGCCGCGCTTCGCGCAGTCGAGATCGAGGCTGACGTGATCCTCAAGGCGACAAAGGTGGACGGGGTCTACACGGCGGATCCGAAAACTGACCCGACGGCCGTCAAGCTCGACCATCTCGACTACCTCGAGGTGCTCAACCGAGGCATCGAGGTGATGGACAACACGGCTGTGACGCTGTGCATGGACAATAACGTTCCGATCATCGTGTTCAACCTGTTGATCCCGGGCAACATCGAGCGTGTGATTCTCGGCGAAGAGATCGGCACTCTCGTCGGCGCAACGAAGTGATCGATCCCATTATTCGAGACGCCGAATCGAAGATGACCAAGTCAGTGGAGCATTTCGCGGGCGACCTGGCGACGATCAGGACAGGTCGCGCGAACGCCGCCCTCATCGACAAGATCATGGTTCCGTATTACGGCACCCCGACGCCGCTCAACCAGCTGGCTCAGATCAGCGCCCCCGAGCCTCGATTGCTGATCGTGCAGGTCTATGACAAGAGCCAGATCGGCGCCATCGAGAAAGCCCTTCGCTCGGGCGAGCAGGGTCTCAACCCGGCCAGCGACGGCCAGCTGATCAGGGTCCCGATCCCTCCGCTCACCGAAGAGCGGCGCAAGGAGTTCGTGAAGCTCGTGCGGCAGAAGGCGGAGGAGGCGCGTGTCGCCATCCGCAACATCAGGCGCGACGAGATACACCGCGTGGATCAGATGTCAAAGCAGGGCGACATCGCCGAGGACGACGCAAAGCGAGCGCATGCCCGCCTGCAGAAAGTGACCGAATCCCACGTCGAGAAGGTCGACGCGATCGCGGCACGGAAAGAAGCCGAAGTCATGGAGGTATAGGTCGGTAGTCTGTAGCCCTTGAAAGCGGCTGTCCCTACTCACATCGGGATCATCATGGACGGCAACGGGCGTTGGGCCCGCCGCCGCGGACATCCCGCCAGCTTCGGTCACCGCGCAGGTGTGCGCGCCATCAAGCGGGCGCTCGAGGGATGCGAAGAGCTGGGAGTGCGGGTACTTTCGGTCTATGCCTTCTCGACCGAGAACTGGTCGCGTCCGCGCGCCGAGGTGCGGGCGCTCATGCGGCTCTTCCACGAGACGATGCAGCGGGAGATCGACGAGATGCACAGGCGCGGCGTGCGCATCGTCGTCAGCGGACGGCGCGACGCGCTGTCGCGCAAGATGCGTGAGCGCATCGACGAGGCGATGGAGCGCACTGCGGGCAACACGAACGGCGTCTTGAACGTCTGCCTGAACTACGGTGGCCGGGCGGAGCTGGTCGACGCCGTGCGCCGGTTGGTTGCGGATGGAGTGGCGCCAAACGACATCGACGAGGCGGCCATAGCAGGACGTCTGTACGTGCCTGAGCTACCCGACCCGGATCTCATCATCCGCACGGCGGGGGAAAGGCGGGTAAGCAATTTCCTCCTGTGGCAGTCGGCATACTCGGAGATGCTCGTGACCGAGACGTTGTGGCCCGACTTCGGCATCGAGGACCTGAAGGCGGCGATCGCCGACTACTCGTCGCGTGTACGGAACTTCGGCGGCAGGCCGGAAGACAGTGCCGCGGCCGCCCAATGACGACTGAAAGCCGGCCTATCTTCAGCGCTAAACCCAGCCCCCTGCTCGTCCGCATCCTCAGCGCCTTCGTCATCCTCGCGATCGTCATCGGCGCGATCTATGCCGGGACCTACGGCGCTTACGCGCTCGCGATAGTGCTCGGTGGGCTTGCCCTGTGGGAGTTCCGCGGTCTCTCCGATGGCATGGGCTCGCGCGCACCGAGCTGGCTGCTGTTTCCGCTGGGCGCCTTTTTCATCTTCAGCGGCACGGTGCTCAAGCAGATCGACGTCAACCTCGTCCTCTCTCTGACCCTGGTCGGCGGCCTTGCCGCATTCCTGTTCGTGCCCGGGCGCCGGCAGGGCCTTGGGCGGTGGGCGATGGGAGTCGCGGGCGCGCTCTACATCGGCATGCCCTTCAACTACTACTTGCTTCTCTACACGTCATCCCCTCACGGCATGGTGTGGGCGATGTTCACGATCTTCGCGGTCGTCGCCAACGACGCGATGGCGCTTCTCGTCGGCAGCAGGATCGGCCGGCATCCGTTCTTCCCGACGATCAGCCCGCGCAAAACTGTCGAGGGCGCGATCGCCGGGGTTGTTGGAGCTGTGATCGTGATGCTTATCGGTGTCTCCGCGATCATCGGCCTTGCTCCACTTCACGCCATCGCCATCGGGATCCTCGTCGGCGTGAGCGCCCAGCTTGGCGACCTCGTCGAGTCACAGATGAAGCGCATCGCCGAGGTCAAGGATTCGTCCAACCTGATTCCGGGACATGGCGGTTTTCTCGACAGGCTTGACTCGATCCTGTTTCCCCCGATCCTCGTCTACTTCTACGTGACGATGTTCAACATCCTTCGATGACGCGCCCCGTCAACGTCGCTGTTCTCGGCGCGACAGGTTCCATCGGCCAGCAAACGCTTGACGTGATCGATCGCAACCCGGCGCGATTGCGGTTGTTCGGTCTCACCGAAGGCAGGCGTTCGGCCAAGCGCGCTGCCGAGTATCTGATCCAGGGCCAGGCCGGCGATCCCGATTTCGACATCAGGGTCGAGGCGATGGTGACCGACCCTCGCTGCGACCTTGTGGTCGTCGCGATCCCCGGCGCCCGTGCCCTGGCGCCAACATTGGCAGCGCTCAAAGCGGGAAAGGAGATTGCGCTGGCGACCAAGGAGGTGCTCGTCATGGCGGGGGCGCTTGTGATGCGCGCGGCGGGCGAGCGCGGCATCAGGCCAGTCGACTCCGAGCACAGCGCCATCTGGCAGTGCCTGTGGGGAGAGAGGCGCGACAGCATCCGCCGCCTGATCCTCACCGCGAGCGGGGGCCCGTTCTGGGCCCACCCCGACCTCGACCTCGACCAGGTGACGGTGGAGCAGGCGCTCAACCACCCGCGCTGGTCGATGGGCCCAAAGGTGACGGTGGACTCCGCGACCCTGATGAACAAGGGCCTCGAGGTGATCGAGGCCCATCATCTCTTCGGTGTCCGGCTCGAACAGATCGCGGTGACCATCCATCCTCAGAGCGTCGTGCATTCGGTCGTCGAGTTCATCGATGGGTCGCTCAAGGCGCAGCTCGGACACCCTGACATGCGTCTTCCGATCGCGGTCGCCCTTGGCTACCCGGACCGGCTCGCCGATGCTGTTCCCCCGACGGTGCTCGAGGAGCTGAGCGGGCTGGAGTTCCACGCCCTCGACGAGGAGAGGTTTCCAAGCGTCAGGCTGGCCCGGGAAGCGGCGATGGCCGGCGGCGGCCGCCCGGCCGTCTTGAACGCCGCCAACGAGGAGGCAGTCAACGCGTTCCTCGCCGGCAGCATCCAGTTCAGCGGGATCGTAAGGACGGTTCAGCGGGCCCTTGAAGCGTTCCCCGGCGGGCGGGAGTCGCTGGCCGACATTCTCGAGGCCGACCGCTGGGCCCGGGAGTACGTGAAAGCAAACTCCGGTAGGCTGAAGGCCTGATGCCGAACGTGCTGAACTGGCTCCTCATTGCGGTTGGGATCGCTGGAATGTTCCTGCTGCTGATCGCGCCCCACGAGGCCGGGCACTTTCTCATCGCGAAGCTGTTCAAGGTCCGTGTTATCGAGTTCTCGATCGGCGCCGGGACAAAGGTGTGGTCGATGACCCGGGGCGGCACGCTGTACGCGCTGAGGCTGCTCCCGATCCTGGGCTACGTACGGATGGGCGGGATGGAGGCAGGCGACTTCGAGGAGCCCGACGGGTTCCACTCCAAGCACCCCATGAAGCGAATCGCCATCCTGGCCGGCGGGCCCATCGCCAACTTTCTTGTCGCCATGCTGCTGATCACCGGCTTCGGCCTCACCCAGCTCAACAGCGACCCCGGGAAGATCCAGAGGGTGCTGGCCGGCAAGCCCGCGGCCCTGGCCGGTCTCCAGGTCGGAGACAGCATCCGCACAGTCAACGGCAAGCCGGTGACTGCGCCTGGCTTCATCTCGAGCGAGGAGAACGCTCACCCTGGCGCGCCCCTGGTGCTGACCGGCGTTCACCCGAACGGACAGCCATTCACGATCACCGTGACGCCGATCTGCGATACGCCAGCCACCTGCTTGATCGGGGTCGGGGTCGCGCCAAGGATCGTCACCGTCCAATCGGCAGTCGTCGACGGCGTCACCTTCCCCTTTGTCGCGATCGGCGGCATCGTCAGCGGCCTCGATGCGCTCATCACAGGCCAGGTCAAGGGCGGCCTGTTCGGCCCATCCGGCCTGACCGGTCCGATCGGCATCGGCGCGATCACCGCCGAATCGGTCAACCAGGGCCCGCCCACCTACATCTTCCTGGTGGCGCTCCTGTCGGTGGCTCTCGGGTTCACCAACCTGCTGCCACTGCTCGCGCTCGACGGGGGACGGATCGTCGTCGTGATCATCGAGTGGCTGCGCCGGAAGCCTTTCGACCGCAACAGCGAGCTGAACTTTCAGCGCTGGGGCCTGGTCGCCCTTCTGGCACTCGCCGCGATCATCAGCTTCCTGGACATCCAACGGATCGCGACCGGACAGTTCACCGGAGTCCACTGATGGTCACGCGTCGTAAGTCGATACCCGTCAACGTCGGCGGGGTGGTGATCGGGGGCGCGGCGCCGATCGCCGTGCAGACGATGACCAAGACCGACACTCGCGACGTCAAAGCGACGCTTCGACAGATCCACGAGCTCAAGGAGGCGGGGTGCGAGATAGTGCGCCCGGCGGTTCCCGACAAAGAGGCCGCCGAGGCCTTGAAGGAGATCGTCAAGGGCTCGCCGCTGCCAGTCATCGCGGACATCCACTACGACCACACTCTCGCGCTGCTGGCGATCGAGGCAGGCGTGCACTGCCTCCGCCTCAACCCCGGCAACATCCCCGACCGCGACAAGGTGATCAAGGTCGTCACCGCGGCGAAGGAACGCCAGATCCCGTTCCGTATCGGGGTCAACGCGGGATCGCTCCCCGAAGAGGTCCATAAGACGATGCGCGAGGAGCATCAGATCGACCGCGACAACCGCGAGCAGACCGCGGATCGCATGGTCGAGGTGGCGCTCGGCCACTGCAAGATCCTCGAGGAGCTCGACTACGGTCCGGGGTTCGTCAAGGTGTCGCTGAAAGCGACCGACGTCTGGACCAACATCATGGCGAACCGCAAGTTCGCAGCCGCACGCCCCTATCCGATCCACCTCGGTGTGACGGAGTCAGGCCCGGTGGAGGCAGGCAGCATCCGCAGCGCAGTGGGTATGGGCATCCTGCTGAGCGAAGGAATCGGCGACACGATCCGAGTCTCGCTCGCCACGTCCGATCCCCGCGAAGAGGTGCGCGTCGCGCACGAGATCCTGAAGACGCTCGCCATCCGAAACGAGAGCGCGACGCTTGTCGCCTGCCCGACGTGCGGCAGGCTCGAGTACGACATGGTTCCGACTGTGAAAGCTGTCGAGGCTCATATCGCGAGGCTGAAGATCCCGATCACCGTCGCGGTAATGGGCTGCGTGGTCAACGGCCCGGCCGAGGCCCGTCACGCTGACATCGGCGTCACAGGAGGGCGCGGCAAGGGCGTGATCTTCAAGAAGGGCAAGCTCTACAAGACGGTGCCCCAGGCAGAGCTGCTCGCTGTGCTGCTGGCCGAGATCGACGCGATCGCCGCCGAACGCGTCGCATGAAAGAGGTCGCCGAAGAGCAGCAGGACTTCGTAAAGGACATCACCAAGATGTCCGATGACTTCGACCGCTGGTACACCGACGTCATCCGGAAAGCCGAGCTCGCGGACTGGTCGGGGATTCGCGGAATGATGGTCGTCCGTCCGTATGGATGGGCGATGTGGGAGGCGATCACCCGCGCCTTCGACGACATGATCAAAGAGAGCGGGCACGAGAACTGGGCCTTCCCCCTGCTGATCCCCCGCGAGTACCTGATGAAGGAGGCAGAGCACGTCGAGGGCTTCGCGCCCGAGGTCGCCTGGGTGACCAGGGCCGGCGCGGGCAACCAGGAGCTTGAAGAGCCGCTGGCCGTCCGTCCGACCTCCGAGACCATCGTCGGGTCGCTCATCAAGCGTTACATCCAGAGCCACCGCGACCTGCCGAAGCTGACCAACCAGTGGAACAGCGTGGTGCGGTGGGAGATGCGCTCGCGGCTGTTCCTCCGTTCCCGTGAGTTCTGGTGGCAGGAGGGCCACACCTTCCATGCCGACGCCAAGGAGGCGATGGACGAGGTCGACCTGATCCTCGGCTACTACCGCGACATCGCCCAGGAGTGGCTCGCGGTGCCGGTGCTCGGCGGCAAGAAATCGCCCGCCGAGACATTTCCAGGCGCCGTCTACACGCTGACAGTCGAGGGCTTGATGCGCGACGGGATGGCCCTTCAGATGGGGACGTCCCATTACTTCGGCCAGAACTTCGCCCGCGCGTATGACATCTCCTTCTCGAACAAGGACAACGAGCGCGAGCTTTGCTACTCCACTTCGTGGGGCATCAGCACGCGCCTCGTCGGCGCCTTGGTGATGGCGCATGGCGACGACTCAGGCCTGATCGTGCCTCCGATGGTGGCGCCCGTCCAGGTGGTGGTCGTGCCGATCTTTCGCGATGCTGAGAGCCGCGTGAAGGTGGAGCGCTTCATCGCCGGCTGGACGGGCGAGCTGAAGGCGGCGGGAATCCGACACCGCATCGACTGGCGCGACGAGAGGCCAGGCGACAAGTACGCGCATTGGGAGCTGAAAGGCGTGCCCCTCCGACTGAACGTGGGCGGTCGCGATGCGGACGCCGGCCAGGTCGAGCTCGTCGACAGGCTTTCCAGGCAGAAGCGGGCGGTGCCGGTTGAAGGCATCGGCCGGCGACTCAAAGATGAGCTGGCCTCATTCCAGAAGGCGCTGTACGAACGGGCCGAAGGCTTCCTTCGAGACAACACCTTCGAGATGGCGACCTTGGCCGAGGTCGTGGCGCACTTCAAGGAGCGCGGCGGATTCGTGTGGGTCCCCTGGTGCGGCGACGCAGAGTGCGAAATCCGGATCAAGGCCGAAGCGGGAGGCGCGACCGTCCGCACGATCGACCCCGACGAGAAGGCATCAGGAAAGTGCGTTGTGTGCGGCAAGCCTGCCAAGCACCGGGTCGCGCTGGCTCGGGCGTACTAGCCGGTCGGGTTTTCGAACGCCCCAATAGTTGGGGCGTCTTTGTAGAGATTTTCTTGCGGGATCACTTTCAGCGTCCCGTTGTGGGCGGCGTCCAGCACCGCCTCGGCCACGTCGGGGTGGAAATGCGTGCCGGCGCCCGAGCGGACCTGCTCGACGGCGACCTCGAGCGGGGAGGCCTTCCGATAGGGGCGGTCCGACGTCATCGCATCGATCGCGTCCGCGGCGCTGACGATCCAGGCGAACATCGGCAGCTCGTCTCCCTTCTTCCGGTCGGGGTAGCCCTTGCCGTCATAGCGCTCGTGGTGTGACCGCACGATGACGAGCTCGTCGGTGAGCATCTTCAGGCCGCTGAGGATGTTGAAGCCGGCGACCGGATGCTCTTTCATCTTCGCGAACTCTGCGTCGGTCAGCTTCCCGGCCTTCTGGAGGATGGCATCCGGCGTGCCGATCTTGCCGATGTCGTGGAGCCGTCCGCCGCGCTCGATCCGAACCCATGCCGCCTGGTCCTCGGGCGAGTACTTCATCTGACGCGCGATCATCAAGGCATATTGCGTGACCCGTTGTGAGTGACCCGCCGTGTATGGGTCGCGTGCGTCGACTGCGTTGGCGAGCGCCTCGAGGGCGGAGAGGATGACAGCCTCGCGGTCCTTGAAGAGGCGGGCGTTGTCGATGGCTACAGCGGCCTGTGCCGCGATCTCGGTGACAAGGTTGCGGTGGTCGGGTGTGAAGGCGTGGCCGACCTGGTAGTTCGCCAGAAAAAGGATGCCCGTGGGCTTGCCGCGGAGCGTGATCGGGACGCAGAGGACCGCGCGAGGGTTGAGAGGGCTTTCGTTGGCGTCGTCCTGCTGCATCGCCTCCATGAATGGTTTGCCTGAGGCCATCGCGTCGCGGCAGATGTCGCCTCCCACGCCGAGCGCGAGCTTTTCCGCCGTGTGCGAGTCGGTGCCGAAGCCCCCTTTGAGGATCAGTGTGCCCGCCTCCTCCAGGGCGAGGCATCCGATCTGGGCGCTCGACGCTTTTGCAGCTCCTGCCAGCACCTGCTGAAGCACCTGGTTCAAGTCAAGGGTCGAGGTCGCCGCCTGCAGGGCCTCCTGCAGGTTTCGCAGCTCCCAGATGCTCCGCTGGTTGTTGTCGTAAAGCTCCGCGTTCCGGACTGCGACCACGCCCTGGTTGCCGAGCGTCGCGAGCACGCGCCGATCGTTGGGCGTCCATTCGCGCTTCTTGACGTCGAACACGGACAGGGTGCCCCACAGGCGCCCGTCCTCCAGCATCGGCGTGCAGATCGCTGCCTGCAGACCGAACTGGACCAGGTCCGGCGGGGTCTGGAGCTCGGGGCTCTGGCTGAGGTCGGCGAGCGCTGTCGCCCGCCCGCTGAGCATCACCGCACCGATGATCCCCTGACCGTTCTGGACGACAAGGTTGTCGACGGTTGACGGCAGCCCGAGCGACATGATCGTGGCCTGGCTGCCATCCGCTGACGTTCGCGTGAGCAGTCCCGCGCTGGCCATGGTCACGCGAACAGCCGTCTCCAGGGTCTTCTGCTCGAGGACCTTCGAGCCCTGGGTCACTGTCGTCAGCGCCTGGGAGACCTCGCCGAGCGCGTCGAGCGCGGTGTCAAGCTTGGACGCCTGGGTGGTGACACCCTGGAGGATGCGGGAGTTCTCGACGGCGACGCCGGCCATGGATCCGAGCTCATCGAGGGCCGCGACGTCACGCTGGGTGAAACCGGCCGTGCCGTTCCGGCCGAGGCAGATGGCGCCGAACACGCCCTCCTTGCCGCGAATCGGGGTCAGGGCTTCGTTGACGGTTCCGCCCTCGGAGCCGGGCTGGAGCCCGCTGAACAATCCTTCGTCAACGGTGACCAGGCTGCGGAGCACCGTCTCCCCATCTCGCACCCTGGCCATTGGGCCGGCGATGGGGAAGGAGGCGCCCGCCTCGCCGAGGATTGAGTAAGTGCCTTCCGGCACGAACAGGGCGACTCGGCCCGCGTCGTATCGGATGACCTGCTTGCCCTTGTCGAGCACCAGGTCGAGGACCTCCTTCATCGACTTGCCCGAGGCCTCCTTCACGAGCTCGTTCATGAGGGAGTAGCGCGCTGACTCCTTGCGCGAGAGGGCGACCGCGTGAGCGCTTGCGAGCTGGGCCCCGGCGCGCAGCGTCAGGGTGCGGGCGAGGCGGCGGTCGTCGTCTGTGAAGCCACCGGGCTTGTTGCCGAGCAGCACAAACCCGCCGATGTGCTCGCCGATCGGCATCGGCACCGCCATCAGGCTGTCGACGTGAAGATCGTCAGGCAGGTAGTGGGCGATCTCCATCAGCCCGCTCTCATCGCGTCCGACGAACTCCTTGCCCGCCTCGATCGCGGCAACGAGCGGCCCCGCGCCACCTGGCACGCGGTTCACCGCCTGCGGATGAAGGCGCTCGAGGCCGATGCCTGGCGGCTGAGGAACGAACTGCTTGCCGTCCGGCGAGGCGAGGAAATAGCACGCGAACCCAGAGCCAATCTGCTGCGCGATGGTTGCGGTAAGGGCTGCGACGTCACCGGGTTGGGCGCTGTCTGCATCGGAGGTCGCGGCGAGGAAAGCGCGATGTTTCTCCTCGAGCTGTGCATTGAGGCGCTTCATGTCGTCCAGCTGGCGGCGCATCGCGTCGGTGAAGCTCCGATAGGCAAGGCTGCCGGCGAAGCCCCCGAGTCCCATCAGCACCAAACCTCCAAGGTCGAAGAGGCGGAATGGTGGGGTGATCAACGACACGACGATGGCGGCGACGCCCAGGGGCACAGCGACCTTCAACAGCTGGTTGAGGGCGCCGGCCAGCAGCGCAAGCAGGCAAGCGACAGCAGCCACCAGTGCCGCCTGGCCGGTGCGGCCGCTGACGTTCAGGGTGGCGCCGGCAAGAATGAGGATCGCCGTTGCCGCGGAGAGGCCGATCCGAATGGCGAAGGTGGCTCGATCGGAATTCATATAGGGCGCGGCTAAGTCTAGGAGCGCGCGCGAGAATGGGCCTCACTCAAACGTCTCCTAAACTTCTGTTCGAGTGGCAAGGTGACGGTTTCAGAGCTCCTGCGGATCGCCGACCACCTCGAGCCCGAGGCTCGGGCGATGGTCAAGAGGGCCTACGAGCGCGCGGCCAGCGCGCATACCGGTCAGCGCCGGCTGTCTGGCGAGGACTACGTCAACCACCCGATGGAGGTCGCCGCCATCCTCGCGGACCTCGAGCTGGACGCGGAGACGATCGCCGCCGCCCTCCTCCACGACACGGTTGAGGACACTGCCCTCACCGCCGAAGAGGTGGAGCAGGAGTTCGGCCCTGAGGTGGCGCACCTCGTCGAGGGGGTGACCAAGCTCGGCCGCATCTCGCTACGGTCCGACCAGCAGCAGCAGGCGGAAAACATCCGAAAGATGATGGTCGCGATGGCGGAGGACCTCAGGGTCGTCCTCATCAAGCTCGCCGACCGGCTGCACAACATGCGAACGCTCGATCCCCTGCCCGATCTGAAGCGGCGAAAGATCTCGCGGGAGACGCTCGACATCTACGCGCCCCTGGCGCACAGGCTCGGCATCGGGCAGGTCAAGTGGGAGCTGGAGGACCTGGCATTTCGATATCTCGAGCCCGAGGCTTATGACGAGGTCGCCAAACGAATCTTTCGCAAGCGCAACGAACGTGAGGCGGTGGTCTCCGACCTGCGAGAGATCCTGGCCCGGGAGCTGGAGAGTGTCGGGATCCGGGCCGAGATCACCGGCCGGCCCAAGCACATCTACTCGGTGTGGCAGAAGATGACGAGGGAGAACAAGGACTTCACCGAGATCTACGACCTGTCGGCGATCAGGGTTCAGGTCGACAGCGTGCGCGATTGCTACGGCGTGCTCGGCGTGGTCCATTCGCTCTGGAAGCCGGTGCCGGGCCGGTTCAAGGACTACGTGGCGATGCCGAAGTCCAACGGCTACCAGTCGCTCCACACGACAGTGATCACCCACACGGGCGAGCCGATAGAGATCCAGATCCGCACCCACGAGATGCATCGCATAGCGGAGGTCGGCGTGGCCGCGCACTGGGCCTACAAGGAGGGTGGGAAGGACACGAACTTCGACCAGAAGCTTTCGTGGCTGCGCAGCCTGCTCGAGTGGCAGAACGAGGTGGGGGACGCCGAGTCGTTTCTCGACACCGTCAAGGTCGACCTCTTCCAGGACGAGGTTTACGTCTTCACACCCAAGGGCGACGTGCTCAACCTGCCGGCGGACTCAACCCCTGTGGACTTCGCTTACCGAATCCATACCGAGGTTGGACATCGATGCATCGGCGCGAAGGCGAACGGGCGCATGGTGCCGCTCGACTACCCGCTCAAGAACGGCGAGATAGTTGAGATCCTGACGTCGAAAGCGCCGCACGGCCCCAGCCGCGACTGGCTCAACTTCGTTAAGAGCGCCTCAGCCAAAGAGCGCATCCGCAAGTGGTTCAAGAGCCAGCGCCGCGAGGAGAACGTGGCCAAAGGTCGCGACCTTCTCGACAAAGAGCTTCATCGAATGCACCGGGTAAACCTGGCTGACCTCCCGGATGCCAAGCTCCTCGAGATCTCGAACCTGCACAAGTACAACGCGATCGACGACTTCCTCGCTGCGATCGGCTACGGCGACCTCTCGCCGCACTCGGTGGTAATGCGCATGGCTCTCACCACCGACGCGGCGGACGGTGACCTCCGCTCGATTCCGCTCATCCCCAACGTGCAGCCAACGCCGCGCGTGCTGGTGCGTGGCGAAAAGGGGATCCTCACCAAGATCGCGCCGTGCTGCCAGCCGGTGCCAGGCGACGCGATAGTCGGCTACACCACGCGCGGAAGGGGAGTGACTGTGCACAGGGCGGACTGCGTCAACGCGATCAATGCGCAGGACCTAGCGCGCGTCGTGCCGGTGGACTGGGACGCGGAGGCAACGCACCTTTATCCAGTCGACATCAAAATCGAGGCCTGGGATCGCCAGGGACTTCTGCGAGACATCGCGACAGTGGTGGCCGAGAACCGGGTCAACATGTCGGCGCTCGAGGTGCACGTCTATGACGACAAGACCGCAGTGGTGTCCGCGACCGTCGAGATC
>Ga0193719_10000554_pt1 | contig 14243 bp, 12 predicted proteins | sample U2a2metaG_FD_160103 | JGI IMG/M metagenome (GOLD analysis project Ga0193719, IMG submission 160103) | Soil microbial communities from a riparian zone of the East river system, Colorado, United States - U2a2 | ecosystem: Environmental > Terrestrial > Soil > Riparian zone | place: USA: East... | reverse complement strand
CGCGCAATAGTAGACGGTCAGGCAGCTCGCGATGCAGGCAGGAATGATCTTCGCAAATGGCCAGCCTCTTATATCCGAGTTAATGAAACGCCATTTCATGCTAGATCCAACCTACGGAAGGAAGATGCCCATAACGTCGTAGCCATTGATTTTCCGGAATTGAGGTTCGGAAATGGCGGTTAAAAACGCCGTGTTTGGCAAGAAACGACTGCTTGCACGAGGAGCGCCCGCCCCAGAAGAAGGTAACAATCGAGCATCTGCCCATCCTTGAGACAGCCATAGGCAAAAAGGAAGCGGCGAATATCTGTGACGTAGCGCATCAACGGCGTAACCTGTGATCTACTTTTCATATTAAGGCTAACGACATTTGCTTTCGCCCTACAGTTTCTTTACCGCTTCATCTGAGACTCGCTATTTAACTCGTTATGACGTCGACGCCGGCTGCGACGGCATTGCGCGAAGGTCATAAATCCGACAGATTTTATCGGCGTGAACAACGCGGTATCGATTATGCAGATGTTCTTTCATCGCAACGTACGTTTCAAGCCATGAGAAGTGTTCGCATGGTATGAGCAGGAACTCGCCTCCCTTTGCCCTCAAGGCCTTGAGTTGCTTAATCGCTTCGCCGCCATCGGCAGGATAGTGCATTTGCAGATTGTTGACCGCGACGCGGATCAGACCTTGTGAGCCGTCGCCCGTCCTCCAGGTGATCGTTGTTTTACCGGACTTGGTTCCCGTCGGAACAGGGTTCGGAGACGCCTCGATAAAAGCCCCATTCTTGCGCGCCTCCGCACCCGGAAGTGGCGGATAAAACCCAGTTGCATTTTGGGTGACTGTAACTGACGCAAGTAGCTGGTTTTGCGAGGCACCGCCGTACAAGCGGAACTCGTACACGCCGCCTGCTCCGATCCAGGGTGCCTCGGCGGACCCGGCGGAGCCTGACGCGAAATGTCGTTGTGCTTGTCTGCCGGACCGGTCCGGGAAGGCCCAGACTTGATGTCCCGCAAGTGATGGCAGATCGTCGTAAGCTTTGCTCATTACGATCACGACGACCCCCGGCGGCAAAATCCTCTGTGCTGTTTCCACCAGCGCGCGCGCGGCGGCAAGGTCTTCCCGCCGGGCCGATACCAAAGGCTCAACAATGTCGTTGAACTGAAAATCCAGATTAGCGTTCATTGTTTCATAAAACGCAATCAGCCCTTCCAATTTTTGAACACTATTAAGTCCCGACCATAAACCTTTTCCATGAACCCTGTATACACCGAGGATCTCATCGAGGTATCCGATCTTCCCGTACTGCGCGCATAAAATGTAAAGCGGCCAATCTCCGTACTGCAGATCGTAGTACCACTCTGGAAAGTTGCCAAGAGCATCTTTCCGAAACATCGCTGCGCAACCTGCGATAAAATTACGTTGCCAAATGTCCTCCAGAACGGAAACCTGCTTCTGGCCTTTTAAGTTGTAGGGGAGCGGCGCCCGGTTGCTGTCTTCATATATTCGTATGGCGTTGTGAAAGCAGAGCGCACACTCGGGATGGGCGTCCAAAAAATCCGCTTGTTTCTGCAGCTTGGTAGGAGAAATCCAATAGTCATCACCATCCAGCAGAGCCACGTATTGGCTCTGCGCCAACTCAAAGGCTTGAGCAAAAATCCGGTTACCGCTTCCGCACCCGAGATTTTTCCGTGGCAGTAGAAGGCGAATTTTCTGGGGATTTCGACGTTGAAAGTCGACGACGATTGAGCGTGTTCGATCAGTGGAGCAATCTTCACCGATGATGATTTTGTAATCGAAATTTGTTTTCTGCATCAAGACGCTATCGAGCGCCTGCGCAATATATTTTTCGTGGTTATACGTCGTTACTAGGACGGTGACTTTCATGTTGACGAACCGAATCGCGATTGCTCGCTAGATGCCGTCTATGAAGAGCCTTGCCACCGATGGCGAAAGATAGGTTTCATCGACAATCGCTCCTTCACTTCTTCCGCGTTTTTTACAATGAATTCAATGAGCTCGCAAATCACAGTAACCTGGCCGGAATTCACAGCGGAACCTGTAGGCAGGCAAAGTACGCTCTTGGCGAGTTTCTCGGTTTGCAACAGGCGCAAGGCGGCTTGAGGATCATCCGTACGATAAGGTTCCATCTGATGACAGCCAGGATAAAAGTAGCGCCGCGCAAGTATGTTCTCTGCCCATAATATATCCTCTAACTGGTCGCGACTAATCCCCATAGCTTCCTCGTTGATTTTCAAAACGAGGTACTGATAATTGCACTTTTCGCCCTTATTGTACCTTAACACGGATATGCCTGGTATATCTGCCAGCCGTTGTTGGTATTCCTTGTAATTTCGATAGTTTGCGGCGACGAACTCTTCGAAACTTTCCAGAGACGTTAAGCCCATCGCAGCTGACACCTCGCTCATTTTACCATTCGTGCCCAGAGAGCTAACGGTGTCATAACCGGTGAAGCCGAAATTCCTCATCAAGCGGATCTTAGCGGCCAGCTCATCCTCGTTGGTAACGACTGCGCCTCCCTCGAAACTGTTTATGAATTTAGTAGCATGAAAACTGAACAGCTCCGCGTTTCCGAAGTTACCAATCATTTTGTGATTATGCGAACATCCAAAAGCGTGAGCGGCATCAAACAAAAGTTTCAATCTGTGACGTCGTGCGATCTTTTCCAGTGCTTCCACACCACACGGCCGTCCCCATAAATGGACACCGATGATTCCTGTTGTACGCTCGGTGATCAGCTCCGCCACGCGGAGGGGATCAATATTATGCGTGGCGGAATCGATATCACAAAACACGGGAGTAACTCCCTGCCATCGCAAAGCATGGGCCGTAGCAATAAAAGTGAAGGATGGAAGGATCACCTCACCGGAAAGGCCAATGGCTTTCGTTAGAATTTCAAGGCCGATCGTCGCATTACAAACGGCAATGCAATGCTTCACGCCGATCCGTTCGCATATGCGCTTTTCAAATTCCTGTAGAAACGGCCCGTCGTTGGTGAGCCATCTTCGGTCTAAAACATCATTGATTCGTCCAAGGAGCGTCTGTCGATTTCCTATATTGGGACGACCGACGTGCAGCTCTGTGCTGAAGGCCGGTCGACCGCCAACAATGGCGAGCTCTTCAGTGCGCGACTTTACCGCAGGCATTCGGTTTCTGTATGGCGGCGCATACTCTGAAGTGTTTACTTTGAGGTCCTTAGGCTAGAATCAGATGCGCACAGGTCTCTTCACAAGACAAGCAAGATAATCGTATTTCCTTTTGATTTCCTTATAATCGTCAAGTATCACCGAATCCTGAAACGGGCGACCATGTGTAAACCTTGCGCGTGTACTCTAGCCGCTCGAAATCCATCGTCCCACCGCGCGAGAATAATTAAATCTTTTGCGACAGCAATCAAGAAGTCGTCTGGCCACAAATGAGAATCGTTCTTCTAGGCGGCGGCGTCCATCTCCAGTACTCAATCGATGTCATCCAAAAACAGAACAAATTTGAAATTGTGGGAGTCACTGATTCAATTAAAGCCGTCGGCCAAGAGTTATTTGGCTACAAGGTGATCGGAAGGCAGGAGGAAATTAAGGAGCTTGTTTCTTCCCACGGCATTGAAGCCGGCCTGATCACCGTGGGCGATAACTGGAGCCGAAAAGCCATCTATGACGCAGTTACCTCACGAATTCCCAGCTTCAAATTTGTCAGCGCCATTCACCCGTCCGTCATTATCGGCAACAACATCGAAATTGGATCCGGGGTCATCGCAATGGCCGGAGTCATTTTCAATCCGGGCGCGAGAATTGGTGATTTCACGCTTTTTGGCACGGGGGCCCAGATCGAGCACGATTGCGTGATTGAAGAGTTCGCCAGCGTATCGGCCGGATCGGTGCTCGGCGGTTTTGTGAGGATTGGAAAATACGCGGCGGTTTGTTTGGGAGCAACGATTTTGGACAGAGTCAGCATTGGTGAAAATACGGTCGTTGGATCAGGATCATTAGTTACACGCTCTCTTCCCGCGAGTGTCTTGGCCTACGGCGCACCTGCGAAAATTGTACGAAACAGGCAGGCCGGAGAGCGTTTTTTGAAGTAGTCACATCCCCGCCAACATTTATCGGCAGCATCGCTCTGGTTCGAGTGGAGACTATGCGCTATCCCGCTTGCCATTCCGGTCCCGCAACGGCTGCAGTTGCCCCCGGCATTCTACGCCTTTGCGTTCGACAAGGGCTATCTACGATAGTGCCATTACGCCCATCACCCCTGTTGTATCTCCTGCGGTGGCGTGAAAGACTCAGCCGATCTTGGCCTCTGCCTGATCTGGCAGGTTCACAATTGGGCTGTGCGCCCCGCAAATCAAAAATGATACACGTTTTCTCATCCCAGACGATCACCGGATAGCGAGCTTCTAAATAGTCACGAAACTTTTGATAATGATCGAGCCACCAGAATGCTGTAGCTGGCAACAACGCTCCATGAAAAGCGGCTCAAAAACGATGGGTTGTGTGAAATTGAGGCCGATCATCGATGTTGATGCTCAGGAAATGCAGCGGGCGCCGCGCCGATTGCTCAATGAAAATGCTTGCTCCGACTAACACGAATCTTCATCGTGCCGCGCAGTAGAATTGCGCTCCCTGTGTCCAAACACATGAGTTCGTTTGAGCAAAACGCGATGAACACCGGCAAGAGACATTTGGCGTCGCTCGACAGTTTGCGCGGCATAGGTGTGATTTTGATTTTCGCTAATCATTTCGTTTATCCGAATTACTACATTCTTTTTGGCTGGATTGGGCTTTGGATATTTTTCGCGCTCTCCGGTTTTCTCATTACTGACAGCCTCCTCAAGATGAAGGCATTGCCGGTCGGCCAGTATTTTGGCCGATTCTACGTAAAACGAGCTTTCCGAATCCTGCCGGCTTTTGTGGTCTTTTTCACGATAGCTGTGGCACTCTATTTTGTGTTTCCGCGAGAGATGTTCGCTGTCGACTGGCACCTGGAGCGCTACTGGATTTACATTGTAACATTCACTTTTAACCATTACCCGCCGACGGGTAGTTATTGGTTTGCTCATCTCTGGTCGCTATCGTTGGAAGAACAGTTTTACGTCGTATGGCCGTGGCTGGTTTTCTTTCTGCCGATGAACTGGCTCAAGAAAATCGTACCCTGCTGGATTGTTGTGGCCCCGGTTTTGCGCCTGATCATGCCTGCATTTTACGGCGGCGTCGAGCACGCAGAAACAGTTGAGGCTTCGTTGCTGTGTCAGGCGGATGCATTCGCCATCGGAGGATGTGTGGCGATTTTTCGTGATGACCTTCCGCGCCAATCAAAGAAGCTAATGTGGATAATGACAGCGGTGGTGATTGCGATTGGCCTGCTAAATTATTTCGCGGGGGCTTCTGCGGCTGGATCGTACTGGCGAACGCTGGGCTGGCCGCATTTGACCGCGGGCATATTTAATTACCAGTACGTCTGGGGCTTTGGTGTGATCGGTATCTGGGCTGCGACATTAATTTTAACCTGCCTGCAAGGAACTGCTCCGTTCATTCTGAATTTTCCGCCGCTCGTTTTTCTCGGCCGGATTTCGTACGTCGCGTATCTTTCCCACCTGCCTCTCCTTGGCGTCTACATGTACTACCTCCAGCCGATCAACGCGTTCTCGATTCGCGGGTTGGTGATTTTCGTAATCTGGTTCGCCAGCGTCATACTCGTCTCCTGGCTCAGTTTTCGATTTATCGAGCTGCCGTTCTTGCGCATTAAGAACAGGCTTGGAGGAAGAGCGCAAAATTCCCGCTCGGACACAGCTATTTCCCGAGCTCCCGCCGGCTAAACGTTCAATACGCAGACCATTGGTCTGTTTTCAGATAAACAATGGGTCACGGCGCGCTTGGTCGATTTTGATTTCCGCCTTCGTTTCATTCGGCGAGTCGTCGCCATTGGCCTTGGTTTGTCGCAAGTCGAAAATGATACATGTGTTTTCGTCGCGCACGATGACTCGATAATGAGCATCTAGATGCTCGCGAAATTTTTGATAATGATCCAGCCACCAAAATGCCGTAGCTGGCAGTAATAGGTATTGCGCGCCTCGGGCTCGGATGGCTTCCAAGCGGTTAATAGCCTCGGCGCTGTCGTTCGGACGGCGGCCATCATAGTTGCCGCCCTCCGAAAGGTAAATCCGACCTTCGGAGCCGTCGCCGGTATTCCAGGTGATGGTGGTTCGGCCGAATCGGTTTGGAACCGGGACCGGATTCGGGACAGCTATCAGGCATGCCTGATCTAGTGCAACAGGACCTACAGTAGCGCTCGGAGTCGCATCTGGGACGCCAGTTACTGAAATCGCGGCAAGCTGTTTCACGCATTTCGGCCCGCCAAAGAGCCGGAATTCGTACCTCATTCCAGCCTGGATCCAGGGCACGTCAGCCGAGCCTTTCGGACCCTGTCGAAAGAGCCGCCCTCGCTCATCGGCGCCCGTTTGCGGAAAGTGCCATGCACGGCGGTCCCCCAATTTCAGTAGTTCATTTTTGCCGTTTGTGGCCACTGCGACGGTGGCGTGCAGGGGGAGGCTGGCCTGCACGACCTCCAGGATTCGATCGCTCATTTGCAAGGACTGGTAGTAATCTTGCCAGTATCTCCTGCCAGTTTCGAATGCCTCGATGTAGGAATCCCTTCCTTTCACAAATTCCCACTGTGAGTCGAGGGCCTTGAGCATCTCTCGAAGCATGGATAAATGATCGGCAGACATACTGGAGCGGTGGAGCCGATAGTCTGCCACAAATCGGTTGTGACAGAAGATTGGAGAATCTCGCGTGATGCGAAGATATAAATCATAGTCAGCCCCCGGACCTAACGAGGGGTCGAAACCGTTGACGACATTGAACGCGGTCCATTGGTAAATGACCGAACCAGGGCACCAAATTCGATAATTGCCCCGAAGCAATTCCAAAAAGTGTTCGCGTGAGACATGAGGATGCTCCGGCTCATCATCGAGGAGCGACCCATCCGCGACAATGAGCCTGCAGAAACCAGCAGCGAACGCGCAGTCAGGATGCTGGCGCAGGCAATCAACTCCAACTCTCAGGGCCTCGGGCAGCAGCCGGTCGTCGGCGTCGAGGAAAACCAGGTATTCGCCCCGGCTTTGCTTGAACCCTGTGTTTCGGGCGCTTGCAACCCCCAAATTTTCCTGGCGAACGTACCGTACCCCGGGGTAGCTGGCAGTCACCTTCGCAGTGTTGTCGGTGGAGCCATCGTCCACAACGAGGATCTCGCGATGGGAATAGGTTTGAGCTGATGCGCTCTCGATTGCCTCGTGAAGGAAATGTGCCTGGTTATAGCATGGTATGATTACTGAGGCGAGACCGGACTCCGGCATAGGCACGTTCTTGTGTGACCCGTCAGCGGAAACCGCGGCGCTCTGTTTTACCGCCTTGGCCACACTCATTACGACGATTCGCGCAAGTCAAAGATGATACACGTCTCGTCATCTCGCGCGACGGCCGGGTACCGAGCTTCTACATGTTCGCGAAATTTTTGATAATGATCGAGCCACCAAAAAGATTTTGCAGGAATTACCAGGTATTGGGCGCCTCTCGCTTTGGTTGACTCCAAGAGATGCAAAGCTTCATCGCTATTGGCCGGATCGCGGCCCGCATACACACCCATGCTCGATACATATAGCTGCCCTTCGGAGCCGTCCCCAGTACTCCATGTGATATTAGTCACGCCCGGCTCCTCACTAGCGTGGACCGGATTTGGAATTGCCGTCAATAGAACCCCGTCCAGGCGCACAGGCTCTTGGGGCGCTGCTTCAGCGCTTGCGATCGGGAACGGATCCGCAACACCTTTAACCAAGACCCGGGCCAGTTGTCTTGAAAATTTCGGGCCTCCGTAGAGGCTAAATTCGTATGTCATCCCGGCTTCAATCCAAGCGGGAGTGGCCATCGAGCCCTCTGCTCCTTGCGCGAATAATCCTCCCCTGCTGCCGTGCTCGTTCTGAGGAAAATGCCAGGTCCTGCGGCCATCCAAGCGAAGTAGCTCATTGCTGCCGCCGGTTGCCACGGCGATTGTCGCGTCTGGAGGCAGCTGTTCGCGAACGGTTTCGCGAATTCTAGCAACCATTTGCTGTAACGGATAATCGTTTTGCCAAAACCGCCTGCCTGCATCGTATGCTTCCCTGTACCGACTATTCGCCTTCACAAAATCCCACTGTGCATCGTGAGCGCCGAGCGCAGCGCGCTCCATTGCCAAAACATCGCGCGACATATTGAGATGATGCTGTCGGTATTCTGCAATTACGTGTTTATGGGAATAGACTGGAAAATCTCTTGTGACGCGGAGATAGAGTTCGTAGTCAGCTGCGGGACTTAGCGCGACATTAAAACCGTGCACAAAATCAAAGATCCGCCGTTGATAGAGCACGGTCGCAGGACACCAAATGTAACTACCCCCCTGAAGCAGCTTCAGATAATGCTCGTTCTCGACCCGAAGCTGCCTTGGGGAAGGAAGGATTGCACCGTTTGAATCGATCACCCGACAACGACCCGAAACAAATGCGCACTCCGGACGTTCGCGGATACAGCCGACTCCTGTTTCCAGTGCATGCGGAAGGAGCCGGTCGTCGGCATCGAGAAAAACGAGGAACTTACCGCGGCTATGCCGCAGCCCCGTGTTGCGAGCGCTCGAGAGACCGGCATTTTCCTGATAAACATAGCGCACCGGGGAATGGCGCCTAACAACTTCGGTGGTATTGTCCGTTGAGCCATCGTCCACCACGATAATCTCGAAGTCCGAATAACTCTGCGCCAGAACGCTCTCGATCGCTTGCTCAAGAAAATGGGCGTGGTTGTAGCAGGGGATAATTACAGAAACTAGATTAGGAGGCGGGAGCGCCCCGTCGGCCCGGGTGTCAGCGCGATGAGCCACGGCTATTTTTTTGGGAGGTTCCGGGCTTTTCTCCGCACAGCAGGCGACTGTTCCGGACTGTCCGAATGCGCGTCGCCTGCATTGAGCCGGCGTTCTGCAGCTTCGTACAATGCTTTTGCCCGAATGAACCCCTTCATCTTGCAAGCGTTGAAAACCCACCAGTAAAGACTGCCGAGTTGATTCTCAAGAAGAGCACGTGCTTCCTCAGTTTCCCTGATTGCGGAGCTACGGCCCGAGATCATTCTTGCACTTCTCTTCCTAGCTCTCACCTGTTTTCTCGCACCTTTTCTCATCGGTCGTTTGGGCTCCGCGCCTGCGCTGGCGGCATTTTATGCATTTTCGGAATCAGTTTTTGTGGCGCGCTTCATTTGGCTTCGCTCAACAAACCGCGGCGCAAATTAGAGTCAAGCGGTGACTGCTCTAGGCTGCCCAATGGCATCAGGCAAACTCCCCGATGACGCGCGCTTATAGGCGATCTACTTTGCCATCATGGATCGAAATGATGGACGAGCCAGCGATCAATTGCGCCCGGTTGCTTTCGAGCTCGGCATCGCGCCGTATGCGGGTGGCTCAGTGCTTGTTACCGTGGGCAACACGCGCGTTATCTGCGGCGTGATGATTGAGGAAAATGTGCCCCGCTGGATGAAGGAGCAAGGCGTGACCGGTGGTTGGCTTACGGCCGAATATTCGATGCTGCCGTATTCGACGCAGACACGAAAACCGCGCGATGCGGCAAAGGGGCGGGTCGATGGACGGAGCATGGAGATTCAACGTTTGATTGGACGATCACTGCGTGCAGGTCTCGATCTTGAAAAACTTGGCCCGCGCACGATCTGGGTCGATTGCGACGTCTTGCAAGCCGATGGCGGCACACGCACGGCAGCAATTACCGGGGCGAGCTTAGCCCTCGCGGTAGCCTGCCGGAAACTTGCAAAGGAAAAAAAGCTCGACGCGCCTCCGGTCCAGAAATTAGTCGCCGCAGTCAGCGCCGGCGTTCTCGACGGGAATGCAATCCTCGATCTTAACTACGAAGAAGACAAGCTTGTCACCGTCGATTTCAATCTCGTGGCGACCGAGGATGGCGAACTCGTGGAATTACAAGGGTCCGGTGAAGAATCAACTTTTTCGCAGTCACAGCTGGATGAAATGCTCGCGCTCGGCCGCAAAGGCGTCGCTGAATTGATCGCGGCGCAGCGCGCGGTGCTTGCGAGATTGATGGTGACGCCGCCGGAAAGCTGACCGCAGTCAGCGCCCGCGGCTACAACTAAATCGTTTGCTCGTGCACGCCGTTTGCTTTAAAGCGAGACGCGGCTCATGAAGAAGGCGCTCATTACCGGCATTACCGGACAGGATGGCAGTTATCTCGCCGATCTGCTGCTTGAGAAAGACTACGAAGTCCACGGGATCATTCGCCGCGCGAGCACATTCAACACCTCGCGCATCGACCATCTTTATGCCGATCCACACATCAACGGCGTCCGAATGTTTCTGCATTATGGAGACCTCAGCGACTCGGTGAATTTGGTGAAGCTGCTTTACAATTTGAAGCCGGACGAAATTTATCATCTGGCCGCGCAAAGCCACGTGCGGGTGAGCTTCGATATTCCGGAATACACGTCGGACGTCACCGGTGTCGGCACGATCCGTATCTTGGAAGCGATTCGAGAAGTAGGGTTGCGTTCGCGTTTTTATCAGGCATCGAGCAGCGAAATGTTTGGCAAGGCGCAACAGGTGCCGCAAACCGAGAAGACGCCGTTCTGGCCGCGCAGCCCATATGGTGTAGCGAAGACGTTTGCCTATTGGGCGACGGTCAACTACCGCGAGAGCTATGGCCTTTGCGCGAGCAACGGCATTTTGTTCAATCACGAAAGCCCTCGCCGCGGCGAAACCTTCGTCACCCGCAAAATTTCGCGCGCCGTCGCCGCGATCAAGCACGGCCTGCAAAAAGAATTGTTTCTCGGCACTCTCGATGCAAAACGAGATTGGGGATATGCACCCGAGTACGTCGAGGGGATGTGGCGAATACTTCAGCATGCAGAAGGGGACGATTTTGTACTGGCTACCGGCGAAACCCACACCGTACGTGAGTTTGTCGAGGCGGCCTTTTCACATGTCGATCTCGATTGGAAGGAATTTGTTAAACACGACTCACGTTATGAGCGCCCAGCAGAAGTAGACCTCCTGATCGGTGACCCCTCCAAAGCGAAAAAAATTCTTGGTTGGGAACCGAAAGTACGATTCCGGGAGCTCGTTCGCATCATGGTTGACGCGGATATGGAATTGCTGTCGCACAAAACGCTCCGAGAGCATCTCGGCCAGATGCCGTGAGCTTTAGTCGTGGTCGCTGACCGCGGTTTCCCGTGCGCAGCGCTGTGCCGGCAACCGGGCTGCAGCGTCTTTCCTATCGAATCACAATTCCAGCGCGATTTGTTTCCGCCAGTTGCGGCGCTCGAGACAGTCCCGGAATGACCGCTGCAAGCGGCGCGTCGACGATCGTCACCTGTGCGCCGCGGCCTACGATTTCGTATAAACTAATGATATCGCTCGAACGCATCCGGATACATCCGTAACTCACGGGCAAGCCAATGTTCCGCTCCTCCGGCGTACCGTGAATATAAATGGTCCGAGCAAATGCGTTTCCGTTTTGCTGCTCGCGGCCACGCAACCAAAGGATGCGCGTGACAATTGGATCACGACCAGGGGAATCTGGCTGAACGATCTCACCAGTAGGGCGTCGATCCTTGAAAACTGTGCCAGGCGCAGCATGATCGCCGATTTTCTCCGCGATCTCCAGTTCGCCCAATGGAGTGCAACTGCTGCCGGGCCAATCGCCGAGACCAAACTTGGACGTGGATACTGGATAGATCGCCATCAGGTTACCGCGATCGAGAACGGCTAATTTTTGTTCCCGCGCGCTGATAATGACTTGGTGCTGGGTGTCGGGCGCGACGCATGATGCGATAAACACGGAAATTGCGAAAACGATTAACTGAAGGGCACGGATCGCTGAGCCGTCGGAGAGAAGCCGCACCGGCGCGCCCGGCGGCGTTGCTCGCGAAACCTTTCGGACTACCGCCATACCATTGTCGATCGTCATGAGCGATTGAACCGGAAGAATGTTTCTGCGGTTGCGGTCGTAGCGCGAGCGACCTCTTCGAGCGAAACGCTACGCGCTGTCCCGATCGATTCGGCCACCAGTCGTGTGTGCGCTGGCTCGCATCGTTTCCCACGAAATGGAGCGGGCGCGAGGTAAGGACAATCGGTTTCCACCATGAACTTATCCAGCGGGACTTGCGCCGCGACCTCGCGGACGCTTGCGCCGTTTTTGAAAGTCACAATGCCGGTGAACGAAACAAGATGGCCAAGATCGAGAACCTCATTTGCTTGTTCGAGGGTGCCGCCGAAGCAATGGAATACGCCGTGTAATCTGCCTGAATACGGTCTCATGATTTCAAGTGTGTCGTCCCACGCATCGCGCTGATGAATGACGACGTTAAACCCTAGTTCAGTTGCCAGATCGAGTTGCTGCTGAAAAAGACTGGCTTGCCGCGACTTGTAGGACCCGTCCTGGATGTTCGCCTCGATTTCCTCTTCGGTTTCACCTTGGAGTGCGCGGGCAAAGACTTGCACTTTCTTCCCTTTTGCAGCTTCGACGCTTGGCAAATGGTGATAATCCAAGCCTGTCTCGCCAATCGCGACCACGCGCCGGCTTTTGGCGAATTCGCGCAACGGCGTCATCACGTCCTCCTCGGCTTGTTCGGCATAGGTCGGGTGAACGCCAATCACCGCGTAGATATTCGAATACTTCTCGGCAAGATCGACAGCGCGCCGGCTACTCTCGATTGAAGTGCCGATGGTGATGATGCGCGCCACACCGGCTTCATTCGCCCGACGGAGCACATCCTCAAAATCGTGTGCAAAATCAGGATAATCGAGGTGGGCGTGTGTTTCGATCAGCATCGACGTTGAAGAGTTAAAGCGTTGAAGGGTTGAAACGTAGAGAGCGTATCGCGGAAAGGAGGCCGCTTCAACGGTTCAACCCTTCATCGCTTTAACGTTCTACTCACCATTCGATCACCGTGCTCGCCCAAGTGAGCCCTCCGCCGAACACGACCATGAGGACGTAATCGCCCGGTTTGATCCGCCCGCTGCGATTGGCTTCATCGAGCGCGATGGCCACTGCCGCGGCCGAGGTGTTCCCATAACGATCGAGATTCACAAACATTTTGTCGCGCGAAATGCCGAGCCGATCCGCGATGGCTTCGATGATGCGCACATTTGCCTGATGCGGAATGACGCAGGCAATATCCTCGATAGATAGACCGGCTTGCTCGAGCGCTTTCTTAGCCGCGCTCAGCATCGCGGTGACCGCCTGCTTGTAAACCTCCTTGCCGGTCATGTGGATTGTTTGCAAATTAAGATCGATATTTTCGCGAGTGATCGGGCAACGTGAACCACCGCCAGGCATGAACAAAATGTCGGTGTACTGACCGTCGCTCCCAATATGGGTGCTAATCACACCGTGAGCGCTGCCGCGATGACGTAAAACAGCGGCGCCAGCACCGTCCCCGAAAAGCACGCACGTATTGCGATCGGTCCAATTAGTAATCGCCGTCAGCTTCTCGGCTCCGATGACAAGAACAGTGTCGTGCGCATGCGAGGTAATGAATTGCTGCGCGATTTCCAGACCGAAGAGAAAACCGGCGCAGGCGGCGGAAATATCGAGACAAGCGGCGTTGGTTGCGCCGATCTTTTTTTGGACGAAACAGGCCGTGGCGGGAAATAGCATGTCGGGAGTAGCCGTGGCAACGAGAATGAGATCGATTTCTGCGGGTGAAATTTTTGCCTGTTCGATCGCCTTTCGCGCCGCTTTTGCGGCCATGTCGCTGGTGTTTTCATCTTTCGCCGCAATTCGACGCTCCTTAATGCCCGTTCGGGTCGTGATCCATTCGTCGCTCGTATCCACTATGCGCGACAGATCTGCATTGGTCAGAATTTTTTCCGGCACATAACTGCCGGTGCCGATGATTGAGACGGTGCGCCGCGACTTAGTGGAGCGCGGGCTGGAGCGAGGCTGTCGTTTCATTGTAGCGGCGAATCTCCTCGACAATATGCGGGTTCACTTGCTGTTCAATCGACTCTGCCGCTACCCGCAACGCGTTCTTGATCGCAAGCGGCGTGCTCGCACCATGCGCAATAATGCAGATGCCGTTGACGCCGAGAAGCGGACTGCCGCCGTACTCTTCGTAATTCGTTTTGTCCTTGATGGTTCCAATGGCATTCTTCGCAAGGAATGCGCCGGCTTTTCTCATCGTTGTGCGCATGAGCTCGTG
>Ga0193719_10000553_pt1 | contig 14253 bp, 9 predicted proteins | sample U2a2metaG_FD_160103 | JGI IMG/M metagenome (GOLD analysis project Ga0193719, IMG submission 160103) | Soil microbial communities from a riparian zone of the East river system, Colorado, United States - U2a2 | ecosystem: Environmental > Terrestrial > Soil > Riparian zone | place: USA: East River... | reverse complement strand
TGAAAAGGGTCGACTCCAAGCGGCCGACATACATGAAGTTGTTGTTGTCATTAACGGTGGTGTTGCGGCCGTTCCCATTGAAGATGCCAGCGTAATAGGTCAGCAAATCCTTCCCATCCGGCCAAATGTTCGCGAACGGTTTTCCCCAGAGCTGAACACCGATCTGCCGCTCCGGCGTGATAGCCCCAGTGGGCAAACTGCGCTCGATTATGATCAGGGAAGGGTCTGGAGTAAGTTGCTCCAAGCCAAACGGCGCTTTCCATTGGCCGACCTTGACGTTCGCTTCCGCGAACTGATGCCAGTTGACGAAAATGTCTGTGCCCGAAAATGCGGTGCGGTTCGATGATATGCCATCACTATTCTCGAAGTCGCCTTCGACTTTGAAATCGAAGTTCTCCGCGAAATCACCGGTTAAATTGATGCGCGCCCGGCGCAGCCGGAAACGATCTTTCAGCGCAGTCTGACCAAACCGGCCTTCGAACGCGGACACATCGCCGTCTTCAAAGTTGACCTGAATGTATCCGCCAAGCACCAGCTTGAATTCCGAGGCGCGCGGAACGACAAAAACCGGCGGTTTCTCTTCTTCCACGACGGCCTTTTCGACATACGATTTCCCGTCGTAAAAGACTTTCGTTTTCATTTTTGCGGCGACCTCAGCCGTCGACGCAGCCTGTTTCTTCAAGCTGCTGACTTCCTGTTCCAAGTCGGCGTTGCGTTTTTGCAACTGCTCCACTGCGCGCTCCAGCTTCTGAAGCCGTTCGGACTCGGAGGCTGTCTCCGCGCCAAGCGGATGTACCGGCAGCAGCATGATCGGAATGAGAGCGCTGATTTGTATTAAGAAACATTTCTTGACTAACATACTTTTCTCCTTGTTGTCGCGTTTTCGCTTCGCGTGATTTTTCTTCGGTTAATTCCTCTGCTTTTTCCTCTGTCTCCCGGACACTTGCTTAAGTGACTTCAATTTTTGCCCGGCCACCGATTAGCGGCCTTCCTCCGGCCGGCAACACGGACACGAGCCGGATTGATGGTTGCAGAAAGGGCGGCGTAACCTTGTCCCGGCGCAGCTTGCGCAACGTAATTTCTACAATCTCAGCAAGCGTGTATCGATCGAGGATCTTTGCGATAGCGTTGCGCACATCCAGCATCAACATGCGAAGTCCGCAGTGCACTTCATCCGGGCAAGTGCAGCGTGAATAAGCGCTTTGGCTCACGCATTGGATAGGCGCAAGCGGTCCGTCAATCAGGCGAATGACCGCGCCAAATCTTATTCGATCCATTCTTTTCGCGAGTGAGTAGCCGCCGAGCTTCCCTCGTTTGCTATCCACATAACCACCCGCCTTCAGTTGCGTTAAAATTTGTTCTAAAAATTTGACCGGGAGCTTTTCCTTCGCGGCAAGCTCGCTCACTTGTAGCATTGGTCGCCCCAATTCAGAAGCGATACCGAGATCGATCAATGCCCGGAGCGCATATTCGCCGCGTTTAGATAGTTTCATGTCTACTAAATGAGTAGGAAATCAAAATAATCCCTACCACGCAAGTAGGAATTTCAGCCCCTGGATCCGCCGGCGCCCTCTTCTACTCGGAGATTGCTCGCACGAAAGTCGGCAGCTCGATCACGAACGTCGTACCTTTGCCAGGACGGTCGCCGGATTTGGAATATCGCGCCTGTCCTCGCCGACTAGTAACCAAAGCGGGAGTCGAGCTTGGTCAACGCATCAGCCGCATACTCTTGGTCTTCGGCCGAAAGATACTCCCGATAACCGCCGATTTTGCCGCGGCGCACTTTGAACGACTCCGGGTCGCGCACATCGCCAGGACGCAGGATTTTGGAATCAAACGCCCCAGCTGCCTCCAACTTTTGCATGTTGTCGAACTGCGAAAAATTGAGTGCGTCCTGAAAGATAGACATGTCAGGCGTCGTTTCGCCGAGCACACCAAGCAGAGTCCGAAAATTTTCCGCGGGAAATTCGCGCAGCGACTCATAACGAATGATCGTGAAATCATCGCGACCGGAGAACTCATTTAACCAGGCGTTCATCGTTCTGACGATGGCGCGAACTCCGAATCTTTTGTCGCGCAGGAGGTCACTGACCGTTTTTCGCTTGAGCTCTGTGGGCGCGCCGGGATCACGCCGCGTCATCTGCACAAAGAGAGAAACGAAACAATCCCGCGGGTCGCGCACGAGTAGAATGATTTTAGCGCGGCGAAGCTCCTTCTTGGGGACCAGGTATTTGCCACGGATTCTGTCCCAAAGGTCGCCTTTGGTCCGGTGCTCGAAACAATCATGGGAAAAGATGAGCCGGGGAATGCCCGGCTCTCCGTAACGCTCTGGCTCTAGGGTGAACTCGCGGCCATAACGCTTGCAAAAATAAGCGCAATGAAATGTCCGAAGCCAAGTTCGTCCGCTTTTTGGAATCGAAAGAATGATGGCATTGCCTCCTGAAAGTTCGGGCGCGCGACTGCTGAAATTCCGGCGCATCAACCGCGTGACTGCTCGTGCAGATTGAAATCGAGAGATCGATTTCCTCCTCGCAGGAGTCGGGCGTAGCTGGATCTCTTTGTAGGGGGAGCTCTTGTCCGGGCGACTTTTAAACAAAGATCGAGATGTTACTTCAATTGCCATTCGGATCACTCTTTATAGAACTCGCAGCACTCCGAAAAGGAGCAAAATCGTTCGAGCTCGCTTGCATATGACCTCAATCAACCGTATTTGTTCAAGTACAATCGGGGGCGCACCGGCTTCGACTCATCGTTGGAAGCGCGGGCGGCATGTCGAGGATGGTTCGTTGGCCTCGTAAAAAACCGGACCAAAAAAATAAACGCAGATCACGAAGATCTCGCTCTCGCGGCTTAATTGACCGCGACGTTTCCGGGGCGACGCCTGCTAGCGTCGGAAACGTGGACAGCAGGCTGGCAAACCGGCGGAGCGACCGCGCCGGTTTGTGAATCGAATTTCGCGGACGCTCGGGAGCCGGCAGTGTGCCGGTGCAACGTTCGGCTCCTCAAAACTTCTCACCGGATAAACATGTAGATGTTTGCGTGGATAGCGATAAGGACAGGGGTTCAACTCCCCTCGCCTCCAGCCTTCGCTTTTGAAGCGCAGCGCAAAAAAACAAGCTGTCATACCGGTAAGGGCGGAGGTATTTTTTGATTCTTGTTTATTTTATCCTGACTTCAGCCACTCGCTCCAAAGCTGTGGCCGACCGCCAGGATTGGCACGAGCGTAATCGTAGAAGGCGCGGATGAAAGCAATCCGGTCGTCGGTATATGGGGCTTTCCAGTTTCCTGGATCAGCGGGGTGGAGCACATCATAATCATAGCCGAGCAGCTGCTGACGGCGCGCAATATCGTTCAGCGAGACATGGGTCGCATTTCGCAACATGTCATACAGCACCATGAACGTGGTCGTCCGCCCCCGGCCGGCTTCGCAATGAAAGTGCGCCCAGCCATTCTCCGGAAGCGTGCGTATCGCGCTGATAAATCGATCGACCTCTTCGTCGAGCGGACGCGCATGGTCCGTCACTGTAAGGCGCACATAGGCGGCGCGATTGGCCTCAACAACCTCACGTTCCATACTCGCGTGCTCGACAGTCACATTCTCCGGCGCGCTAGAGGTGACACCGGGTTTTTTGATGCCGGCTCCTGGATGAACAACGATTTTGCTCCCGGCCTTGAGCGATTTCACGCGCGCGGCTTCGTCTAACTCGATCTCATTGTGCGTGCGACCGACGTTGGACCAATCGTGCGTGGCAAACCAACTAATGGGCAAACCGTTGACAAATATATGCGTCTCTTGCCGTAAATCGAAAATGGTAACGGGACCGCGCGTGCGCCCCAACAAGAGCTTAAGACCATCGGCCGTGAACTCGCCTCCGCCAGAAGCACGGAGATCGATCAGACCCGTGTCCGCGGGAATTTCTTGGCCGGTATTTACTTCAAGTGGGTCGTCAGTCGTGCGGAAGTTCCGCGGCAGACTCTTGGCTAGCTTTGGATCAATATCCGAAATCAATACTGGCGAGTTGGCATCGGCCGGCCGCACCGGCGGATTCTTCTGCACGAGCGTAGCCGAGAAGGTGGCTGTCGGGATGAGGAGCAAGACTGACAGCATATGCCGCACAGCGGATGGGAGAGACATGAGATTCCTCACGCGCACCAATTGCACGCGCACGCATCCGAACAGGCAAGAAATTTCTGGCAATAATATTACGAACTCGCAATTGGCTTTCACTGATTGCAAACTGGAGCGATGGCGGACGTACTCACTCCCATGATGCAACAGTACCGGCGCTTGCGGGGCAGCATTCCCGCGGACACGCTCTTGCTCTTTCGATTGGGGGATTTTTACGAATTGTTTTTTGAAGATGCAAAGGAGGCAGCGGATCTGCTCAACGTCGCGCTGACCAAACGCAACGGCGTGCCGATGTGCGGCGTTCCGTATCATGCGGCGCAGAACTATATTGCCAAGCTCATCAAGGCTGGCCGACGCGTCGCCATTTGCGATCAGACCAGCGAGCCCCAGCCGGGCCAAATCGTCTCGCGTGATATCACCCAGGTTATCAGCGCAGGTACAGTAAGCGACCTCGATTTGCTCCAAGCAAAACGCCCGAATTATTTGGGCGCGGTGTTCGGCGATGGGAGGGTTTTTGGTTTCGCGTATGCCGATCTAAGCACGGGCGAGTTTCGAGTGGCACAACTGGAAGATCGACAATCGCTCTTCGACGAATTGGCCCGTGTCGCGCCGTCGGAACTTCTCGTCAGCGATGAGCAGAAGCAGCAGTTCCCCGAGATTGCCGGTGTGCTCGGTTACGATAGTTATGCCTTTCTGCCGGAACAGGCGGCCTTCACCTTGTGCGAACATTTCAAAGTTAAATCGCTGGACGGATTCGGCTGCGCACAAATGCCGCAGGCGATCGCCGCCGCCGGCGCGATCGTCCATTATCTCAAGCATCAACTTCGCCGGAATATCGATCATCTCACGTCATTGCGTTGCGATGCGTCCACCGATCACGTGCTGGTCGATGCTGCTACGCAGGCCAATCTCGAGCTGGTTGAGTCGCGAAATAGTCGCGACACGAGTTTACTTGCGGTGCTCGATCGCACAATCACGCCAATGGGCGGGCGCAAATTGCGCGCGTGGATTTTGCAACCGCTGCGCAACCTGATGGAGCTGGAGTGCCGCCAGCAAATGATCGCGGATTTATTGCAAGAGCCGGATTTGCTCGCATCGCTGCGTGCGTCGCTCAGGGTGATCCGCGATATCGAGCGCGCGATCTCGCGATTAAGCCAGACTTCAGGGAACGCCCGCGATCTCGTCGTCCTCAAAATTTCGCTCGAGCAAATCCCGAAATTGAAAACTGAGCTACAAAAATTACTCGATCGTCTCGCGTTCGGCGCGACGCACATAAACGAAAATGGGAGTGTTGAGTTTCTTGCGCAAGAGTTGCAGAACGATTTGCGTGAAATGCCGGAGCTGGCAGAAAAGCTCACTCGCGCGGTGGTGGATGATCCGCCGTTAGCGCTGAGGGAGGGTGGAATTTTTCGCGACGGCTACGATGTCGATCTTGACGCGTTGCGGCAGGGTTCACGCGAGGGCAAGGATTGGATCAGCCAATTACAGGAACGCGAAATCGGAGCCACTGGCATCAAATCGCTCAAAGTGCGCTACAATTCGGTGTTCGGCTATTTCATTGAAGTGACGAAGTCGAACCTGGCGAACGTGCCCGCGCATTACACCCGCAAACAGACGACCGTAGGTGGGGAGCGTTTTATCACGCCCGAACTGAAGGAGATGGAGGCGAAAATTCTTGGGGCGGACGAACGGGCGCGCCAGCTCGAATATCAACTTTTTCTAAAGTTGCGAGACGAGACTTTGCACGAGTTGCCACCGATTCAGCAAACTGCCGGCGCAATTGCGATTATCGATGTTATCTGCGCGCTCGCGGAGACGGCGCGACTCTTCCGGTATTGCCGGCCGGTCCTGACTGAGACGGTGCGGCTGGCGATTAAAGACGGGCGACATCCGGTGCTCGATCAAAATCTTGTGGAAGAAAAGTTTGTGCCAAACGACACGTCGCTCGAGGGGGAGAAGCTGCGGCTCGCCATCATCACCGGTCCGAACATGGCAGGAAAATCCACTTACATCCGTCAGGTCGCGCTAATTGTGCTGATGGCGCAGATCGGCAGCTTCGTTCCGGCGGAAAGCGCGGAGATCGGCCTGGTCGATCGCATTTTCACCCGCGTCGGCGCCAATGACGATCTCGCGCGCGGGCAATCGACTTTCATGGTCGAGATGAATGAAACTTCTAACATCGTCAACAACGCGACGGAGCGAAGTCTCGTCATTCTGGATGAGATCGGCCGAGGGACATCGACGTTCGATGGGCTGTCCATCGCATGGAGTGTGGCAGAGTTTCTGCACGACAAAATCAAAGCGCGCACGCTCTTCGCAACCCACTATCACGAGCTGACCAAACTCGCGGACGAGCGCAGCGGCGTCTGTAATTTCAATGTGGCCGTGCGTGAGTGGAACGATCAGATTATTTTTCTGCGCAAGATCGTGCCCGGTGGTGCGGACAAGAGCTATGGGATTCAAGTCGCGCGTCTGGCTGGTTTGCCGAAGGAAATTCTCGATCGAGCAAAAGACATCTTATCGCACCTTGAGGCGCCCAACGGCGCCCTGGCGCAGCCGGGGAAAACGAAAAAGCGAAGATCGACAAGCAACACGAAAGCAGACAGGCCACAGTTGGATCTGCTGTAGAGGGCGACCGTGCCGCCTGCAATCGAAAACGGGTGCGGCCGCCACGCTCGCCTCTACAGTTTTTCGCTGACTAGAGCGCGGTTGAAATTATAATCGTCTGTTAGGTGCTCACCATGGCAATCAAAACCGAGAAGGAACTGAGCGAGACTCAGCGCAGTCATTGGCTGAAAGCCGTGGCGGCGATCGAGCTGCGCAATTTTGGTTACGCGATTTCGCTTTTGCAGGGAATCCTAAAGCAGGAGCCGCAGTTTCTAACCGCCCGGCAATTATTGCGACGCACAGAGGTGACAAAGAGCAAGTCAGCGAAAAAAAGTTTCTTCAATATCTCGACCGCGCCGATTGCGGTGATGAAAGCGCAGCGAGAAATCAAAAAAGACCCGAAGCGTGCAATGGAAATGCTGGAAAAAATTTTGGAAGAAGAACCTTACAATCGGCAGGCGAATTTCGTTTTAAAGGAAGCGGCCATGGCGGCGGGCTGGCCGGAGATCGGCGTCTTCGCGCTGCGGACGTTGCTCGAAGAAAATCCGCGCGACGTCAAAGTACTGCACGAGCTTGGACGCCTGCATCACGAGCTCGGAGAAAATGAGAGGGCTGTCGAAATTTACAATCAAATCACAGAAATAAATCCACTCGATGCCGAAGCGCTTCGGCTTGGTAAAGACGCTTCGGCCCGCGCTTCGATGACAACTGGCGGCTGGACGCAGGCAGTCAGTTATCGCGACTTGATCAAAGACAAAGAGATGGCGGTTTCGCTCGAGCAACAAAGCCGGATGCGATTGACTGGCGAATCACTCGATCAACAAATCGCGGAAACATATGCTCTCCACGAGGCGGAGCCGGCGAATATCGATCTTGCGCGACGCTTGGGCGCACTAAACGAGCAGAAGGATGACATCGAGGCAGCTATCGGCTGGTATCAATACGCTGCTAATCTGACAAAAGGCGCCGATGCCGGATTAATTCGAAAAATCTCCGATTTAAAAATGAAAGGCCTCGAGCGGGAGATTGCAGCGCATGAAGAATTTCTTGCCACTCACGATCCCGGTCATGAGTTGTACGCCAAAAGATCTGAGGAATTGAAGGTCGCGAAAAAGAAGCGGGCAGAGATTCTGGTCGAGGATGCGCGCAAACGTGTGGGGCGGAACCCGACCGACTTGCAACTTCGATTTGAACTGGGTGAGCATCTCGTAAACGCCGGACATTTCCGCCAGGCATTACCAGAGCTGCAGCGTGCGCGACAAAATCCGAATGCGCGTTTGAAAGCGATGAACCTGCTCGGTCGCTGTTATGGCGAGCTCGGGATGCTGGACCTTGCGATGAAGCAGCTCGAGGAGGCGTCGCGAGAGATTTTACCCATGGACGCGATGAAGAAAGAGATCGTTTACAATCTCGGAATTGTTTACGAGCGGATGGGCGACGGGGAAAAGTCACTCAACTGCATGAAGCAGATTTACGAAGCTGATTACGGCTACAAGGACGTGGCCGCGCGTGTGGAGAGCTCGTACAAACAGAATATCTCCCAAGCTTGATCGCCTTCTTGACTCGTGCTGGTTCGGCTTGCACGCTGGGCATCCAGTCTGGTGTGTCAGTTTCGTTGACCTGGCCATGTCGCAAACTCCCCGGCTACATTCGTCCCCTACAACGAGCGGCACGCCCGCGAGCGCAAATGCGGCAGCCATCCAAGGCTCGCTTAGCACAAAGGACAAGACTTTCATGAGGAAGGCCGCAAAAGGGCGAGGGATGGAGGTGGCAATGGGCAGATTAGCCGAGCAGAACGGCAAAGTGATGATGTGAAATCATTCGGCAAACGAATGGTCACTGATCACAGCAAAGCTAACGATGAGCTGAAGTCGATCGCTCAGCAAAAAGGCGTCAAATTGCCAACCAACGAGCCTGGCGAAAAATGGAGCTCGGATAAAGTCTATATGAATATGATGGTTAAGGACCACGAAAAGGACCTTGCCGAATTTCAAGAGGAAGCAAACAACGGGAGTGATCCCGACGTGAAGAACTTCGCGGCCAAAACCGCCAAAGTGGTCCAGGAACACCTCGATTTGGCCGAAGAGACGCAAAGCAAGCTGCAATAGGAAGCACACTGACTGCGCAACGCGGCACGTCTGAAAAGGCGTGCCGCATTTTTATTCGTTGGAGAAGCCCTGCGCCTCGTGCGATCTCATTTCGATTGTTAGGTCCTGTCCTCGGCAGTCGACGGGAGATATGATCGTCATGCGTAAGACCAAAATCATCTGCACGCTCGGCCCGGTCACGGAAGAAATAGATGTACTGCGGCAATTGATCGAGAAGGGAGCGGACATTTTTCGATTGAATATGAGCCACGCCGATCATCGCTCAGCGCGCGAAATTGTGCCGCGAATCCGGCAGCTCGCGGAAGAGATCGGCCGGCCAGTTGGAATCTTGCTCGACACCCAAGGTCCAGCCATTCGCACTGGCGATCTCAAAACCGATCTGCACTTGAATTCCGGCGATATCCTGGAGCTCACCGTTGGCGGCGCGAAAAGCGAGGAACCCTATTCAGTCGATGTGAATTATGTGGGCATAATCGATGATGTTTCCGTTGGCGACACGATTCTGGTGGACAATGGCATGCTCAAGCTGGTGGTCCTTGAGAAGCGACGGGGCCGGCTCCGGTGCAAGGTTGTCACTTCCGGGACGCTCGGCTCCCGGCGTCACGTTAATCTGCCTGGCGTGCACGTGAATCTCCCGCCACTCACCGAAAAGGACCTCGCCGATCTTTCACTCGGCGCCGAGTTAGGCGTCGATTTTATCGCGCTGAGCTTTGTCCGTCAGAAGAGCGATCTCGACGAACTGCGTGCAGTCCTTGCCGAAAAAAAGAGCAAGGCTCTGATCATCGCCAAGATTGAGGACCAATTAGCTGTCCGGTCGATCGACGACATGATTGAAGGTGCAGACATCATCATGATTGCGCGCGGCGACTTGGGAGTCGAATGCCCGATGGAGGACCTGCCCATCATCCAGCGACGGATCGTAAAACAGTGTATTCGGCTCGGCAAGCCGGTCATCGTCGCGACCCAGATGCTCGAGTCGATGATTAACAATCCCTTGCCCACCCGCGCCGAAATCACCGACGTGGCCAATGCCGTCTTTGAGCAGGCGGATGCGATCATGCTCAGTGGCGAAACAAGTGTTGGCCGTTATCCTGTGGAATGCGTTCGAGTGTTAGACCGCGTGGCTGCGCGAATCGAGCGTAGTGGAGGCGCCGGTTATGCAGAATTGGCGGTGCTCGAGGACGCGCGGCAAAAGGCAATTGCTTCCGCGGTGGTCTTGGCGAATTCGCTTCAGCGGGCGACGCTTATTGTGTTCACCCGGCAGGGGACAATGGCGCGTAATGTTTCAAATCTTCGCCCAGAAAATGCGCCGATATTCGCTTTCACTTCAAGCGGAGAAGTCCGCCGCCAATTGACGATCTGCTGGGGTGTCTACCCGGTGCGGATTGAGTTCACCGCCGACCCGAACGCGACGATCGAGGCCGCAGAGAAGTTTTTGCGCGAAGCCAAATTGACCGCCCCGGGCGATCAACTGGTAATCATCAGCGATGTACGCGCGGGCGACGATCGCATCATCGATTCGGTACAACTGCGGACGGCGAAATAAAACACGCAGGCGTTTTCGTCCGCGCGTTTTAAATCCAAGATGTCGATCTTGTCGTCGCCGACCTAAGCCTCGACCGGCAATTCGACATCGACCGGGCGCTCTTTCTTGCTCAGAGCACGGCGGAGCTTCGAGAGCGCAATGTTCTGCAACTGCCGAATGCGCTCGCGTGTAACGCCGAATTTTTTTCCGACTTCCTCCAGTGTCTTGGGCTTACCACCGTCCAACCCGAAGCGTTGAAAAATGATTTTCTTCTCGCGGTCGTCCAACACATCAAGCAATCCGCCGACTTCGTTGCGGAGGTTTTTGTCGCGCAACAGTTCGAAGGGAGTCTGAGCTTCCTCGTCTCCCACGATCTCGCCGAACTCGGTTGAATCATCGTCGCTAATTGGCGCATCAAGCGACGCCGGACGAATCGATACGGTCTTGAGCTGCGAAACTTTGCCGCTCGCGATCCCGATCTCATCGCCAAGTTCATCGTCCGTCGGTTCACGGCCAAGCTCCTCGCTCATTTGTAAGGAAACGCGGCGCATCTTGGAAATCTTGTCCACTAGATGCACGGGAAGACGAATTGTCTTGCTCTGGTTCGCCAGCGCGCGCTTGATCGACTGCTTGATCCACCACGCGGCATAAGTGCTGAGCTTCCCGCCTTTTGCGGGATCAAAACGCTCCACCGCCTTCATCAGACCAATATTTCCCTCGGAGATGAGATCAAGCAGCGGCAGGCCGAGATTCGCGTAATCATGCGCGATCTTCACGACCAGGCGAAGATTCGAGCGAATCATTAGCGCTCGCGCCTCCCGGTCGCCCTTTTTGATCTTTGCAGCGAGAGTAATCTCCTGCTGCGGAGTCAAGAGCGGGATTTGCCCGATCTCGCGCAGGTAAATCTTAATTCCAGTATCACTATCTTCGGCAGCCATATAGCTCTTTTTCATCGATGATCTTGGGGGGTTGGATCGACAACTTACCGTCAGTGGTATTCGCCGGCGCCTTGTCGATCCCGCGTTGTAGCATTCTCAAAACTATTTAACAAGGTTAAATATTCGGATTTCTGACAGCGGCTGGACGGGTGTTGTTCAATTTTTTTACCTGCCGGCACAACCTCTTTCAAGCAAGGTTAAATCCTTCAATTCGGCGCTGAATCGCGGGACTTTGTTTTCCCAAGGCTGCGCACGGTCAATTGCGTCTTTTCCTCCTCTAATATCTTTGACAATCAAACCTTCCATTTTGGCCAAAATTTATTCCGCCGCGGTTCACGGCGTGGATGCGTATAAAAATCGAGATTGAATCAACGAGGCCAGCGGCGAACCCAAACATTGTCATCGTCGGCTTGTCGGGCGCCGCCGTGAAGGAGAGCCGCGATCGCGTGACTACGGCGATTGCAAATAGTGGCTATTTTTGGCCGTGCGGGCCGCAACCACAAATAATCTCGCACTGGCCGATATTAAAAAAGGAGGACCAGCTTCGATTTACCGATTGCGCTTGACGTGATCGCGGTGACCGAAGAACTGGGTAGTTCGCCGTTCGAAAATTTTAGCTTTGTCCTGAATCAGGGGTCAGCCAGTTTTGGCACCGGATGTCTTCGCACACATTCCCACCTGTAGCGTCCACTTGTCCGAGCGAACTTCCGGTCGTGCGATGACAGTTACTGCAAAGTCGTTTTCATTTTGCTTTTAAGGCAGGAGCACCTTCACTCGCGCCGCGGACGGAGCCGCTTCGTTACTATCTCGTCCATGCCTAAGGTACCGGTACCGCCAAATACGCCGTTAACACGCCAGTTGAATCGACAGCTCTACCCGTAATCTCTCCCTTGTTATTTATGTCTTTCGCGCTTGCGAGAAGGGCAGAATAGCCGCCTTTGAGATCGTTGAGGTCTGTGGGGTAGACACCGTGATCCCAAATAACGGCACGACAATCATTCTGGTCCGCGTCGCATGAGACACCGACTACTTGCTGGGCTTCGTTAATGCCGTAGGCCTCACTGTCTACATGTTGCGGGACACGTCCCCGCAACGGTTTGAGAGCTTTGATACCGTTGTCCTTAGTCCAGATAAAAGCGTGTAATGGGTTGCCTTCAACAAAGGCGGGGTCGCCGGCAAACCCAACGACATCGCCGTGTTGATTGATTGCCGTCGGCGTGTTCCACCACTGAGCGCCAAGGTTGCCGATGTCAGTCACGCCGCCGTTTTCCCAAAGCACGGCGTGCTTGGCCGTATGTCTTCCAACGGCCTGGTCACAGATGCCCGAAATGCCCACGATTTGACCATTGTCATTGATCGCTGTGGCGGCTCCGGAAGTGTCGCCGGGGATCAAAGGGAGGTCGTGGATCTGGTCTGGTGGTCCGAGTTCCCACACGGCTGGGCGAAACTGAAGGACTTGGTGGCCTGGCGTGTCGGCACAGCAACACGTGGGGTCATGAACGCCATTCTCCGCCCATCCCACCACCTGACCCAAGTTGTTGGCTCCTGTGGCAAAGCCGTTATTTCCGCCCGGAAATGGGGGAAGTCCTCTCATCTGGCCCCCTTCCCAAACGAACCCGAGATTGATATAGCCGACGTTGTTAGGCGTACTGTAGAAAGCCGCGCTACTCCAGTTCTCACCGTTCGGCTCCGGCGTCGTGGCAGTTTGGGAGATACCCACGATGATTCCCGCGGTATTTTTCACGTTCCATGTTACACTGCTGTTTGGTCCGCCGAGTGTGTCGAGGTCGGTTAGCGAACCGTTTCGCCACAGCGTAGCGTGCCGGTTCCTATCCGGCAGTCTGGAATAGCCTGCCACCCAGCTCTGGTCATTAATGCTGTTTCCCCCGCTACTCGTTCCGCCGAGCGTCGCGAGGTTGGACACTTGGTATTGCGCCTTTGGTTTTGCCTTTGCCTGTGTCCGCGCCGGTGCCTGTGCCTGTGCTAGAGCCACTCCGCCGCAGCACGCGGCGATCAACAAGCTTAAAAGCATGTAGCTAATTTGTTTTTGTGTTGTCATGATTTTGTCTCCTTTAATGAATATTTACTGAGGAAATTTTAGGGGCTGGTTTTGGATGCGAAAGACCAGTTCGTGTTTTTGCCATGGACCACTTTCGATTCTGAGTGAAGGCGAAAAGCCTGTCCTGAGTCTGTCCAAGGAACCCCGACCTTCCCCTCGCCCGGAGCGGAATCGGACCGGAGATAATAAGAGATTCTTCTCCCGCGACCGCGGGATCAGAATGACAGAACTATGTATGAGATGGCTTCTAGACTAGCTCGGCAAAGAGCGCCTGCCCAGAGATGGCGGATCGATCAATGGAATACTTAATTCAATTTTGAATTAAGTGCAGAAGCGAACTTACGAAGGCCTTCGCGAATTTGAGCACACGACCAGGCAGCAAACCCGAAAGTGAGCGCGGGATCCAGCTCCGCTTTAATGAAGCATGACGATAGCGGCGTCGGCCTGATACCGATCTCGGCGCAAACGCGCATAATCAGCGGCAAGTCTGTTTTCCGCCGTAGCCAGGCGACGAAGTGTAACCCAGCTTCGGGAATCTGTAGAATAAAGTGCTCACTTAGCAAACTGTTGAATTGTTCGATAAAGAACTCTCTTCGATCGGAATACAGCTTTCGCATCCGCTTTATGTGACTCAGGAAAAATCCCTCGGACAGGAATCGCGCCAGCGTCGCCTGATCAATCGCGGAGGAGTGTTGATCCATCACAGCCCGAATCTTGATCATCGGCTCTACCAACTGCTCTGGCGCCAGGATATAACCCAAGCGCAAAGATGGATAAAGAATTTTGCTCATCGTGCCCGCGTAGATCACCCGCCCGGCGTGATCAAGCCCCTGCAGACATGGAAGCGGGGGACCAGTAAAGCGAAATTCTGAGATGTGATCGTCCTC
>Ga0193719_10000551_pt1 | contig 14277 bp, 13 predicted proteins | sample U2a2metaG_FD_160103 | JGI IMG/M metagenome (GOLD analysis project Ga0193719, IMG submission 160103) | Soil microbial communities from a riparian zone of the East river system, Colorado, United States - U2a2 | ecosystem: Environmental > Terrestrial > Soil > Riparian zone | place: USA: East... | reverse complement strand
CGCCAAGTCCATCTTGTTCTTGCCCTTTTTGACATTCGGGCCGTCCAGCTTCTTCACATAGTTGTGATCGAAGACGGCCTTGCGGGGCTCGATAGAGCTGAGAAACGGCTTCACTTGGTCAAGTAGCTGGCGCTCCAGAACACCGGCTTTCGCAGCAGCGGCGTACATGTTGTCTTCAAAGATGTCCCAGCCGGTAAAGACAAGGTCGTTCAGCGTCGCCAAGGGAAGAAATTCCTTGATCTTGGGGGAGCGGGCGTCGGTGCGCTTCCCCAGCCGGATGGTGCCCATCTGGGTAAGCGATCCGATGGGCTTGGCCAGGCCCTTGCGTATGGCCTCGACTCCGGCGACGAACGTGGTAGCCACGGCCCCCATGCCTGGGATCATCACCCCCAGCTTACCTTTGGGCGTCTGGATCTCGCTGCTGTGGCGTTTCGAATCTGTCTCCTTCTTTGCGTTCTTCGGACGCGTCCGCATGTTTGAGCTGCTTCCTCATGAGTTCCGTGGGATGTAGGACAATCGGATATGTTCTCGTATTGAGTCAGTATTTGCAACCGGAGCACCAGCGAATGGTTGCCGAGGTAGGGCGAACGGTTACATCACGGATTGAGACTAACCCTTCTAACCACATCATCAGAGGACATAGAAGATCACTGCGAGGATCGCTTGCAAGACCCTCTCCGCGTCGTCTTGTCCTCTGGTGTGTAAGAGCCTTTCTACTTGCTCTCGAGATCCAGCCCTCGCACAGGCACGTCCCAGTGCGCGTCCAGAATTTCGAACCTTCGCTGCTCTTCGCGCTCGTAAGCCTGCTGGTCGGGAAACAGCTGTTTCTTCAGAGCAGCTTCATCGAACGGCTCATTGGCGACAGCCGCATTCCGGAACACAATCGTGACGCGGTAGTCCCAGCGCCCGTCTTCGGTTGCGTGATAGCGTGTCTGGTCCATCCAAACTTTGAGCATACGTCCCATTTCCACCTCTTTGTTCAGAAGAGGATAGTGATTCTTCTTGAACAGTCTCAAGAATTCGTCAGCATGTCCCCACTTGGTTTTGTAGTAGTACTCAACCACAAACGGCTTGTCTGGCGCCGCGGGCGGGGCCTGGGCCATGGTGACGGCGTTCATCAACAACCCAGTCAGCAAAACTAGCAGTGCCTTCATGGGATCTCCTTGCGTAAAGGATTTCAGATTTCAGATTTCGGAGGTTCACGCAGACGAACAATCTGAAATCTACCATCTGCAATGATTGCTTCGGCTCTAATCGGTTCTCATTCTATTCTGCCAGTGCGACCACGCAAACCAGACGATGCCGGCAGCCAGCACCACTCCAATTACGATGTCAAACTCGTGGAAGTACTTGCCTAGCTCTCGCCAGTTTTCGCCCAGTTTCATGCCCAGCCAGGCGAGCCCGAAACACCACGGCCAGGATCCCAAGAAGGTGTAGAGGTGAAAGCGTCCGCGAGGCATGCGAGCAATTCCTGCAGGCAACGCAATAAACGTGCGGATCACCGGCAGCAGCCGCGCAATCAGGACTGCCAGATATCCCCAGCGCAGGAAAAAACGGTCGGCCCAGTCCAGTTCGCGCCGGCCCATGAGAATCCAGCGGCCGTACTTCTCCACCAGCGGCCGGCCGCCGTAGCAGCCGATCTCGTAGGCCACCAGCGATCCGAGATTGCAGCCGACAGCGCCCGCTGTGGCCACCCACAGCAGTTTCATGGAGCCTTCATACACCAAATAGCCAGCGAACGGCATGATCAGTTCGGAGGGCAGAGGAATGCAGGCCGACTCAATCGCCATCAGGAGCGTGACACCACCGTAGCCTGTTACGGCCACCACGGATTTGATGAACACAAACAGAACTGCCAGAAGTTTTTCGGTCATGCGAGAAATAGATTCGGCGCGGGCGCGATCTGTGCCAGGTCGGGGCTCTGTGCCGTCCAGGCCGTCCCCCGGGCGGCGACGCTCAGAATGCGCCTTCCTGGGTAAAGGTATAGCCTGGCAGGGACGCGCCACCCGGGCTCTTCGCTACTTTCACGCGAACTGTGGCCACATCCGGTGCCGACAACCCCGCCGGTCGCAGGAGCGCATATTGGGTGAACACTTCGCTGTAAATCTTGGTGACAAGATAATCCTGGCCGTCGGTGTCGTTACGCCAAACCTGCCCGAGTTGGATGGATTTCACCGCCACATGGAACTCCCTGAACTCTGTGAAAAGCAACTTTCAGACTACCGGGACAGGCGCAGGGCGTCAATTGTGGTGGTGGTTCCGCCGCATTACGAAAGGCGCCCGATCCCCATATAGGGACGGGCGCCCTCGTCCGACCGGTTGGTTCGCAGGATGGCGTTGTTCTGAGTGCAAGATCGAACCCGGAGCTCCGAGACTCGCTGCCACTTTGCCCTCGTCTGGTTCACAGTTTGCTAAGATTGACTGCGCTTTTTGAGGAGCACCCATGCCACGGGGTATCACGCCGCGACAACCCGCTCGAACCGGACGCCAAGAAGGAGCCCCTAAACCTCGTCAGGGGAAGGCCCCAACCCCGCTCCTCCGGACCGCCCGGACGAGCGAGGGCTCCCGTCCTCATACCGGCCGCGCCGCTACGGCCCGGAAGCTCGGACGTAAGAAAACCTACAACCCCAAGGCACCGGATCGGGTCCGGGAAATACTGAAACGGCTCGACGCTCTTTATCCCGGTGTCACTTGCGCTTTACAGCACAGGAGCGCGTGGGAACTGCTGGTGGCGACGATCCTTTCCGCCCAGTCCACGGACGTTCGGGTGAACATCGTCACTCCGGAACTGTTCCGGAAGTATCCCACGGTGCAAGACTTTGCGGCACTCACACCCGAACAGCTCCAGCCCGATGTGCGCTCTACCGGATTCTTCCGCAACAAATCCAAATCCGTGGTGGGCGCAGCCAGGAAGATCGTAGGTGATTTCGGCGGCCTGGTTCCCGATCGGATGGAGCAGATTCTTACCCTGCCTGGTGTGGCACGCAAAACCGCCAATGTCGTTCTGGGCACATGGTTTCACAAGAATGAAGGGGTGGTTGTTGACACTCACGTGCACCGCGTCAGCCGCCGACTTGAACTCACTCGCAACCATGATCCGAAGAAGATTGAGCAAGACCTGATGAAGATGATCCCGCGGGAAAAGTGGACCCTGTTCTCCCATCAGATCATCTGGCACGGACGCAGGCTTTGCATCGCGCGCCGACCGAAATGCGTGGACTGTCCACTGGAAACCATCTGTCACGCCGCCGACAAGACCTGGAGCACGGTAGAGATTCACAAGGACGCAAAGTAGACTCCTCTCAGAGCTGAGCGGAGCTCATGGCATTTCACGATAAGTCCGCTAGCTCTGCTACACTTTTGTAATCTCATCTCCGACCCATGCGCACCCTTATCTTGTTTGCCATTGTCATCTCTATGAGCCCTTCAACGTCGGCCCAGACTCTGCCCTTGCCCCAGGCGATCACAGATCCCAAGCAGATCACGAGCAAACCGAATGCCCAGGTGGAGCAGAGTCAGCAGAGTCTTTCCGTTGAACGCCTATACATGACTCGCTCGGTCGGCTCGACCGCCTGGTCGCCGGACGGCAAGACCATTGTATTTGTCTCCAACATTAGCGGTCGGAACAATCTTTGGCTGGTGTCTGCCGAGGGCGGCTGGCCTACCCAACTCACGGTGAGCGACCAGCGCCAGACCTCGCCTGCCTGGTCACCCGACGGGAAATGGATCGCATATGTGTCCGACTACGAAGGCGATGAGCAGTGGGACATTTTCTTCGTCTCGCCAAAGACCGGGCAAGTCGTGAACATCACGAACACGCGGGAGATCTCCGAAGAAAACCCCAAGTGGTCGCCAGATGGACGCTACCTCGCTTACACGGTGAAGCCGAAGGCGTCGTCGGTGTACGAGATTGATATTTTCGACACCCTGATGCGCGACACCAGGCACCTGACCGCCAGTACGCCCAAGGACAAAGTGAACGTCAGCCCCGTCTGGTCCGCGGATGGCAAGAGGATCGCCTACACCCAACAACAGGCAAAAGGCACCGATTCCAATATTTTTATCGCCGAAGTCCCGTCCGGCAAAAGCCGTCTGCTGACGCCACATGAAGGCGAGCAACTCTACACGGCGAACCAGTTTTCTCCCGATGGCAAGCGCCTGCTCATCACTTCGAATGCCGGCAACGGCTATGAAAACGCTGGTCTGATCGACATCGTCTCTCAGAAGATCGACTGGCTCACGCTGGACAAGTGGGAAATCGAGGGCGGCGATTTTTCTCCCGACGGCAAGTCCGTGAGCTGGACCGCCAACGTGGATGGCAACAGCAACATTTACTCGCACGATCTTGCTTCCGGGAGGACGACTTCCTTTCCCCTTCCCACGGGCGTAAACGGCCTGGGCGGGGCCGACTCTGCTTTCACGCGCGACGGTTCGCGTCTTTTGTACCACCACAGCGGCCCGACTTTGCCCAACGACGTCTGGGTTTATTCCCTGCCCGATGGCAAGTCGTGGCAGATAACGAACTCGCTAGTTGCCGGAGTGCGCTCGGAGGATATGGTTGAGCCTTTTCTGGTGCACTATCCCAGCCGGGACGGCAAGTGGACGATCTCGGCTTTTGTGTACGTTCCTTACAACATGGCGCGCAGCGGCCAGAACGCAGCCATTGTTTACGTGCACGGCGGGCCGGCGGCGCAGACCGTGAACTCGTTCAGCCGTATCATCCAGCACATGGTCAATCAGGGCTACCTGGTTATCGCTCCCAACTATCGCGGTTCTACTGGCTACGGCAAAGAATTTCAGCACTCGAATCTTTTCGATATGGGCGGCGGCGATCTGCAGGATGTTCTCGCAGCGGCGGACTGGATCAAACAAACTGGCTACCTCGACCCCAAAAAAATCGCTCTGACGGGCGGCAGCTACGGTGGCTACCTGACCATGATGGGCGTGACCAAAGCGCCGGATGTGTGGGCTGCGGGCGTTCCCATCGTGCCTTTCGTCAACTATTTTACCGAGATCGCGAACGAAGACCCCGCGTTGCGCGAAATGGACCTTGCGACCATGGGCGACCCGGAAAAAGACAGGGCGCTATTTCACGACCGCTCCCCGATTTTCTTCGTAGACCAGATCAAAGCTCCGCTGCTTTTGCTGGCCGGGGGCAATGACCCGCGGTGTCCCAAGGAAGAAGCACAGCAGGTGGCGGATGCGGTCAAGAAACGCGGAGGTGTGGCAGAGGTCAAGGTGTACGAGAACGAAGGCCACGGCTTCGCGCGCGTGGAAAACCAGATTGACGCCTACCGGCGCGTGTCGGACTTCATCAAAGCCCGCGTCCCGCCGGCGAACTGCGGGTGCTCGTTGAATGAATAGCTGGGCCGTGGGGCGATTCGGTTACAGACGTTTCCCTGGACACTGACCACTGATTTTCTTACTGGCGAACCGGCTTTGCGAACTGTTCGAAGAAATCCCCTGAATTCCAACGAGGGCGTTCGGTCCGCTGCGCTATTTCGTAACCAGCAGCTAGATCCACGCGTGTGCCTTTCACCAGCGCATTGAAGTCGAGCGGTTGGGCCATGTCATCACTGGGTAGGTGGTAGCGCGTAGTCTCCCAGTTCAGCTGCATCTTTTTGGCATCGAGCTTCGGGTCAACGGTTTTATAGCCCTCTCCAATGTAAATCGATGGCACGCCTTGCTGCACGAAAGAGTACTGGTCGCTGCGAACGAAATATACTTCCTCCGGAGCGGGGTCGGGACTGACTTCCAGGCCCATATGGTGAGCCACATCGTCGGCCACCGCGCCCAGGCTGGAGTGTTCGCCACCCAGGGGCACGATATCCTTGAAATCGTAGAGAAAGGAAACTTCGTCCATGTTCACGTTGGCGACAATCTGCGAAATCGGCACGGTGGGATGGTGGGCGTAATAATCGGAGCCCAGCAGGCCTTCTTCTTCACCGGTGACAGCGACAAAAAGAAGGGAGCGGCGGGGCGGCTGCGGCAACCGGGTAAAAGAACGGGCAATCTCGATCAGCGCCGCCGTGCCTGACGCGTTGTCGCCGGCCCCGTTGTAGATATTGTCTCCTTTCACCGGAACGCCGATTCCCAGGTGGTCGGCATGCGCGGTAAAGACAACGTATTCATTCCGGATTTGCGGATCAGAGCCGGGGAGAATGGCGGCAATGTTCGGGCTTTCCACTTCCGAATGGCGGCTGACGGCGTGAAGCGAAGCCGTGACCGCCAGCGGGAAGGCCTGGGTTCTACTGTCGAGGGCGGTCGAGACCACTTCTTTCCACGATTTGCCCGAGCCCTCCAACATCGCAGCCGCGGCATTGGAACTAATCGTAGCCCGAGCTCGAATCCTCGGTTCGACGTCGTTGGGAACGCCTTGGGCGTCCAGCCAGCGCATGGTCGGCTGGCGATAGAAACGGACCAGCTCGGAAAACGGCGTCCGCTCTTCCACTCTTCCACCCCACACGATCAGCAGGCCAATCGCCCCCCGAGACGCGGCATTGCTGAGCTTGGTGATGCTCTCCGAATAGTGTGCGCCCGGAGCAGAGGGAAAACTGGGCGGAGCGCCGTAAAGCGCAAGCACAATCTTGCCGCGAACATCGACACCCGCATAGTCGTCATAGTTAAATTTTGGGGCGGTAACTCCGAATCCGGCAAAGACCACCGGCGACTCTGCCTTGGTATCCGTACGCAGCGGGTCGCCGACCATCACATAGTCCGTATCCATCACCAGGTTTTGTTCGGAACCATTGCGCTTGATGGTCAGAGAACACTGATCCCGCAGCAGTTCGCTTTGGCGAAAGTGTATGTTCTGGAAATAGCTTCCATTCCCTCCGGCAGGCTTAAGACCCATCTGCTCGAACTGTGCGCGTACGTAGTTAGCGGCAAGCTGGAATCCGCGCGTGCCGGTGCCGCGGCCTTCCAGTAGATCGTCAGCAAGGAACTCCATGTGGGCGCCAAGCGCCTCGGGCCGAATTTGCTGGAGGAATTCCTGTGGCGGGAAGTCCGAAGAGCCGATTTGGGCGTGGGCAAATGAGAAAAGTAGAACCAGGCACAGAAGTGCAAAGATAAGCTTGTACGCCAAGAGCGACCCTCCAGCGAGAATTAGTTGGCAAAATCTGCGAACTTGGGATGACGCACGATATGTTTTGACCTTTTGGCCTTAGCGTCGTTTCTCCGCCTGCGCAGCGATGGCTTCAATGAGGCCCGGAATCGTGTATTCCCTGGCTTCGATGTCCACCCGCAGCCCAAGTTCCCGAAGAGTAGACGAAGTCACCGGCCCAATGGAAGCAAGCCTCACCCCACTAAGCTGCTTTGGGTAGCGCGGGCGCCCTCGCCCGCGGCCCTTTTCCAGCAGTGCCACGAAATTCCTGGCGGTCGAGGAGCTGGTAAACGTGATCACATCGGGACAGCTCCTTACCGACGTCAAGGCCGCACGCAGGCGTTTGCGCGATGAATGAGGAATGACAGTTTCATAGGCTTCGACCACATCCACCCGGGCCCCCAGTTTTCCCAGTTCCCGGGGGATTACGTCACGGGCAACCTTCGCGCGGGCCAAAAGGACTCGCTTCCCTTTGACCTTTCGCCGTAGGCAGGCCACGACCGACTCGGCAACATACTGCCTGGGCACCACGTTCACTTTTAGCCCATGCACCTCAATGGCCCGCTTGGTGGCTGGTCCGATGGCGGCAATTTTCAGGTGTCCCAGTCGCTTTCGGTCAAGTCGAAGCTCTCGCAGCCGCTCCCAGAGAGCTTCCACTCCGTTGACGCTCGTCAGGATAAGCCAGTGGTAGTCGGAGAGATTTTGCAGTGCTCTGTCCAAGGGTTGGTAAGTCTGCGGCTTGCGGATCTCGATGAAGGGGATATCCAGAACTTCCGCGCCGAGATCACGCAGGCCGGACGAGAGTAGACTGGCTTGATGGCGGGCACGGCCGACGAGAACGCGCAGACCGCCTAATGGGAGCGCCGGCGTCCCGGCGGCTCTCAGGCGGGCGAGCTGCCCGCCTGGGAAAGAGGAAGTCTTGTCCGACGCGATTTCGGACTTTCGCGACTTGCTGGCGGTTTTCATTCAGAGCAAAGCAACCGCGGACGAGGACACTCGCGCCACACGGGCGGTTTCATGGTTGCTCGGGCGCCAACGCCGTTTTTCCGTACACTTCCTGCAGGATGGTGTCTCCTCCGCGGCGCAGCAAGGCTTCGCCTACCATCTCGCCGAGCTGTTGGGGTTTTTCGCCCACGCCTGATTCCCGCAAAACTTTGGTTCCATCCGGGTGCGCGACGATTGCCTCGAGATGCAATCTGCCGTTAACCCCTTCCGCAAGGGCACCAATCGGGACTTGGCAGCCTCCACCCATTCGGTTCAGCAAGGCTCGTTCGCAGGTGGTCGTGGCGCGGGCTGCGTAGTCGTCAAGAAAGGCAACATGCTGGCGGACAACCGCATCATCCTTCCGAATCTCGATTGCCAGGGCGCCCTGGCCGGCCGCCGGACACATCACATTTGCGGCCAGCAGCTGTCGTATGCATTCGCTTTTGCCCAAGCGGTGTAACCCGGCAGCGGCTAGGATGATGGCATCGTATTCGCCGGCCTCGAGTTTACGCAGGCGAGTGTCCACGTTTCCCCGCAGGCTGCGGACCTCAAGATCAGGCCGCAGCGCTTTCAACTGCGCTTGCCGCCGCAGGCTGCCGGTTCCGACTCGTGCCTGGTTCGGGAGTTCCCCGATGCTGGGGTGTTTTAACGAGCAGAACGCGTCTCGTTCCTCTTCGCGCGCCGGGATCGCCGCGATCTCGAAGCCCGGAGGCAGATCCGTAGGCAAATCCTTCAGACTATGGACAGCGAGATCGACGCGGTTATCCGCGAGCGCCTCTTCAATTTCCTTGGTGAACATGCCCTTGATGCCAACCTGGGCGAGAGCGACATGGGTAATCTTGTCGCCGGTTGTCTTGATGATTTCGATTTGGACCTGGTGCCCACGCCCTTCGAGCAGCGCCTTGATGTGATTCGCCTGCCAGAGCGCAAGTTGCGATCCCCGGGAGCCGATGCGCAGCCGTGCCACTAACTTTCCGCTCCGGAGTCTCCAACGACGGACTTGGCCGCTCTGCCGTCGTCTACCTGCCTTTGTTTCTCCCCCTGCTGGTCCTTCTCCTGCCGCCGCTCTTTCTCCTGCAGATTGAACAGGCGCCGGACCAGGTCGATTACGGTGGTTGCTTCCGGCTCGCGCATTGCGGTCTTCAGCGTGCTGATCGGCGTATGCATGATCTTGCTTACAATGCCGCGAGTAAGCGCTTCTACGGCCAACTCTTGCTCTGGAGACAACGTTCCTAGGCGGCCGCGTACGCGGTCAATCTCAGCTTGACGAATGGTTTCCAGGTGATCCTGCAAGGAGACGATGGTAGGCACGACGTCCAGCGTCTGCAGCCGCACCTGGAAGCGATCGACTTCGGCCGTGATAATCGCTTCCGCGCGCTCGGCCTCTTTCCTGCGGTCATCCACATGGGAGGAAACCGCCTGCTGCAAATCGTCAATGTCGTATACGAAGATGCCGTCCAGCTTGTTCATGCCGGGATCGACGTCACGCGGCACCGCGATGTCAATGAAGAACATGGGACGATTTTTGCGACGCCCTAAAAACAGCTCTCCATGTTCGCGCCGGAAGATGGCGTGCGGCGCCCCGGTTGAGGTAATCACGATATCGGCGCGGTCGCACGTTTCATAGAGCTGGTCAAACAGGATTGCCTGTCCAGCAAACTTGGCGGCGAGCTGCTGAGCGCGCTCGTAAGTGCGATTCGCGACAAAGATGGTTTCCGCGCCGTGGGCGAGCAGGTGGCGAGCCGCCAGTTCGCTCATCTTGCCGGCGCCGACCAAGTACACATGTTTGCCTTGCAGAGACCCGAAAATCTTCTTGGCCAGTTCCACCGCGACCGAGGCTACCGAGACCGCAGACGAACCGACCGCGGTTTCCGTGCGGACCCGTTTGGCGACGGCGAAAGCGCGAGTGAGAAGCAAGTCGAGCTGAGAGTGCACCGCGCCGACCGCCCGGGCTGTGGCGTAGGCTTCCTTTACCTGCCCCAGAATTTGCGGCTCGCCCACCACCATGGAGTCCAGGCTGGAGGTCACGCGAAACAGGTGGCGAACTGCATCGCCTTCGCGGTATTCGTACAGGTGCGCTTCGTACTCCGCAGGATCGAGATGAAAGTAATCGCGCAGAAAGCTCCGCAGATCCACCGATCCATTTTTCGTTTGCGCCAACACCTCCACCCGATTGCAAGTGGAGAGGATCAGCCCCTCATCCACTCCCGGGAGTCCGGCCAACCGTTTTAGGGCTTCCGGCAGCCGTGCATCGGGAATAGCCAAGCGCTCGCGCACCTCGACCGGCGCTGTTTTGTGGTTCACCCCGATGAGTTGCAACATCATGATTGGACAAACCCGTGAATCGTACTGTAATAGTTCGCCGACCAGGCAATCACCGCTGCGACAACCGCGCCGGTAGCCAGGTAAGCAGCCCGGCGGCCGCGCCATCCCGCATTCCAGCGGGTGAAAACCATCACCATATAAACCACCCACATCAGCAGGGAGAGAAAAATCTTGGGATCGAGCAGATCTACCCGCCCGTACGTGGCCTGGGCTACGATCGTGCCGGCCACCAGCCCTAGCGTCATGAAAGGAAAGCCGAGCAGCAGTGAGCGATAACCGATCTCGTCGATGACTTCCAGGGCGGGCAGGCGCAATCTAATGCCAACAGGCTTTTTAGACTTCAAGCGGCGCTCCTGCAGCAAATAGAGCAGGCTGGCGGCAAAGCTCAGAAACAGAGCCGCGTATCCGGTGAAGATCATGGCGATGTGGGCGAAGAGCCAGCCCCGGCGCATTGCCGGCGAAGGAAGCAGGAACGGTTGCTGGGTCGTGGCCGCCACGAACGTCAGAACAAACACCAGAGGAAACACGACGATCCCGGGCGAGGTGGTGCGATACACCAGATACACGATCATGAACGCAGCCATGATCAGCAGGGCCAGGAGCGATTCAGAGTTGTGCACCGAGGCGAGCGTTAGTTGCCCCGAGAGCAGCACCGCTTCACTCAGGGCCACAAACTGGAAGACCATACCCAAGCTCATGGCCGGCAACGCAACCCGGTTGAGAAGCGAACTAGTGCGAGTCAGAGCCAGGAGCGCGTAGAGCAGCCCTACGGCGTAGCAGCAAAGCGCCACTCGGAGCCACAGTATTGGCATAGACAGATTCGTAGATCCAACGGTGCGAACCGGCCTTCGCCAAGTCCGCCTCCGTGATTATAGTCTGCCTTGCTGGCGAGGCTGAAGGCTAAAGGATCAGGCGCGGTGAACGATCCCGCCGGATGTCCAGAAGGCATCTTGCCCTCCGCTGGGGCGGCGGGATGTCGCGCCGATTTCCATGATCTCCCCACCGCTCATTCGACACCCAGCTTTCCTGTGGCGTCCTCCAGACTCTCCCCGCTTACCAAAAGCCGGCGGCCGTTGGCCATCAGGTCTTCGATTTCATCGAACGCCTGAAATAACCTCATCTTGACCGCGCCATACTGTTCGGCCTCATTCAGCGAACGTCCGTGCCGGGTGGCCCAGCCGTGCAGAGACTCGTCCCGGAGGAAAATGCTGACCGCGAAAGTCGTTTTGCGATCTGAAGTGACGTCGAAAATATATTCGCTGGCCGGAGCTTCGGGAGCGTCCGCCAGCGCCGCGCGCTTGCCTACGAAGTAGTACTGATAGACATAGCCTTGACCACCGGTATAGGTTTTCATGCGACGGAGAATCATGGGCGGATTCTAGTCATTGGCGCTTAGTGGTTTGTTGCACCGATTGGAGGATTGCCGGCCACCCTCGATCGTCGGCCAACTAACGACTGCTATTGCCCGGCGAAACGACGCGGCCATACTCACTGGCCCGCGCCAGCCGGTCGAACATACCGTAGGCGGCGGCGGAAATCCTGGTTATCGCCTCTTCGCCATCGCGTTCGTGGCGCAAGTAAGTAGTCATCGCACAGATCACGTAGGGGCGGTTTTCGATGAATACCACGCCCGAGTCGTTGCGTACTCCTTCGAGTTCTCCCGGCTTGTTGGCGATTTTCAATCCCTCCGGCAAGTCGCGCGGAATGAAACTCTCTTTGTGCGTGCTGAGCACTTTGAAGAAATCGGCGGTCATTTCCGGATTGAGGATTTTGCCGCGATAGAGATCTTCGAACAAAGCCATCATTTCCGCGGGTGTGGATATGTTCTCTCTGCCCTCGCCGGCAGCTTTGAGATCCATCATCTTCCGGCGAAGGCGGGTGTGCATCAAGCCCAACGAATCCATCAGCAGGTTGACGTTCTCCATGCCTACGCGGTCAATCAGGACATTGGTGGCACTGTTGTCACTCACCGCGACCATCATCGTCGCCAGATCGCGCAACGTAACTCGGGTAACGCCGGGAGTCAGGCCGCCCATGAGGTTGCTGTCGGCCACCAAGTCGCTTGCCTGCACGGAGTACAAGTCGGTGAGCTTCAGCTTGCCAGTCTGGGCTTGGTGGTACAGTTCTGCCAGAACAGCGACCTTGATAGAGCTCGCCTGAGGGAATACTTCATCGGCATGCAGCAGGAATTTTCTGCCGCTGCCGAGGTCCAGGATAGCAACGCCGAGGACGCCGTCGAGATGGTGATCCAGGTCGTCAATGGTGGATTCGAGTTTCTGCCACAGGACTTCCGCTTTGATCGGGATGGTTTGCGCCAAGGCACTGGCGACAAACAGACAAAAGAGCATGAATCGCTTCAAGGACGTCGGCCCTCCGGAAGCGAGCATTATAGACCCGCGCTTGAACTACATCAGTGTGCTCAATAGATAGCTACGTGTGTCATTATTTAAGCCACTTGAGCCCTCATCGGCTGGCAAAGCGGGTGAGGCAGTCAAGGCACCCTACCACCATCCCCACCGCAGGGCGTGGGCTCCGTCGACTCAGCAGAATGACCCTGCCCCTCGATCTGTGCCCCCCGCAGCCGTTTCACCGCGCTTTCCGAAGTCACCGGCGAATAGTACACCTCCTTGAAGGTGTACGACTTCGCCCTCCCCGCGACCACCGGGAGGATTTCGATGTGCCAGTGATAATCGTCGTCGATGGTTCTCCAGTAATCCAGGCTTTTCGAACGGTGCAGAGTGTTCGGCGCGGTGTGCAGCACAAGATGAAACTCACCGCTTACCGTGCGAATTCTTTGCAGCGTGCGGCGCAGAAGCGCGCCGAGGTCGAGCATATTGCCCGGCCGAGCCAGCCCGAAGCGTTCAAAGGCCGCCTCATGAGTGCGCGGAATGATCCAAGTTTCATAGGGCACGCGGGGCGCATAGGGACAAAGCGCCATGAAATCACCCCGCACCTCGACCAGTCGCAGGTTCTGCTGCAGTTCCTGGGAAATAATGTCGCAGAAAACGCAGCGTTCTTTGGCTTTGAAGTAATCCCGTCCGGCGCGCAACTCATAAAGAACCCTTCGGGGCACAAAGGTGGTCGCTGTAAGCTGCGATGTGGGATGCTCAAATTCCTGGCCCGCATTGGCTCCGTGGTTCTTGAAGATGCTGACATACTTGAAGCGTGCATCTCGCTTCAGATCCTGGATGCGTTGCGCGCCCAGCAGCAAAAACTGTTCAATTTCAGCATCACTTGCCGTCCACAGTTCCCGGTCGTGGCGAAGATTCTCGACCAGCACCTCATGGGCGCCCACCGCGGACATTCGGTCGTAGATACCGTCGCCGCGACGGGACGGCTCTCCCTCGATGCGATACAACGGTGTGGGGTGGACCACAGCACGTGCCGACCACGAGCCGCCGTCCACTCCCGGCATATTAGATACCAGTTGCGCGGGGAGGGGTGAGTTTGGACAGAACCGGCAGAAAGACTCCGCACGCGGCGCGCTGTCGGGGACATCGTCCCCGGTAATAACCCACGAGCGGGTGATGGGATCCTTGCGCAACTCCATGGTTTAAGGAAAACATCGGCGCGACAAACCGTCAACTGTGATTTCCAACAACCGGAGGCCACCCTTTCGTTTGTTATAATCCGCCCACGAACCCGCCCCCGATGAATGAGCCGTCCACACCGTTGATGCGGCAATATGCCGCGATAAAAAAAGAACACCCCAACGCGCTACTGTTCTTTCGCCTGGGCGATTTCTATGAATTATTTTTCGACGACGCAGTGCTGGCGGCGCGCGAACTGCAGATCACGCTCACCTCGCGCAACAAGGAGAAGGGTGTGGCCATACCCATGTGCGGCGTGCCCCACCATGCGGCCGA
>Ga0193719_10000550_pt1 | contig 14281 bp, 8 predicted proteins | sample U2a2metaG_FD_160103 | JGI IMG/M metagenome (GOLD analysis project Ga0193719, IMG submission 160103) | Soil microbial communities from a riparian zone of the East river system, Colorado, United States - U2a2 | ecosystem: Environmental > Terrestrial > Soil > Riparian zone | place: USA: East River... | reverse complement strand
TACCGGGTGGAACGTCTTAGAACTCGATCCTCGCGCCGATTTGAATCGTACGCGGAGAACTGACACCTTGATTCCACGTGCCGAAACCATTGGCTCCTCCGGCCGCTATGTCATTGACGAAGGCAAAGCTTGAACCTTGGTTGTTGACATTGGCGGCGGGATAAAAGTAGTGCTGGTTGAAGGCATTGAAGAAGGCGAAGCGAAGTTGGAAGTTGGTCCGTTCTCCTATTCTGGTGTTCTTGGTGATCGAAAAGTCCAGGTTCTTCCCGCTGGGCCCGCGCAGATTTGAGACACGTGGGCCGTCGCCGGTATATCCATAGGCCCCGGTGCAGCCGGGGGCGGTGCCGGCTACGCAGAAGTTCCCGATCGGCTCGAATGCGGCAGCATCCAAGAGAGGACCTGCGCCGGGGTCATAGCCATTCGGACTGTGGAGGAAGGGGTCTGCCCCGGGGACAACACCCACCAGGCAATTCTGCCTGAATTGGGAGACTACCTGGCAGGTGGAGGAGCGGAACCACATCGGTGTGCCGCTCTGGTAGTGAATGATCGGGCTGAGCTGCCAGCCGCCGACAATTGCGTTGAGGGCTCCGCCTCCGCCGGCGAACTTTTGCCCCTTGCCAAAGGGCAAATCGTAAACGAAGGCAACAGAAAGGATCTGCGGCACGTCGTCAGACGATACGGTGCGAGCGCGACGCTGTTCGTAAGGCGATATCACTCCCTGGGTCGCGTTCCACGAGCCTCCGAGCTGCTGGGTGTTGTCCGAGGCGTCGGAAAGCAGCTTCGACATGGTGTAGGACACCAGCATCTGAAGGCCGTTGCTGTAATGTTTTTCCAGCTTCGCCTGGAATGAGTGATAGATGGAGTTGCCGTGGTTTTCGTTCAACCCTTGCAGGGGACCGCAGAACTGGGGAAAGGGGAGCAGAGCCTGCGCTACCGTAGGAGAGCAGGCACTTGTAGGTTTGGTCAAATCCGCAACCCAATTGGTATACGGAACGGAAACGCCGTGAAGCGTCGTTGGTCCTCCCGCCGTGAAAGTGTCATTCAGCAGCGGTGTGTAGGTACAATTGGCGCCGGGCGCGGGAGTGCCGCTCGCGCAAGAGGGGTCGATCGCGATGATCGGCGCCTCCAGACCCTTAATGGCCGGACTGAAGGGATTCAGGACGTTGACTGGGTTCAGGCTCGAGGTAAGGCGTGAACCCTTGTTGCCGACGTAAGCAACGCTCAGGGCAAATCTCGCGGGAAGCTCGCGCTCAATCGTCAGATTCCACTGTTGCGAGTAGGGCCGGCGGTTTGCGTTCACCGGACGATACGCCGAGCCGTTGTTGTTAGCCTGGGTGGGCGCGGCGCCGTTGTCGAAGGAGGAATCTACCGCCGGAGGAAACAGCGGAGCCGGAACTCCATTGTCAAGGTAGAAGGCTGCGTTGGTGGAGGCGCCGTTCGGACTGGTGGCAAAAGTCTGGTGAAGATTGAATCCGTCGAGCGACATCCCGCCGCCCCACCCGGGATAAAACGCCTGCCCGAAGAAGATGCCGTAGCCGGCGCGTACCACGGTCTTCTGGTCGAACGCATAGGCAACGCCCAGTCTCGGCGCGAAACCCCTGTGCCAGGGGTTCTCGGGATAGTCCGCACCGAAACTCGCGGCCCCGAACCCCTTGCCGGCAAAAGCCAGACGGCCTGGAAGTCCATCGGCTCCGGGATTGGGTCCGAGAAGGTCGATGAAGGATTGGCGGTTGTACTTCTCCCGCGAGGGCGTGTAGTAGTCCCACCGCACGCCATAGTTCAAGGTCAGCTTTGGCGTGGCTTTCCAGGAATCATTTATATGGAACGCCCACACGATCTGCCGCGGATACCAGGAAGAAACAACTCGACGATCCATCGAGCCGGTACTCACGGCGCCCAACAAGAATCCAGCGACTGGGCTTCCGCTGTTCGGGCTGGAGGAGAGGGCGGTCGTCGAACGATCGAAACTATACGTACCGGATTGATTGTTGGAGGCGTGAATATTGCCCTGAACCGAGCGCCATTCACCGCCGAAGGTGATCGTATGATGGCGCCACACCTTGTTCGCGGTGTCATTCAACACCCAGGTGGGACGAACCGTGATATTGGTGGCCGGCGGCCCATTGCTATTTGAAATGTTGTGAAACCCGTCCGAGAAGGTAAACGCAGGCAGGGCGTTTAAGCTGGCCGCCCCCGGAACCTGCGGCAGCTTCCCGATGAAGTCAAGGTTCTCCGAGCCGTAGCCTTCGTTGCGGTTCAAGTATCCGAACGTTACATGGTTCGTCAGGGTCGAAGAAAAAGTGTGTTCCCAGTTGAAACGGGAGATGGGAGAATTCTGCGGCCGGGTGGGAGATTCATCGGCAATCGCAATCGGGAGGGCGGTGGCGGTATTGAAACCGGTGAACTGACGCCACCAGAAGAAGTAGAGGTGGTCTTTTTCACCCCACTCATGGTCGAGTCGGAACATATACACGTTGCTGTTGGACGTAAGCGTATCGGGCACGGCCCGGGGCAGGGTGTAGTTGGAGGTGGGATTTGAATTCGTCGGTGCCGGCAAGGCGGCCATGTAGGCTGCCGCAATGGGGCTGATGCAACCCTGGGGAATCTGATTGCCGGGGAATTGCTGTCCCGGGCCCACGCCGGCCGCGGCTTGACAGGCGGGCGTGGCGTTGCCTGGCATATAGAGTGGAATCAGGGCGCCATTCCCGTCCACCCAGTCCGAGAAATCTCCGTTGCGCTCGAGCAGCGAGGGAATCGAAATGGTAGGCGTGTTGGAGCCACCGGCCTGGTGATAGGACTCCCAGTTGAAGTAGAAGAATGTCTTGTGTCTTCCACTGTTAATCCACGGAAGCTTCGCCGGGCCGCCAAAGTTGGCTCCGAAGTTGTGCTCGTTGTCTGGCGGCCGGGGCTTGTTGAGGAAGTTGTTCGTCCAGGTATTCGCATTCAGCGATTTGTTGCGCGCATATTCGAACATCGCCCCGTGAAATTGTGAAGTTCCGCCTTTGCTGACCATGGTGATCTGGCCCGAAGTCGACGATCCGTATTGCGGGTCGTAACTCGAGGTGAGCACCTTCACTTCCTGAACCATGTCGGGCGACATCTGGAAGTCCTGATGTATGGAAACCATGCCGCTCTGGCTCATGAAACCTTCCTGCATGGTTGCGCCATCAAGCAGAGCCTCGTCGCCTGACTCCTGTCCTCCGTTGATCCGCGCCTGGAAAGCCTGATTGCCGCCCCCCGTCGAAATACCGGGAAGCAACACGGCCAAAGCGGCCGACGAACGCGGCTTGCCCTCAATGGCCAGTGGCAGATCCTTGATGGTTTCCGGGTCCGCTCCTCCCTGCAAGGTTCCATTGTCGTAGTTGATCAGGGAAGCTCCTCCCTCAACCTGGACGGTTTCGGTCTGGGCACCCACCTTGAGAACCGCGTCCGCCCGCACGCTCGCATTGATGGTTACCACAATGTCTTTCTTCAGGGAGTTCTGAAATCCGTTCTTGCTGGCTTTCAAATCGTACGTACCGGGGGTCAGGTTGCGAAAGGTGTACTCTCCCCTCTCATCTGAGGTGAAGGTGGTTTCCGTCCCGGTCGCCTTGTTGGTAAGAATGACCGTCGCACCGACCACGGCGGCTCCGGATTGATCGGTGACGGTTCCACCGAGGCTGGCATTACCAATCTGTGCGCTCGCCGAAACAGCGAAGGCAAAGATGCAGAGAGTTAGCAACAGCACAGAACCGCCTGAGTGCACAGTCTTCGTGGACATGGCTCACCTCGCAGACCGATTTTTACGTAGGTCCCAATGGGCGGGAAATTCATCTCGGGATCTCCCCACCTTTGAAATAGTTTTGGAATTTCGCCCCTCGCTAGTTCTTTTGAACTAACTTGCAGTGGGATTATTCGCATTGAACTTTCTTAAGTGTCAAGGCGAAAATTTCTTAAAGGGCTTTTGAGACCGACTAAACGATCAAAACTGCGGGAACCAGGAGAGGCTTTCTCGGTTTGGTATTTGTTTTAAATTTCGACAGGAGACATCGACTGACTTCCTAGGAGGAAAGTGCGGCAAGAAGCAGAACGCTCGATCTCGACGAACTGCGGCATCGACACCCTGCTGAACCTGACGGCAAAAGTTCTGCCCGTGGGCAGGAAAAAGTGACTATGCGATCGCATCTGAAGTCCAGCGCGAAGACCGGAGCCGTCGGCATGAGGCCGACGCGGATGATGAAGAGTGGATCGCGGCATGAGCGCGATATCGAAGGAGCCTTTCGCGGCAGGTGCCGCATGACCATCACCGCGGGGGGCTGGGCAGGCCTGCACCACGAGCCACAATCGGTCAGAGCATCCCGCCCGTATTCACGGTGAGTGTACTCAAGGCCATCTCCAATTTCGTAATCGCCTCGCCCAGTTCAGGATGTTTTTCCAAGACCTCAAGCCGGTCGCGCAAAACGGTCAGCAGATGATGGGCACCTGCAACCTGCTGCACTGCCTGAGATGCACGTCGCTCCTCGTCCTGGAGCTCCGCTTCAGCATTGAATTCCATGTCGAGCCCTCCGCCGCACGGTTTGCAGCCGTTGCTGCCGTCATTCAGGCACGATCAATCAACCGCAACCGGCTGACCCTAAACGCTCGTGCCGTTTTTCAACTGACGCAAATTATGAGCCAGCCATTCCATCGGGTTCCCGGAAGGCTGCACTTCCCGTTCGGCCACTCGGTAACAGCATCCAATGCTCGCCATGACTGCGCAGGGCCAAGCCCGGCTCGCGTCCCCGCGTCGTAATCATGATGGCTCGCAGGGGGCGGATTCGGAAGCGACAGGCCATCGGATGCAGCTCGCCCGGGAGCCGCGGTTTGTTAGCCGCGAACTTCGAGGGAACCCGCCTCATAGAGGGCAGATAGGCCGCCTGGTTTGACGCCTAGCTGCTCCCTTGAGACCTTTCTAGGTTCTCTCATTGTAGGTTGGCAATACTGTGCAGAATCGCTCATTTTCGGAGGCGCGCCCGACCTTTAGTTCTGCTGGTTCTGCTCACCGTGCTCAATGTCCGTTGCAGCATCCCTAGTGGCCGGTTTGGGTTCAGGGGACATCGATATTTCCTTGAACATTCTCGACCGACCGTGGAGCTAAAGCCGAGGATCTCGGCAGCCGATGATGCAAGGGTATGCAAGGTGCCCGGTCACCAGATTCTTCGACGGCCACCCTTTGGGACTATGGAAGATGGCGGGTTCGCGGTTCACCCATTTCTTAGCCGCTCCGAGATCGCCATAGCCCTTTGGTCAAGTCTACGACGCTCCCCTAGTCACCTGAAAAGCGCGAGCCCCGGATGGGACGACGAACGGTACCCTGATGACCTTGAACTTCCGGACTTCTGTTATACCCAGCGGGGATCAGTGCCGTCAGCCACGAGAGTCTGCCCACCCGATCGTCCACCCATCCGGGCGGGTTGAGGTACCAGCAGACGACTTCTCCGGTGAGGTGCCGAAGTGGAGCCGTGCCCCGCTCTACAAACAATTGCTGCTAGCGGGAATCTTCTTGGTGTCATTCCTGGTTTTGGACGGGTCCTCGACGGCCTCTCAGAACTGGGCCGGGGCTCCGACTTGGTATTTGCCGGTAGGGCTGACCTTGGCCCTGCTCTTGTATGGCGGAGTGCGGTATTCGCCTCTGGTATTCATTTCTTCCCTCACCGCGGCAGTGTTGAACTATCACCGGCCAATCATTTCCTGGTGCGGAGCTCCAGGAGCGATTGCGGTGTACGCTTTCTACATCGGCGGCGTGGCCATCCTGAGAGATCGGTGGCGAATCGATCCGAAGCTCGGCAACTTGCGCGACGTCGGACGATTTGCCCTGGTTATGCTGGCCGCGGCGATCCCTGGCGCTCTGCTCGGAACACTGACCCTGGTGGGAGACGGCTTGCTCAGCCGGTCCGACGCCCTCAAGACCATAGTAAATTGGTGGGAAAGCGATGCGATTTCGATTGTTACCTTTACTCCGTTTCTGCTGTTGTATGTAGCCCCGCGGGTCAACTCCTGGATGACGCAGAGGGCCGATGCTCGCCCGGTGGCACCGAGCCTGCGGCGCCGGGTAACCCGGCTCGAGATCCTGGAGCTAGCGGCTCAATCGGGCTCTGTGGCGGCGGCCATCTGGCTCGTGTTCGGCTTTGCCCCGGCCATTCCCTATGAGCCGCTCTATCTCCTGTTCATCCCGGTCATCTGGGTTGCGGTCCGGCACGGTCTCTCGGGAGCCACGCTCACTACGTTTGTCATCAACTTTGGAATGACGTTCGCGGCTTGGGTCACCCACGCCCAGGGGGAGGGACTGCCCCGGTTGCAACTCGCCATGCTGGCGCTGGGGCTGACGGGCGTTTGCCTGGGAGCGGTGGTCACCGAGCGCAGGCGTGCAGAAGTTGAGTTGGCCAAGCGGGCACGCGTGGACACCTTTGCCGCTGAAATCGTGGCGGGGCTGGCCCGGAGCAGCATTTTGCGTGACGGCTTAAAACTTTGCGCCGAAGCCTTCGTCCGTCACCTCGACTTGATCTTTGTCGGCGTTTGGTACCTTAACGACCGAACCAAGGTTCTGGAGCTGGCAGCCAGTGCGGGAACCGATGGGCTCAGGGACCATCCTGCCGGCGAGCCCGCGGGGCCGCTTGACGTCGGCCGAATCGCAAAGCAGCGTGTGCCTTATTTCACAAATGACGCCCTGCATGATGCCAACATCTCCGACAAGCAGTGGGCTCTAGAGGAGAAGGTGGTTGCTTTTGCCAGCCAGCCATTGATCATGAACGATCAGGTGGTAGGGGTGGTCGCCACGTTTGCATCTCAGCCGTTTACCGAGGACGCGCTCAATTCCATGACAACCGTGGCGGAGAGTATCGGCCAGTTTATCGCCAGAATAATGGCAGAGATGGAGCTGCAAAGGGCAAAAGAAGCCGCTGAAGCTGCCAGCCGAGCCAAGGGGGAGTTTCTGGCCAACATGAGCCACGAAATCCGTACTCCCATGAATGGAATCATCGGCATGACTGAATTGGCGCTGGACACCGAACTCACCCGCGAGCAGCGCGAGTACTTGAGCACCGTCAAGTCTTCCGCCGCTTCCCTGCTCTTGCTCATCAATGACATCCTCGATTTTTCCAAAATCGAAGCCGGCAAGTTGGACGTGGAGAACATTGATTTCAATCTGCACACCACCCTGGAAGACACCATCAGTGCCTTAAGCCTGCGCGCCCATCAAAACCACCTGGAACTCAGCTGCCACATTTTTCCCGACCTGCCCGATGCTCTGCGGGGAGATCCAGGCAGGCTGAATCAGATCCTGCTCAATCTGGTGGGCAACGCCGTCAAGTTCACCTCCACCGGCGAAGTCGTGGTAAAAGTTGAGCTCGAGTCCCACCGCGGGGATCAGGCCGTCTTTCATTTCAGCGTGGTCGATACCGGTCCCGGGATCCCCCCCGAAAAACAGAAGCTCATCTTTGAGGCCTTCACCCAGTCGGATAGCTCGATGACTCGAAAATACGGCGGCACCGGACTGGGACTGTCCATCTCCTCCAGGCTGGTGGCCTTGATGGGAGGCAGGCTCTGGGTGGAAAGCCAGCTCGGCCACGGCAGCACCTTCCATTTCACTCTGCCCTTCGGTCTGCAAAACCGCAGGCTCCCACCCCTCGATCTGGAAATGCTTCGCGATCTTTCCGTCCTCATTGTGGATGACAACGCCACCCATCGGACCATCCTGAGCGAGACCCTCACCCACTGGCATATGAAAACCGACCAAGCCCAAGGCGGACAACAAGCCATCGGATTGCTGGAAGCGGCCAAACTTGCCGGGCATGCCTATCACCTCGCCCTGCTCGACGCGCAGATGCCGGAAGTGGACGGATTCGACGTGGCCGCGCGCATTCAGCAAGATCCGGGGCTGGCAAAAGCAGTCATCCTGATGCTGACCTCGGGCGGTTCAAAAAGCCAAGCCACGCGGCGTACGGATCTGGGCGTCAAAACCTATTTACCCAAGCCCATCAAACGAGCTGAGCTTCTCGAAGCCATCAAACTCGCTGTAATGGGAGAGCGCGTACCGGTCAAATCCCCAAGCCCGGCCGCTTCTGTAGCCCCCCACCAGCAGCATTACAAGATCCTGCTGGCGGAAGACAACCTGGTCAACCAAAAAGTGGCGGCCCGATTCCTGGAGAAACAAGGGCATACCGTAGTTCAGGCCGTGACCGGAAAGCTAGCCCTCGCCGCCTGGCAACAACACCCCTTCGACCTCATTCTGATGGATGTGCAAATGCCGGAAATGGACGGGCTTGAGGCCACCGCCCAGATTCGTAAACTGGAATCAATTCCCGCTCCGGAGCCATCGCCGGCCAAGCACATTCCCATTGTCGCCATGACCGCTCACGCCATGGTCGGGGATCGCGAGCGCTGTCTCGCCGCCGGGATGGACGACTACATCTCGAAGCCCATTAACCCGAACGACCTATTCGCAGCCATCGAGCGGGTCATGCTCCCTGCCCCCCAGATCCCCCTCGCCAAAACAGAGCCCCAAAGCAAAGCCCATCGAGCCGGGTCCAGCTAGCGCCCCGGCGACAAATCTTGAGCAGTCCGCGCGAGACGGTGAATTGACTTGCGCTAGGGGTTTCGAACTACGTGGCGGCACACTCGTCGCCAGGTTGCGTCCAGCCTACCGTCCGAGCGGGATGTTTTTATGGCCTTATAATAGCCGCCATGGCCAGCTCCCCTTCCTTCGGTCTGGCGGATCCTTCCACTCTGCCGCGGGATCGCGAAAACTCCTACCTCGGCGTTTACGCGGTCAACGTTTTCGTTCGCGATCAGGATCGAAGCCTGCGATTCTACCTGGATCAGCTGGGATTCAGACTGGCCTTTGATGTGCGCCTGCAGTCCGGGCAACGCTGGGTTGGTGTGGCGCCTCCCCAGGGCACGGCCGTGCTTACCCTGATCGCACCGGAACCCGACTCTGATGAGTACAAGTTGATTGGCCAACCTACGCAAGTTGCTCTTGTTGCCGAAGACGTGGTGGCCACCTACAGCCAGTGGAGACGCCGCGGAGTCCGCTTTCGTCACGTTCCGCGGCTGAGGCGGGTCAAGTATCAACCGCAGCCGGTGGACGGGTCTGGAAATACTCCATCCCTGCTGCCGGCGAAGCAGACACCGATTTGGGGAGGAGTATTCACCCGCTTCGAGGACATCGACCGAAATTCCTTCGCGCTGGTCAGCTTCGACGAAATGACCCAAGCGGTGGAAGCACAACGACGCGCCGCAGCGCAAAAGCGGGAATCTGAACACCGCGCCGCTCACGAACTGGAGATTGCTAAACAGGTGCAGGCAAGACTGTTCCCCCAGAGCTTTCCGCTCCTGAGAACACTCGACTATGCGGGTGTCTGCCTTCAGGCTCGCCAAGTCGGCGGTGATTACTACGACTTCCTCAATCTAGGTCGAGAACGGCTCGGGCTGGTGCTAAGCGACATTTCAGGAAAAGGAATTGCCGGCGCCCTGTTGATGGCGAACCTGCAGGCAAATCTGCGCAGCCAGTGCGCCATCGCACTGGACGAGCCGGAACGACTGTTGCGGTCGGTCAACCAATTGTTTTATGAAAACACGGCCGACAACTCCTATGCCACGCTCTTCTTCGCCGAATATGACGACCAAGCGCAACGTCTGCGTTACGCCAACTGTGGACATCTCTCGGGTCTTTTGCTCCGCCGCAATAGCACTGTGGAACGACTGGACTCCACCTGCACGGTTCTGGGGCTTTTCAAGGAATGGCATTGCTCGATCGAGCAATGCCACCTCCTCTCGGGCGATGCCATCGCCCTTTACACCGACGGCATCACTGAGTCCTTCAACGCGTCGGGAGAAGAGTTCGGAGAGCAGCGCTTGACCGAAGCATTACGGCGGCATCGCGAATTACCTTCGCGCGACTTGCTGGCGGCAATTGTGGATGAGGTTCGGCAGTTCAGCCCTGACGAACAGTACGACGATATCACCCTCATCGTGGCCAAGTGCGTCGCGCCTCAATAGAGGTCAATTCACGCCCAAGGACCAGGGAAGGCGCCCTCCTTCACTCAAACCAGAATACCTGATGCAACTAGCCCCGCATTGGGCTTCTTCACGACCAAATGCCTCCCCACAATCAACGAGGCGCCAGGTGGCGGGACGCGCTCCCAATTCAACCTCACTGAGCCGACTCCTCGGCAGGACTGCCGAACGACCGGCAGGCCGGCCGCCAGGGACCCGGACACTGCTACTGCCGAATTCCCGTCAATCAAGAGAGTTTTGCCTAGGCCCTTTCCCGGACCACGGCGGCACTCTACATGCAATGCAGGTTGGGTGCCGATGCGCCGACTATTTGTCAGGGCAGACTTCCACTCCTGGCCCCGCCATTCGTTGTGGGCCGGGAAGAAACCATGGCGGCCTGTCCGGCGAACCCGGGGTATTTGTTTTCTCTGCCTCAGCCTGAACACGGCCAAGGGAAATCTCACCCGGTCCGTCATATGCAACCGGGACGAGCAAGACGCTGTAAGCTCAGAATCCGGTTTACCGGGTTTTTGAAGAGAACATGTTGAATGAATATTCAGCAAGCATTTGGTATTTTGCTGTTCGGGACAGGCTTGGGAGCTCTCTTGATCGGACTTCCGCTCGCTGCCGCCAGCAGGAAGATGCGACAGAGGCTAGAGGCTCAGATTGATCAAGCTCTCTCGCGTGGATTGCGCCGCCAAAGGTTGTTTCACGCCGGCCAGGAGGTGGCAGAGACCGTACCCAGAATCCTGCTAGCCGACGACGACGAAGCCGTGCGGTCGATGTTGCAGGCGGCCCTGGAACGCGATGGCTTTGAGGTGATCGCAGTAGCCGGGGTAAAAGACGCCCTCAGTCGTATCGCTAGCGAAAACTTCGACGTCTTGCTCTCCGACCTGCACTTGCCGCAAGCCGGCGATGGTTTCACGCTCGTCGGCGCCATGCGCCGCACCCACCCGCAAGCCGTGACCATGGTACTTAGTGGCTATCCCTTCCTGGAGGAGGCCCTGTCCGCTATCCGCTTCGAGGCTGACGCAATCCTGGTGAAACCGATCGAGATTGCCTGCCTGAGGAAACTCATCCGCGAGAAACTCGAGCACCCTCGAGACCCGAAGCCGCTGCCGGTCGAGAGCGTGGCGTCCATACTGGAACATGATCTCGCGGCTACGATTCAGAACTGCATGGAACTGATGGAACACGACGAAGAGCTGAGTTGTATCCCGCTGAGCCTTGAGGACCGCACCGGCCATCTTCCCAATCTGATCGCGGACCTGGTTACCCGGTTACGCGTCCCCCAAGGCACGACAGCTCAGATTTCCCACGCCGCAGGAGAACACGGAGATCTGCGACGCCGGCAAGGCTACACGGCGGCAATGATGGTAGAGGAATCGCGGATCCTGCAGATCAGCATCTTTAACACACTACAAAGAAATCTGTCCAAAGCAGATTTCAGCAAAGTGCTGTTGGACGTGATCACGATCGCCGACGAAGTCGATTCTCAATTGAAGCAGGCGATGCTGAGCTTTTCGGAACACCGGCCTGGGTCCACCCGGTCAGCCGCCTGAGGCCTTCGAGCACCGGCGGCCTATCTCAGTTCACCGGTTCGCTCGCCCGGCTTTTTACTACAACCTCGATGACACAAGCGTACCGCTCAGCCGCAGACGTTTTACGCGGTCGAGTAATTGCTCAGGCAAACAGTAGAAGTTTCTCGCAATTTCCGGGCTCCGCACGGTGTCGTGCAACGCCTCACCCATCATGGCGAGAACGCCGTGAAAGTCCTCGGGCAGGCCTACGTTGGCCCAGTCTCGCTCCCACCCCGCGGAGAAGGCAAAGAACAGGTCCACCGCCCAACAATTGGCATTGCTTCGCCCCTCGCCCTGCAGAAACTGGAGCAACCTCTCGAGACTCTTCTTTAGTGCAGCCAAGTTTACGGGATTCGACAGAACGCATGAGTAGACGCTTTCGAGCAGTGGTCGCAGTTCAGGCGAAACAGCCCCCCCGTCATAAGGAATCGCGGCAGCTACCCAAGCATCATCGAATCCTGGCATTCTCGGCCTCACGACTTTGGCGTTAGAATTTCTTCACAAGTGTGCGATTGTAGCCCAACTGCCCTTGCTTTGATCCCTCACGACGCTTCAGAATTGGGCGTATTTCCCGATTTGAAACTCGTATATGCCGGTGTCAGAATTTCTTAATCGAACCGTCAATGGTTCGAAAGGCATACTTTAAGAGTGTCGCGGGTAAGCTAATTTCGCCACTCCTGGGCACCAGCAGCCTATTTTGGAGACTGGGAGCCTGAACCCACGCATAGTAAAAATCAGGGCGAAATACAGACCGGTTGTAGTGGGGCGATCGAGCCACAACCTGGCCAGAGTTCCAGATTCCGCTTTACCTGTGGGTAGAAAGGGAGAGGAAATCATGAACTCCGTCGCCGGACGCGAATTTCCCTTGCTGGTCCGTTCTGTCGAGCACAGTCCCCGTAATGCGGCGGAACCAGAAAGCCTTCCGCGATGCCAATTCTGTCCCTCCCTGGGCAGCTGGCTAACCACGGCGTGGAAGCCGTGGCCTTTCTGGGGCATGAGAGGGCCCAAGTCCGGCATCCTCGCCTGGATCTTCTTTTTTTTGTCTTTGTCTTTGCCGAATCTAAACTCTCCGAAAGCGATAGCCGCGAGGTTCCGGCTCAAAATTTGATGCGGGTGATTCACAACTTCTTGATAGCCACGAGTTGTGACGAAACACGACCCCGTGTCCAGCGAAGATCTGCGAGTCGCCCTTCGCCGCTGTCCGTCATTTTTGGACAGATGGCTGAAACGATAAGGACGAAGCGCTTTTGGATGCAGGAAATTGGATGCAGAAAAGAGGTTTCGACATGAGGATGCCCGGACTTGGGCTTTTGTTGCTGGCAATGGCAGGCCTGGGTGTTCTGCCACCGTTGGCCGGGGCGCAATCCCGAGCCACTTCGGGCGACTCCACGAGCACGGCTGTGCTGTCGTCGCCAGGCGCCATGCACCCGCAGCTGGCGGTGACCTACGCCCGCCCAACCGAGAAAACCAAACTCCACAACTATTTCTTTGATGCGTTCGGCCCCTATCCCATCATCGGCGCCGCGCTGGCTGGTGGCATCAACCAGGCGGACCACACCCCGCCGGAGTGGAAGCAAGGAGCTAGGGGGTACGGCCAGCGATTCGCATCCGACCTCGGCATCGCAGCCATCAGCACCTCGACGCGTTATGCGCTGGCAGAAGCCTTCCGGCAAGACACGTTGTACTACCGCTGTCAGTGCAAAGGCGTGTTTCCGCGAATAGGCCACGCCGTAATTTCGACCTTTACCGGACGCCGCGGCGACAGTGGCGATTCCGTTTTTTCTTTTCCTGCTCTGGTCGCTCCCTACGCCGGCACCATGACTGCCGTCTATAGTTGGTATCCGCGCCGCTACGATGCCAGAGATGCATTCCGCATGGGCAACTACACAGTGCTGGGCTATGTAGGCGGAAACATCGCCGTGGAGTTCCTCTATGGCGGACCCCACGCCTGGCTTTCTCGGATGCGTCTGCCCAAAGGGCGCAGAGCGCCAAGTCCGGGTTCAAATCCGTGACCGACCGTACATGGAGTGCGGTCGCAGGCACGAACCCTCCAGTTCCAGAGTCGCGGGTTGTGATCCCATCCCCCGTGGCGAACTCCTCCGCGAGCCTGATTATCACGTTTCTCGAGTGGTTCGGAGATCTGGGCATATTTTTCTGGCAAGTGATACGGGCCGGGGTAACACCGCCGTTTGAATTTGCCGAATTGTTTCGACAACTGGACGAGGTCGGATCGAAGTCCCTTCCGTTGGTCGCCTTGGCCGGCGCCGCCACTGGGGTCGTACTCTCCTTGGAAGCCCGTTACAGCCTGACTCGATTTGGGGCCAAGTCGCTGCTTCCCGCCGCCATCGTGTTCTCGGTGATTCACGAGAGCGGTCCGATTATCACCGGGCTGGTCGTGAGTGGTCGAGTGGGCGCTGGCATTGGCGCAGAGTTGGCATCGATGAAAGTAACCGAGCAGATCGACGCCATGGCGGCATCTGCGGTAAATCCATATCGGCTACTGGCGTCGACCCGCATCCTGGCTTGCATCCTCATGCTGCCTCTGCTGACTCTGGCTGCCGACTTATGCGGCTTGGTTATGGGCTGGGTTGCGCAGGCCCTGGCTGAGCCCCTCTCGTTACAGCAGTTCATCAATAGTGGTTTTAAGGGCGCTGATTTCAACGATTTGCTTCCCCCCACCCTTAAGACGG
>Ga0193719_10000548_pt1 | contig 14312 bp, 14 predicted proteins | sample U2a2metaG_FD_160103 | JGI IMG/M metagenome (GOLD analysis project Ga0193719, IMG submission 160103) | Soil microbial communities from a riparian zone of the East river system, Colorado, United States - U2a2 | ecosystem: Environmental > Terrestrial > Soil > Riparian zone | place: USA: East... | reverse complement strand
TTCTCAAACAATTTGCAGGAGAAACTCGCCGCCGCCGGCATGCAACCCGCCATCAAGACGGAATCCAACATGCTCGCGCAAACGGTGGTTGGTTTTCTGCCGATCGCGCTGTTTTTGCTCGTCCTTTATTTCCTGTTTCGCCAGCAAATCCGCATGGCCGGGAAAGGCGCGCTTAATTTCGGTAAATCGAAGGCGCGCATGCTGGCCCGTGACAAAAACAAGATCACATTCCGCGATGTCGCCGGTGTCGAGGAAGCCAAGGATGAGGTGCAAGAGCTCGTCGAGTTTTTGCGTGATCCGAAAAAATTTCAGAAACTTGGCGGCCGCATTCCGAAGGGCGTCTTGATGGTCGGCCCGCCGGGCACAGGCAAGACATTGTTGGCGCGCGCCATTGCAGGCGAAGCGGATGTTCCCTTCTTTTCCATCAGCGGCTCGGACTTTGTTGAAATGTTTGTCGGGGTCGGCGCAAGCCGTGTCCGCGACATGTTCGAGCAGGGCAAGAAATCCGCGCCATGCATCATTTTCATTGACGAAATTGACGCCGTCGGGCGTCACCGCGGGCACGGCGTGGGCGGCGGCCACGATGAGCGCGAGCAAACCTTAAATGCGTTGCTCGTGGAGATGGACGGCTTCGATACGCAGGAAGGCGTGATCATCATCGCCGCCACGAACCGCCCCGATGTGCTCGACCCCGCACTGCTGCGACCGGGACGTTTCGATCGTCAAATCACAGTTAACCTGCCTGACGTGAAAGGACGCGAAGAAATCCTGCGCGTCCACGCTAAGAAAGTGAAACTGGCCGAAGGCGTCGATCTCGCAGTGGTCGCGCGTGGGACGCCCGGTTATTCCGGCGCGGAATTGGCAAATGTGATCAACGAAGCGGCATTGCTTGCAGCGCGGCGCGGGTTAAAAGGGATTACGCTCGCAGAACTCGAAGAAGCGCGCGACAAAGTCCGCTGGGGCAAAGAGCGCAGGAGCCTCGCGCTCAGCGAAAAAGAAAAGCAGAACACCGCTTACCACGAAGCGGGTCACGCGCTATTACTCGAACTTCTTCCGCACACCGAGCCGCTGCACAAGGTCACCATCATTCCGCGCGGCCCCTCTCTTGGGTCCACCATGTGGTTGCCCGAGGAAGATAAATACACCAACCGCAAAAACGAATTGCTCGCCGGTCTTGCAGTTAGCATGGGCGGCCGCGTTGCGGAGGAAATCATCTTCGGCGACATCACTAACGGCGCGCGCGGCGACATCAAAATGGCTACGGCGATTGCGCGCCGAATGGTTTGCGAGTGGGGCATGAGCGAGAAAATGGGCATGGTCGAATACGGCGACCACGAAGATTACGTTTTCCTGGGGCGCGACATTTCGCGTGCGCGCGATTACAGCGAAGCGACCGCTGAGCAAATCGATCAGGAAGTGAAAAAACTACTCGATGACGCGTATCAACTGGCGAAGACAACGCTCATTGCGAATCGCAACACGCTGGAAGTAATCGCAAAAGCACTCCTGGAATTTGAAACGCTCGACGGCTCACAACTTAAAGAGATTGTCGAGCACGGTCGGCTGATTAATCCGCCGCCAGGCGCAGCGCCGCCGCCCGGCAAAAAAATGCCAGCCGAAAAACCGCCCAAGCAAGTCATCGCGGCGCCCGATGTCACCCCGCCGCTCCCCGGCGCCCTCGGCGGCGCACCGGCTTAAGTTCGCGGTGTTAGACGAAATTTTTTCGTCTAGTTAGGTGTTTGACCGCGCGACCGTGAAGCTAGAGCGCACCGAACGATACCGATTGCACGCTGGAGCGAGCAGTTGCTCGGTAGTAGCGCCGCGTGGCCAACGCCACTTCGTTGCGCCTGCCACCCAGCGCTTTCCGAAGCTGTATATTGCGTCACGGCATGGCGTTCCGATTTACGTCGGCATCACGTCGCAGAGCATGGCTACGCGGCTTCGCATGGGGCTCCGTGCGACCGGCCAACATGGCTACCACGGCTATCGCTGGCGTGGACAGCGTGACCTCGATCTGGACATCTGGTATTTGGACGATGCTCCAGCTGATACGGCGCAGGCGGAGCTTGAGTCTATCGAGGCTGAGGTGGCATTTCTCACGCGGCAGAGATTTAGACAGTGGCCGGAGTTTCAGACCGAGATTCATTTCCATGCATCGCAGAAGTTTCATCGGGATGCCGCGACACGCATTCTCAAGCACCTCGCCAGAAACCCCTAAGCAATCGATGAAGCCAACGGCCCCTTGTCAAAATAAGTTCAACGTGTTTGCCACGACGCCCTGCCGTGGCTTATCTCCATCTCGTTAGATGCAATGATCGTTCAGGACACTCGAAGCGCGGTGTTCGTCCAGACCGGCGGCTATGTTGCTGGTCGTAACTGGTGGCTCAGCATGCACGGCACGGCGCCGTTTGGTCAGCTGCGAATCTATGATGATCGGCTCGTGTTACGCGCGCTCTTCCACACATACGAGTTCCCGCGCGATGCTATTCAGTCTTTGTCGCTCATTCATCGAGCATTGTCTGTAGGGCTGCGAATCGAGCACACCGCCAAACGCGTTCCGCGGTTAATTGTTTTCTGGAGTTCGGAGATCGACGAGCTGCGAGAACAGTTGGAGGCTGCAGATTATCGTGTTGTCGACACTCGCATCTAGCCAGGCGATGGAGCCTCTATCTTCTTTTGAACTGCTACGGTCGCGTTCGGCGATGGGCGCGTGACTGAATTACACGCCGAAAGGTACACAAAGAAAACTTAATTCATCCGCAGATTACGCAGATTGTTTTTAGTGTTTTAATCTGTGTAAATCGGGGTCGAGGGAATCTGTGGATGTAACTCTCCCAATTATTTCGGCGACCGGGTATCGGCGTGTGTTTTAACGTCGCGTCGTTGTTTGTCCACGACGCGGCGCAACTCGCGCTCCATGGTTTTGAACGCGTCGTGGATCACCTTGTTGAGCGGTTGGTGCGAGCCGTTGTCCGTCTGCCTTTCATCGGCGACCAGCTCGTGGCCACGCGCCACGGTAACGTCGATGCGACACCGGTACGGATTTCCCTTGTGATGGGTATGATTGGTTTGCTCGATGGCCACGTCGCAGCGGTTGATGTGGTCGCAAAATTTCTCAAGTCGCGTCGCATATTCCAAAACGAGATTGTCGATCTGGTCGGATTTTTCCAGACCCCGATATGAGATCTTAACAGGCAGTTGCATGATTAATTAGATACTAACGAGCCCCCCGACGTTGAGGGAACAAAAATCTTCCAGCATTGAGCCATTAAATTTGCTGCAACGAGCGAAACCGCGAAATGAGTTTCGCCGGTTCCACTTTTACCAAATCTGATTTCACGTGTTCGACAATCCGATCGCGCACCGCGGGCGGTAAAAGATCGACAATCGCCGCGTGGATCTCAGCCGACGCGGCAAACGACCAGCCTTCCTTTCCATTGTTCGAGACGATTTTTATAATTTGATCGGCGAGCTCTTTCTGAATGCGGCGATCAGTCTCCACCGCGAGCTGCGTCCGTTCGGCAATGGAAGACGCTCCGTGGTGGGCGCCCGCGCCGTTGCTCACCGGGAAGCGCCCTGCGAAATCGCTCACTTTGTCAACCAGTCTCCCGTGCGCGTCGGTGATGTTGAATGCCTGCACTAATTGCAGGCTCGGTCCCCGCGTCGGCGTCTGGTTCACCCGGTATGCTTTTAAACTGCCCCGATCAGTGACGATCACAAGAGAACTCGGTGTCATGGCAAATCACTGACCAAAAAACTGCACGCGCATGATAACACGCGCTTCGTATCTCTATAAACTAATTCGTTTCTCGCGACAAGATTGCGTTGGCGATATTTCTCATCGCCTCTGAGTGCTACTTGCCGCGAGCGCGTTCTTCCTCTGCGCTTACCGGAGGGAATTCGACAGGCCGTTTTTTCCAGGATTCCTCTCGGGCCTGGGCTTGCGCGCCGCTTACCAGTTGGAGCAAACAAACCGCGCGCCCACCAAGATCGACATCGTCGCCCGAGGCAAATTTTTTCGGCTCTCGCAGAAAACCGTTCGCGTCCATGGTGTCGAGAATGAGTTGCCACTCGAGATTCTCCTGGCCGGGCAGCACAAAGGGTATCGGCTCATAGTGGGCATTGATCAGCAGCAGAAATGTGTCGTCGCGGACAGGCTCGCCTTCAAAGGTGAGAACATCGCTCGTATCGCCGCTTAGCAGCATCCCAACGCAGCGAACAAACGGCGACGCCCATTCTTCTTCGCTCATCTGGTTGCCGCCAGGGTTAAACCACATCACATCCCGAATCTCGGAGCCGCGTATCCGCCGGCCCTGGAAAAATTTCGGACGCCGAAAAACGGGATGATCCTTCCGGAGCTGAATCAGTCTTCGTGTGAACTCGAGGAACTGGTTCTGTTTTTCATCACGCTCCCAATTGAACCAGCTGATCTCGTTGTCCTGGCAATAAGCGTTGTTATTGCCGTTCTGTGTCCGGCCCCACTCATCGCCTGCGATTAGCATCGGCACGCCCTGCGAAAGAAAAAGTGTCGTCAGGAAATTTCTGCGTTGCCGATCGCGCAGGGCATTGATCGGTGCGTCATCCGTCGGCCCTTCGACGCCGCAATTCCACGAGAGATTATTATTGTCGCCGTCCTTGTTGCCGTCGCCGTTCGCCTCATTGTGCTTTTCATTGTAGCTGACCAAGTCGTTGAGAGTGAAACCATCGTGCGCGGTAACGAAATTGATGCTCGCATATGGGCGTCGCCCATTGTGTCGATAAAGATCGGGGCTCCCAGTGAGGCGGTACCCCATCTCGCCGATACGGCCCTCGTCACCCTTCCAAAAACTGCGAACCGTGTCGCGGTATTTGCCGTTCCATTCCGAAAACGGCGCCGGAAAATTGCCAACCTGATATCCGCCGTCCCCGACGTCCCACGGTTCCGCAATTAGTTTCACCTGCGAAAGAACCGGGTCTTGCTCAATAACTTTGAAGAAAGCGTGGAATTTGTTGACGCCGGTGCCGTCGCGAGCCAGCGCGGGCGCAAGATCGAAGCGAAAACCATCCACGTGCATTTCCCCGACCCAATAGCGCAAACTGTCCATCACCAATTGCAACGTGCGCGGATTGAGCGTGTCCACAGTGTTGCCGGTGCCGGTGTAATCCAGGTAGAAACGCGGATTGTCCGCGAGCAGGCGGTAAAACGCCGCGTTGTCGACACCGCGAAAGCAAAGCGTCGGCCCGAGATGATTCCCTTCGCCGGTGTGATTGTAAACCACGTCGAGAATCACTTCGATCCCCGCCGCGTGCAGACTGCGCACCATCGATTTGAACTCGGAAACCTGTTCGCCCATCTGCTCGCTGCTGGAGTACTGCGCGTGCGGCGCAAAAAAACCGATCGTATTATAACCCCAGTAATTCGTCAGGCCGCGGTCGACTAAGGCTTTGTCGTCTATGTGTGCGTGCACCGGCAATAACTCGATCGCGGTGACGCCGAGCTTTTTGAAATAATCAATGGTCGCTGGAGTGCCGAGCGCCGCATAAGTGCCTCGCAACTTCTCTGGGACATCGGGCCAAAGTTTGCTGAAGCCTTTCACGTGCAATTCATAAATCACAGAATCGTGCAACGGGATGCCAGGTCTTCGGTCGCCCTGCCAGTCAAATGCCGTGTCGATCACCAGCGAATTCGGCACGCCCCATGCGTCATCACGGAAATCCTGCGCCAGATCTTCCTTCTTATCACCCACGACGTAGCCGAACATCTCATCTGCCCAACTCACTTCTCCAGCGATAGCTTTTGCATAGGGATCGAGAAGGAGTTTCGAACCGTTAAAACGCAACCCGCGCTCCGGATCGTACGGGCCGGAAACGCGAAAACCGTACAGTTGGCCGGGCCGCGCATCGGGCAAAAACACGTGCCAGACCTGATTAGTCTGTTCTGTGACCGGGATACGAATGTTCTCTTCGGTGTCCTCGATATTGTCGAACAAGCACAGCTCAACACCTGTAGCATGCTCGGAAAAAATGGCGAAGTTGACGCCATTCCCCATCCATGTCGCACCCAGCGGATACGGATAACCGAGAAAGGTCCTGACCGAAGTCATAAACGCGCGGCGCATTTATCCAGCATCGGCTCCGCATTGGCAATCATTAACGGCGGAGTGTGCAGTTGTAGCCGGGGTCGGTGACCCCGGCAGCCCATCGATGTAGACGACGCTATCTTCTGGCCAGCCTCACCGAAACCGGCTACAACAATACCGCTCTGACCTTACAGGCCCTGCAACGCGCGTCGCGCTTTTTCGATATCCGACGGCCTCAGCACGATAAGACCTTTTTCGGTACCGCGGCCGCCGGCGAGATAGACGTATTCGATATTGACGTCCACCTCCGCGAGATGCTCGGCAATCATGGCCAGCACCCCCGGTTGATTCGCAGTTTCGATCATGAGCACTTCCGCCTCGAGCGCGAGCACGCCCGCTTCGCCCAAAAGCATTAGCGCCTTGGTCGGATCGCTCACCACCATGCGCACCACGGTGTGATCGACTGTGTCGGAGGTGGCGAACGCGTTGATATTAATTCCGGCTTTAGCTAGCTCGTCACACACGCGCGCGAGCGCCCCGGGGCGATTTGCAAGAAAGACCGCGAGTTGAGTGGCGGTTTCAATGGAGAGTTTCGGATGTGGACTCATGCCGCTTTCAAAGTGATGCCGGGAAGGGTTTCTGACAACTCAGGAAAATCAGAGACGTGACTCTGCGCTCGTATTAAGCAACAAAGAAACTTCAACGCGCGAAGTAGCATATCCGGCTAGTCCATTCGCTAATCATGCACTCGAATGCCATCGTCGATCCAGAGATGACCGAGATCACTGAACGTCCTTCCGTGAAATCACCACCCCCGCCGCGGACCGTGGGTTTCCTCACGGCGTGCTCCATCGTTATTGCGAACATCATTGGCACGGGAATCTTCACGAGCCTCGGTTTCCAGGTAGCCGAGATTCAATCGGGGTTCGCACTACTCATGCTGTGGATCGTCGGCGGAATCGCCGCGCTCTGCGGCGCGCTCTGTTATGGCGAATTGAGCGCCGCACTGCCGCGTTCCGGAGGGGAATATCATTTTCTGTCGCAGATTTATCATCCCGCGCTCGGGTTCATGGCGGGATTTATTTCCGCTATGGTTGGCTTTGCCGCGCCCATCGCGCTCGCCGCCATGGCGTTCGGAACATATTTCCGCGGCGTTTTCGACTTTGGCTCACCGGTCCTACTCTCCTTCGCGATTGTCTGGATCGTGGCGCTCTTCCATCTTGGGAACCTGCGCCTCGGCGGCGTGTTCCAAAATCTTTGGACGCTCGTGAAGCTGCTCTTGATTGGCGCGCTCATTACAGCTGGATTTATTGTTGAACCAAAACAAGGGATCACTTTTTTGCCGCAGGCAGGCGATACCACGGCAATCTTCAGCGGCGCCTTTGCCGTCGCGCTTGTTTACGTCATGTATTCCTATTCGGGCTGGAACGCTTCGAGCTACATCATCGGTGAGGTCAAACGACCAGAGAGGAATGTTCCGCGCTCGCTGCTGGCGGGAACGTTCATCGTCCTTGCAGCTTATGTTCTCCTGAATGCGATTTTTCTTGCAACCACTCCGCAAGAGGAAATGCGCGGCCAAATCGAAGTCGGCTTAGTCGCCGGTAAGCATATCTTCGGGGCGAACGGCGGCCGGTTTGTGGGCGCCGTGATTTGCCTCGGTCTGGTTTCAACCGTCAGTTCCATGACGTGGATTGGCCCGCGCGTGACGATGTCGATGGGCGAAGATCATTGGTTGCTGCGTTTGCTCGGCCGTAAGAACAAGCATGCCGTTCCGACAAACGCGATCATCATGCAACTGATCATCGTGAACTTACTTTTGCTGACACGAAGTTTCGCAGATGTTGTCCGCTACACCCAATTCAGTTTGTTGATTTGCTCGCTGCTTGCTGTGCTCGGAGTAATCGTGCTCCGCTTCACGCATCCGACGCTCACGCGCCCGTATCGCGTTTGGCTGTATCCGCTTCCGCCAGTTCTCTTCTCAATAATCACGATCTGGATGATGTTTTATCTTTTGCGTTCGCATGCGATGGAATCGCTGGCCGGTGTCGTGACCGCGCTGGCCGGGTTGCTCCTCTATTTTTGCGCGGGAAAACGCCTTCGCCGCTCATCATGAAAATGAACCACACGTTATTTGCGATCATAGCGCTGGTCACAGCCATCATCAGCGTCTCTGCACAGGAGAATCCAGAGATTGCGCCTCGTGCGCTGCCGACCAATGCCGGCCCCAATGATGTCGCGCGCTTTCTTGCTGGAATGCCAGTGCCGGAAAATTCCCCGCTGGCACCGCTCACCCGCGATCCGGCATGGCAGGAACATGCCGCATTTTTTGAAAAGGAATTCTCAAACCTTAATCTCCGGCAGCTCGAGAAGCTGCACGCATGGCAGCAGACGTATGTTCCGGAATCGCTGCAAAACATCCCTGTAGTCTTCTACATGTTCAGCGGGCCCGACTTCTTGTACGTCGATCAATTTTTTCCCAAGGCATCCGTGTACGTCCTTTGCGGAAAGGAGTCGATGGGGCCGCCTCCTGATCCATTGCGGATCGCGAATCTGGCCGGCGCGCTTGGAAACTTGGAAAACGCGATGAAGTCCTCGCTCGAAACGACCTACTTCATCACCAAAGACATGAAAATCGATCTACTACAGCAGAACCTCAACGGTGTGCTGCCGATTCTTTACGTTTTCATCGCACGCGCTGATAAATCGATCGCCAATGTGACCTTCGGTTCTCTCAACGGCAGCGGCGCATTTCAGGAGAGCGCGCCCGGGAAGAAAGGCGGCAGTATTCCCGGCGTCCGGATCAATTACACCGACAATCAGTCAGGTAACTCACAAACACTGTATTATTTCACCACAGATATTTCTGACGGCGGAATCAAAGCGACACCCGGCTTCTTGAAATTCTGCCAGCGATTAGGCACCGGCTCGAGTTTTCTCAAGTCATCGTCGTATTTGATGTTCGAAGAGGGGTTCGCGACGATCCGCAATTTTATTCTCGAACATAGCAACCGCATTGCGCAGGACGACTCGGGAATTCCTGTGGCTTATTTCGATCCAAACAAGTGGAGTCTCCGCCCGTTCGGCACCTACCCCGGCCCCATCGAGCTCTTCAAACAACATTTTCAGTCCAAACTGCAAGAGCTCTTCGCGCAAAGCAATCCGCCGCCGATCGAGTTCGGATTCGGTTATCGCTGGAACTGGAAGGAAGCCAATTTGATGGTGGCAGAACGGAAGTGACAAGTCGTATTGTCCTGACTCGTTCCCTTGCCAAAGATGCTCGCTTCATGACTAGATCACTCGTAAGAAGTGGATCGTCATGTTTACCGGCCTGATCGAGGAAGTCGGCGAGATCATTGAGGTGCGCGCGAGCGATAGCGGCTCGCAACTCCGGCCGCAGGTCGCGAGCAGGCGAAAAGGTTCGGTGTTGCAAATTGCCGCTTCGGGCATCGCGAAAAAGGTGCAGAGGGGCGACAGCATTGCCGTGAATGGCTGCTGCCTTACGTTGACGTCGCGGCGCGGCAATTGTCTCACCTTCGATCTTCTCGAGGAAACAATCGCTTGCACCAACCTAAAAAATTTGCGTCGAAGCGATCCGGTGAATCTGGAGCGCGCTTTGCCAGCAGAAGGACGCCTGGGAGGACATTTCGTGCAAGGTCATATCGATTGCGTATCGGCCATTGTGGCGTTCCACAAGAAAGGCGCGGATTTTCGATTGGAAGTCGAGTTGCCGGCCGAGTTTGCACAGTATGTGACCCGCAAAGGTTCGATCACTCTCAACGGAATCAGTCTCACCGTTGCTGATGTCTTTCCGAAAAGCTTTCTCGTATGGATCATCCCGTACACGAAGCGCCATACCAATCTTGATCGCGCTCAAGCGGGCGATCTGGTGAATGCCGAGTTCGACATTCTGGCCAAGTACGTCGAGCGACTGCTCACCATTCGTGGTTAAAAAATGACGACGCGCAGCTCGGCCACGCAGCGTCCGCGCGTAGTCGGCGTGATCGCGTCGCGCGCTGACCTGGATCGCGCTCTGCAGATGCGCAGGCCGCCGGATTTGTTCGAGCTGCGCCTGGATCGCCTCGCGGGCATTGTCGATCAATTGGAAAACAAGCTGCCGAGGTTACGCGCGCCGCTCATCATTACCGCGCGACATCCGCAGGAATGCGGCGCGAACAAACTAACACTGGGAGAACGGCGCGACCTGCTGACTCGATTTTTGGCCCACGCCCATTATGTCGATGTCGAACTGCGTTCGGCTTCTGCTTTGCGTTCGTTGCTCACGTTGGCAAAGCACAAAAAAGTGCGGCGCATCATTTCATTCCACAATTTCAAATCCACACCGCCTCGGCGCGTTCTGGTAGCGAAAGCCCGCGCTGCCAAAGCCCATGGCGCAGATATTTTCAAGGTCGCCACACGCACCGACACACCCGTGCAACTGGCGCGTCTGCTCGATTTCACCGCGAAGAAAGAGATCGATCTTTCAGTGAGCGCGATGGGAATCGGCAGACTGGGCGCAATTTCGCGCGTTCTGCTCGCACACGGCGGCTCGGCTCTGGTTTACGCATCCGTCGCCGCGAGGACCGACATCGAAGGACAACTCTCGGTCAAACAACTTCGCACGCTGGGAATCGGAATAATGACGAAGTCCGAATGACGGATTGAATACGAAGCACGAATGGGTGGTGAGGGGATGCTGAGACTCGTCATTTGTCATTGATTCGGACTTCCTTCGTCATTCGTCATTTGGCAGTGTCAGATGTTGCTCTTCTCCCGTTGGATATATGTTCTAGTTGGAACTGCTGCCCATGCCTTCGCCAGTAACTTTGCCAAAGCACTTGCCGGTGATGCCGTTGCCGGGCCCAGTACTCTTTCCGCACGCGTTGCTCCCGCTGTACATTTTTGAGCCGCGATACCGGAAGATGCTCAAGCATGCGCTTCAACATCATCGCATGTTTTGCGTGACGCTCATCAAACCGAGCTGCCCGGAGTGGCACGCGCCGGAAGATTTCTTTCATCTTGCCACCGTGGGATTGATTCGCGCCTGTGTCGGGCGCGGCGATGGCACATCGAATTTGATCCTGCAAGGTCTGCAACGTGTGCGCTTCACCAGTTTCGAACAGGAAACTCCGTTCCCGATCGCCAGGATCGAGATCGTCGAGTCGCGCGACGCAACTACTGTCGAGACCGAAGCGCTTGGCGCGAAAGTGCTTGAGCTTTACGCCAACCTGAAGCACGAACGCCGCCAGCTTCCGGAAAAAGTCGATCGATATCTTTCGGAACTGCGCGACTTGGAAATGCTGGCGGATCTTATGGCTTCGACATTCGTCAATGATCCATTACGGCGGCAGCGCGTGCTCGAAGAACGCTCTCTCAATCAGCGGCTCCGTTTTCTCATCACATATTTGCGCGACGAAATCGGTAACGCCGCGGCATAGGCAGGAACAGCGCGCTGCGCTACGCAAGCGTTTAGGATTGTGAAGGTTTCCCCACTGAAAATCGCCCAGCTTTTCAAGCTGGGGCTTAGATCCCGATTGAAACGCGTTGCGCGTTGCGCGACCTCACTGCCGGAGCGCCTGCCGGCGCGATATCGCCGGCGCCATCCAACTTCTGGAACAGGAAAGAGAGCGCGGCTTCGTGAACATCAATGACGTGTTCCTGCTCATATACCTCTATTGCTTGCACGCAAACCTCGATCAAGCCGAGGCGCTCGCCACCGCTGAAGCGGCCTCCATCCAGAAAGAAGATTGGTTCGTGAAGTGGCTCTGGGGCGATTTACGGGCCGAGTTTGGCTTTCGTCCGCCGAACTGAGGTAGGGTCGGCGCGCTGCGTCGACAGCACGCCGTAGCGCTGCGTTCCTACCCAGCAATGCGCGCGTATTCTTCCATCAAATAGCGGTCGGTCATTCCTGCGACGTAATCGCACACCGTGCGGTGCAAGCCCTCTTTCTCGATCCGTCTCGTCGCTCCATCACCAAGCCTCTCAGGATCGACAAGGTACGCTTCAAACACGCGCCGCAGCATTTCGCACGCGCGCCGGTTCACTTCAGACACTCGCGGATGATAATAAACGTTTTGGTACAAAAATTTCCGGAGCGCGCGATTCGCTTCGGCCAATTCATCGCTGTAACGAATCAGCGGCGCGGGTTGCCGGCGAACGTCATCTGCGCTCTGCACGCCCGATCTGGCAATCGATTTTGCGCTCGTCGCAACCAGGTCGTGCACCTCTTTGTCGATGATGTCGCGAATGATTAACTTGTGCAGCTCGGGTTCCAGCCCACCAGCGTAACGCGCTAGCACAGTACGATGGCTTTCTCGCCAGACCTTGTTTTGTTCCAATTGCGCCGGACTCAAGATTTCAAAATCGACCGCGTCATCGAGGTCATGGCTGTAATATGTGATCTCGTCCGCAAGATCCGCGACCTGCGCCTCAAGCGATGTGCAATTATATGTTTCTCCGTCCGGCGCCTTAAATGCGTGCTCGTGTTTCCGCAAGCCTTCGCACACTTCGAACGTCAGATTGAGACCCGGAAAATTCGGATAAGGAGTTTCGAGCAGTTCCACCACGCGTAAACTCTGGCGGTTGTGATCAAACCCGCCGTAATCGCGCATACACTCGGCGAGCATTTCTTCCCCCGAGTGTCCGAAGGGCGCGTGCCCCAGATCGTGCGCGAGCGCGATGGCTTCAGCGAGGTCTTCGTTCAATCGTAATGCGCGCGCGGTCGTCCGGCTGATCGATGCGACCTCGATCGAATGCGTCAAACGCGTGCGTAAATGATCACCCGCCCCGTTTAGAAAAACCTGCGTCTTGTATTCCAGGCGCCGAAACGCGCGCGAATGAATGATGCGCGCGCGATCGCGTTGAAATTCCGTGCGATACGCATGACTTGGCTCAGCGTATTTGCGTCCCCGCGATTCGCCCGATCTTTCTGCAAACGGCGCGAGCACGGCACGCTCGGTTGCTTCCATTTCTTCGCGTGTTTTGCAGTTCGCAGCGCTCACGGATGCAATGTGGGTTTGCCAGAAGTTTTGCGCAGATCGCGCTGTGCCTTTCTCGTTTCCAGCCGCACGACCAGCAAATCGAAAATGGCCAGTAACATCGCGGTCAGCGTCAGCCACGCGCAAGTCAGCCAGAACAGGATGAACCAGCCTGGGTGCTGGTGCGGATCCAGCGCCGATTGCAGGAAGGTTGATCCGGAGAATAAAAGCATCAGCGCAACCATGAGTAGCACAAACATCGTTTTGCGTCGGATTACTCGGTCGCGGAGGATTCCGCGCGTCGTGTGAATGAGGGAAGTTGCAGCCTGCGCTTTTCCCTGAGACGAATTGTTCGACACGATAGACTGAGGTTGCCAGCGCTCGCGCGCTTGCTACTTGTCGATTCTACAATTCGAGAAACCCAAAGTAAATATGCCGAAGAAAACCAGCCCGAGAAAACAAGTCACTTCCGAACGTCTGCAGCAACTTGGTTTTGCATACGCGCCGCCGCTCATCATCAGCGCAGCAGTCTCGAACAAAGTTTTCGATGCGCTGGAAAGCGGTGCTAAAACGGTCGAGCAAGTCAGCAAGGAGACTGGCGCGTCGGTGCGCGGTTTGCGCGCGGTCATGGACGCGCTCGTCGGCCTCGACCTTTTGAAGAAAGATCAAAAGGGAAAATATTCGCTTACGCCGGAAAGCGAAGCATTCCTCATCAGCAACAAGCCAGGCACGGAGGCGGGATTTTTCAGCTCGATTCTGCCTCAGCTTAATTCGCGATGGCTGCGGTTGAGTGATGCCGTGCGCGACGGGCGACCGGTAGTTGCGGTGAACCAAGAGGCAGAGGGCACCGAATTCTTCAGTGAACTGGTAGAAAATATCATTCCAATGAGCTATCCCGGCGCGCAGAAGCTTGGCGATCACTTGAAGCTGGCGAAGGCGAAAAGCGATGTCCGCGTTCTCGACCTAGCAGCCGGCTCTGGGATTTGGGGAATCGCGCTCGCCCAGAAGTCGCTACGAGTGCGCGTGACCGCGGTCGATTGGGCGGGGATGATTCCAACCACAAAACGCGTCACGGAAAAATTTGGTGTGCGCGATCGTTTCGATTTCGTGGAGGGCGATTTATTGGAGGCAAATTTCGGCAACGGTTACGACATCGCCACGCTCGGCCATATTTTGCATAGCGAAGGCGAACAACGCAGCCGGCAGTTGCTCAAGAAAACCTTTGGCGCATTGAAACCTGGCGGCACAATCGCCATCGCCGAATGGCTGGTGAACGACC
>Ga0193719_10000546_pt1 | contig 14319 bp, 11 predicted proteins | sample U2a2metaG_FD_160103 | JGI IMG/M metagenome (GOLD analysis project Ga0193719, IMG submission 160103) | Soil microbial communities from a riparian zone of the East river system, Colorado, United States - U2a2 | ecosystem: Environmental > Terrestrial > Soil > Riparian zone | place: USA: East... | reverse complement strand
ACCGCTCTCAAAAATAAGTTTCGGATCAGCCGTACGGGACTGCTGATTACTCGGTAAGGGCAGCGACAAACCGCTCGATCTCCTCTCCTTCGTTCATCTCGGTGACGCAGACCAAAAGACCATCGGGTAATTCGGGATAGTACTTTTTCAACGCGATGCCGGGAACAATCTTGTTGGCGGCGCATTTCGAGAATAATCGCTCCACATCACGCGCGCCCATGACAAACTCGTTAAAACATGGCCCGCTAAAAACCGTCTCGATCTCGGCTACCTCGCGCAATTTTCTGAGCGCTTCCTGAGCCCGCAAAACGTTAATCTCGGCCAACCGGCGCAGGCCGCTTTTGCCCAGGAGTGACATGAAGACGGTGGCGCCAAGGACACAGAGTGTTTGACTGGTGCAGATATTTGACGTGGCTTTTTCGCGGCGAATATGTTGCTCGCGCGTCGCCAAGGTCAGGACGAAACCGCGCCGCCCGTCCGTGTCGACGGTTTCGCCGACGAGGCGTCCGGGAATATTTCGCACAAATTTTTTCTGACACGCCAGGAAGCCAAACGCCGGCCCGCCGAGGCTCATCGGCACGCCTAAGCTCTGTCCCTCTCCGACGGCGATGTCGGCGCCGAAATCGCCCGGTGGTTTAAGCAGCCCGAGCGCCACGGCTTCCGTGGTCACGGTGATCAATTGCGCGCCGGCATTCGTGCAAGCAGCCCTGATCGGCGCCAGATCTTCGATCACACCGAAAAAATTGGGATATCCGACCACGACGCACATCGACTGATCGTTCAAGCGGATAGCGAGCTGGTCGACATCGGTCGCTCCCGTGGCGTCAAAAGGGATTTCTTCCAGTTGCACGTCGTCGAGATTCTGTAAATAGGATGCCACCACCGCGCGATACTGCGGGTGGATCGCCCGGGAAATCAACACCCGACGCCGGCTCATCGGTTGTATACGGCGCGACATCAGCACCGCTTCAGCAGCGGCCGACGCCCCGTCGTACACGCCGGCATTGGATACTTCCATGCCGGTGAGTTGACACATCAGCGTCTGATATTCGAACAGCGCTTGGAGGGTTCCTTGGCTCACCTCGGGTTGATAAGGCGTGTAGGAGGTGGAGAATTCCGACCGTGAGATCACCGCGTCAACCGCGCTCGGAATGAAGTGATGGTAGATGCCGCCGCCGAGAAAAAGGCTCCACTCGAGCGTCGTCGCATTACGCGCGGCGAGAGCCGCCAGCCGTTTGTGGACGGCCAGCTCAGTAAGTCCGTGGGGTAACTTGATCTTCGCCCGCCCGCGCAGCGTTTCAGGAACATGACGGTAAAGCCCTTCGATCGAATCGAGGCCGATCGTTCGGAGCATCTGTTCCTGGTCGGCCGCCGTGTGCGGGGTATAGCGCATAGCTTGCGGCTATTTTTCCTCGTCTTCTTCTTCTTCCTCGTCGGAATCCTCTTCGTCTTCTTCTTCGTCGTCGTCGTCTTCCTTTTGCTGCGCGACGTATTCCGCGTATTCTTCGGCGTCCATCAAATCCTTGAGATCGTCCGCATCGGAGAGCTCGACGCGGATCAGCCAACCGTCGCCGTAGGGATCGTCATTGATGGTTTCCGGATTGTCCGGCAACACGTCATTGACCTCGAGCACGGCTCCGCTCACCGGGGCATAGACGTCGGAAACGGCTTTGACGGATTCGACCGCGCCGAAGGGATCGTCCTTGACGACCTTCTCGCCGACTTCAGGAAGCTCGACAAAGACGATGTCGCCGAGCTCCTCCTGCGCGAACTCGGTAATGCCGATCGTCGCGGTTTGTCCTTCGACCAGCACCCACTCATGTTCTTTTGAGTATTTTAGCCCTTCAGGAAACTCCATCACTGACCTCCTTAGAACTTTATCGCCGCGCGATCAATGGCGGTAGAACGGCAACGAAACCACCTTGGCTGGGAAGTTTCGGCCGCGTATTTCGACGTCGATGATATTGCCAATCTCGGATTCTTCGCTCGCGATGTAGCCCAGCGCGATCGATTTCCCGAGGGATGGCGACTTCGTGCCGCTGGTTACCCGGCCGATCGATCGGCCGTGCTTGAACAATCCGTACTCGCTCCGCGCGATTCCTGGGCTGATCATTTCCAGCCCCACTAACTTGCGTTGAGCCCCGGCCTCTTTCTGACGTAACAAAACATCACGGCCCACGAAGGCCGGTTTGGAAAACTTCGTCACCCACTCCAGGCCCGCTTCCAGTGGCGTGGTCGTGTCATCGAGCTCATGGCCGTACAACGGATAGGCCTTTTCGAGTCGCAGCGTATCGCGCGCTCCCAATCCCGCAGCCATCAAGCCCGCCGGCGCCCCCGCAGCCAGGCAAGCGTTCCAAAGCCTGTCGGCGTCATCGACGTGACAGTAAAGTTCAAATCCGTCTTCCCCCGTGTAACCGGTTCGGGCCACCAGGCAACGAACCCCCGCCACGTCGGCGAAAGCGAAAAAAAATGATTTGAGGCCTACGACATCAACCGCCGTCAACGCCGTGAGAATCTTCGCCGCCCGCGGCCCCTGCAACGCCAGCTGCGCATATTTGGCGCTGACGTTTTCAACTTCTACTGTTCCCGTCGCATGGCGCCGGATCCAATCGAAGTCTTTATCGGTATTGGCCGCATTGACGCAGACAAAAAAAATATCCGGCTCCAAGCGATAAAAAATCACATCATCGACGACGCCGCCATGGTCATTGAGCAGCAAGTTATATTGAGCCTGAAAAGGCTTCATGCGCGAGACATCGTTGGCCGTGATACGCTGACTCAGCTCCAGCGCTCCTTCGCCGCGGATTTCGATTTCCCCCATGTGGCTCACGTCAAATAAGCCGGCGTCCCGGCGCACGGCCAAGTGCTCTTGAATGACGCCTTGATATTGAACCGGCATTTCCCAGCCCGCGAATTGCACCATCTTCGCGCCCGCGCGCCGGTGCGCGCCATAGAGCGGAGTTCTTTTCATCCCATGGCCCACCGCTGCCGGCGCGACCCGTAATCAACGTCTGCGCTGCAGCGCATCCTTCGCGGCTTTCAACGTATTATAGAGCAACATGCAGATCGTCATCGGCCCGACGCCGCCGGGCACCGGCGTAATCGCTGCGGCGCGATCTTTGGCGGATTCGAATTCCACATCGCCGCATAGCTTGCCGCTGGGCAAGCGATTGACGCCGACGTCGATCACCACCGCGCCTGGCTTGATCCAATCGCCGCGGACGAATCGCGCTTTTCCGATCGCCACCACCAAGACATCCGCGCGACCGACTTCGTCGCGCAAACTCGCGGTGCGGGAATGGCAGATTGTCACCGTCGCATGTTTTTCGAGCAGCATCAGTGCCACCGGTTTACCGACGATATTGCTGCGTCCCACAACGACGGCATTTTTCCCCTTGAGCTCGCAACCGACTGCCGCCAGCAGCTTCATGATACCCATCGGCGTGCACGGCCTGAAACCATCGCCGCCGAGCAGCAGCATTCCCTGGCTCATCGGATGAAAGCCATCGATGTCTTTATACGGAGAAACTGCCTCCAGGACTTTTTCCGCGTGGATATGCGGCGGGAGCGGCAACTGCACCAAGATGCCATGAATGTCGTTATCCTTGTTGAGTTGGTGCACCAGTGTCAGCAATTCTTTTTCCGGGATCGTCGCCGGCAGTAAATGCTCAAACGATTTGATGCCAACCTCTCTGCACGCTTTCTCCTTGTTACGCACGTAAATGTGCGACGCGGGGTCATCGCCGACCAGAACCACCGCCAAACCCGGAACCCATCCCCAGCGCCGCTCTAGACCTTCGACTTCTTCTTTGATCTGCTTTTGAACTTCCTTGGCGACGGCTTTGCCGTCAATGATCGCGGCCATGAATTGCTCCGTGACGAGATTCAAAAATCTTGACTGGAAAAACTCCGATTGTAAACATCCGGCATGAAATAATTGCATGACATGGTGCACTTTAAACGTCAACACCCAGCGGCCTGATATCACCGTGGCAATTCGGCATCGAAATTGACAGCGCGGTGTCCGACACAGGTTAAACTTTTCGCTAAGTTGACAACGCTCATTTGATCCTCTATGGCGGGAGTAACCGCGCCGGTAGCCAGCCTGGCGAGACAGCAAGTTCGCTGGGGACACTGCACCGGTCAAAGCTGGATTGAAAAAACTGGCAAGGTAAAAATTCCGTAAAACACCCTGTCCGGATCTTAAGATAGAAAAGGACTTTGGCATGAGCAAACCCCGCACGGTTGAAGAAGTGAAAAATGATATTCGCGAGCGCGTCGGCCAGCGCGCGCCGTTTCTCCACGCCGACAAAATCGAAGCGGAAGAAGCCCTGGCGAAGATGCCAAACTTCGACGGCGAAACCTGGGCGACAGCATGGAACGATCGCGGCGTGCGCTGGGAAGACAAGGCCACCGCCGCGGAGAAATCCGGCAACGGAGCCCAAGCCAAAGAAGCGTTTTTGAAATCCTACGGCTACTATGGCATCGCGCGTCATCCGTTTCCGAGCACACCCGGCAAACATCACGGCTACAAAAAAACTCGCGAGATGTTTCTCGCGGCATCGAAGTATTTTGCAATCCCAGTGGAACGAGTTTCAATCCCGTTTCGGGACAAGACGATCGTCGGTCATTTGAGATTGCCGCAAGAACTGCCGGCGCCGATGATCATGCACTGGGGCGGCATCGACAACTGGAAAGAAGAACGCCATTCCTTCGGCGAGGCCTTTGTCAAAGAAGGCTGGGGTTGCTTCATCATCGACAGCCCGGGCACGGGAGAATGCCCGATGCTCGCCGGACCCGACGCCCATCAAGTGCACGTCGCCGTGCTCGATTACTTGCTCAAGCGTCGGGAGGTCGATGCCGAAAAGATCACCGTCGTCGGCGCCAGCTTCGGTGGCTATTGGTCGACCAAACTGGCGCACCTGGCGCCGGAAACGCTGCGCGCCGCGGTCAACTGGGGCGGCGGTATCCATTATTTTTTCCAACCCGAGTGGCAGGAGCGCTCGCGCCACGCGGACTCCTACCTATTCGATTTGATCGAAGCGCGCGCCAATCTATTCGGCAAGAAAACTTTCGATGAGCTTTGCCAAGTCATGCCGGCGCTGTCGTTGCTCGATCAAGGACGGCTCGACAAATCTTGCGCGCCGTTACTGATTGTCAACGGCAAAGAGGACAAGCAGGTACCGCTGGAAGATTTCTACTTGCTCCTTGAGCATGGAAATCCTAAAGCAATAAGGCTGTTTCCCGGCGGCCACATGGGTTCGATTTCGAATATCTTCAAAACCGTGATCGCGTGGCTGCACGCAAAACTGGACTGAGGTCATGAGCCTTTACCAATTGCAGAAGTTGATTTATCACGTCAATCGCGAAGCGGCCCAACGCGAGCGCTATCGCCAAGATCCCGCAGCCTTCCTCAAAGGCTACGAATTGTCCGAGGCCGAATCCGCGGCGCTTTTAAACGTCGACGTACGCATGCTTTACACGATGGGCGTGCACTCGCTGTTGCTGAGACCTTTCACCCTGCTCAACAAAATATCCAATGAAGATTACGCCAAAGCGCTAAAAGGATTGGAGTGAGCCATGCCGATCGTATTTGCCTGTGCCGCCAGCCATGCTCCCGGAATGACCGCCTGGACGGAAGCCGCCCCCAAAGAGCAGGCGGAACATTTCCTCGGCAACTACCGCAAGCTTGGCGCATCGCTTGCCGCCGCAAAGCCCGACGCCATCGTTGCGCTCACGGTCGAGCACTGGGCGAATTTTTTTCTCAATAACATGCCGGCCTTTTGCATCGGCCGCGCCGACCATTACGACGGGCCCATCGAGGAGTGGCTGCGCATTCCCAAGGGACGCGTGCCGGGCGACGCGCCATTGGCGGCGGCACTTATCGACGCCTGCCTCGACGGCGGATTTGACCCGACATTCTCCGATGAATTGCTGCTCGATCATGCAACCTATTTGCCGTTGCATTTCTTAAATCCGGATATGGCTGTGCCGGTCGTGCCCGTGATCATCAACACGCTGACGCCGCCGATGCCGACGGCGAAACGCTGCTTCGCCTTTGGCCAATTTCTCGGCAAAGTTTTACAGGATAGTCCAAAGCGTATCGCGATGATCGCCACCGGCGGTTTGTCGCACTGGCCCGGCGAAGCGAAGCACGGCAAGATCAATGTTCCGTTCGACAAGAAGTTCTTGAATAACTTGATTGCACGCGATCTCGATCGATTGACCGCGTACAGCCACAATGAAATCAACGCCGAGGCCGGTTCGGGCGGCCACGAAATCAGAACCTGGATCGCCCTCGCTGGCGCCGTCGAGACTTGGCAACCCGAATTACTCGCCTACGAACCCGTGGTGCCATGGGCAACAGGCTGCGGTCTCGTAACATTCAACCCTTAGCCGCAATGCTTTGTATTACTATTGGCTGTTGCTTAATACCTACAAATGAAATTCAGCCTGCACAGCCTACACGGTGGTGTAAAAACTATCGATGAGATTCACAAGCGCGTCCAGCGCGCCGAAGATCTCGGCTATGACGGCATCTTTCTCGGTGAAAGCCATCTAAGCTCGATCGATTCTTTCCAAACGCTCGCCAGCTGCGCCATGATCACCAAACGCCTGCTGCTCGGCATCGCGGTGACCAACATGGTGTTTCGCCACCCCACGGTGCTCGCCGGCGCCGCCGCGTCGTTGAATGAGATTTCCAAGGGCCGTGCCATCTTCGGTCTCGGCACCGGCGACGGGCCGGTTTACACACAGGGACTAAAAGCGACGCGGATGAAAGAATTCGAAGAAGGCGTTCGCTTGATCCGCCTTCTCATCCAGGGCCATCGCGCCAAGTTCTCGACCGGCGATGTCGGCATCGGATTTACGATCAACAGACCCGCGCCGATCTACGTCTCGGCGGAAGGACCGAAGGGCCTGCAACTCGCCGGCCGTTCCGCCGACGGTGTGATTCTCGGCACCGGCTTCGATCTGCGCGTCTACGAATGGGCCAAGCAGAAAATACGCGAAGGCGCGGTGCAAGCCGGACGCAAGGAAAATGAAATCGCGATCATCGCCGCCGGCATGCTCTGCGTTCACGACGATGGCGCCGAAGCGCGCCGTGTCGTACGCAACCGCATCGCCAACCGCGCCCACCATAACTTCCGCTTCACTTTTGAAACCGTGCCGACCGCGGAATTGGATGGCGTGAAAACATTCATGGGCGGCTTCGACGTCATGAAACCGATGGAAGACCGCGTCGACCCAGATCTAGTGAACGACTACCTCGTCCATCGTTTCTCCATCGCGGGAACGGCCAAGGAATGTATCGAACGAATCGAAGAGCTAAAATCCGCCGGTGTCGATCATCTGATGCTCACACCGGCGCGAAAAGTTTACCGCGAAAGCGTCGAAGCCTTCGCCGCGAAAGTTATTCCGCACTTTAAAAAGTGACTGCTCGCAAACGGGCCCCGGCCAGGGTGCAGTCTTAATCTTTTCGAGCTGCTTTCGCCAACTCTTTGATTGGAGATTTACACTGATTCCGACAGCCGTTCTGCCCGCGCGACTTCCCGCTTTGAACTAAATCGAGAGGCTCTCTGGCTTGTGCATCCTGAGAAATTCAGAACCAGATAGCCACCCACAGTACGATAGAGAGTTTTTACGCAGCCCGTATCGATTTATGCCTCACTCCATCAATAATGCCCTTCCTTCGATCAACTCACGCACACAATCAACCAAACCGCCGCCGCCAGGACGATCGAGCAGAAAACCGCTGCTGACCCGAGATCCTTGGCGCGACCGGAAAGCTCGTGATGCTCGCTGCCGATCCGGTCGACGATGGTCTCGATGGCGGAATTGATCAGCTCGACAACCACCACCTGCAAATAACTGCCCATCAAGAGCGCCCGCTCGCCGCCGTTTGTTCCGATAAACCAGGCCGCCGGAATAGCAATCAGGCTCACATACAACTCGTAGCGCAGCGCGGGTTGAGTGCGCCAACCCTCACACAAACCGCTCAACGAATATCGCGTTGCATTGAGGATACGCTCGATTGGGCCGAAGTCGCCGCGCGCCATACAAAAAAGAATGCGGACCGCACCTAACCGATGAGCAGCATGAGGCGCGAAACCGGAATGGTCGTCATCGTCCTTTGAGCGCGTTCAATACTTTTTCCGCTGTGATCGGCAATGATTTGATCCGCACTCCGACCGCGTCCTCCACCGCGTTGGCGATAGCCGCTGCGGTGGGAATCAGCGCGGTCTCACCGATGCTCATGCTGTTATACGGCCCGCTGCCGAAATCGGATTGCAGGATGGCCGTTTTGAGGTCCGGGATATCCTGAATGTTGGGAATCTTGTACTCGCCGAGATTGGCCGCGAGTACCTTTCCGCTCTCGTCGTAGGCGAGGTCTTCAATCACTCCATAACCCAGTCCCATGACGACTGCGCCGTCGATCTGGCCTTGATGCGTCAATGGATTCAAGATCGCCCCGGTGTTATGCGCGGTGGTGAGTTTTTTTACGCGCACTTCGCCCGTGTCCTCGTCCACCTCGACTTCGGCCACCTGCGCCACCAGCGAAGCTTCCGGCCCGTCGGCCATGTTCATGTAGTGACCTTCGGCGGTCATCGGTTTGCCGTTGGCGCGGGCGATCTCGCCGTAGGTCATACGTCGTTCGGCCCGGCCATGGGTCACCCCGCCATCGTACAAAATCAGTTCGTCCTCAGTAGCGTTCATCACGCGCCCGGCTACCTTGAGAATTTCTTCACGCAACCGGCGCGCGCCGTCGAGTGCCGAGCTGCCGTGCACCCGCGTGCTGCTGCTGCCGCGCACACCGGTATCTTTGATGACTTGCGACGAGTCGAGCATCTCGACGTGGATGGAATCGAGCGGCACTTTCAGCTCCTCGCCGACGATCTGCCGCATCATGGTAAAAACCCCGGGGCCGGTATCGGTCACCGCGGATGAGAGGGTGATCACACCGTCTTCGTCGACTTTAACGCGCGCGTACGATTCGCCGCCCTTGGAAACCCAGTCCGCGATCGCGCAGCCGCGGCCGATGTTTTTCATCTTGCTTCGGCGAAAACCCGATTCATCCAGGGCTTTCATCAATGTCTCGGTCGCCTTGACGTGCGGGATGACCTCCCCCAGCGGCGAGGTGTCGCCGTCATGCATCAAATTCATGCGGCGATATTCAACGGGATCGATGCCCAATTGCCGCGCCACTAGATCGGCTTGGCTTTCGCAGGCGAACATCGCCTGCAGGTGGCCGGGGGCGCGCATGTAACCGCACGGCATCTTGTTGGTGTAAACGTATTTTTCTTCGACCAAACAATTGGGCACACGGTAAGGGCCCGGCGCGTCGTGGGCGCCGACGAGAAATCCTTGCGGCCGGTAGGCGCCATAGGCACCGCTGTCGAAGACAAACTGCACGTGCTGAGCAATCACGATGCCGTTTTTCTTCACGCCGGTCTTGACCTTGATCACCGCTCCATGGCGCGGATTGCCGGCGGTCAATTCCTCGGTGTAGTCAACGACCAGCTTGACCGGCCGGCCGCTTTTCTTCGCCAGAGCATAGCAAAGCGCGACGTCGTTGCCGTCGCCCTTGCCGCCAAAGTCGCCACCGACGTAACAGGGATGAATGATCAAGCTCGTTGGCGGAACCTGTAATGCATTGCCGACCTGATCGCGCATCCCGAACGGACTTTTGTTCGACGACCAGATTTCCGCCGTGCCGTCAGAGTTGACCCGCACGAGCGATGAATGCGGCTCGATATACGCCTGGTGCACGGCGGGGACCGTAAAAGTATTCTCGACGATCACGTCGGACTGGCGGAAACCTTCCTGCACTTCGCCCTTCTTCCAGGTGAGTTGGACAAACACGTTGCTCGGCGTCTCGATCTTGTGCAGCAATCCTTTGTATTCGGCGAGATTCGGATGGAGCAAAGGCGCTCCCGGTTCCATCGCGGCAAGCGGATCGGTGATAACCGGCAAGTCTTCGTACTCCACGTCGATCAAATCGACCGCCGCTTCCGCAATCGTTTCGCTCTCGGCTGCCACTGCGGCGATTTTTTCGCCGATGTAGCGCACCACGCCGTCGGCGAGGATCGGCATGTCGACGATCTTCTTGCCGATCTTGGCGCCGCCAAGATCGGCGCCGGTCAAGACGGCTTTGACTCCCGGTAGTGCGATCGCTTTGGAAGGATCGATTTTTTTGATTCGGCCGTGCGCGATAGGGCTGCGCAGCACCTTCGCCCAAAGCATATCCGGCAACCCGACGTCGACTGCGTATATGGCGCCTCCGCCGACTTTTTGCTCGCCTTCCACCCGCGGACTCGGAATACCGACGCTGCGCAGCTCGTTCATGTGAAATAACCTCGATGTTTTAGCGGACTACAATAAAACAAATCGCTACATTTTCTTCGCTAACTTTCTTACGTCGCTACATATTCTTACTTATTTTACCTTTTACTTGTTTTCAAATCACATCTATGATTTGTGGTAGTTACAACAAGCCAACATTCGTCGCAAGCAAATTTAAGGAGGATATATCTCGTGGACGACGTTAAGAGCCAGATGGAAGGTGTAACTCGCGTATACGTTGAACTGGACAACAAAATCTCCGACAAAGGCGGCGTGCAGAATCTGTTCGGCATGAACCGCAAGATTCGCCAAGCGCTGGAATCGATCAGCATCGGCGAGCTCGACTCCATGCTCGCGGAAATTCATCGCGCAAAAGAAGGATTGACCCGGTTACAGGAAGACGTCGTTGAGATCAGGGTTCTAAAAGAAGTCCTGTCCTCACCGATGTCAAAACCAATCAACGGCCAAGCCCGACCGTAGACCCACACCAAGCAGCTCACATTCCGCGCGGTGGATTGTCCCAACGTTGGGAATTCGACTGCTTGGATTTGGCTGTGTCAAAATTAATCACGGCCTACATCCATCGGTAGGCGGGCAGCGCTTTGCCGTTAAAAAGCATGCGGTGAACGTTTTTATTTACGGCACCACTGCAAGCTGGAGGCGGCTGACCACTTCCCCCAACGAGCCCGCAACGATAACACTGCCATTTTCATAGGCGATCACCTGGTTTGAATACGGTGAGATCCGCGCGCCTGGGGTGAGTATTCCTGCCAAGTTGAGCGGATCCGCCGATGAAACAATCACGGGTCCCGGGCGCCCGTCAACGTGCCGTAACGCGCGCAACGCTTCCACGGCTTGCGGCAAGGCAAACTGCTCGCCGACAAACCCATCGATGAAGCGTCCGCCGCGGATTTCACCGCGAGCTTCCAGGCGCCGATAGACGCTCAGCAAATTGCGCCACGGCGGCATGATCACTTCTCGCGCGATTAAATCGCGAAAGACGACTCCGTAACGCTGCAGCAGTTGCCTCGCTCGCCGCTCCAAAATCATGTCGCTGCTCACCCGCTCATCTGCCGGCCCGTTTCGCCACAGCGACCACCGGCCCACTGGCATGAGTCGTTCTGGACTCTTGCCTCCCGAGATGACCCGAAGACTTCGCCGCGCAACTCGTTTGTGATCCGGCGTCAATAGGACTCTCAGCCCGGCGATGCCATCCCCGGTCGCAAGCCCATGCGCGACCAATTGCCACAGGGCTTGTTCTACTTTGACCTTCAATAGACCGGTGCCGCGGGCGATGTCGTCGAGAAAGGAAGCGCCATGCCGATCGAGATATCGGGCTACTTCCACAGCCATCGGCGATAGCGTTTTGATTTCACTAAAACCCAGCGCCGCCGGTTCCAGAAAAAAATCAAGATGTTCGCGCAGCAGAAATGAGATCGGCGCGTTTCGTCCCGGCGCGAGTAACCGCCGAGAGCGTCCCGTCGCGGCGGGAGGACGGGAAGGTTCCTCCAAAGTGACGGCACCCTTTTGTAGCCGCCCCCACGCGATGACGCCGCCAAGACAGAGCTGCTCGAGATCGGTGGGGTCGTAGTGTTCGATTCGCGCCGGCAAAACATGCTGTTCCCAGGCAGGCGCGGGCAATTCGAGTCCTTGCAACTGTTCTATCACGCGGAGTATCCCGTCCCGTCCGTGCAATTGTGTTGCCGGTGAGACATGCTGCCATGCGAGCAGAAATCTCATAAACTCGACCGCCGACACCGGCTCGATTTCCTTGCGCATGCGCCCAAGGGTCAAGCGATGAATCCGCGCCAAGAGAACTCTATCGCACCACTCCACCTCGCGGGCCGAGGCGCCAGAAGGAGTGAATTCGCCGCGCATCGCTACCCCGGCGCTTTCCAAAGCAATCAATGCCGCCTCAATCTTGCTGTATGGAAGCCCCAAGCGCGCGGCGAGATCGGTCACGGTGACCGGACCGCTAACCTCAAGCCATCCCTGGACAATCTTGCGAAACGCATCTTCCGCAGACGCAATTGTTTCACTAAAGCCGAGGGGCAGCTCCACCGGTGGATCAAGCGAGACATCGGCGATCACGACGCGGATTAGATCGCTGTGCTCCGCGGCAACGTAGGCGCGTCGGCCGACATTTTCGTCGTGCCAAGCGGCCACGCTGGCCCGGCCGTTCTTAATTAATTCTTCAGCCAGCGGTTGCCAGTCCGAACGAAAATCCACCGGCAACAAACAGATGCCGAGCAACAGATCGTGTAGCTCGTCGGCGTTACGCACTTCGGGCCAAGCCTGCCTGCGCACTTCGTCGATCGCGGCTTGATCGAGCCGGCCGAACTCGCGTCCTAACCAGGGATCGACGCGGCGCAGTGAAACCGCCCGCGCGCGCCGTTCTTCCAGCGGCGCGTCATCCAAAAAAGCGTACGGATTGGCGTTGAGAATTTCATGCGCCATGGGCGACGGCGCGGGAGTGTCGATGGCGAGAGTTTCGATGGCGCCGCTCTCGATCCGAGACAGAATCGCGGCCAAGCCGTCCATGTCCATAGCTTCATGCAAACAATCACTGACGGTTTCTTTGACCAGCGGATGATCGGGAAGCTCCACCGGGCCGCTGCGATTATCCTGGCACATCACTTGTTCGGGAAACACCGCCGCCAGAAGGTCTTCGGCACGCATGCGCTGCAATGCCACGGGAATCTTGCGGCCGCCGCTATGGCGCCGCACCGCCAGGGCGCGGGTCGCGTTCCAGCGCCAGCGGTTGGTAAACATCGGCGAAACGAGCGCGGCCTGAGTCAAATTGTATTCGAGAATCGCCGGTTTCAACATCGAAAAGACGTCGCTCAGGGGAAACGAATGCTGTTCGACCAGAGAAATGCAAATGCCGTCATCGGTCGCCGCCGCCTGCAGCTCGCGGTCGAAGCTCACGCAAAAACGCTTGCGCAGCGCCAAGCCCCAGGCGCGGTTGATGCGTCCACCCCAAGGTGAATGGAGAATCAACTGCATGCCGCCGGCCTCGTCGAAGAACCGCTCGGCGATGATTTTTTCCTGTGACGGCACCGTGCCGAGCGTCGCCACGGTGTCGGCGACGTAATTGACGATTTGCTCGGCGGCGCTCAGCGGCATGGAAACCCCTTCGATCAGCCATTGCGCCGCTCCGGCTCGGTCCCTCAACTTAGCCGCGACAGCCTCGCGCAAATCGGCAACCGCTTTGGATAATTCCAGTGTCCGGCCCGGAGCTTCGCCCATCCAGAACGGAATCGTCGGCGGCAGCCCTTGAGCGTCTTCAACATGAACTTTGCCCGAACCGACGCGGCGGATACGCCAGGAGCGGTTACCGAGCAGAAAAATATCGCCCCCGAGACTTTCTATCGCGAAGTCTTCGTGCACCTTGCCGACGAAGGTTTCACTGGGAAACTCGATGACATCGTAGTCAGCGGTATCGGGAATCGCGCCGCCGTTGGTGATCGCGGTCAAGCGCGCACCGCGGCGCGCCCGCAGCATGCCGTGAATCCGATCGCGATGAAGATAGGCGCTTCTGCGGCTGCGCCGGGTTTCGACCCCTTCGCTGAGCATTTCGAGCAACTGCCCGTAGTCTTCCCGCGTGAGATCTCTGTATGGGTAAGCGGAACGAACGAGTTGCCATAACGCCTCTTCCGAAATGCCGTCTTGGTCACAGCCTCGCTTCTTGCCGGCGCCTTTTTCCGAAGGCGTCACGCTCGCCACCGTCGCTACCATTTGCTGTGCCAAGACGTCGAGCGGATTTCTAACTACGGTCAACTTATCCAATTCGCCTTGGCGCACGGCGCGAATCGCCGCCACCGATTGCAAAAGATCGTCGCGCGTCAACGGATAGAGAATGCCTTTGGGAATGGCGCCGAGCCAGTGGCCCGACCTGCCGACGCGCTGCAGCAATACCGCCAAATTGCGCGGCGATCCGATGTGACAGACGACGTCGACGTGGCCGATGTCGATGCC
>Ga0193719_10000545_pt1 | contig 14343 bp, 13 predicted proteins | sample U2a2metaG_FD_160103 | JGI IMG/M metagenome (GOLD analysis project Ga0193719, IMG submission 160103) | Soil microbial communities from a riparian zone of the East river system, Colorado, United States - U2a2 | ecosystem: Environmental > Terrestrial > Soil > Riparian zone | place: USA: East... | reverse complement strand
CCATGTATTTGACAATAAACCCCTTAAAGGTTCGGATAATTGGACTGACCTGTTCATAATAGCTGTTTACAAAATCAAACACTTGCTGGTACGTCATCTTTTCAGAAATCGATGCAAAAGAGCGAATGTCGGTAAACATGATGGTCATCTCTTTGCTCAAGTGATCACCAAGCGCGATATCGACAATGCTTCCCTTCTGAAAGAACTCGAGAAACTCCTCAGGAACAAAACGTTTGGAGGCCTGATAGAACCTGAGGTTCTTCATGGTGGTGGTGGCTTGATTCGCGAGGTTTGCCAAACTGATAATCGCTTCGCCTTCCGCCTCGACACGTTCCTGGTTCCCGGCCATTTCGGCGCTATTCCCGGCGATCAACAATCCGATCGGCTCTTCGCCCTTTCCGCCTAAGGACAGAATGGCATATTCATCCATGTGGAATCGGTGGCCAAGCTCGCGCAGAGCTTGTTGATCGGAATTGGTCGGGCAGATGATCCGTTCTGCTTTTGTTATTAGCGGTAACAGGGCAGGCTCCGTCGCAGACAGTTGAAACTTGGAAAAGGCTTCCTGCTCCCCATCGGTGTAATAACCATCCAATGCCTGAACTTGAAAAGCCTTTCCGTCCAAAGTTGGTAAGAGCACCAGACAGCGCTCGAAGTTGAGCTCGTAAAGCACGAATTGAATGACGATTTGGAGGACTTCATCGAGATCGAAAGTAGCGTTAAACTGTTTGCTGACTTCGTACAATTGCCGGTAGAGACGCAGCTTTAGATCGAGCTTCGATTGAATCCGATAGAGCTCGTTTTCAGCAGCAACCAGTCGCCTGACCTGCTCAGTCAGCTGCTGATTTTCTTTTTGGAGTTCGACTATCCCCTTTTCAGGGTCGGCGGTTGTGTTCAATGGATTCCGATCCGCAATGATTCAATAAATGGCAGCCATGACGCAGGTATAGTTGTGCACCTGGTTAATCCCTGCCAGGGGTCCAATTTCACCATACGTAAAGAACCCCAACCAGGGAACATCGGACCCGACTGTTTCATGAAGCGATTTGAGCAAGGCTGATTGTTGTTCTTCACGAATGAATACTTTGCCTCTCCCGCAACACTCAAACTGAAAAACCAGTTTCGGCTGTTTATCACCAATCTGCTGCTTGATTTGATGCCCAAGCCGATCGATGCCGTTGACCATTAGCCCGTAGTCCCTTCGGGTCATGTAAAAAGTTTCATCTTGTGAGACCTCCGTTGGCACCGTAACGGCGCCCGTTTGATCATCCTTTGACATCATGGCCCGAAGGAAAAATTGGCCGTAATCCTCCGTAACGGAATCAGGGAGCTTAAAACCGAGCGGGAATTGCATATTGGAAGTTCCCCAACCCTTTGTAAGCTCTGCTTCACTCAAATATTTTCGGAGTGTTTCTACGCTCGGTTTGCCATCGATCTCGTAAATAACATTCCCCTCGCTTCGAGTAATCTTGTGAGAAACCCCTAACGAGACACAACCATGGTTGACGGCACCGGCGATTTGGAGGTTGCCGGATAACAGCGCCCAGGCCGCGCTATCGGAGGTGACATGATCGTTGCAATACTGGTAGGTTTGTTTCCATTGCCAGTTGTCTGATGCCAGGCCGCCAAAGAGCGGCAAAAGATGGTCGAGATTTAATTCAGTCTCCAGCGCCGTCTTAAATCGTTCAAAATTGATCGTAAGAGCGTCGGGGAACAGAAACAGTCCCGCCGTATCGGCATTTAATCTGTCCCGGATCGATCCCGCCACCGCGCGGCCTGCTTCCGCCGAGTTCGACTTCAAACCTCCTACAATGCCATTTGTGAACCGAAGTTCATCCGAACGAATTGCCATAACGACAACGGAAAAATTCGATTCATCTGTTTCCCAGCCGGCGATCGTCCCTTCAGCGGAACAACCGCACAACGGGGCACCGCCGAAAAAATCATAAACGTATTTCACTATCGTTTTCTGATCGTATCCAACGGAAGAGAACATGAATACAAAATCGGCCTTCTTGATCGCGCCAGTTTTGAGCGCCATCTCAACTGCCTCTTTGGCAGCGATTTTAGGGTTGCGATGGATGCTCTTTCCAATACCGACTTGCGTACTCATCGTGTGTAGATCTGTGAAAACTTTTTCAAATTATACTGCGTTTGCCACATTACGAGTGAATTAAGATTGCTGCGGGAGAAGTTGCCCGAAGCGGATATGTACTTCGAATTGAAAAGACCGACGAGAGGCTCAATTTTTCACGGAGCTCTAATCTCGCTACCGGGCGAAGCCTGACGCGCAGCTCTCTGTTAAATAAGTAATAAGTTCAAAAAGCCGTTTCGGGTATGGGACCAAAGTCCAATATGCCAACTGAACAAACCTTCGTCACGTTGTGAGGCACCGTGCGCTTCGCATCCGTCTGTGGAAAAAAGTTGCTCTTCTTCTTGCCGTGGTCGATGACGCCAGTGAAAATTCAAGTGAAAAATCCAATCTCACAAACGCTATGAAAAACACGATCGCTCTTTTAGCAGTAATTAGCATTCTTGCCGCCACCAGCCTTTCTGCCAAGCAGTCCACGTCTGCCGACTTGGCAGGCGCTTCAGACCCGGGCTGGCCGCGCGAACGTTACCAGGACGGAAGCCGCCTCATTATTTATCAGCCCCAGGTGGATGATTGGAAAAATTTCCAGGAGTTGACCTGGCGAATGGCGGTTTCGCTCACGCCCAAGAGCGGCAAAGAAGCAGTGGGCGTCGTGGAAATGAAGGGAAATACGGACGTCGACAACGTTAGCAAGGTCGTCGTCATCACCAATCCTGAAGTCACGGGCACGTACTTTCCCTCGCTGGATCAAGCGACCAAGGAAAAGATGGAGCAGTCGTTTAAAACGTTTGTCCCACCGACGATCTCGATCTCTTTGCATCGTTTGATCGCATCCGTCCCGAAGAAGGAGGCACCGACTGGCGTCCAATTGAACAACGATCCGCCCAAGATTTTTGTCGGTTACCGCCCATCGATCCTGTTGAGTGTGGATGGCGAGCCCGTCCTTTCAGAGGTTCCGAAGACGAATTTGAAATTCGTCGTTAACACGGAGTGGCCCCTGTTTTTCGATGGCGAAAACTCCAGTTACTACGTCCCAGTTGGCCAGCAATGGCTGACGTCCAATAGCCTCGATGGTCAATGGGCGCCCACGAAGAAGCTACCGCGGGATATGTCCAAGGTGCCGCAGGATAAAGAGTGGAGTGCGCTCAAAAAAATCGTCCCGCCACCCGCTAAATCGGGAGGGGTTACTCCAGCCGTTTTTTATAGCGATAAGCCGGCGGAAGTCATTCTCTTCGATGGCCAGCCCGTTTATGCGCAGATTCCGGGCACGCAGCTTACTTACGCCACAAACACGAACAGCGTCGTGTTTGTCTTCACGCCGACGCAGCAATTTTACTATTTGACTGCGGGCCGATGGTTCAGCGCCATGGATCTTCAGGGGCCGTGGACTTATGCGACTTCGGACCTCCCCGCTGACTTCGCCAAAATCCCGGCCAGCAGTCCAGCCTCGGCAATCCTCGCGTCAGTTCCGGGGACCGACGAAGCGAAAGACGCAGTTTTGTTGGCGCAGGTTCCGACAACGATGACCGTCAAACCGGCCGAAGCACAGGCCAAAGTCAAAGTCGAGTATGGCGGTGACCCGCACTTCGAGTCGATCAAAGGAACATCGATGGCTTATGCTACGAACACCCAGGACAAGGTAATCAAGGTTGGAGATGTTTATTATCTTTGCCTTCAGGGCGTGTGGTTCATGTCTCCCAATCCGCAAGGGCCATGGACGACGGCCAAGTCGGTTCCGCAAGAGATCTACACGATTCCACCTAGCTCGCCGGTTTACAACGTAACCTACGTAACGCAGAGCACGAATCCCGACGGTACCGTTCAAGCCAGCTATACCGCAGGATACTTGGGTGCGTTCGTCCTGGGCGCGGCCACGGGAGCAATTATCGCCAATGGGAGTGGATATTGGTGGCCGCCGTACACTTATGGGGGCTACTATCCTTACGCCGCCACATACGGCGGAGCGTATTATGGAACAGCCCACTACAACTCGGCGACCGGAGCTTACGGCTGGTCACAGACTGCTTATGGTCCGTACGGGTCGGCAACGAGAGGAGCCGCGTACAACCCCTATACCGGCACCGCTGCGCGTGGCGCCACGGTGTCGACACCATATGGAAGCAGAAGCGCGGCGCAGGCCTATAATCCGTACACGGGAGCTTATGCTCAGACCAGACAAGGGTCGAGTCCGACCGCGCAGTGGGGCAGCTCCTACGTGTCGAAGGGGAACAAGAGCGCCTACACACAACATTACTCAACTGCCAATGGAACAGTCGGATCGATCCAAGGCTCACAAGGTGGAAAGGCCGCCGGTGCCAGTACTGCTTGGGGAAACACCGCGGTCGGCAAAACCGCCAGCGGCAATACGTATGCGGGGCACGATGGTAATGTTTACAAGAACACCGGTAACGGTTGGCAGAAGTACGACAACGGAAGCTGGAATTCGGTGGACAAGGGTTCGTCTTCGCCCAATTGGAGCGGGGCAGAAAACGCGCAGCAGCGGTCCGGCTCCGGAGAAGCTAACGCCAATCGAGCGAGCCAGAGCAGTTACAATAGAGGCACCCAGGAAACAAGCCGGTCGAGTGGTAGCGGCGGCTACAGTCGGTCGGGTGGAGGCGGCGAAAATCGTTCGGGCGGAGGCGGCGACAGTTGGGCCTCGCAACGCGACGACCTGCAGCGCGAAGCGCAGAATCGGTCGCGGGGCGGCCAGGAGAGCGACCGGTTCCAAGACTTTCAGCGGGGCGGCGGCGATCGCTTCGGCGGTGGAGGATTCGGCGGTGGTCGCGGCGGAGGAGGCAGAGGCCGCCGATGACAATTAATGCTTGGAATTTCGTCTAAATTTTTTATAGAGCTAAGAACACAAACAAAAACACCCAAAACAAAACATATGAAAAAACTATTAACACTAACAGGTATCGCCGGTATCGGGGCGGTCCTGGCGCTATTGGCAGCGTGTCAGACCACCGGTACAGGCGCTGTCGCCCAGAAAGAGTCCTTGCTCTCGCAGTCGGGCTTCAAGGTCATCACGGTCACGACCCCCAAGCAGCAACAGGCAGTGAGTGGACTTGCCCAGGGCAGGTGCTCAGCCGTGACGTACAACGGGAAGTTGTATTATGTATATCCCACCGGCACGAAGGACCGGATATACGTCGGCAGACAAAAGCAATACAACGCCTATAAACAGGCGCTCGCGGCGCAGCCGGCGAGCCAGCCATCAAGCATGGCTCAGCAAGGTCAGGGGCAGATGGCAGGACAGTCCCTGATGCCCACGCTAGAGACCGCCGGAGCCAACCACATCGAAGTTCAGCAGTTCGGTGGATTTGGTCCGATGGGCGTGAATGCTCTGGGAGATTGGTAAAAGCAGTGACATACAACGCAGGGCAGCAGCCTGATGGTTGCTGCCCTCGTCGATAACCCGCTGAAAAGATAAAGCAGTCAATATGAAGCGGCATCAAATCCGTTTTGGAATCGCCCTTCTCACATTGGGCGTTCTGGCAATGGTTCCGGCCATTCGCGCGACCGAACCTCCGGAAGTCGATACAAACGGTAATGTGATGGGCGAACCCGCCGCTCTGGGCGAGGGCGTTACGGTCAGCTTGCCTCTTAAGACAACTAAGAATTTTACGTTGGGCGCGGTCACCGAATCCCCCTCTGAGGCTGCTGAGGCGGATACATTAGCTAAGCAACTTTCCAACCCAATCTCCTCGCTCATCAGTGTGCCTTTTCAGGCAAATGAGGACTTTGCCTATGGCCCTTCGCACAACGGCTACAAGTTCACCCTTAACATTCAGCCAGTCATTCCGATCTCAATCAGCAGAGATTGGAACCTGATTCTACGCACAATCTTCCCGATCGTTTCGCAGCACGATCTCTTTTACGTCGAGAACTTGCCGAAGAATGCGCCGCTGCAACCGCAAAACCGTTCGCAGGATGGCTTGAGCGACACGACGCAGAGCTTTTTTTTCTCGCCTAAGAAGCCAGGTCCATTGGGACTGATCTGGGGTCTCGGCCCGGTGTTTCTTTATCCCACCGGAACGCATCCATTCCTTGGCACAGGGACGTTCTCGATTGGACCCACGCTGGTGGTATTGGAGCAAAAAGGCCCTTGGACTGTGGGCGCGCTGATGAACCAGCTCTGGTCGGTCGTAATCGAGGAACACCGGAGCAGTTTGAGTCAAATGTTCCTTCAGCCGTTCGTAGCCTACACGACGAAGACCCATACGACTTTCACCCTCAGTTCGGAATCCACAGCCAACTGGAATAACACCCCGGGCGACGCGAAATGGACCGTGCCGCTCATTTTTCAGATCAGTCAGATTCTGAAAATTGGAAAGCAGCCGATCAGCCTCCAAATCGGTGGCAAATACTATGCGGACTCACCGCGTTACGGCCCCGATTGGGGCGTCCGCTTCGCCTTGACGCTGCTCTATCCGACAGGCGGGCGCCCCGAACCCATCGAGAGGACTGGCTTTGTGAAATAAGCATTAACGTTGCTGGAGACATGGCCCAGCATTCGTTAGGCGGAGTGCGAGAAGACACATGAATGATCGCGACTCGTAAAGCAACCCGTGACGTCACGAACTTCTGGAATTGAATGAGCGAAACCGCGCATCCGACAGAGCCAATTAAAGCGGGGCCGGGCCGATTGGGCATCCGGCGCTTCTCAGCGGTCGAACTCCTCATTGCTCTAGCATTGCTCTTCTTCTGCGTGCCTTTTGTCGAAGAAGTGAGGGGCGGCGATATCATCGTGTCGATTTTGCTCTCGCTGGTGTTGATCTCGGCGGTCCTGGCGGTTTCAAACCGCCGCCGCACATTAGTTATCGCTTTGTTGCTGGCGATCCCAACGGTCGCGAGCAGATGGATCAACCATTTTCGACCACACCTGCTTCCGCCAGCAATATTTCTCGTCGGCGGCCTGCTCTTAATCGCCTTCGTCGTAGTGCATCTGATGCGTTTTGTCCTGCGCGCGCCTTCGGTAAGCCTTGAAGTGCTGTGCGCAAGTGTCTCCGCCTACTTGATGCTTGGTTTGCTTTGGACGATAGCGTACTGGCTTGTGTCTGAGATTAACCCGGCTGCTTTCGCGTTTAACACAACGACCGGGACGAAGGAATCGATGCACGGTTTCAACGCTTTCTACTTTAGCTTCATCACACTGAGCACGGTCGGCTACGGCGATATCACTCCGGTTTCAAAAGTTGCACGCATGCTTGCAGCAATGGAAGCGATGACCGGTCTGCTTTATGTGGCGGTCCTGATCGCACGGTTGGTCGCGCTTTATTCCACTCCAAAATCTTATGAATCCTAAGCATTCAAAAGCAGCGATCCGATTTCGCTTCATCGCGGCCGGAACATGTCTCGCGTTTTTTGCCGGCTGCGCGCAAATCGCCGTCGTGTCGGAAAAACGTCCTGCCCCATTGCCATCCGGCTCAGGCGCGGATCAGGTTGCAACGCAAACGATCGATCGTGCGCTGGTCGAAGAAAAGAAGCAACCAAATGTCGCTCTCGGCGCGTTCGTAGCCGCCGCCCGAGACTCCTTACGCCAACTCGATCGCAACCCAGCGAACGCAGAAGCACTGCGCAATTATAATTTTGCCGTCGCACGTATTTTCACTGTCGTTCGCGACGCGAAATTGGATCCGTGGACTCAGCCGATGCAGGTCGGAGCGAATGGCGAATTTACTCTAACGTGGAAGCGCGATCCGCGCCCGGAGTGGAACTTGGCGCTCTACGACCTAATTCCAGCTGATGAGCTCGATTTCAAGGGCACCTATGTGAAAGATCACGTGACAAAAGAGGGAATCGGAGCGCCACTCGTGGCGAAGCGAGAACTCACCGCGCAACAAGCCAGTGCGTTCTTCACACCGCCATATATTTATTATAGCGTTACCGCGACAGCGCAGTTCGAAGGTTCGCGCTGTGTTATCTCGATCAACGATCCGCTGGCCGCAGAATCAGTCCGCGTTGACGGACATAGCTATCCCCTCGCCGCTAACTTCACGGCGTCGTATGCCATGCTGCTTGCCCGGGAAAAGCCCCAGAAACTTGGGTTCGCCCGTCTCCTCCGCCCCCAGGAGTACGCCGCGACGGCCCGTGTCGCGCGCCTCGAACCTTACAATCCTAAGAAGACCGTGTTGCTCGTCATTCATGGTCTCATGGATACACCGGCAACTTGGGTGCCGATGCTGAATGAGTTGCGTGGCGACAAAGATATCCGGCGGAATTACCAGTTTTGGTTCTTTAGCTATCCCAGCGGTTATCCCTATCCGTACTCGGCCGCCATCCTTCGGCACGAGCTCGACGCCATCGAAAAGAAATTTCCGCTGCGAAAACCAATGGTGGTCGTCGGCCACAGCATGGGTGGATGCATCACGAGAACGCTCATCACCGACAGTGGGACGAAAATTTGGATCGACGCCTTCGGTCATCCCCCCGCGGAAATAAAGATGCCGGCCGAAAGTAAACATGTCCTCGAGGAGGCGATCATCTTCAAGCATCGACGAGAAATAGGGCGCGTAGTTTTCATGTCCACTCCGCATCGCGGTGCGAATCTCGCCAGCAATTGGATCGGCCGCATCGGCTCGATGTTGGTGAGAACGCCAACGAAACTGCTCACGATTGGCCGGACCTTGCGTGAATCGCTTACCACCGACCCCGCCGCGCTGCAGTTGAAGCGTCTTCCCAATAGCGTGGATACTATGGCGCCTAATAGTCGTTTCGTGATGGCGATTAACACCATTCCGATCACGCCGGGAATTCCATATCACTCCATCATCGGCGACCGCGGCCGTGGCGACACGCCGAACAGCAGCGACGGCGTTGTTCCCTATTGGAGCAGCCACCTCGACGGTGCCAGGAGTGAAAAAATTGTTCCGTCAGGTCACGGCTCACCCCTCAACCCGCAAGCCATCGCCGAGGTCCATCGCATTCTCGAACTCAACGCTCAATCCCATTGATTTGATCATCACCGTGCCAGGTTCGCCGTCGATGGAAACACTTCGTCCTGGCGCAGCAGAAATTGAAAGACGCAATCTAATGCGAGTCGTTCGCTGGGTCGGTGTCCTGCTCGTCCTCCTCGCAGCCATTATCGCTGTCGCCTGGGCGTTTGGCGCCGTGTGGTTTGACGCTCCGTTCGGTAATGCAAACAAGATTGTGGCTGGACTCCTGGCGATTGCATTTGCGATTGTGCTCCTGTTCGTTAGGCCCTTCTGGCGAAAACTGGGCATCTTCGTCGTGCTCTTTGCCGGCGTGCTCATCTGGTGGCTGACGCTTTCTCCGACGAACGATAGCGACTGGCAGTCGGATGTGGCCCAGAAAGCGTGGGCCGACATTCAAGGCGACGAAGTAACGTTGCACAACGTACGCAACTGCGACTACCGGACCCAGATCGACTACACCCCGCATTGGGAGACGCGCACCGTGCGCCTCTCGCAGATCACTGGTATCGATCTCGCAATCAACTTCTGGGGTTCTCCCTGGATCGCGCATCCAATCGTTAGCTTTCAATTCGCTGACGCGCCACCGCTCTGTTTCTCCATCGAGACGCGCAAGAAACTTGGCCAAACCTACTCGACTATCGGCGGGCTCTACCGGCAATACGAACTGATCTACATCGTGGCCAATGAGCGCGACGTGATTCGCGTGCGCACAAACTACCGCAAGGAGGATGTCTATCTTTACCGCACGACCATTTCGCCAGCGCACGCGCGTGAACGTTTCCTTGAATACATCCATTCGCTCAACGCTCTGCGGAAAAAACCGCGCTGGTATAACGCCATCACCACCAACTGCACTACCAGTATCCGCACCCAGCATCCGCCCCACGAGCGCGTGCCTTGGGATTGGCGCATCCTGCTCAACGGCAAAGGCGACGAACTGTTGTATGAGCGCCACTTTATCGTCACCGGCGGGCTTCCCTTTGCCGAGCTAAAAACCCGGAGCCTGATCGACACCCGCGCCCGCGCCGCCAACGACTCTCCTGATTTCTCACAGCTGATCCGCGAAGGCCTGCCTGAAGCGCTTCCGCCCGATCCGTCAGGGCGATAGCCGACATCCATTGTGACGTTTGACCGGGTCCTAATTCTTACGCTTGTCTTACTGGCCGTACGGGTGTCGGCTGCAGCGGAACAGGCCTCGGCCGATTCTGCGACAGTAGCCGCGGACCAACTGAAAGCACTACGCGACCGGACCATAATTGAATCGAGCGTGTGGCTGGACAGCGAGTGGGACCAATTTAGACACGGTGCAGAAAAGGCCAGGTGGACGGTGGGAGGATTATGGGGCTGGCACGTCCGCGATCAGCAAGACTGGGCTGTGCGGTTCAAGCTGCCACTAGTTTACGACCGGAGTGATGAAGCATCAGGCCATGCCGACATAGGCGGTCTCGGCGATATCGAGGTTGCGACAGCCACCGCATTTCGGTTGAGCAACGCTTGGCGTACGGGCGGTGGCATCGAGTTGCATGCTGATACTGCCTCTAGCCCCGCGCTGGGCGACAGCGTGTGGCGCTTGCACTCGCTTTGGGCCGTCGCGCGCGACGTCGCAACGTGGCTCACGGTTACACCGACGGCTGAATACAGTCATTCCATCGCTGAGGAGCACAATGTCGCACCTCAGCGTTATCTCGAGTTATCTCTGCCTTCCACTTTTATCCTTCCGTACGACTGGTCGATCGGTACGAGATATAAAGCGACGATCGACTTTGAAAATGGCGACCGCTGGACCCACACTGTAGACGTGGGTGTTGCAAAACGCCTTCCAAATGTCCCAGTCGTCCTCAGCGCCACATTGGAGAAGCAGTTCGACGGCGGCAATAAGAAGTTTCAGGCGAACCTCACGATGACTTACTACTTCGAGAGGTACCACGTGCCGAAATGATCGAATTAGGAGCCGCCGTGGCGTAGGACTAAAGTCCAATATTCAGGCAGCATCAGGATGTAAGACATTTCTTGACCACAATGCCAACTTCATCAAGCGAATTCGCAGTTGTCGAACGCCCCACAACCGACTCCAGGGTCTTTGCTCACACACGCTGGGATGCGATCCCCGTTGCTGCCGCCCTTTTACACTGTGCCTACTTCTTCGGCATGTTTTATCTTTTCCCGCGCGTCCCCCTTTGGGCATGCTCATTCTCGGTTTTATCTATTCGATCAGCATTTCCTGGAACATCAACGGCATTTCCCACAACTTCATTCACAATCCGTACTTCCGTTCCCCGCTGCTCAATCGTTTGTTCAGTATCCTGGAATCGATCACGGCCGGTTTTAGCCAAATCTTCTACGAATGCATTCACATGCAGCATCACAAAGGAAACGCGGACCGGCCGGGCGAGCACGGTGAGACCATCGATTGGATTTCGATTTACAAGCACGGTGATGAAGGTGAAGCCGAGCATCCCCTCAAACCTTCTGCCGTTCTATTACTTTGGCCACTGCCTGTCTTATTTGAACGGTTACTACCGCCATTACGGCGCGAATCCCGACGACCCGATTGCCTGGGGAGTGAGTAGTTATGACAAGCTCTATAACTGGATCTGGTTCTACAACGGTTACCATGCCGAACATCACTTTCGGCCGAAGGTCCATTGGACACGAATGCAAGCTTTTCGTGACCAAATTGTCGAGCAGCAAGGCGCGGCAGAGGTGCGCGTGATCAAGCCTCCACACGCTCTCGGCTTCCTCGATCCTGACTTACCCCGGCGCAAGCAGTCGGGCGCTCGCCCGATCGAATCGGAAGCCGTTTCTTAGTCTGGTCCGCGCGGTCAGGACGGTAGACACTCGTTAGAATTCGCCAGACCCAATACCATAGACGAGAGTGTTAGCCCAAAGGTGTTATAGACGAGCAAATCCCGAAAGACGCAGACAACGATGAACAGAGACCAATTTTCTATCGCCTGTCCCTGGCCGTGCTGGCCCGATAACTAATGATTACTGCTGTCATCGCCGCCATTTTGTTCGTATGCCTCGCAAGCGTCACGTTGCTAGGAAGGCGTGTCAGTCGTTACCTTCCCGAGGATCAGCTGAGCGCGGACTCCAAGGACGCGGTGAAACTGGCCATGGGCTTCATCGCGACCATGACCGCCGTACTCCTGGGGTTGCTCATCACCTCGGCCAAAGGCAACTTCGACACGGAGCAAAGCGAAGTGATGCAAATGGCTGCCAAGGTCGCGTTCCTCGACCGTGTGCTGACTCTTTACGGGCCGGAAGCGGCGGACGCCCGCCTCAAGCTTCGCGCCGCCGTGGCCGACGGGGTCCGGCGCATGTGGCCGGCGAAGCGAAGCGGTCCTGTCCAGTCGGCTCCCAACGAACAGGTTGGTGATGCGCTTTACGTAGCCATCCATCGTCTCTCCCCGCATGATGACTCGCAACGCGCGCTTAAGACGCAGACGGCGACCCTTATGGTGGAGCTCGGCGAGCTTCGGTCGCTGCTGCAAGCGCAGTCAATCCCGTCCGTTTCCAAGCCGCTTCTGATCGCACTGGTCTCCTGGCTCGTGGTCATCTTCTTTGGCTTCAGCCTGGTCGCACCGCCCAACGCCACGAGCACTCTCGCATTGGTCGCTTCTGCGTTCTCGGTCGCCTGCGCGGTTCTCCTAATCGTGGAACTGGACCACCCGTTTGGCGGTCTGATCCGGATTCCCAGCGAGCCGATGATTCATGTCCTGAACCACCTCGCAAAGTGAGGCGCATGAAAGCCCTGGCAAAGCAGTGAAGCGAACCGGAAGGGCATTGCCGTCAAGTTTCATTGACAAACTGAACAAGTGCTACGGATTGAAAGGTAACACTCGGAGTCATTAGACTGGTATCAAGAGTCCAGACATGAATTCTTCGACTATTGGTTTCATAAGCGCCGGATGCATCTTCGGCGGCGTGCTGCTTGGCATGTTGCTGCAGAAGGTCTTGCCTGAACATCATCTAGACACTCCCTCAAAGGATACGGTGAAGGTGGGGGCCGGAATGCTCGCCACTCTCACCGCGTTAGTTTTGGGTTTGCTGGTCAGTTCGGCCAAAAGTTCTTTCGACGCCATGAATGCCGGAATCGCGCAGACTGGCGCGAAAATTATTCTGTTCGATCATATCCTCGCCGACTACGGGCCCGAAACGAAGGAGGTCCGCGAGCAATTACGACATACCGTCGCATCTGTGATTGAGAGAATCTGGCCTGAGCAAAAGGGCGCCGTTGGGGGATTGCGCGCTTTGGAATCGGTAGATGCGGCGGAGACCCTTCAGGCTAAACTGCGCGAACTCACGCCGAAAAACGACCTGCAGAAATCGCTTCTCGCGCAAGCCTCGCAGATTAGCAGCGATATGTTGCAAGCCCGTCTGCTTTTAATGGAAGGGCAGCAGAATACCCTCCCGTCATCATTCCTTGTGTTGCTGATCTTTTGGCTTACGGGTCTTTTCATTAGCTTTGGACTGGTTTGCCCCGCGTAATGGGACAGTGCTCGCGGTGCTGCTTATCTGCGCGTTGTCTGTCTCCTCCGCGATCTTTCTGGTTCTGGAAATGGACCGCCCTTTAGATGGATTCATCAAGGCTTCCAATGCTCCGCTGCGCAAAGCTGTGGAGCTTATTGGCAAGTAAATCTGGCAAAACCTTCTTGCGAACCTGGCGTGTGAAGCATTGCGAATAGATTAGAACTCTGATAGCCTTGCTTCGAAGCCGGCGTGAATTAGTAAACCTAAACCAAACATGACTAGTAAAAGATTCATTCTAATTGCGATCGCAAGCTGCGCTTGGATCGCATCTTCCTTCGCCGCCACAATCCCGACCGGCACAACTCTGGTTGTGCGAACGGTCGATACCATCTCTTCCCACGATAAAGTCGGCAGAACTTTCACGGCGCGACTCGATCAGGATGTCGCGGTGAACGGGAAAGCCGTGCTTCGAGCTGGAACCAAGGTTCTAGGCAGGATCGAAACTTCGCGAGGGAATCGGCGCGTTTCCAACCCGCTTACTGTCAACCTTACCGGTGTATCAGTTAACGGGCGGACAGCCCCAATCAAGACGGTGAGCGGATTTCAACCGGAACCTAAATCCGTGACGGCGCGGCAAGCGGCCGCCGGCATCTCAGTTGGGTCATACGTGGTTCCACCGGGAACAAAAATGGAGTTCCGCCTCGCGCAACCAGTCAGTTTGTAGCTAAAACTGGAATCTAGTTTTTAGCTCAACGCGAAGCGGTCGCGAAAATCGCTCGGTGTTCCGGGCGAACTACTGACCGTGCAAGAGTAGTTGGGCCTGAAAGCAGCGTTCGGTTTTGTCAC
>Ga0193719_10000544_pt1 | contig 14344 bp, 16 predicted proteins | sample U2a2metaG_FD_160103 | JGI IMG/M metagenome (GOLD analysis project Ga0193719, IMG submission 160103) | Soil microbial communities from a riparian zone of the East river system, Colorado, United States - U2a2 | ecosystem: Environmental > Terrestrial > Soil > Riparian zone | place: USA: East... | reverse complement strand
GAGGCGGTCTTCGTCGGGGATTCGCCGCACGACATCAAGTCGGGCAACGCGGCCGGTGTGATTACAATCGCCGCGCTGTGGGGGCCGTTCACTCGGTCAGCACTGGAGCCCTACAAGCCGACCTACTTCCTCGATGACATCAAGCATCTTCCGGCCATGTTGGACCGAATCGCAACGAAAAATGCGGGGTAATATATTTCGTACGTTCGATCCTTTTAGGAGCTAGTCAAATGGGTGTGTCATATCAGACGGGAACGCTGGTCCGTACCGGCGAAGAGAGAGCTACGCTCGTTCGCCGGACTTACGCACTGGTGCTCGTCAGTGTTCTGGTCACGATGGTGGGCGCTTCCTTCGGACTGTCGCAACCGCAGCTCATGCAGGCGGTAGCCCAGCATCCCTTCATCGCCTTCTTCGCTTCACTCGCGCCGCTGCTCCTTGCCACGCGCCAGAAGGCCGTGTTCCCAACGAACATTGGTCTTGTTCTGCTGTTCAACTTCGTGATGGGAGTGATCATCTCTCCGGCGCTGTATTTCTACGGAAGGACGCAGCCGGGGCTCATTGGTCAGGCGGCGGTGCTGACCATCGGCGCCTTCGGAATTCTCACGCTGTACGCTTTCGTGAGCCGGCGCGACTTCAGTGCGTGGGGCAGCTTCCTGATGGTCGGGCTGTGGGTGCTGATCGGGACGATGCTCCTGAACTTCTTTTTCCAGAACGCGGCGGTTGGCCTGTGGCTCGCGTCGGTGACGGTACTGCTATTCAGCGGGCTGCTGGTGTTCGACACCTGGCGACTCCGCAACTTCTACGGGCCCGATGAGTACGTCGGCGCAGCCGTCCAGATTTATCTCGACCTGCTCAATATTTTCATGGCCGTGCTTCGCGTCATGGGGAACAGGCGGAACTAACTGCAACTGAACGGGTGCCCGGCTGGGACCTGCAAACTGAACGGGTGCCAGATGCCAGTAGCGTAGTTCAGAGTGATTCGTTCACTACGCCCCGGACTTACCTCGGTGGCGTTCGGGGCACAGGCATTTGCCTGTGAGCGGAACCGCGGCGGTGAAGTCAGGGCGTAGTGAGCTGATTGACTGACATCTATGCCACTGAGGCCTGGCACCCGTTCTGTTGCAGTTACCCTCTAACTGACTTTCCCCTGTGCCAGATCAATTTTGCGCGCCATGTCGAGGTCTTTCTGCGTGATCCCGCCGGCCGAGTGAGTGCTGAGGGTGCACGTGATCTTCGTGTAGCGGATATCGATGTCGGGGTGATGGTCCGCCGCCTCGGCCGCCTTGGCTATCGCCGACACGAAGTCGATCCCCGTCAGGAAATTCCGGAACTGAAAAGTCTTGGTAATCGCGTCTCCGCGTCGGCTCCAGCCCGTGAGATTGCCGAGCTCTCGCTGGATCGCGATGTCGGATAAACGTTCAGCCATCGATTACTTGCTCCACGCAGGGTATCAGGCCAAGAAGATAAGTTCGAGATCATCTCGCGCAATGATCGTCGGCATCATCGGCGTTCTGCTGATCTCTGTCCTGGCATCGCCGGCCGGCGCTCAAGGCTACTCATCCCGGGAACCGGCCGAGCCATCCGACAGCTACTGGAAGAAGTTCGCCCTTGGCGCTGGTGTGAGCCTGCTCGCCCACGAAAGCGCGCACATTCTCACGGCGCTCGCCCTTGGGTTTCACCCTTACATCTCCTTCGACAAGGGACGGCCCACCGTATTCTCGGGAATCGATAGCCAGAAATACCCGCACAAGCAGTTTCTCTTTTCGGCGGCGGGACTGACGACTCAGGCACTCATCGATGAGGCCATCCTGGATATCCCGCACTCACGCGGAGGAGCGATCGAGCGCGGAATCCTCGCCGGTGGGATCGGCACGACACTCTTCTACATCACCCTCGGCCGCAACGGGGCCGTGAGCGACATCGCCTTCATGGCGCGAACCTCGTCACTCTCGAAGACGCAGCTCTCGCTCATCTTCGGCGGGTTTTCAGCCATTCACGCGCTACGCATCTCACGAGATCCGGCTTATTCGCATTTCTTCGTTCGGCCGACGGAGAACGGGTTGGGAATTGGGCTTCAGTACTGACCTAAATAGAAAAACTGCAACTGAACGGGTGCCAGAGGTCAGTGGCAGAGATGCCAGTTAATAGTTCACTACGCCCCGACTTATCAACGCCCGATCGAAGCACAAGCAATTGCCTGTGACCTTATTGCCACAGAGGCAAGTCCGGGCGTCGTGAACTAATCACTGGCAACTACGCTACTGACCTCTGGCACCCGTTCATTTTGCAGTTTCGATTTCCGACTGGCCCGGTACTCGGATTCGGGTTATCTTCGGTATGTGAAGCAACGGGAGCCCGGCTTGTTCGGGGAGGCATACGACCGCGCCTCCCGCCAGCTGCCAGTAATCGGCGAGCAGAAGGACATCCGCTACTACTCCTCTCCGGCACGGAGCGTCCTCAACGGGCCCGAGACAACGGGGATGGGATTCTGGTCCATAAACCCCTACATCGGTTGCGCGTTCGGCTGCGCCTATTGCTACGCGCGCTACACCCACCGCTACGTGATGGAGCGCGCGGCCACCGACGAAAAAATGACCGACGTCCTCGGCGAGGCGTACAACCGGCTGCCGCCATGGCTCGCCTTCGAGCGGAACATTTTCGTGAAGCGAAACGCGCCCGAGGTTCTGAGCCGCACGCTCCGGTTCGGAAGCGACCGCCACCTCAAGCTGCTAGCTGGCGAGACGATCGTGATCGGAACAGCCACGGATCCGTACCAACCGGCCGAGAGAAGATTCCGGGTCACACGCGGAATTCTCGAGGTGCTCGCGGAGCATCCGGGATTGAGCGTAGTGATCATCACCAAGAGTCCGCTCATCACACGCGACATCGATCTGCTCTCGCGGATCAATCGTCTCTCGCACCTCACCATCCACATCTCGCTCATCACCCTCGACCGTGAGTTGGCGCGGAGGATCGAGCCGCGGTCACCCACGCCGGAATCCAGGGTGCGCGCTCTGACCCGACTTCGCGAAGCGGGGATCGATGCGGGAATCAACTGCATGCCGGTGCTGCCGGGCATCACTGACAACCCGTCCGATCTGGAGGCGCTGGTGAAGCGGGTCTCGGAAGCCGGCGCGACCTACGTCGGCGCGTGCGCGGTGAGACTCCAATCCGAAGCGAGAAAGCGATACCTGCCCTTCATCGAGCAGGAATTTCCGCACCTGGCGGAGAGGTACCGGAATACCTACGGGAACAGCTCCAGCGCGGGCGAAAAATACCGCGAAGGTCTGGCCCGCTTCTTCGAGAAGATGTGCGCGAAGTACGGAGTGCGCGGCTGGTCGAGGCGGGAGCAAGAAGAAGGGGACGAGTCGCCTGATTCGGCGCTCGTCCCCAATGTGCAACTGTCCTTCGAGATATAACGAAGAGCCGGCGGCGCGAGCCGCCAGCCAGCACTACTTCGCTACTGCCTTCTTCTTGGCGACGTGGTGAGAGGCCTTCTTCATTTCCTTCGCCTCGGTCTTCGTGCTTTCGCCTTCAGCCTTCGCCTCGGAAGCCGTTCCGCCGGAGCTCGTGCTGTTGTCCGCGGTACCGCGAGTCGGCGGGTTGTCGTTCGGGCCGAACCCAATGTTCATAGCGGTGAGCAACGCGGCTGCGTTATTGGCGGAGTTGAACTTCTTGGCGCAGGTAGCGATAGCGCGACGCGTCTGCGGGCCGTAATGGCCGTCGACGTTCGTCACACCGCAACCTTGGTCACGCAGCTCCTGCTGCAGCGCCAGGAACTGGATCTTCGAGAGTCCAGCCTGAGCAGAAGCCAGGGCTGGGGCGGCGATTAAAGCGATTACAGCGATGGACTTCTTCATCTTCGATGCCTCCGATCAGGGATGGTCTCTACCGTTCTACTATACAGTACAGAGTCTAATACAGTACAGAGATCTCGTAGCGCTGCAAGGTCTACGCCGAGGGCGAGATTCGGCAGCGGTGAAATGGACAAAAAAAACGCCCGGCTCGCAAGGAGTCGGGCGTTCTTTTTTCCAGACATATCAGCTCTAGCGGAGCGCCTGGATGATCAGGGCGCCAACCGCGAGGAGTGCCACGCCGATTGCGATTGCCGAAACGGGCGTGATTGTGACCTGCTGCTTCCACCAGTTGGTGGCGGTGCCGGGTGTGTCAGGCAGAGACGCCATGATACGCTGCTGGACGTGCACCGGGGTGACCCGGCGACGGAGCATCTCGCTCTCGGCGTTTATGCGGGTCCACAGCTCCACCTTCGATTTGCCCTCAGCCTCACTTGCGCGCATTTCATCCACCTCACCGTCAAGCCAGTCGTGCAGCATTGTGTGACCAGGTACTCCGTTGATCGGAACCTCCCGGTCGTACATCTGCTCGGCGGGCTTGTCTTTTCTTTGAACGGGCTCTCTGCCCGTGATTTTTTCGTTGCTCTCGAAACCTGCTTCATCGCGCATCATGCGTACTTCTCCTCGAGCAGTTGTTGGAGGGCCTCTCGCGCTCGATGCACTCGCATCTTTAAAGCGCCAACGGTCGTTTCCAGTAACAGCGCCATCTCTTCGTACGATCTCCCCTCTACGTGCTTCATCACGAACGCTTCACGCAGCGAGGGAGCGAGTCTGGCCAGAGCAAACTGCAGATCCGTACGCAGCTCGTTGCGATCCATCTCTTCTTCCGGCGTCGAGTACGTCGAGGGTTGATCATCCTCGTCGTAGCTCACGTGCGTTCGCCGAATGTTCTTCAGCCAATCCTTGCACGAATTAGCGACGATTCGAAACACCCAAGCGTCAAATCTGCCGCGAACTTCGCCCAAATGCTGATAGGCTTTAATAAAAGACTGTTGAAGTATGTCTTCCGCCACATCCGGACTTCCGGTCATTCCAAGTGCATGTCGGTACAGGGGATCGCTATACCGGGTTATCAGAACCCCGAACGAATCCTTTGAACCCGCCAGAACCTTGGCAATGATCTCCTGATCAGCATCGATCAGCGGCGCCGCGGCATCCGGCGTCGAGCCTTCGGCACCAAGCGTTTGAGCACTCTGATTTTGCAGCGGTGTGGCTGTCATCTTCACCTGCCTAATGTAATCCCTTTGCGTGGCCCTATATAGACCCAACTGGCGCGGGGATAACACCTTATCACCGATACGACGTTTTGACGATCAACGGCTCGTGGAAGCAACCGAGTTTGGCGGAGCAGCCCCATTTTTTCGGAGCCGTACCATATAGAGGTGCTCGAGGGCAATATCGCGATGATAATGCCGCCCTTCCCGGTCGCTGTCTGCCCGGTACCTCCTGTATCGCTGGCTGAAATGGGACACCTTTCCGTCCGCTGAGGCCTTGGTCAACAGGGATAGGAGCGTTTCGGGTGCCAGGTGACCCTCGGAATTGAAGCTGACGAGCGCATGTGTCGCCGTCGTGGCTGAAAGGAGCGCCGAGAAGAGCTTCTGAACCCGCCGGCCGTGCGACCATTGGCTGCGCCCCTCCTCACCCGCGAGAAGACCGACTTTCCCGCGAATCGCCGGCGCCGATTCGGTCCAGCCGCGCGCCAGGATCTCCGGGATATGGTAGTAGGCAACGTATTGCCGCGAATTGTAGGGAGGGTCTATGTAAAGTAGATCCACGTCACCGATCGATTTTGCCGCGTCGATGGCATCCATTAGGTGAGCCCGGGCGGGCTGGGATCCTTTGAGCGGGACCTCTGGAACTATCCCGAATGCCCGTCGCGCGTTCGGCTGCCACTGTTTCATGTACGACGCATACACGCCGGCGGTGTTGGCAACCCTGTCAGCACCCTCGATAATCGCCGCCAGCAACAAATAGTAGCTGTCCTCCCCGACCCTCCCCGCCTTTCGCCAGCTTTCCAGCTCCACGCGCGCGGCATCGATTCGCCCAGCGTTATCGGGGGTGAAATACATCCTTCCCTTGCTCTCGGCGCCACCCGTCGGAGAGAAGTGCCGGCTGATGAAGCCTGGCTGCGGCGCCAGGGACGCCAGTTCCGCGGCCATATCGTCGAGCAAAGGATCCCCGCGATCGGCGACGACGTAAGCCCGCTGAAACACGTACGACGACATGAGGAGATCGCTCGAGTGGACGCGCCAGCCTTTTGCCTTCAAGGCGCGGCTCACGCTTGCGGTTCCCGCGAATGCATCGTGAACCGATCCGACGCCGATCCCACTCCGCTTCAGTGTGCGGAGGATGAAAGGAAGAAGCCTGGTTTTGTTTCCGATGTACCGCATGATGCAAAGAGGGCGAGGTTGTTGGCCTCGCCCTCTGAAACCGTGTCAGCTCGATACTACGGGCAAAGCTGTGCGGCCGTCAGCACCGGCCGCTCGTTCTTCGGGATTTGGAAACCATACGTCGCATTCAGCGCATCGGCCGCCGCGTTCGCGATCGCCTGTTGGCCATCCAACGTCGGGTGGATTCCGTCGAGGCTGATGTACTGTCCGAACGGCCTCGTGCAGGTCAGAAAAACCGAAAGGTTAAAGTGACTCTTCACCGCCACGAAACTGGCGAGCGAGGCGTTGAGATCCAGGTACGCCCACGAGTGCGAGGTCGCCTGCGCCGAAATGTGAGCGTTCATCTGACGAATCAGATTGTCGACGAAAGCCGTGTCGGCGGCTGTGAGAATGAAATCCGGGGCCGCCGGATTGTTGGTGCAGGTGAAGTTGTAAGGCTTGGGGCTTCCGAGCGCGGTCAAGACTTTTCCGAACCCATAGATCAGATTCGTGTTGCCCTGGCAGTCGGCATTCACGACGATGCCAAATGACTGGAACGCCGCCGCCTGCTGATAGAAGTCGTCGCCGGGATAGACGCCGACGAGGCTCGGAATGAGCGGAACCGAAACCAGCAGCGCCTTGGCGCCAGTCTTGGCGACGCTGTCGACGATCGCGTCGTATTGCGGCTGCCACAGCGTGATCGGATAAAACGTGAACGTTGTGTCCGGCTGACGGTACGCCGCTGCGGGGACGAGTATTCCACCGGTGACGGTGCGCAGAACCTCGTTCGCACCGAGCTCCACCGATACCAACGTCGGATTCTGCGACATCATCTCGGTTACCTGACTGTTCTTCGGAGCCAGCACAGCCTTGTACAACCGCTTCCGCTGATCTGACTCGACACTTACCGGGGCGACCGCGGTCGTCTCGGGTGTCACCCGAAGCGCGGCGTACGTGGTCGCCCCATCGATCGCGACATTATTCGTCGGAAGCGGGATGGTGCCCAAAAGCGCACAAGTCTGGTCGGTCGCGTTGATGGCAGGATACTGCGCGGCACTCAGTCTTCTTTGGAACTGAAGCGGGGCAATCAACGGCGAGTAGCAACCGGGACCCTGAACGAGCGGCTCCGTGAACTTCGTTGCAAAGGCCTGGTGAGCGAGGAGCGCCGGCCACGCCGTCTGCTGCGTCGCGTAATAGACACCATCCGACTGCACTCCCATACTCACACTGGTCCCAATCGAGACGAAGCTTGCGAATGCGCTCTGGCCGGCCGGACCCGTAGTTCTGTCATCGCTGCAGGCAGCGAGAACGATGAGAGCGGCAACACCAGCAGATATCGACCAGTTACGCTTCATAACTTCTCCTCGGGGGTGAACGAACGAGCGGAGGCGGGGCCATAAACAAGCGGCTGATAATATCTGTAATCACCGAAAGGTGCGCCACCCCAGAGTTCGAATCGATTCGCCATGTTCATCGAGTTTCGGGGGAGGAAATCTCACGCTACCGGGCACGCTTGGACGAACACCGGTTCGAGGATCCGCGTCCGCGCCCTCGAGAACTTCGGTCACAGTGCGCACGAGTCCGCATGGTACATTCGCTGACTGGAGCCGATCGATCCAGTGCTGCGCGTTCATTTCGCTCACGCGCCGACCAAGCGCCCACACGATGCGGTCCCGATTTTTTACGCGCCCCGCGTTCGTCCGCAGCGCATCGTCGTCCGCCAGATCGTGAAGGCCGAGTGCATTCGCGCACGCACGCCACTGGACGTCGCTTCCGACCGCAATCACGAACGGCCTGTCCGCTGCATCGAAGAGCTGATACGGAACGAGGTTCGGATGCGAGTTTCCCCACCGCTTTGCATCCTTCCCGGAAACGAGAACGTTTTGCGCCACATTCACAAGTGACGCTCTCGCGCTATCGGCCAGCGAGATGTTGATCCGGCGCTTTTCTGCCGGGACCGGACCGGTGGCGCGTTCCAGCGCGACGCCGAGTATCGCAATCGCCGCATCCTTGCCCGCGATGACGTCGGCGAGAGCGACCCCGACCTTCATCGGCGATCCATCCCTTTCACCAGTGATCGCCATCCACCCACACTCGGCCTGCACCACGAAGTCGTAGCCGGGGCGCTTACTGTCCGGTCCGAATCCGGAGATTGTGCACCAGATGAGATCGGGATTCTTCTCGAGCAGCTCCTCGGGATCGAGCCCGAGCCGCTCGAGTGCGCCGGAAAGAAAGTTGTCGAGGACCACGTCGGCGCCGCTTATGAGGTCCAACACGACAGCGCGATCGCGGACGCTGGAAAGGTCGGCGGCGATGCTTTTCTTGTTCCTGTTGATGGCCAGGAAGTAGGCGCTCTGACCATCCGCGTCGAATGGCGGTCCCCAGCCCCGAGTCTCGTCCCCTTCGCCCGGTCGCTCGACTTTGATGACGTCAGCGCCCATATCTCCGAGAATCATCGAACAAACTGGGCCGGCCAGCACCCTGCTCAAATCGAGTACGTTTAGCTTCATTCCGGCTTTTATGTTGGCTTACTGTCCCGTATCTGTTACATTACTGGCCTAAGATCGACGAAAAAATCGCAATTGTGGCCCACGTAGAACGTGGATCATACCACCTTGTTTTAGTGACGAAAAATCATATACTTAGCGCCGTCCAACCCTGTTGGGCTTAAAGCCCTACTTCTGTGATTTCATACCCCCGTCAGCCCCGCCTCTTTACGCTGACCGGAGCCCATAAATGCCCGATAGAGAAAAACCAACCGCAGTTGCTACGCTAACAGCACCTGCACCAGCCGCCGGCACACCCGGACCGTCAGCGATACCAGGCACACCTGCCGCACCCGGCACGCCCGGCGCACCACTGATCCCACCCAAGCGGAGCCCGGGTCATCGGGGAGCTGATGTAAAAGATACCGTCGCCGAGATGGCGGCAAAGGCACACGAAATCAGCCTGGAGGCCGGCAGCAAGATGGCTGCTGCCATGAAGGACGTCGTTGGCGCCGCTGCTGGCCTGACCGGACTCGTGATCGAGAGCGCGCGTGATCTTCTCCAGTATATGGTTCGTCGTGGCCAGATGACGCAGGAGGAAGCCGACAAGCTGATGCGCGAAGTCGAGGCCTCTCACGCGAAGAGAAAGCCGTTCACGCCGCCCACGCACGCCGCGACGAAGACGGCGGCTCCAAGAGCTGAGACTTCGCATCCCTCGCACGCTGCGCATACGCATACCGCACACACTCATACCACGCCCGCTAGACACGTGACGGCTCCGGTCAAGCACGCGTCGAAGCACGTCGCCGCCAAGAAGCCAGCCGCGAAAAAGCCGACGATGAAGCCCGCAGCAAAGAAGCACACCGTCAAATCCGCGACCAAGTCCAAGCACAAAGCTTCAGGCAAGACCGCGAAAAAAAGGTAGAAAGTGCCCATCCCGCGCGGCGATGCAGTCGCGCTCGCCCGCGCACTGATACAAATCGATTCCAGAAATCCCACCCTCGCTCCGGACTCACCGGGCGAGGGTGATTGCGCTCGTACCCTCGCATCGATCCTGGATGACTGGGGATTCTCAGTCCAATTGATGGAAAGCGTCGCCGGACGGCCCAATGTGGTCGCCCGAATCGGACAGCGCGACGCGCCCACTCTCATGCTCAACGGCCATCTCGATGTCGTGGGGGTCGAGGGAATGGTTCACGAGCCGTTCAGCGCCGAGGTCCGCGGCAATCGCATCTATGGTCGTGGCTCCGCCGACATGAAAGGCGGCGTAGCTGCGATGTGCGCTGCAGCCGTCAACGGCGCGCGATCAGATTCCAGCCGCCAGATCCTCATTGCCGCCGTCGTCGACGAGGAATACGAGAGCCTCGGCATGCGTGCGCTGCTCGCCGACGGGATCCGCGCCGACGCCGCCATCATAACGGAGCCCACGAGGCTGGCGATTTGCCCCGCACATCGTGGCTTCGTATGGATCGATGTCGTTCTCACGGGAAGAGCGGCGCACGGAAGCCGGTACGACATTGGAATCGACGCGATCACCCACGCCGGTCTGCTTTTGGCGGAGCTGGAAAGGGTGGAGCGAACCCGCGAATCGGGTCGCCACCATAAACTGCTCGGTCGCGGCTCGCTACATGCCTCGAAAATCCAGGGCGGAGTCGGAATGTCCACCTACCCTGAAATCTGCAATCTGTCGATCGAGAGACGCACGCTTCCCGGCGAATCAACCGAGAAGGCGCTCAAGGAAATCACCGACGCGTGCGCCAGGGTGCGCTCGCGGCACCCTCAGTTCGATGCGCGAGTTACATTGACTACCGCACAGCTCCCGAGTGACGTGTCGGTGGATTCGCCGGTCGTCAAGAAGCTGCGCGGCGCACTCGAGCGCGAGGACCTGCCAGTGAAAATCGAAGGCCTTTCGGCGTGGACCGACGCGGCCCTTCTCAATGCAGCCGGGATTCCGACGATCTGTTTTGGTCCGGGCGACATCGCGCTGGCGCACGCCGCCCAGGAGTTCGTGCCGGTCGAAGAGATAGAGCTCGCCACCCGGGTGCTGACGCGCGTCGTCAGTGAATGGTGTAGCGAGAGCGCTTCGTCCACATAGGAGGCTGTCGAGTGGCGCAGTGGACTCACAAGCAGTACGACCTGCTCGAGCACGCAATCACGGGTGGAGAGAGGATCGCCGCCTACCGGCGCGGAACGGAGTACGTCGTCGTGCCCACCAGATTGCGCATGATCAGCGGCCGCGAAGCGGTCGAAGCGACGCACCCCACCACCGGTGACGAGATCACCCTTTATCTCGACGAGCTGGACAGCTTCGAGGTCGTGAAATGACGCGCGCCAAATCAGGCGACCTCGTTGCGATCTACGCCGACGAGTCCTGCATCGGGAACGGGCGGGAAGGCGATAATCCCGGGGGCGCTGGCGGCTTGATTGAGTGGCTTCATCCCAAATCAAACAAGGTCACACGCTGCGATTACTGGATTTCGGAGCCCGCGACCACCAACAACCGGATGGCCCTTCGGTCTGTCATCGAGGCGTTCAGTGAGATTTCCCGGCGCGGCAACTCTTACCGTGTCTTGTTTACCAGCGACTCGAAGTACATCGTCGATGGAATGAACGAGTGGCTTCCCAACTGGAAGGCACGAGACTGGAAGAAGAAAGGGGGACCCATCCTGAATCTGGAGCTTTGGCAGGAGGCAGATGACGTCGTGTCGGATCACGAGGTTCAGTGGAGATGGGTGCGCGGACACAACGGGCAACCGCAGAATGAGTACGCGAATTTCCTGGCAACACGAGCCGCTGCGGAACAATCAGAATCCGGCGGGTTACGGGAATCTGAGTTCGACAGCTGGGTGGCAGCGCAGAAGGCGGGAACCGTCGACTTGAAGAACATGGCGCCCTTCCCCGACCATCAGTCATTCCAGCCGAGCAAGCGAGCATGGACGACTTAGACCGACTCTTTCAGCGCCTGGTTCACAACATCAGGAACGGACACGCCGAGTACCTGAGCGTGCCGTTTACGGTGCAGGAGCTCTACGACACCCTGGTCCCTTATCGCCACTATCGCCGCGACCTCGGCATCGAAACAAACCAGGACTACGAAGCCGCACTAACTCGGCTACTCTCAGGTGAAAAGGGTTACGTCCGTGCCGATCAGTCGATGCAGGACCGCCTGAAGAAGGAGATGGAGTCGCCGCACGCGGACGTTGGAGCCTTTCGCGACTACGCCGAGACGAGAATCTCCCTCGCACCTGACGCGCTGCAGAAACTCGGGGTCGCGATCCCGTCGCAAAATGCCGGCGGCTACTCGATAGGCCAGGCGGGAAACGGAAACGGCGGCGCTCCCGGAGACGCGACCACGTCATTCGTCGCACCCGGAATCTCGACTACGGAAGCGGCGGCAGGATGCAAATTCTGCGGAGGCACTTTGCCGGAAGGCCGTACCGCGATTTACTGCCCACACTGCGGCCAGAACCTCGCCGCGAAGCACTGCGCGGGATGCGGCGCGGAGCTCGATCCCGTCTGGAAGTTCTGCGTTAACTGCGGCAAGAAAGCTTAGAACGATATGCGCGACACGTCAGAAAACACGGGCGTAGTTTTCCTTTCCGCTGTTCGAACGCCTTTCGGCACCTTCGGCGGAAAGCTCAAAGGAATCTCCCCCATCGACCTTGCCGTTCATGCCTCGAAGATCGCGATCGAGCGCGCCGGAATCACGGCGACAGATGTCGACCAGACCATCTTCGGCAATGTCCTCTACACGACCAACGATTCCATCTACTTCGCTCGTCACGTCGCCCTCAAATCGGGGTGTCGCCAGGAAACCTCGGCGCTCACTCTCAACCGCCTTTGCGGCTCCGGATTTCAGGCCGTAGTAAGCGGGGCGCAGGAGATCATCCTTGGCGACGCCAAGGTTTGTCTCGTCGGGGGCGCCGAGTCGATGTCGCTGGCGCCGCACGTCGTTCGCGGGATCAGATGGGGCACGCCCCTCGGCAAGGCGCCGCCGATGGAGGACGTTCTGTGGGAGGGACTCACCGATTCCTACGTCGGGCTTGGAATGGCGGAGACCGCGGAGAATCTGGCTGAGATTTACAAGCTGGATCGCGGATGCGTCGATGAGTTTGCGCTGAGGTCGCAGCAGCTCTCGAAGGCGGCATGGGATGAAGGCGTATTCAAGGATGAAGTCGTGCCGGTCCCAATCCCCAATCCAAAGACCGGAAAGATCGAGGAGCTCGCGATCGATGAGCATATGCGGTCCGACACAACGGCGGAGAAGCTGAGCGCGCTCAAGCCCGTATTCCGGAAGGGTGGCGTCGTGACCGCTGGAAATGCGTCCGGCATCGGCGACGGGGCCGGCGCAATGGTAATCGCCAGTGCGAAGTTTGCGCGTGAGCGTAAGCTCGAGCCGCTGGGAAGACTCGTATCGTGGAGCGTTGCTGGCGTGGATCCGGCGGTGATGGGAATCGGACCGGTGCCGGCATCGAAGGGAGCGCTGGCGAAAGCCGGATTGACCATGAAAGACATGGATCTGATCGAGGTCAACGAGGCCTTCGCTGCCCAGACCTGCGCCGTCGAGCGCGAGTTGTCGCTTCCCCGTGAGCGCCTCAACGTGCACGGAGGCGCCATTGCGCTTAGCCATCCGCTCGCCGCGTCTGGCGCGAGGATCACGGCCCACCTACTGCATGCGTTGCGTGCTCAGGGCAAACGATACGGGCTGGGTACCGCGTGTATCGGTGGCGGCCAGGGAATCGCGATCGTAGTTGAATCCATTCAATAGACTGCGCTCGTTGCAGCGAACGAGGAAAATCATGAAGCGACTGTTCAGAATATTCGGATTGGCGTCGGCCGTCGCATTCGCGGCTGCTTGCGCGTCAGTTGGCGGCGGCACGGGCGGTACCGTGACGAACGGAGGCGCCGGTCCCACAACCGAACCGGCCTCGCCGTCCATTATCTGGCCGGTCAAGACCCGGGAGCACGTCGACCTCTGGCTCCATGGATTCGCGATGCTACAGGAGGACACGACGTTTGTGCCCTTCTTCAAGCGCGGATACAGCACTGACATGATCGTTCTCAAGAACAAGGCGAACGTCGTCTCGCAGCTGGATGCCAACCGCGACAAGCTCCGCGCGCGTCTCGCGGTCAACCCGCAGCTCGTCAACGCCCAGTTCGTTCCGCTCTCGTTTCAAACGTGGGCCGATCTTACTCAGACCGTCGACTTGTTCGTCCGCGCGAACGGTGATCAACGCGCCGCATCATCGCAGCAGCAGGCGGGGGCGATCGCTTTTCTGGCCGCCTACTTCCCAACCGGCGCCGATCGGGACTGGCTCCGCCTCTTCGTGCAGTCACTCAACGACGAGAGCACCCGCTTCTACCACTCGTACTGGCTCCAGCAGGAGCGCGAGCGCAGCAATGTGCTCGATCTCGTCGATACGCTCTGGCAGCGGACCTATCGGCCGCGGATGCAGCGATTCCTCAACAACACTCAGCAGGCGCAGGGAAGCATTCTGCTTTCGCTGCCGCTCGATGGCGAGGGCCGGTCGCTGACCAGCGGCAAGCAGTCGAACGTCATCACAGTCACGTTCCCCGAAAGGCCGAGCGATGCGGTGGAGGCTATCTACGTCATCGCTCACGAGGCGGTCTCGGT
>Ga0193719_10000543_pt1 | contig 14359 bp, 8 predicted proteins | sample U2a2metaG_FD_160103 | JGI IMG/M metagenome (GOLD analysis project Ga0193719, IMG submission 160103) | Soil microbial communities from a riparian zone of the East river system, Colorado, United States - U2a2 | ecosystem: Environmental > Terrestrial > Soil > Riparian zone | place: USA: East River... | reverse complement strand
GTCGCTACCCTGACGGCGGCGCAGATTCAGCAGATGGATCCGCTGCACATCGGGAATAATCCGGTCATGCTGAATTACTTCAACTCTTTCCCTGCGCCGAATGACCTTACTCAGGGCGACAAACTTAACTTTGTAGGGTATCGCTTTCGCGGACCTATTCCCACCAACAAGAACTGGTATCTCGCGCGCGCCGATTTCAAGATCACGCGCAGCGGGAGTCACAGTCTGTTCTGGCGCGGCGCGCTCCGAAACGACGCCCAGTCCGACGTGCCTTACCTTCCCGGGGGACCTCCTTTACACACTCGCACCGACTTCAGCAAGGGCTTGGTCGTGGGCTACACCGCGCTGCTCAGACCGACGTTGATCAACAATTTCCACTGGGGTTTCACCCGACAGAGTCTTGGCAACATCGGCAACAACGACAGTGAGCCGTTCAACTACTTCCGCGGCTTAAACGATGACAGCACACCCAATTTCTCGAGCCTGGCGGTTACCCGCAGCCGCGTTTTCCAGACCCCGGTGCACAATTTTGTGGATGACTTTGCCTGGACCAAAGGTAAGCACGCCTTTCAGTTTGGTACGAACCTCCGCTTCATCCGCAATCCGCGGGCAAACTTCCTAAGCTCCTTTTCCCAGGGCGTAACCAATTCTTCCGGGCTGAACACAGCCGGAATCGCGGGCACCAGCAGTCCGCTCGATCCCGGAAACAACGGGTTCCCCGCCGTCGATTCGAACTTCGTCGTCGGATATAACTACCCCATCATCGCGATGTTGGGGCTGGTCAGCGAACTGGACGCCACCTTCAACTTCGACAAGACCGGCACGGCGCTGCCCCAGGGCGCTCCCTTGAAGCGGCGGTTTGGCGCCGACGAGTATGAGTTCTACCTACAGGACTCCTACCGCGTCAGACCCAACCTCACCATCACCTACGGCCTGCGCTATTCCCTTTTCTCTCCGCCATGGGAAACCAATGGAACTGAGGTAACGCCCACCACAAGCTTGGGCAACTGGTTTCAGCAGCGTGCGGACAAGATGCTGACCGGCGGCGCCTCCAGCACCGATCCTCTGCTTTCCTTCGACCTGGCCGGGCCAGCCAATGGTAGGAAAGGCTACTACGCATGGGACTACAAGAATCTGGCGCCGCGTCTCGCGTTCGCCTATTCTCCCCGGCCGAGCGGAGGTTGGCTGAAGAGTTTGTTCGGGGATGGCGACAAAACCGTCATTCGCGGCGGCTTCGGTATCGTCTTCGACCACATCGGCTCGGGCTTGCTGAGCACATTCGACCGCCGCGGATCCTTCGGCCTCTCCACCGGCATTACTGCGCCCGTGCCAACGGCAGCGACGGCACCGCGCCTCACGGGTTTGAACACTCTTCCTCAGTTCGAGCAGGATGGAATTACACCTTATTTCCCGGCTACACCGTCCGGCGGATTTCCCTACACCTATCCCGACGCCGGCACCGGCCTCGCCATCCAGTGGGGATTGGACGACACCATCAAGACTCCCTACTCTTATGCCTTGGACTTCACGATCGGCCGCGAGTTGCCCAAGAACTTCGGCTTTGAAGTTTCCTACGTGGGACGCCTCTCCCATCGACTGCTTTCGCAGGAAGACCTGGCGATGCCCCTCAACATCACTGATCCGAAATCCAAAATCAGTTACTTCACAGCCGCCAAACGCATGAGTGAGCTTGGATTTGCAGGCACCGCGACGTCCGATGTGAATGCCAGCCTAGTTGGTCCTACCGCCGCGTATTGGCAGAACATGGTGGCTCCACTGGCCGCTGGCGATGCCTACACTCTGGCTTGCAGCGGTGGCACCACCACCGACCCGGTGCAGGCAATGTACGACCTTTTTGGCTGTGGCGGGGGACCGGTGAATGGCTTTGGCGACGAGACTACCTCACTAGCCAATTTGGACTACTGGGGCTCCGACTTTTCCGGCAACGCCGGCATTCTGGGTCAGTCGGGGAACTACTACTCGTCGGTGCTAGGTGCCAACGCATTCTTCAACCGCCAATTCCACTCGCTTTACGCTTGGCGCTCAATTGGCAATGCAAACTACCATGCCATGCAGGTAAACCTGCGGAAGGGGATGTCGCAGGGTGTACAGTTCGACTTTAATTACACCTTCTCCAAATCCATTGACATTTCTTCCGACGCGGAACGGATTGACGCATACAGCGGCCTGGGTGGGCAGGTGATCAACTCATGGGATCCGAATGCATTGCGTGCCGTCTCTGATTTTGACACGAAGCACCAGTTCAACGCGAACTGGGTTGTCCAGCTACCTTTTGGCAAAGGTAAGGCATTTGCCGGGGGCGCTCATGGAATTGCCCAGGCAATCGTTGGCGGGTGGCAACTATCCGGACTAGCCCGCTGGACCAGCGGATTTCCGGTGACGGTCGTGAACGGTGCCACATGGCCGACCAACTGGCAGTTGGGCGGAGGGGTGGTGCAAGTCGGCCCAATCCATGCTGATACCACCATACGTTCGGATGGCTCGGTAAACCTGTTCCCGACAGACCTGCCGGCTACGAGCGACGGTCTCGGGCCATTCCGCCATCTCTTCCCGGGAGAAAGCGGGCAGCGCAACATTGTTCGCGGTCCAGGCTACGCTGGCTTGGACATGGCGCTCAGCAAGCGCTGGCAGATGCCCTACAACGAGTCGCACAGCGTGCTACTTCGTTGGGAGGTCTTCAACGTCCCGAACTTGAAGCGCTTCGATGTCGCGACGATTACCACCGGCATCGACCAAGGGCCGGCGTTCGGCACCTACAGTGGCTTGCTCACCAGTCCGCGCGTGATGCAATTCGCTTTGCGTTACGAGTTCTAGGCCGCCACCCCTCGGTGGCACGCCGGATACAAACAGGGGCGGGTCTCTCCCGCCCTTTTGTTCCAGCCCGGTCCAACCGCCCCACGCAAGTGGCATGGGGCTTAATCCTCCGTGGCTTCTCTTACGATGGGAAAGCGAACGATGAGGCAGCGGCTTGGCTGGCATCCCATACGTCGAAGAATAGCAACGCTGACCGGAGAATCCCCTTGACCACATTAGAAGGGGATCTTCACGCTTTGACTTTGAGCGATGCCAGTTCCTAGAGATCGCGAATTTGACAGCCCAGGGGGAAATTCAAACCACCCTCGTGAAACCCCGCCGGCAAACCCTCTGATGTCGGCAAACCCTCTGATTGACCGTCTCCCCGTAACATGCTATAAAGACTGGTTTTGTACCGGGCCTCCGGCGGCAAGCTCAGCAACCGGCGGCCTCTGCGGTGCAGAACATCCGACGCGGCCAAGCTCAACACTCCTGTTCAAGCCGTGTAGTGGAAGCGTGTTCGGAACTCCGGCAATGCGCTCCCCGGCGCTCTCCAATCAGAGCGTCCGGTTGGTGCTGTTCGCCGGGCGGCAGTGCCTAAACACGTGATGGTCCCGAAATAGTCTTCATACCGGAGGAATCCCTATGCGCACCTGGCTGGCGAAAGCTGTGTCCCACGGATACCAATTCTGCCAAACGTCCGCCAAGACGGCGGCAGCCGCATTTTTCATCCTTAGCTTCGGCGCGACTGCCGCCTTCGCCCAATCTGCCGGGGAAGTAGGCGGGGAAGCCAGTCTGAAGCTTCCTGACCTTTCCCAGGTGGTTTTCCTCGGAGTTGACGGCCATCGCTTGCTGATGATTGGCATTCTGTTTTGCATCTTTGGTCTGGCTTTCGGGCTGGTTATTTACACCCGCCTGAGAAATATGCCGGTGCATCGCGCCATGCGCGAAATTTCCGAACTGATTTATGAAACCTGTAAAACCTACTTGATTACCCAGGGAAAATTCCTGCTGATTCTGTGGCTCTTCATCGCAGTAGTGATCGTGCTTTACTTCGGCGTGCTGTCCCCGGTTCCAAATAAGCCAATCGCCATCACCCTGCCCATCATTTTGATATTCAGCCTGGTCGGGATTGCCGGGAGCTATGGGGTCGCCTGGTTCGGCATCCGGGTAAACACGTTCGCCAATTCACGCACCGCCTTCGCTGGCCTGGCGGGCAAGCCCTACCCGATTTATAACATTCCGCTGCAGGCCGGCATGAGCATTGGCATGATGCTGATCAGTGTCGAACTGCTGATCATGCTTTTTATTTTGCTCTTTGTTCCCTCCGACTACGCCGGACCCTGCTTCATCGGGTTTGCGATCGGCGAATCGCTGGGCGCGGCCGCCCTGCGCATCGCGGGCGGCATCTTCACCAAGATCGCTGATATCGGCTCCGACCTGATGAAGATCGTCTTCAAGATCAAGGAAGACGACGCACGAAACCCCGGCGTGATCGCCGACTGCACCGGCGATAACGCGGGTGATTCGGTCGGCCCCTCGGCCGATGGATTCGAAACCTACGGCGTCACGGGCGTAGCTCTGATTACCTTCATCCTGCTGGGCGTGAAGGATCCGACCGTGCAGGTGCAACTGCTGGTATGGATTTTCGTGATGCGTATTGCCATGCTGGTGGCCAGCGCCCTCTCTTACTTCCTGAATGGGGCTATTGCCAAGGCGCGCTTCGGCCATGCCAACCAGATGAACTTTGAGACGCCGCTAACCTCGCTGGTCTGGATCACGTCTCTGGTGTCGATCGCCATGACCTATGTCATCTCCGCCCTCATCATTCCCCAGTTGGGCGGTGATGCAACCCAATGGTGGAAGCTGGCGACCATCATCTCCTGCGGGACGTTGGCGGGAGCCATCATTCCTGAATTGGTGAAGGTATTTACCTCCACCGAGTCGCGACACGTGAGGGAAGTTGTCATCTCGGCCCAGGAAGGCGGCGCTTCGCTCGGCATACTCTCCGGTTTTGTGGCGGGAAACTTCTCCGGCTACTATCTCGGGCTCTCCATGGTCGCTCTCATGTCCATCGGGTACTACTTCAGCACCCTCGGGCTCGACGGGCTGATGGTTGCGGCCCCTGTGTTTGCCTTCGGTTTGGTGGCATTCGGCTTCCTGGGCATGGGGCCGGTGACGATTGCTGTCGATTCCTATGGACCTGTGACTGACAACGCCCAGTCGGTGTACGAGCTGTCGCTGATCGAGCAGGTTCCGGGAATCAAGCAGGAACTCAAGAAAGACTTCCACATCGACGTAAACTTCGAGCGCGCTAAAGATTTGCTGGAAGAGAATGACGGCGCCGGCAATACCTTTAAGGCCACCGCCAAGCCGGTTCTGATCGGAACCGCTGTGGTCGGGGCCACCACCATGATCTTTTCCATCATCATGGCGCTCACCCACGGGCTCACGCAGAATGTGAACAATCTTTCACTTCTGCACGCGCCCTTCATGCTTGGCCTGATCACGGGCGGTGCCATGATCTATTGGTTTACCGGCGCCTCCACGCAAGCGGTGACGACCGGCGCCTATCGGGCGGTGGAATTCATCAAGGCCAACATCAAGCTGGAGGGAGTGGAAAAAGCCTCCGTTGCCGACAGCAAGAAGGTGGTTGAGATCTGCACCCAGTACGCACAAAAGGGAATGTTCAACATTTTCCTGGCGGTGTTTTTTGCCACGCTGGCGTTTGCCTTTGTGGAGCCCTTCTTTTTCATCGGGTACCTGATCTCGATCGCCATCTTCGGACTTTACCAGGCGATCTTCATGGCCAATGCCGGGGGGGCCTGGGACAACGCGAAGAAAATTGTTGAAGTCGAACTGAAGCAGAAGGGCACTCCCCTGCACGATGCCACGGTCGTGGGCGACACCGTGGGCGATCCGTTCAAAGATACCTCTTCCGTGGCCTTGAACCCGGTGATCAAATTCACCACCCTGTTCGGACTGCTGGCGGTGGAACTGGCAGTGAAACTGACTGCGGAAACCAGCAGCGGGTTTAGCCACGTGCTCGCTCTGGGGTTCTTTCTGGTGTCCTTCTTCTTCGTGTACCGCTCGTTCTACGGTATGCGCATCGTGAAAGAATCTGCGGTGGCCCGGTAGCCTCAGCTGAACCCTTTGACCCATCCATGCCATTCCCCGGTACGCACCGGGGTGGCATGTTTTTTGGCCCGGCAGCTGGTTTCGAACCAGGGCATTCGGGCACGCGACTCATCATGCGTCGACTCATCGTGCGTCGTCACCAGCCAAAGTGGCGTCCTTTCAGGGTGGCTTCGATCAGATCGATCGGGCTGGCGTACTCGCCATCGAAGTGCGGGAAGGTAGGCCGGGATGGGGTTGAAGCGAACCCAGCATCTGCCTGGCGGCAGGAACGGGAGGTGATGGATTGTGCGGCGAACGGAGGATGCCAGTCATGGTGAGAACCAGATCCACCGCGGCATCGCCGGCCGCCAACGGCTGGTCGACGCCCGCTTGTATTCACCGCAAAAATTGCGTGAAACCAGCATCCAGGTACATCCGTTCACCTGAATATGATGGTGGTCAGCCCCAAGTAGCCGGAAAGAAACCGACCGCCGGTACGCTTCATGGGTGTTTTCTTGGAGGCGGATTGCCGGAATCCGCCGCACCGAGTTCTCCCAGACTCTTCACATAGGCAATGATTTGCCAGCGTGACGGCTCGGGCAATGAACTCCAGGACGGCATCCCCTTTGCCAGATATCCGTTCTTAAGCAGCCAGAAGATTTCGCCGTCTGTCGCTTGTTGCACCTCCTTGGTGCGCAGGTTGGGCCTCTTTCCCCGGCCCAGCGCATCCTTACCGTGGCATTTGGCGCAGTGGTCGGCGAACAATCTCGATCCGCCGGCAATCGCTTCCGGCTGGTTCGCGCACGGATTGGTTCGGGCCCGCTCCGCCTCAGAGATGTGCTTCATCCAGCCCGTATCCGCGGCGATACAAGCCGAAGCCGCGAACAGTACCCATCCCAGAATCCGAGGACGGCTCATTTCGCCCCCCGGTGAAAATGGCTGAATATCTGCTGGAATTCGTACGACACCTTAAAGCGGTAAAGCACACCCACGTTGTTTGCATTCAGCCCGAAGGCTGGGGAGAAACTGATGGTGGGCCCGCGCGGAATATTGAAAGCAAGCGTAGGGCCGGCGTTGTGCGAGGTTGCCCCGAGACCAAAGCTGTCCATGTCGCCCAGTCCACCGTAGATCTCAGCGCCGGCGCTAAAGTTTTCCCGGCAGAAAAAACAGTTCGTGGAGCCTGCCGTCAGTATCAGCGGACGGCTCACCCCCCAGGCATAGCCGAATTCCCAAGGTTCCGGCGCGAGCAAGTTCTTTTCGGAAATAAAGTTCTCGGAGATGTTCCAGCCGCGCACGTTACTGGACAAAATCAGTTTTAGCTCCAGTTCGCGTTGGGTGGCGGAATGGCTTGCGCTATTCGGCTGGCGCAAGTCGGAAATGCTGTCATGTCCAACGATTTCGAGCAGGCTGCGGTCCGCCTTGCTCAGATTTTCGTATTCCACATAGAGCACTGGATTGATGACGTGCTCCCGCCACAACGGGCGGAATCGGTTCTCCCAGCGGTAGCCGGTGAACACCGTGCTATCGTTCGAAGTATGCTGACCCGAAAGATACAATTCAGTGGTCCACCAGCCGGTGGCGCCGTATTCGAGCTCCAGAGTGCCACTGCCGAAAGGTTTTCCATCTTGGGGCGTGGCCTGGACCGCCTTGAAGGCAACCTCAAGATCCCCGGGTTCCTCCAGGGAATGAGAGTAGGTGACGAAATAGGGCCATTCCTGAGCCCCAACCGACGTAGCCAGGCTCAACCAAGCCAGCAAAAAACCCCCTGAAATCAGCTTCACTTTTCCTCGGCCCTTTAATTGCAAATGAGTTGCATGTAGAGGAGTACTTATCCAATTTAGCGTCCTACAGGAGAGCGCGTCAATGCTCCGCGGCAGTTTGTGTTGCACTCTGGTTGCAACTAGATGCAAGTCGCGTTTCTGCCCCGAGGCAGGGCTGCGGGCACCACGGTTAATTCTTCATTGCGGGTGTTTTTCTTGGGATGGTTGGGCGCTCAGGTTCGCGCGAGCGCCAGAATGTCACTTCTCTTGCCTGGGCGCTGGACGGGCTACGTGGTTGACGATTCCTGAGGGGCCGCTGGGCGGACGAGCATCGTACCGTTGACTGCGCTGCTCAGTAGCTTCCCTTCATCTTGTCTTTCACGCTGTGGGCCAGCTTCTCAATTTCTTCTGCTTTCTTGACCACCTCCACGGACAGCGTATTTTCGCTGGTTTTGTCCACATACTCTTTCAGTTCAGTCGCCAGCTTGAGTAGTTTTTCCGTATCGCGCTTGAGCTCGGCCTGCCGCGCCTGGTTGGCCTTCTTCGCCATCTCCCTTTCCATCCTGAGGCGCGCGTCATCGACCGGACCGGGCTTCTGCTGTTGCGGCGTCCTCTGCAGAAATGGCCGGCTACTGCTCTGAGATGCCGAAGGCAGCGTGGCCGCGACCGCCAACCATAGAACGATCCAGGAAAGCGTGCAGAATCGCACAATCACCTCGAGACGAAAATGCGAAATTATTATACGGTCCGATTTGGGCGCGCTCCTGCCTCCCCGGGGCGGACAATAACGCTCCTGCCTTACCAGGCGGAGAACGGCAGATTGACGCTCGGGGCAGGCTGGGTTTCTGGTCCATCCGGCCCTTCCCTGCGTAGGGCCGTACCGTCCGGAGATGGGGGGGAACGAGCGATGGCGAAGACAACTGCCCAAACCAAAGCACCAGCCAGAACGCTTGCGCCAAACTTGCTACAGCGAACTCATGTTCGCCAGGAACTCGCCATTGGACTTGGTTTTGCTCAACTTGTCGATCAGCAGTTCCATTGCCTCTACCGGTGACAACGGGTTCAACACCTTGCGCAATACCCAGATCCGGGTCAGGTCTTCCTTCGGAATCAGAAGTTCTTCCTTACGCGTACCTGAGCGCTGGATATCGATGGCCGGGAAGGTGCGTTTGTCCACGAGCTTGCGGTCGAGGATAATTTCCGAGTTGCCTGTGCCTTTGAATTCTTCAAAGATCACATCGTCCATGCGCGATCCGGTATCAATCAGCGCAGTCGCGATGATGGTCAGTGATCCACCTTCTTCAATATTCCGGGCCGACCCGAAGAAACGCTTCGGACGCTGCAAAGCGTTTGAATCCACGCCGCCGGAAAGCACTTTGCCGCTGGGCGGAACGATGGTGTTGTAAGCGCGCGCCAGCCGCGTAATCGAATCCAGCAGAATCACCACATCGCGCTTATGCTCCACCAGGCGTTTGGCTTTCTCAATCACCATTTCCGCCACCTGCACGTGGCGCGCGGCAGGCTCGTCGAAGGTCGAAGAAATCACTTCGCCCTTTACCGAGCGCTGCATGTCGGTAACTTCTTCGGGGCGCTCATCGATCAACAGCACCATCAGCACAACTTCTGGATGATTGGTGGTGATCGAATTCGCTACGTTCTGCAGCAGCATGGTCTTGCCCGCGCGAGGCGGTGAAACGATCAGGCCGCGCTGTCCCTTGCCGAGCGGCGTGAGCAGATCCATCACCCGGGCGCTGACGTTCTCGCGAACCGTCTCAAGCTTCAAGCGCTCTTGCGGGTATAGCGGCGTCAGGTTGTCGAACAGAATCTTGTTGCGCGCCTCTTCCGGCGATTCGAAGTTGACCGCCTCGATCTTGACCAGGGCAAAGTATTTTTCACCTTCGTGCGGCGGACGAACCTGGCCGCTGATGGTGTCGCCGGTCTTGAGGTCGAACTTGCGGATCTGCGACGGCGAGACGTAAATATCATCCGGGCCGGGCAGATAGTTGTAGTCAGGCGAGCGCAAAAAGCCATAGCCGTCGGGCAGAATTTCCAGTACGCCTTCGGCAAAAATGTGGCCTTCTTTTTCGCTCTGTGCCTGGAGAATTTTGAAAATCAGGTCCTGCTTGCGCAATCCACTAGCTCCGGGCAAGTCCAAAGATCGGGCGATCTTGGTTAGCTCGGTTATATTTTTTTCCTTGAGTTCTGCAATGGTCATCAATCACCTGCGAGAGGATTTTTCAAAGGGGGGTACACAAAAGAGAAGGATCCATCGGCGGGCAGGAAGGCGGGCCGAACTACGCAGCCCGCCGTTGTGCCTCAGCGAAATGTTCCGGCTCGGCCAGAACCGTCTGCCGCTCCGAGCTTGCAATCCGGTCCAGGACCTCGTTCATGGTCTCCTGGATTCTGGTATTGGGCTTGTGAAACTTACGGGTAGCCTTCGATGCAAGCTGACAAAGCATATAACGATTCCGCAAAGTATGTAAAGCATCAAAAACACGATCAGAGCGCTTCATTTTTCTTTCTCCTGTCTCCACAAAGCCGGCGAGATTCTCAAGTTTTACGCGACAGGGCAGGTCCCAACCAAAGATATAAGCCCTTCAATTCTTATGGGTTGTACGGGAAATGCTCTGGCTACTGGTATAGATGCTCCGCTTGAGCCGAAAGTTTCTCCGATTCGGATCCGGTCCTAGTTATCAGCGGAGGTACTGGGGATGGCTAAAAAACCGTCCCTATATGTCCGTAGAACTCTGTACTTTAGCGAGGAAAAGGGACGGGGTCAAGAGATTTATTCGCATTTATACGAATTAGGCTTGGCGCTGACTTATCCCGGAATCGTGGGACAGAAATGGATCTGAATACTCGAGTGTGAACCGACGAGCTTGCTTGCCCGAACCGTTTGAGGCCCGGCTCCCCCTCAAAATCGGCATATTTCTGAGCCCCTGCCCAGCTGCCGGGTACAGTGGTAAACATCACGCCAGGTTGTTGATTATCCATGGCCTGGTGCCCTTCGCGCGCGGTTAATTTCCCGCCGCTTCAGGCGCCAGCGCGTCGATTAAAACACCCGACCAAGCTGGAAGAACCACTTGCGATGTCCACTTTCCCCGACGCTTGCCCCAAGAAGCAAGGGGCCTACCGCCGTCTCCGCCAGAATGCCCGCCGCAAAATCGCTGGGAAACCTGCTGGCGGCTGGGAAGCCATACATCTTGCCCAACTCGAAGCTGCCGATGGCATAGATCTTCCTTCCCGCCAGCGGGGGCAGGGTTAGCAGATCATGTAAATACCCGGTGCGGAAAAAGTAATACTGGTCGCCAAATAGTTCGTTCGTACCATAGGCGCTAAGCCGCGATGAGCCGCCGAGAAAAAACTGGGGATAGCTGTTCTGCGTGGAACCGAACGTGGTTCCACCCTCGCCGATCAGGAACAGCGATGCAGGTTTTGTGATGGGGTGAAAATAGCCTACACGCGTGTCCAGGACGGGAAAACTATGGGTTTCGCCCGGGCTGCTGTCATACCAGTGGAAATTCGATTCCATACTCAACCCGCGCCGCGGAATCACCGGGTCATCGGTGTGATCCATGCGGTAGCGCAGCTGGGTTGCTCCGGTCCGTCCGGATAGGGAAGCGAATTCCGCGGTTCCCAGCCGTAGCCTCGCGTTGAGCGTGCCCACCTCGTAGCCCAGACGTACCTCGCTGAAGCGGCTGAATCCATAGCCTATATCGCCACCAATTTCGGCCCGGTAAAAGCGGTACTCCGCCAGCGGGTCGTTTTTCCGGTAGATCTTGAAATTGGAATTGCTGGCGGAAGCGTGTGGCGCAAAAAACCACTTACTCGCCGGCGAAAATGGCCGGTAAAGTTCACTCTCGATTCCATAGGTGTTTCCAAAAATCAGGTCGGTACGCCATTCCGATCTGTACCCGGCGACGTCAAGAAGAGTCAAACGGGTGGCCAGGGTAAAGTCAACGTCGTTACTCTCCGATCCGTCCACTTCAAACCCCAGCTGAAGAATGGGTGGGGCGTACACCTTTTCGTGCACCGTGATGAGCAGGCCGACTCCCCCGTCCTGCTGTGTGACCTGGTATCCCGCAGTATCGTAGCGCCCGGTGCCGGTCAACCGGCTAAGCAGACCCTCCAGCCGGTCCTTGTCAATTTGTTTGCCGACCTCGGACTGGAGTAAGCGTTCCAGGTTCTCCCGGGCTTCCGGGTTCGCTCCCTCCACTCGTACAAACTGCGGAACCGCCACATTGCTCCTCAAGTGGGACTTTCGAGCTTCCAGGTAAGCCGCCCAGGCGGTGTCATCGAGCGCAAAGGTCTCCAGTAGTCGTGATTTCTGGGTGGCGGCTTCGATTCCTTTCTGGATGATTGCATCTGCTTTCACGTAGTCCAAGGAACTGAATTCCTGCAATCCCACTTTGACGACCAGGTCGGCATTGGCCAGCCCGCGGATTTCGTTTTCCGCCACGACCACATCAATCGAGCGCCCGAGAATGGAAAAAAGCGATTGAATCTTGTCGGCCTCGCCCGGCGACGTTTCCAGGTGGACGCCGATTACGATGTCTGCACCCATTTCCCGCACCACGTCCGTCGGCATGTTGCCCACCAGCCCGCCATCGACATAAACGTGCTCCGCTTCGCGGACAGGAGAGAAAAGTCCGGGAATGGCCATAGTCGCGCGCATCGCAGTCGAGAGCGATCCATCCTTGAATACCGCCTGTTTCCCGCTTACTAGATCAGTCGCCACGCACCGGAAGGGAATCGGCAGATCGTCGAAAGATCGCACTCCCGAGTACGGCAATGTTTCCCGGTCGATCAGCAGGCTGATCCACTGACCGGCGTTCAATCCCCCAGGCAACGAGAGGCCTTTGCGCAATCCCAGCAGAATCGAATTGGGGAACGCGACCATGTCTTCCTTTCTGCGGAAGGATAGGTCTTCATAGGGTGTTGCTCCCCCCAGAATCACATCCCAATTTTGCGCTTTTACCAGATCCTGCAGTTGCTGAGGACTCTTCCCGCTAGCGTACAGGCCTCCCACCAGACCCCCCATGCTGGTGCCGGCGAGGTAATCGATGGGAATATGATGCTGCTCAAACCATTGCAACACCCCGATATGGGCGAGTCCTAGGGCGCCGCCTCCTTCGAGCGCCACGCCGATTGTCGTCCGGCGCCTGGACGGTGGCTTGGTCTGCCCCCCAGCGCCCAGGGTTCCGGCCGGCGCGGGGGCCGCATGCGAGACGGGCCGATCCTGCGCCAGGGAAACAGAAACAGACAAGAACAAGACGCCAAATACTTGCCAGCTAGCGCACATGAGAAGCTCCGTTCTTCAGAATTCTCGGGGCCCAAAGAGAGGGGGAAGACGACAAGTTTCCCCCAGCCCGCGGCTTCGCACAAGGCTTCGCACAAGCGTCGTCCGCTCCTCGGCCGGTAGTGGTCGGTTGCGTCCGCGATCCCGGGATTGCTCTGCGTCCCGCGCAAAGCGACCCATAGAATGAAAACCGGGAACCGGCGGCACCGCTACCCGCCTGCTCTTCACCCGCCTTCTGCGTCGGCTCTTCTGTATAATCGCGTGCTTTGGTGGCCTGCGGCGCGGAATTCGAGGAAGTCTAGAGAGAGCCCAGGAACGTCCATGGAAACGAACCTCAGTTTGCGGGAATTGCTCCATGTCTAGAGCGGCACGCGCGGTGGCATCTCCCCATGTCGTCTGTATTGACGATTTCCAGCCTCTAGCCCGGCGCCGGCTGCCCCGGCCGGTTTTTGATTACCTCGACGGCGGCGCCGATGGCGAAGTCACGCTCCGCGAGAACTGCCGTATCTTCGATGACGTCACCTTCCGTCCGCGTCATGCCGTGGCCCTGCCCGAATGTGATTTGCGCACCCGCGTCCTGGGCTTCGACATTTCTTTTCCCGCCCTGCTCGCTCCCGTAGGCTACAGCCGTCTGATGCATCCCGATGGCGAAGCGGGCGCCGCCCGGGCGGCCGGCCTTGCCGGCACTGCCTACATTCTCTCCACCATCTCCGGGCACCGGGTGGAAGACGTCAAGGCTGCTTCTTCCGGGCCGGTCTGCTTTCAGCTCTACTTAATGGGGGGTCGCGCCGCCTCCGAAGAGGTGATCGAACGCGCCCGGGTTGCGGGTTGCTCCGCTCTGGTGGTCACCATTGATACCCCGGTCGCCGGATTGCGCGAGCGCGACTTTCGCAATGGCATGAAAGAGCTGATGAGCGGAAGCCTGCGGGACAAGATTCCCTTCCTTCCTCAAATGATCGCACGCCCCGGTTGGATCGTCAGCTTCCTGCGCGATGGCGGCTTGTCCAAGCTGCCAAACGTTGTGATCCCGGGCAAGGGACCGATGGGACTGGTGGACGTAAGCGCTGCTTTGGCCAGCGCGGCAGTAACCTGGAATGACCTGAAATGGATCCGCAGTCTCTGGCCCGGCCCGGTTGTCATCAAAGGCGTTCTTACCGGTGAAGACGCGCGACGCGCGGTCGGTGAAGGCGCCGCTGCCGTGGTCGTCTCGAACCATGGCGGACGTCAGCTTGATGGCGTCCGCCCGTCGTTACGAGCGCTGCCCGAAGTCGTGGCCGCTGTGAACGGCCAGGCCGAAGTTTTAATGGACGGCGGGGTGCGCCGCGGGAGCGACATCGTCAAAGCCATCTGCCTCGGCGCCCGCGCCGTT
>Ga0193719_10000541_pt1 | contig 14368 bp, 16 predicted proteins | sample U2a2metaG_FD_160103 | JGI IMG/M metagenome (GOLD analysis project Ga0193719, IMG submission 160103) | Soil microbial communities from a riparian zone of the East river system, Colorado, United States - U2a2 | ecosystem: Environmental > Terrestrial > Soil > Riparian zone | place: USA: East... | reverse complement strand
GGGGGCCGGAGCGGCACATTCCCTTCTAGCGGACGGCAGCGAGGTCATCGTTCCGCTTGGCGGATTGGTCGATCTCACCAAGGAATGTGGCAAGCTCCGCACGGAGCTGGAGCAGCTCGAGGTTCAGCTCGAAGCGCTGTCAAAGCGTCTTCGAAACGAAGGGTTCACGAGCAGAGCACCAGCAAACGTCGTCGCGGCTGAGCGAGCAAAAGAAGAGGAATGGACCAAGCGCCGCGAACAGCTTGCTGAAAAGGTGAAAGCGCTTTGCGGCGGCTGATCGCCGTCGCGCTGCTGGGGTCGGGCTGCGCCTCTCCCGGCATGCCTCCCGGTGGACCAGTCGATGTTGCGCCTCCCCAGCTCGTGGCAATCATTCCGGACTCCGGGGCGGTCGGCGTCAAGCCGAAGGAGGTGCTCTTCCGTTTCGACGAGACGGTGGCCGAGCGCCCGCCTTCCGCAACGACGCTCAGCGATCTCTTTCTGATCTCCCCTCGCGACGGCGTTCCGGAAGCATCATGGCATCGCGGCGCGATCGGAGTCAGGCCCACGCATGGGTGGCGCGCCAATACGCCATATACGGTGATCATGATGAGCGGTTTGACCGACCTGCGGGGAAATGTGCGCAAGACCGGCGCATCGACCTTCTTCTCGACCGGGACTACGATTCCGCGCACGCGACTCGCCGGCAACGTGTTCGATTGGGTATCCGGCACGCCGGCCACTGGCGCGCTGATCGAATCGTACGTGCCGCCCGACACCATTCACCCGTACGTCGCGCTCGCTGATTCGAACGGCGCGTTCGTCATCGAGCACATCCCGCCAGCGCGCTATACGGTCCGCGCGTACGTCGATCGCAACAAAAATCTGGGAATCGATCCGAGCGAGCCGTGGGACAGCGTCTCGATCAATCTTGTGGACAGCGCGCGCACCGATCTCGTGATTTTCGCGCACGACACCGTTGCGCCGCGGCTTCGCGATGTGAGATCAGTGGATTCACTCACGCTGCAAGTGAGCTTCGACAAACCCGTGGACCCGAGCCAAACGCTCAGCGCCGCCAACTTTGCTGTGATTGCGCCTGACTCCACGCGCATTCCGATCGTGAGCGCGGGGCCGCCGCCCAAGGACACGGCAAGAGCAAATCCGCCGGTCACAGCTCCGGTCCCAGCCCGCCCTGCTGTTTCAGGTCGCGCTCCGACACCAGGCCGGCGCGACACCACGCTCGTGGCAAAACCCGTGATGCCGCGCCCTGTTCCAATTAGCGAGGCTGTGATCAAGCTCCAGCATCCGCTCACGCCCAAGCTCGTGTACCACGTGCGCGCGATCGGGATTCGCGGATTGCTCGGACGGACCGCGGATAGCGAGCGCACTTTCTCGCCGCCTGCGCCCCCACCTGTCCCACCCCCGAAGCCGGCGATCACTCCGCCGGCCTCGCCACCTCCAGTCAAGCGATGAAGGACTCGAGGCGCGATCTGCCCAGCGTCAACGCGCTGCTGGAGACGCCGGGGGTGAAATGGCTTCTCGAGCAGCACCCGAGAAGAGTCGTCCTCGATGCGGTGAGAAACACCATCGAGGCCGCGCGCACCGCGGGTGGCGCGCAACTAACGGAGGAGCAGTGGGTCGAGACGATCACGTCTGCTTTACGTGAAACAACCCGGCCATCGCTGCGACGCGTGATCAACGCGACCGGAGTCGTGCTCCACACCAACCTCGGTCGCGCTCCACTGGCCGACGTGGCGATACGCGCCATCAGCCACGTCGCGGAGGGCTACAGCAACCTCGAGTACGACATCGAGACAGGACAGCGCGGATCACGCTATTCGCACTGCGTCGGTCTGTTGCAGCAGCTCACAGGCGCGGAGGACGCGCTCGTTGTCAACAACTGCGCGGCTGCGATGGTGCTCACACTCAACGCGATTGCGCAGAGAAAGGAAGTCCTGGTCTCGAGGGGGGAGCTCGTAGAGATCGGCGGCAGCTTTCGAATTCCGGACATCATGGCGCGCAGCGGCGCCAAGCTCGTCGAGGTTGGAACCACAAATCGCACCCACGACGACGACTATCGCCGGGCCATCACACCAAAGACGGCCGCGATAGTCAAAGTGCATCGCAGCAACTTTACGATCGAGGGTTTCACATCCGAGGTGAGCGTCGAGCGCCTCGCGTTCATCGCCGCGGAGCACGGACTGCCCGTAATTCACGATCTCGGCAGCGGGCTGCTCCTTCCTCTGGACGATTACGGACTATCGGGCGAGCCAACGGCGTCGTCGGCGCTGGCGTCGGGCGCGACGCTGGTCCTGATGAGCGGAGACAAGCTCCTTGGCGGCCCACAGGCCGGCATCATACTCGGCAGCGGATCTGCCGTGGCGAAGCTCCGAAAGAATCCGTTCGCGCGGGCGATGAGAGTCGACAAGCTCACTCTGTCGGCGCTCGAAGCGACGCTCAGGCTCTATCTCGAGCCCGAGCGCGCGTTGAAGGAAGTTCCAGTGCTGGCCATGCTCACCGAGCCGGTGGAGCAGCTCGAGTCGCGGGCCCGCTCGGTCGTCAGCTCGCTGCGGTCTAGTAATATCGAGGCGGAAGTTGCGCCGAGCATTGCAAGCGTCGGTGGCGGCGCGTTCCCTACCGCGTCCATCGCATCGATAGCGATCATGCTGACGACGGACGCCGAGCGCGTGGAAGAGAGGCTGAGGCGCGGCGAGCCGGCAGTCATCGGCCGGATAGCCGATGGGAAGCTGCTGCTCGACCTCCGCAGCGTTCTCCCTCGCGAAGATGGGGCGCTCGTCAAGGCGATCGTCAAGGCGCGCTCGTGAAGCGGATTCCCGACGCGGTCTTTCTCGACCGCGACGGCACAGTCATGGAAGACGCCCACTACATCAAGTCACCAACGCAGGTACGGCTCATCCCCGGCGCGGCGGCAGCCGTCAAGAGAATCAATGACGCCAGGGTGCCGGCAATCGTCGTCACGAACCAGTCGGGAATTGCGCGCGGCATCTTCACGGTGGATGACTACGAAGCGGTCCGCCTCCATTTTGAGTCGCTGCTCGAAGCGGAAGGCGCGCACATCGATGCCAGCTACTACTGCCCCGATCATCCGAGCATCACGGGGCCGTGCGAATGCCGGAAGCCCGGGACGGAGATGTTCGAGACCGCCATCCGCGACTTCAAGCTCGACCCGAAGAACGTGGCCTACGTCGGAGATCGGTGGCGCGATGTGATTGCCTCGAAAAAGCTCGGCGGCCGGGGAATCATGATCTCGTCCCACATGACAACGGGCGAAGATCGCCGCAAAGCGCAAGAGGACGGGATCGAGACCGCTGCGTCTCTCGGGGACGCAGTCGAGATGCTTTTTCGGTCTTACTGAGAGGCACGGCGCGGCGTAAAATCGGAGGATGCCGTCACGACTCGCCGTGCTCGCCTCCGGACGCGGCTCAAATCTCCAGGCAATCATCGACCACTTCGACAATCTCTCGCGTGAGCGAATCGCGAAGGTGGTGCTCGTCGCGTCGAATCGCGCCGATTCCCCGGCACTCATTCGCGCCGCGACGGCGTCGATCGACATCGCGAGTTTCGACGCGGCCGACGATGGAGCGCAGCTCCTCGCGCTGCTTCGCAAATTCCGTATCGACCTGGTCGTGCTGGCCGGGTACCTGAAGCGGATCCCGGCCACGGTGATCCGTGAATACGCCGGGCGCATCGTCAACATTCACCCTGCTCTCCTCCCAGCATTCGGAGGCGAAGGCATGTACGGTGCACGCGTTCACGAGGCCGTGATTGACTCAGGTGCGACGGAAAGCGGTGTAACGGTCCATTTGGTCGACGATGACTACGACCGCGGACCTATCATCGCGCAGTGGCGCGTTCCGGTGGAGAAGTCGGACACGGCGGATTCGCTCGCCGAACGCGTACTGGCGGTGGAGCACGTCGTTTATCCGCGCGCCGTCGAGATGGTCGCCATGCTGCAACAACTTGAATCGAAAACTTCTGCCTGATATGCCCACTGCCCTGCTATCTGTTTCCGACAAAAACGGTCTTGTTGACTTCGCCAAAGGCCTGATTAGCCTCGGATGGGATCTCGTCTCCACCGGCGGTACGGCAAAGGCGTTGCGCGACGCCGGCGTCAACGTGCGAGACGTAAGCGAAATAACCCATTTCCCGGAAATGCTGGACGGTCGGGTTAAGACGCTGCACCCGGCGATACACGGCGCGCTGCTGGCACGGCGCGATTCGCCCGAGCACATGAAGGCCCTGGCCGAGCATCAGATCGCGCCGATTGACCTGGTCGCAGTCAACCTCTACCCGTTCGAGGAAACGGCGGCGCGCGCCGGTGCGAAGCCGGACGAAATCATCGAGCAGATCGACATCGGTGGGCCTTCGATGCTTCGATCGGCAGCCAAGAACTTTGCGTCCGTCACCGTGATCGTCGATCCCGCTGATTACGGACGCGTGCTCGCGGCACTCCAGGCGAAGGACGACGACCTGGATCTGCGACGCCTGCTCGCGGAGAAAGTCTTCGCGCGCACGGCTGCATACGACGCCGCCATCGCGTATTGGTTCGGGTGCGAACGCTCTGAGATATTCCCGGACCGCATCGCCATTGCACTCGAAAAAGCGACCACACTCCGGTACGGCGAGAACCCGGGCCAGCGCGCCGCCTTCTACGTCGAGCGGCAGAAGGACGGCCTCTCCGCGCTGGAAAAGAAGGGCGGGAAGGAACTCTCGTTCAACAACTTTCTCGACCTGGAGGGCGCGCTCTTAGCCACCGATCCATTCGAGGGCGAAACCGCCTGTGCCATCGTCAAACACACGACACCATGTGGGCTCGCGACCGGCACCAGCGCTCTCGATGCCTACAAGAAGGCGCTCGCCTGCGACCCGGTATCGGCGTTCGGCTCCGTCATCTCCTTCACCGTCCCCGTCGATGACGAGACCGCCGAAGCGGTGTCGAGCCTTTTCGTCGAATGCATTGTCGCGCCCCAGTTCACGGCGGGTGCTCTCGAGATACTCGGTCGCAAGAAGAACCTACGCGTGCTGGAGGGCCGCGCGCAGTGGCGCGAGCACGCCCTCGACTACAAGCGAGTACGCGGTGGGTTTCTCGCCCAGGAGCGAGCCGCGAGCGACGGCGGAGAAGAATGGCGCGTCGTGACGAAACGCCAACCGACCGAGGTGGAGCTCAAGGACCTTCAGTTCGCCTGGCGCGCGGTCGGGAGCGTCAAGTCGAACGCGATCGTTTTAGCGCGTGATGGCGCCACGATCGGGATCGGCGCCGGACAGATGTCGCGAGTAGACGCAGCTTTTCTCTCAGTCTACAAAGCGCGTCTTACCGGCCACGATACCAAAGGATCGGTGATGGGATCCGATGCCTACTTCCCGTTTCGTGACGGAGTCGAGCAGGCGGCCGAAGCGGGAGTGTCCGCAATCGTTCAGCCGGGTGGTTCTATCCGTGACGAGGAAGTGATCAAGGCGGCGGACGAGTACAACGTCGCGATGGTATTCACGGGCAAGCGGCAGTTCCGCCACTAGATGACGGCAACGCAAGGCACACTGGAGGAGCTCGACTACCGGCCATCGTACCGTGCCGCCGCCGCGGTATCCGCGCTCGTGTTCGTTCTCTATCTCATCACGCTCGCACCCTCGACCGCGATGTGGGATACGAGCGAATACATCGCGGCCGCCTACACGTTCGGACTTCCCCACCCACCGGGAAATCCATTTTTTGTGCTCCTCGGCCGCTTCTTCGCGATTCTCCCGATCGCGCCCAACGTCGCGATGCGGATTAACATTCTCGCCGCCCTCTCGAGTGCTGGCGCAGCGGGCATGTGGTTCCTGATCACCGAGCGCGTTCTCGTTGGATGGCTGCCCGAGCGGTGGCAGAGAATCGTCGGTGGGTCTCTGGCGGCGCTGATCGGAGCGACGGCATTTACCGTCTGGGCGCAATCGGTCGTCAACGAGAAGGTCTACACCGTCTCGCTGCTGGGACTCGCCGTCGTCTCCTGGCTCATCGTCCGTTGGTGCGACGATCCCGATGGACCCAAAGCGGACCGGCTGCTCGTCATGATCGCGTATCTGAGCGGACTCGGTTACGCGAACCACATGGCCGGCTTTCTCGCCCTCCCGGCGGTCGCAGCCGCCGTTGCCATTCGCCGTCCGGGTACGATTCTCCGCCGCCCGAGACTTCTGCTCGCGGTTGCGGGCGCGCTCCTGCTCGGCATGACGCCATTCCTCACGCAACCCCTTCGAGCCGCATACTTCCCGGCCATCAACGAAGGGGAACCGACCGGCTGCGCAACGCGGATTGGCGTCGGCTGCACGCTTAGCAAGGCGACCTACGATCGCTTCATGTACAACTTCAATCGCGGCCAATATGGGAAGCCGGGATTGACCGACAGGCAGGCGCCATTCGTCGCGCAGGTCGAAATGTGGTGGCTGTATTTCAGCTGGCAGTGGCTGCGAGATCCCTTCGGCAACCATCCCGCGCTCCAGAACATGCTCGCCACGCTATTCCTCCTGCTCGGCGGACTTGGCGGTTACGTCCATTGGAAACGTGATCGAAGATCGTTCTCCTATTTCGGCCCGCTCATGTTCATGGTGACGCTCGCGCTCATCTATTACATGAATTTCAAGTATGGCTCGTCGCAGGCCCCGGACCTTGCCGACACCGTTCCGCGCGAGGTCCGCGATCGCGATTACTTCTACCTCTGGAGCTTCTCGGCGCTGAGCGTGTGGATCGCGCTCGGCCTCGTCTTCGTGTGGGAGACGGTTGCCGCGCTGGTCGGATCGGAGAAGATCCGCGTAGGCGATGAGACGCTGGATCTCCCGCGCCGCCGGAGCTGGCTGCTGGCGACACCGGTGCTCGCGATCGCGATCGTTCCGCTCTTCACGAACTGGCAATCGGCTTCGCGTGCCGGTCAAACCGATACGGCTGACTTCGCCGCCGATCTCCTCAATTCCGTCGAGCCATACGGGATCCTGATCACCTCTGGCGACAACGACACCTTCCCGCTCTGGTACGCTCAAGAAGTAGAAGGAATCCGGCGTGACGTCATCGTCGCGTGTCTCTCGCTGCTCAACACCGACTGGTACACGCGCCAGCTCCTGCGCCGCCCGATTTACGAATATGATTCGCTGCGCGGACCGCCGATCTATCGCGGTAAAGTGTGGAAGAGGCCGAGCGGGCCGCCGGTGAAGCTGACGATGGAACAGGCGGACGCGGTGCCGTCGGTGATCGAGCTCTCGGCACCGCAGACATTCCGCAAAGAGGGAACTGACCTCGTCGTCAACATCCAGCCACGCCCATTCGGCGACTTCGCCGGCCTCGAAAGAGCCGATCTGTTCGTGTTGTACATGATCCGCGATGCCTATCCCGAGCGGCCATTCAACTTCAGCCGGACGACCGGCGCATATGCTGAGGAGATGGGACTCGCGCCGTACACCGTAACTACGGGCTTGGCGCGGAAACTGGTGCCCCACATTCCGAAGGCAGGCAATGGCATCGTCGCTGTTCCGGGCGAAGGTTGGCTCGATGTCGACACGACCCGCGCGCTCTGGGAGACCGTATTCAAAGCACCGAAATCGATCGCGAGTCGGGAGCTGTGGGTCGATCGTCCGTCCGCCGGTATTCCGTTTCTGTACATGCGGACGGGGCTGGTTCTGAGCAGAGCGCTGACGCAACTGGGCCACGCGGATGAAGCAGCGCGGATCCGGGCCCAGGTCGAGAAGATCGCGCGCGCGACGCAACTCGATGACTTGCTGGCTGGAGCATCGCAGTAGGGACTGAGTGTGCCGAGACGCGCAATCGTGCGTTGCCCGTGCCGATAGCCACTCTTATCTTGAGCACGGAGGGTTGGCAGAACGGCTATTGCACCAGTCTTGAAAACTGGCGCCCGCAAGGGCTTGGGGGTTCGAATCCCTCACCCTCCGTCTAGGGCCTTCGTGCGCTCCGCCTCGAGCGGAAACGGCTATCGATGGGAGAAGAACGAAAGGAATCGGACACCGTAATGACGAGAGGCCCGCGCTTGAGCGCGGGCCTCTTGTCTTTCTGGAACGATAAAGCGATTGGGTTAGTGGAGCGTTACTGCGAGCCCTACTTGTCCAACATTCGCATCTGTATTCGAGTTCCGCATCGCGAAGCCATTCCAGTACGGTGTGATGCTCGTATTCTTTGCCACACGAACATCATATCCGAGCCCGAATACCATTCCGAGGCCAGTCTCTGTGGCAGTAAAACCTGAGGCAGCCCCGCTGACGGAGCCGACCCCGACGCCGCCAGTCAGGAAAAAGCCGCCGGTCGTAGAGGGGTAGAATCGAACGCGCGCGTCCAGTGTACCGACTGTCAAAGTTGCACCCTGCTGCGACTTTGACCAAGCCTCGCTCCCTACACCGAGCAGGAATCTCGGCGTGATCGTGCCACCAAGCGATAGCCCGCCGCTGATTCCGCTTTCACGCGAGCCGCCACAATTATCGCAACCGAGCGAGCCGTAACCGAGGCCGCCGCTGAACCAGAATCCATCGCGGATCTGTGCGTTCTGGGCGTGGACCGTTGCCGCACTTACGGCAAGCGACCCCACCACTGCGAAACACATAAAAAGATTCTTTACACTCATAGAACTCCTCGAGATTTGCCGCACGGGGGCGGCAAGAAAGGCGTCGCCAGTAGCGCCGGAATAAAGGCTTGCACCAAATGCAAAGCAGACGCGCGGCCTGGCTAAAGTCCCGCGCGTCGATATCAATGCTTCAATGACTGGTGTGTCGCGCAGCAGCAACAACTATTAAGCCCAACCCGCTTGTTCGTAGACAACAAAAAGCGCCACCCGGTGCATCACACCGGGTGGCGCTTTGTATGGGCGGAACTTCCGCTACTGCCCTTGAACCTTCGGCGCTGGTCCAAGCCGCGCGAGTCTCGCCTTCATCGAGGCGAACCCTGCGTCGTTGACCTGAAGACTGTTCAACTGGGACGCCGGTACCTGACTCAACATCCGCTGGATGTCGGCGATGCGGTCGGTCGTACCCGGGTGATCCGCGAACCATGCTGCCGTGGCGCCACTGCCGCCCGACTGCTGCTCCTCGGCAAGTAGTTTCTGAAACAGCGACAACATGCCGCGAGGAGTGATCCCCGCGCGCATCACGTTATTGAAGCCGCCCTCGTCGGCCTGAATTTCGTCGGTGCGGCTGAATTTAGCGAAGACTGCTGTGCCGCCGATGTTGATTGCCGCCTGGGCGACTCCGCTCTGACATGCTCCCGTCAGCGCGCAAAGGATCCCGACCCCGACATTGGCTCCCTGCGCGTTTTCCATCTGCTTGACGGAGTGGCGCCTCACCACGTGCTCGATTTCGTGGCCCAGAACGCCGGCCACCTCGGACATGTTGCTCGCTCGGGAGAGCACGCCGCGATTGATGTAGATGAATCCGCCGGGCAGCGCGAACGCGTTCACGACATCCGAATTCACGACCTGGAACTGCCAGTTGAGATCGGCGCGCGATGTCAGATGCGCGATTCGATTTCCAAGCGCGTTGACATAATTCTGAATCTCTGCGTCCTGGACCATCGGTAGCTGCGCGTTGACTTGCTGCGCTTCCTCCTGGCCCATTTGGACTTCCTGCTGGGTGGAGACCCCACACCCGGCGAGCAGCGCGATTGTGCCGATTGTGACCGTGACATTTCGCATCGAGTGAGCCCTCGAAAATTGTGTTCGCCGCCGCTCGTGTCCCCCGGCGCGCCTCATTGAATGGCAGAAAGCAGACCAACGGGGACGCAGGGTCCCAAGTGAACAGGTACCCCGCGAATGGCCAGCGCGAGATTGTTTTTCGCGCCGGCCCTAACACTCTATCTGGGAACTACGACCGTCCGCTTCACGTTCGTGAATACGGTAAACTGGGTCCCCGCCGGGATTACAGCGGAAAGTCCCTTCTTCGTTGCGCCGATTCCAAACGTGAGGATTCCCAGAGCTGCGGCCTGACCCTGACGCTTCTTACCGACAGCCTTGGTAGTCCCGCGTAGCGGGATATACGTCCCGTCGACGGCACGTACGGACGTAACCTGCAGCGTGACCGACCCGGGATTCCCGCCAGCACTGCGGCGAGCGACGTGCGCTACCGTACCTTTCACCGGCGTTCCTTGTGCGATGAGTACGTGGCCGAATTCCGAATAATCCGCGGGCAGATGAAACGCCACCTGCTGGCCCTGGTTGACCGACGCGCTCGAGAGGTCCTCATCGATCGCGACGGTAAGAGGGGTGCCGGCGGGTATCACAACGGGCATTTCCGTAGCCGAGTTGGCGGCTGCTCTGGCGCGCTCGCCTCCTCCTCCGTTGGATTGTGCACTCAATGGAATGGCCGCTAGCGTCGCGGCAATCAGCGTGATCAAGCGATAGGAACACTTCATAACTACTCTCCTCACAAAGTTGCGACCGCGGAATCGCGGCCTGCACCATTTGATAGTCAAGGAGGGTGCCAGCAATAGCATCTGCCGAGGGTTGCGCCCGGTAACGTCCCGACGTACTGAACTGCCAACTGAGCGCTACGCTACTGACACCTCGCACCCGTTCAGTTGCAGTCCCCGAGTTTGCATCTCGTCTTGTAGGCGTCGCCCTCCCGCTGGCGCCCGCGCGCTCGTCCCATCACTTTGTAGTTCTCGTTACCGGAGCCTTGCCCGATGGCCGACTTCACGAAGGAATGGATCGAGCATCTCAAAACTCAGATCTCGGGACGCATGAACATCGTCGCGGACAAGATGGACCCGCAGGCTTACGACGAGCTCGTGACCGACCTGGCGTGGTTTACTTTCCGCTTCGCGCGCGACCCGGATACCAAGATGAGGAAAGTTTTCCGCTGAAATCCCCGTTCCAGCGGCATTAGATTCGCCGTAGAGTGCACCTCGGCAACCGGAGCGGAGGCGCTAATGGCGAAGTGTGAAGTGTGCGGCAACGATTACGACAAGTCGTTCACCGTCACGATGAAGGGGAAAGCCCACATCTTCGACTCGTTCGAGTGCGCCATCCATGCCCTGGCGCCGAAGTGCTCGCACTGCGGCTGCAAGATCATCGGCCACGGCGTCGAGAATAACGGGACTTTCTATTGTTGCGCGAGCTGCGCCGAGATGTCGGGCGTCAAGGGACTCGAAGACCGCATCTAAATGCAGAAGCGAGGGAAAACAGCGTGAAGTGGAAGAATAGGAGTGATCCGCACGGCAAGATCGGCGACGAGCGCGTCCGCACCAAATTCGCCTGGCTTCCGGTCGAAGCGGATGATGGATTCACTTACTGGCTCGCTCCCGTAGTCGTGCGCGAAAAGCTGCTGCCCAAGGTAACCCGGGGCGGCTTCGAGGACGACGAGCAGTCATGGCAGATCGTCGAGGCCAAGCCGGTGAACGGCAAGAAGAAAGACCGTAAAAAATAGCGGCACCCCGGCTTGCCACTCAGCATAGATCTCAGCGCGGACCTCGGAGAGGGCTTTGGCCGCTCTCGCGAGTTGGAGGACGAGGCACTCCTCGATCTCGTGTCCTCTGCCAACATCGCCTGTGGCTTCCACGCCGGCGACGCAATCACGATGCGAGACACAGTGAGAGCGGCGGCGCTTCGGGGCGTCACGATCGGCGCGCACCCTTCGTATCCCGACATTCCGGGGTTTGGCAGGCGAGAGCTCGGCCTTCCGCCGAAAGAAATATCGCGACACGTGGCGTACCAGCTACGCGCGCTACGCGACGTGTGCGGATCTGAAGAGGCAAAGCTTTCGTACGTCAAACCACATGGAGCGCTGTACAATCGGGCCGCCCGAGATCGTGAAGCAGCGACCGCGGTCGTAACGGCGATACGCGACGTTGAATCGTCTCTCACTCTGCTGGGACCAGCTGGCAGCGAGATGGCTCGCGCCGCCGAGCGCGCGGGAATTGCCTTCGCGACTGAGGCATTCGTCGACAGGGCGTATAAACCGGATGGGACGCTGGTCCCGCGCAGCGAGCCCGGAGCGGTGATTCATGATGTCAATGGCGCCGTACAGCGCGCGGTGATGCTCGTCAAAGGCCGTACAATTACGGCCGACGACGGTTCCGAGCTCCACATCAAGGCGCAATCACTCTGCGTTCACGGTGACAATGCCGATGCAGTCTCGATCCTGCGCGCGCTGAACGCACGGCTCAAGGAATCCGGCGTCACCATCGCGCCGTTCGCCGCTTGAGTCATACACAGCTCCGCGCCCACCCGCTCGGCGATACAGCCGTCACCATCACATTCGGAGCTGTTCGCAGCGCCGAGCTCCTCTTTCGGGTTCACTCCGCCGCGCGCGCGCTCAAAGCCGCGAATATTCCGCACGTCGAAGATATCGTTCCGGCATATCTCGCACTCACGGTGTTCTACGATCCGCTCGGGACCTCGTACGAGGAGGTTTCAAGGAAGCTTCTCGACGCGTGCGATCGCGTGGCACACTCGACGCCCAAGCCAGCGCCGTCGCGCGAGCACCGGATTCCGGTGAAGTACGATGGTATCGACCTCGAGGCGGTCGCCGCTTCCGCGGGACTTTCTGTGGAAGACGTGGTCGCTAGCCATTCGAGCAGGATCTACACGGTAGACCTGCTCGGGTTCGTCCCCGGCTTTGCCTACCTGAGCGAGCTCGATGCGGCATTGCAGCTTCCTCGCCGCGCACAGCCACGGCCCCGCATAGCGGCCGGCAGCGTCGGCATCGCCGCCGCGCAGACTGCGGTCTATCCGCTCGATACACCGGGCGGCTGGCACATCATCGGTCGCACACAGACGGTAATGTTCGACCCGACTCGCGACGCGCCGGCGCTACTCGCTCCAGGCGACACAGTCCGCTTCGAACGCATTCCATGATCACGATCACACGGGCGCCACCGTATATCACTGTGCAGAACGGAGGGCGCCAGCACTCGCGGTCCCTCGGAGTGCCACGCGGTGGCGCGATGGATCTATTCGCGCTTCGCGCCGTAAATGCCGTCGTTGGAAACTCTCTCGATGCCGCGGCACTCGAGTGGGCGCTCGGAGGCGGTGCCGTCCGCTTCGATCGCGATTGTTTTTTTGCGGTCGGCGGCGCCACCGCGCGCGCGACGGTCTCGGGAAAGGACGTTGCTCCATGCACGACCACCTTCGCTCGGGCCGGCGACGAGCTCCTGGTCGAACAAATCATCAGCGGCCGCTTTCTCTACCTGGCCTGCGATGGGGGGATCGACGTACCCGCTCTCCTCGGCAGCCGATCCACGTATCTGCCGGGACACTTTGGAGGATACGAAGGACGGATGCTCCGAAGCGGAGATTCGGTGCAGCTGGGTGCCCGGCCGAGCACACATCCGGCTGAGGGATTTCACGCCGCCGCCGATTTAATGCCGCGCTACGATAGCGGGATCGTTCACGTGACTCCGGGAACGCAGGACGATCTGTTCGACGAGTCGGCGATGCGCAGTCTGACCGAGAGCGAATACAGAATCTCAGCCGCTTCGGACCGAACCGGCTACAAGCTCGACGGCCCCGTCCTCGCAAACTCCCTCGGCACCCTCGCTTCAGAGGCGGGGTGCCCGGGCGCAATCCAGGTACCGGGCGACGGACTGCCGATCGCGTTAATGGCCGACGCGCCCACCATTGGCGGCTATCCCAAGATCGCCGTCGTCAGCGAGGCAGATCTCCCGATCCTCGCCCAGCGCCGGCCGGGCGAGAGCATCAGGTTCCAGCTCATCACCATTGACCAGAGCCATCGCGCGCTCAAACGTCGCCTGGCGGACGTGCACGCGATCAGTCGGCATGCGAGCCGATCGTAACCTGGCTCGAGCGACACGCGACTTGCAGTCCGTGATCGACTCGCGTGTGGGCGAGATGGAAAAGGCTCGTTCCACCGGCGCGGCTCATGCATGTAAATAATCGGCCGCCGCTTGGAGCGGCTCAACAACTGTTGGGGGAGTGCGCCATGGAGCGAAGCGATAACGAAGGCATCAGCCCGAATGCGGAAATCGACCGGACCACGCGCGACGACGGAGGGGTCTCGGGTCGTGTGAAAAGCATTGCGACTTCCGTCAAACAGAAGGCCTCGACCATACCTGCGCTGCTCGCCGATGGACTCGAGGCGGGAGCGGAGAAGCTTCGCCAGCAACGGCTCTCAACGAACGCCGAGAGTGCCGCCACGCCGGGATCGTCCGTGACGGTTGCCAATGATTCAAGCATTTCCGCCGTCACCGATACTCTCGCCAGCGGAATGCAGTCGAGCGCCGAGTGGCTCCGTGATGCCGATCTCGACAAGCTCAAGTCAGGGGTCGAAAAGCAGGTAAAGGAACATCCGGCCAGGTCGCTTCTGGTCGCCCTGGGCGCCGGATATCTGATCGGAAAAGCTCTCCGGCGTTAGCGATGAAGATGGCTAGCGCACCGCCAGCAAATCGCGGAGT
>Ga0193719_10000533_pt1 | contig 14452 bp, 8 predicted proteins | sample U2a2metaG_FD_160103 | JGI IMG/M metagenome (GOLD analysis project Ga0193719, IMG submission 160103) | Soil microbial communities from a riparian zone of the East river system, Colorado, United States - U2a2 | ecosystem: Environmental > Terrestrial > Soil > Riparian zone | place: USA: East River... | reverse complement strand
AGGTATCAGACACAGCTTCTGACATGGCAGTGACAGAGGCACTAGACACAGCTTCTGACATGGCAGTGACAGAGGCACCAGACACAGCTTCCAACATGACTCCTTCTGACTTGACAGAGGCACTGAGGATATTTCTATGTAAGTCATAAGCACTCCCAGGTGAATCATGATTGCCCCTCTTTGAGCCTTCCATAAACTCCCCTGTCAAATCCTGACACTCCTCAATTGGACCCCTTGTGAGTGTCCCATGTGAGTCTTCTTTCCCATCTGAAGATGTTATCATCATTCCCAGAAAGTCAGCCTTCATGACCTCAGGAGCTTGTCTGATGTCAAATGGGTAGTCTGGGCGAGGTGCATGGTCTTCAACAAGCAGCTCATAAGTCACCTCCACATTGTTGTGATCTTTGAAAATAAGGTATGTTCCATCGACCCTTTCATCAATAGAGACAAGATTATCCCTCTGCCAGGGCCTTCCCAGAAGTAAGTCAAATGGAACTGCATCTCCAACATAAAGATTGGCAAAAGTTTCCACACTTCCACACCTTAGACTCACTCCTGATATATGCCCTTGTAGGTTGCCTGCTCCTCCATTGGCATCATTCATAACTACCTTTCGCTGAGGATTTACAGGTGCTTCAGTAAGTCCTCTTGTGATTCTTCGGTTGATGACGTTGAGTTCCGATCCAGTGTCTATAATTCCTGTTACCTGTTGGCTGCCTAACCGTAGTGGAATCCGAATAAGCTTCCCTGAATCTTTGGGCAGAATCACTGCATGGTTGACTGCACTCTGCTTGGCATTCTTGTACTTGATCATGTTTGACAGTTGGTCTGAGAGCTCCCGTGATGAAGCCAAAACTTCACCGATCCTCATGGTGACTGGTGTGTTTAGTATCGTGTTGACCACCTGAGTACCCTCCACTTGTGACGACACCTGTGATTGTCGGAGTGGAGCTCGTGGCCTAGGCATTGAGGGCTTCTCCTGAGTATGTGCCTGCTTAGATAGCTGTGGATCATCCATGTCTACATCATTGTCCACTACAATAACCTTCCGAGGTTGCCGAGCATCAATTGGTGTAGAAGTAAATTCTTCAGGACCTTTAGATGGTTTGCCACTACCTGGGGGAAGGTTTTCCCGCTTAGAGGGATTTGCCCGAGTGCCAATGCCTGGCTTTGCTGCAGTTTGAGCAGTGTTTGCCAATGGTTGCTTCTCGTTTGTAGCTCCCAAGGGTCGTATATTTTCTTTCCCCCTGTGAGAAGGCATCAGTACTCCATCAAAGATCTCCTTGCGTGTCTTGTGGATCAGCCGGGGCTGGTGTTCTGCTGCCAATACTTCTACTCCCCTCTCATACTCATTCTCTTCATCTGACTGATAGTACTCTGTTATTTCACTAGCACCCATTGTAAAGAAATGGGACTGCTTGCCCTGGCGTTTTCCAGCAGCTTCAATGATAGTTTCACCCTGCTCTCGGCGGACCACACTTCCATCCCGGAAAGTAATTCTTCCACCCTGGTCACGCATCAGTGTTCCACTCTGCAACATCTCCTGCAGTGCTGGACAGTTGCGTATTCCATGCCCTGAAATTCCACACCCATAGCAAGTCATGGGTGGACGAGAATCAAAGGGTGCCATAGTAGGTGCCCTTGTTTGTGCAGGAACAGGTGGGGACAGAGGGACTGAATTTGGAAATGTAGGACGGAAGGCATTGCTGTTCTTCACTGCCACACGAGCAGTCACTGGTGGGGCAACACACTGTGCAACTGTGGTGTCCAACTTGATGGCCCTGTAATATAACAGTCCATACTTTGGATCATCAAGGGACAGCTTCCCCAGCTGTCTAATTATCTGTTCTACATCCTCCTGACCAGTGTGTTTATCCACAGGTTGCTTCTTGCCCATAACCTCCTTTGATATGGGCTTGTGAGTCTTGTGGGCTTGCCGAGCTGGTGCTACGAGGTCGTCTTCTTCATCGGACGAGTACCGAGAGGTGCGCTTTCTCTTCTTGGTGTGCTTTGAGGTCTTGGCACAGGCTTTGTCTTCATCCTCAGACTCACTCTCATCCTCTGATGTGTCTGAATCATCATTTCCCTCAGGAAGATCAGACTCCGAATCTGCCAGGTTATAATCAAACCTGTTACGCTCAAACAACTTCTCTACAACCCTGATGACATCTGCCATAGGAAAGGCTTCTGTAAGGGGAAGGGGTGGAATTCTGGCAGCCAGCCTATCCTCAATCCGCTTCCGCAACTCCTTGTTTATCCCTTTCCAGAAATATGCTGCCTGTTCAGAGTCTGATATCTTCTTCTTGGCAAAAAGCCACCCACCTATGGTGATGAACCTTCGCTCATAGCTCTTCCATCGGGTGAGTGTCTTGATTGTACGATGCTTCCAATCTTGGGTCAGCTGGGTCAGATCACGAATGATGTATCGGGTTTCCTTCCGATCAGCATCATAGTAGCGAAGCAGATCGCTCTCCAGACCTGCCCAGTCCTTCTCGGTATAACTCTTCAAGGCCTCAATCAGACGAATGACCTTGTGAGAGCAGTAGTCTAGAATGCGCTCACATCGCTCTGCATCCTCATCCACATTATAGATGGCACAGAGACTCTTGTAACGCTTGATGAAGTGCTTTACATCCTCATACTTTCCAGTAAACTTTGGTGGTGCCTCCTTCGCCCGGGGCGAGGGCATCATAGCAGGGGTACGTGTATGGATTTGCATTGCAGTGGTTGGCAAGAATGGCAATGAAGGGGTCTTGGCCAACGGTGAAAGTGTTCTGTCCAATTCAAACGATATGCTTGGGTCTGATTGGATTCTTGTAATGGCAGGTGATGCCAAGGCTGTCATACAACAGTGATATGAGAGATAGATGCCTATTCAATAGAACAAGGTACCCTCGCGGTGGGCTCCAAGTTTATGTCACACTAAAGTTTGTTTTAGTGTCCAAGCGTTGCCGGAACTTAAAGTGTAGAACGGGCTAGCCTGGTCGTTCGTGGGTACAACAGTTGTATCAGTTGAAAGCGGCTTCTCTCCCAGTTATTCACCAACTGTGGTAGTGACTGTCAACACAGCAGCAGCTACAGAAGATACTATGTACGGTCTCAAATCTATCAGAGACTTGATGCAGAGGTAACCGATTGACTTAGTCTACACCGCTCTGGGCTAAACTGAAGTCTACAGAACTACAGAAGATACTATGTATGGTCTCAAGTCTGTCAGAGACTTGATGCAGAGGTAACTGATTGACTTAGTCTACACCACTCTGGGCTAAACTGAAGTCTACAGAAGTGGTAACAATAATAACTAATTCTACACAAGATCCTCACTGGGACACTTATGGAGCAAGATTAGTATCACTTAGGTCTTACAAGAGAGTTCTTCTACTAAGAACTCTTGGTTGCAGTACTCAGGTTGAGCTCACACTTTTGGGGTAAAAAAGGAACTGTATTTTCAGAGGAGAAACTCCTCCTTTTATACTGTTGAGAACAAGGGATTACTACAAAAGGAAATCATACACTAATTAGGCAAATAGTGAGAAGAAGAACAACAGAATGTTCTGGAATTTGCCTCTGGCATTGCCCAACTTGGTAGAACAATGGAAAAAGAATAAAAGAACATTCTGGAAGTTGCCTAATACTCTGGCAGTTGCCTAATCTAGTAGAATAATAGAAGAGCAAAAGAACATTCTGGAAGTTGCTTAACACTCCAGCATTGCCTAATCTAGTAGAATAATAGAAAAAGAATAAAAGAACATTCCAGAAGTTGCCTAATACTCTAGCATTGCCCAATCTAGTAGAACAATAGAAGAGCAAAAGAACATTCTGGAAGTTGCTTAACACTCTGGCATTGCCCAACTTAGTAGAACAATGGGAAAAGAATAAAAGAACATTCCAGAAGTTGCCTAACACTCTAGCATTGCCCAATCTAGTAGAATAATAGAAGAGCAATAGAACATTCTGGTTCATGTAAGTGCATAACATGGTGTGAATTTATGGAGCCTGAGTCATGTGCATGAACAGCAGCATGTGACTTACAGAGCCTATTAAAATATAGGGGGATTTAATAAAGGTGGTATTATGGCTTGAATGTGCTTGCACACACAAGTTGGAGACATTGATGGGTTGGATGGGGAAACTCTGCACTACTTGTAAGAGGGTGCATGGGACTGTACAAGATGCCCCAAGAGTGTGGGAGAGTGCCCCAAGAGTGGATAACAAAGTGCCATTCTGCACAGGTAATAAACTGCTGCCCTGTGTAGAGATACCTGTTTGTAGTAGCAGTCTGCATAAAATCCCTGTCACCTTTAGCTGAAACCAACTTCAGCTGTGACATCCGCGAGGAACGAATATGCAACTGTCCCCAGTTGCCGCATCTTCTTGTGTTGTAAAAGAGTGATTATGATAATATTTTGGCAGAATAAATGATGGTCTGACGAGTTGGACTTGACATATACAAAAGAAAAAAAATGCCTTGACACTATTCTCCCATTCCCAAGTCTACGATCCCACTTGGCTCTACATCATTCCAGCATACCGAATCAAACATGGCGGTGGGACTGCCTTGTTGCATCTTGAATTGCCTGTGCCAACTGCACAGGGGACAGAGGTGAGTCCAAAGTATCCGAGTCCAACAACTCGGGGGTAGATGGTGGTGGAAAGGGGCAGCGAGGTGCTGCTCACAAATTAACCAGGCCTTTCTTTTCCAAACTACGGATGACGCCACATACCACTTCTTTTACGAATTGCTTGAGCACGAGCCGCCAGAACGCGGGCTCGGTCATCCCGGCAAACCTTGATTGCTATGGCGATAGCACTCAGGAGGATGACTCCAGTAACTGACGAGAATGCGATGACCTCAGCATATTCGCCCATGTTTGAAGTATGTGCAATATGCGTTGTTGGGCCGAGAATGTAAAATCCTCTCTGACTGCAAAGTTTCTCATGAACACGTGACATTGAAAGCCGGATGGTAACGTGCTTCACCAGAGTGATGTCTGACTGCATCTCATAACAGATTACAAGGCTACAGAGAAGATATCACAGAGATAATATTAACCTGATTCTGAAGTTGTACTCGGTACCGAGTTTCATGCAGATCGAGACATGGGAGCTGGGTTGCAAGTAAAATCAAAAATGTCCAAAACAAGACATGTAATGCGGGGTAGGTGCCTATTGTCGCTCGCCCCTGGCAATTTTTCCTCTCTCTCCTCTTCTACCTCTCATGTCGTATTACAGCTGGGGGTGGGAACGTGGGTTCCACAAACCTTACTGACTGCTGCCGTGGAGACGTCATAACTTCTTCTCCCTCGGATGAGTACTCAATAGACACATCATCCATCCCCTGTGCTGCCAACCATTCCATGAGCTATTTAGTATGTACCATAAGAACAGTACTCACAGGATGCGAAGATGACTGGAGTGATAGGCCTCCCATAGTACTCCTCGGTAGCCTGAATACGGGGCTCGAGATATCCCGTTCTCCAGGCCATGGCCTCATACTTGGAGTATACATAGAGAGCGATGCAGACAAGAGCGACGATGAGAGGGCCTACTATTATAGAGTTCATGATGGTGGGTAACGACAGTGTGATTTCTACCCAAAGGGAACAGTGGAAGCAAAAAGCGACTATTTGGCTGGCAATGTTGTTCTCCCATGTGACATCATGACAAAGAACTTCCCACATACCAATGATAGATGATGACACATGAGTGACTTCTCAGAGGTCATTAGAGAACGATAAGTAACCTTGGTTTAGTCAATCTGTGCTGCTTTCCAAGACAAAGTGGGACTATTACGATTCATGAGTCTAGGTTCGTCATATGAGACAAAAGTATGAGTTAGGTACGAGATAGTCAGAATCACATATTACTGGTAGGAAAATGGACAGGAAACATATTGATGGAATAAATGTAGAGGGGATCGAAATGAATAATGTCGGGTTATCATATGGGGGTAAAACAAAAATGTGGTCTTCTCTGTGTTGCTGCAACAGCTTCATACCTCTGGCCCTCATCCTCTATCTGCAGAGAGCTCGACCTAACCCAGAAAAGATAATACCCTAGTACCTCTAGTGCCCGAGCATCTAGGGTTACAAGAGAGATGAGGGCGTAACATCCAAAGAACCCATGCACACTGTCCAGTCGGCAGGTTCCAAACTCAAAAGGGATTCGAGTCTGGGTTTCTTGCTCGTATGGAGTGAAACTCCGAACAAGATAAAACCAATCTCGAACTCTGATCTTGTCGACTGGGGAGACCAGCTCCCAGTGTACCAGTGACCCCAATACAGTTGCGATAGGCTGGGCCCAAAGAACTTGGGAGCCAGGGGTATCCTTGTGCTTTTTCTCTATCATCATGCTTAACCTGGGTTAGCAGGAAGTCCTGAGTAGTAAGGCCTGAGTACCTTTTATTCTCCTTTTCCTCAAATACCTCCCTATCGTCAGGGGTAAGAGGTTTCTCAAAACGCAACAGCTGATCCATGATATGTATGTGCAGAAGAATTTTTTGTATGACATAATCAAGTGAATTGAAAATCAAAAAAAAGCGAAGTATTGATTGAAGCTGATCCTGGTAGCAAAAGAAACTAAGCAAAAATAGACTGCTCTGGACAACATTCCTCGGCCCGTCTGGCCTCCTCCCTACGGTCACTAGGAATAAGGAAGTTGCAGGTTGGTACCCAAAATAAAGAGTGGGTGGTACCCTGTCCCGCATCGACGGTGGCAAACTGAACCACTGCATACCGGCCTACAAAGTGTGAAATCTCAGTCACAATAGACAGTCCAAAGCGGAGAATGCTGCTGTCCCTCTCCTGAGCATCGAAGGTTGGAACCGTGTAGACCAGGGATGCCAAACCCAGCTTCTTCGTCACCTTAATCACCATGTACCTAACACCAGTGTAGCTCACTTCTGGGACATAAGCGACTTGTGCCCAGTCACTGATTGAGCAGTGTGCCTCTTCATCCTCCTCAACTTCCATAACATCCGAGTCATCGGAGAAATCCGATGTAATGTCCATATCTGCCTCATCCTCCATGCAGTTGGATGTGCTGCGTCAATTATTAGTGGCTGGTTCTATACATTTGTGTTTCTATTACCTATCTCCCTTGTGCTCCCATACAGTGTATGAGGGCAAGGCAAACCGATCCGGTCCTAGCAGAACATCGGGAGAAGACAGGGTAGCTTGCCAAGTGGAATCCATGGAATGATATAAATGAATGGTTGATGGTTGTGGTTCGAAGCTCTTTGGAACCAGAAGGGGATGGATCACATTGGCCAGGGTTGGCGGCAATACCAATCTAGCCCTGACAAGGATCTTATCTAATCAGAACAAGATTAGATAAACTTGCTTCCCTGAAGTTAGGAGCGTCCTGTCCATGGCATGCGCATTGTCAAGTATATCAATAAATAGCTGTACAAAGTTGACTCCAATATATATTACATGATTGATAAGTGGGAGAAAGTCCTTGGTATCTACAGAATGGATGGAGTGAATCCAGGAAAAAGTATGCGGGCCCAATGGGCTTCGACTACGCGAGGAGGGGGTATCTGTAGTAAATCTGTATGAATCCAGAATATGGGGCGCTGGGCCTCTTGTCCCTCCACACTGAGCGTCATAAACTGAACAATGGCATAGGGGCCCAGAAACATATAAATGCGGGTTAGAACGCACATCCCAACCTGCAGAAGATCGTCATCTTCATCTTCGATTTCCTCCACAGGAACGATGTATACTACCATCCCTTCCAACAGCTTCTGGGTAACCCTTGTTACTTCGTAATGAACCATGCATCGGTTGCTGCGTACGGTGAGCGTGACCTCTGCGAAGTGCTGGATCACTACGCCCTGGGTATGCGGCTGTGTCGATGTGCTGAATGTATTCTTAGAAGAGAAAAAGGGTTTCCAATATGAGAACTCGAGAAATACCTTCTAGAATTCAGGCTCCAGACAATGTAGCTCGAGGAAGCCTGAGTATTCATTATGTCTGGGGGGGGGTGTTGTGGAGAGTAATAGTTTCAGTGTATGGGTGCGGTTGAATAAAAAAATGTAACTGGCTGCTAGCTTTTATGTGCTAGATGGAATATTAAAACAGGCTACAACGCGCGTGGTGTACTGGTATGGTAAAATTGAATCTGAATTTGGGCAGGCCTTGACTGCATGTTATGTCCTTTCTAAGATCTTGTCTGTTTCCGGAAAAATCTTCCCGCTCTAAATTATCCGTATTAGCTCAATCCAAGACAACTCATGGATCAGCCGTGGTGTGGGGTGCATGGCCCCCTCACCTGAGTTATTAATCCATATGGCAACGCGTAGCTCATAAAGCTGCTCAACACTATAGCCGCCTCCAGCAATCATAAATTCCTTAGTATTGCTGCTGCCTGATCGGTCACCTATTTGCTCGATGTCATTCGGCCCCTTAATGATCACCATAAAGCTGATCGTATTGATCGGATCTGCCAAACAGATCCAGATCCGGTGTGATCTCTCATACTGATCGGCTACCCGATCCGCATGGCTACCAGCATGGGCCAAGACTTGCTTTACTTGGTCTGGTGAAAGTGCAAGAATAATATCCGATGACTGCATCTGGGTAGTATAGAGATCGGGTAAATCCATTTCATTAAAATCCGTAGAAGACGCTTCATCCGTGGCCGGATCCACTATCAGCGCCAAGCAGGAATTTGATCCGTCTGATCCCTGACTTTGACCAGCGTCCAGATCCTGGATCTCAAACTCCCCCTCGGAAGTGTCCGATCTCTGTTGCTGCTCTCTCATTTCATCATCCCCATCTTGATCAACAAGGTCCGATCCCTCCTCCTCATCATTGCTAAAGGACTCCCACAGGATTGGGTCATTCCGGTTGATGTATGATATCAAGCGGAATGCTGCATAGTGTTGCTGATGCAGGGCCCCATCTAGTTCCTTGAGAATATAACTCCCCATGGCTGTCTTCCGAACCACTTCATAAGGTCCCAGATACCTAGGGTGCAATTTAAACCTGTTCAGTGTGTCCTCATGGCGGTTATTCCTAATCAACACTAACGATCCCTCAGGATAATCTGATCTCTGAAGCCGTTTAGCATATCGTCTGATAAATTGTTCCTTGGATCGTAACCGAGCATCTTTTAGAACCTGTGATGCCCGTTCCAAATCACTATCATGCTTATGCAGCTGTCTGATCCGTAGTGCAAGTAAATCTGATGTCTCCATACCAGAGTGGAATCCTTCAACCAAAAAAGTGGCCTCAAATAAATCAAAAGGCAACAGGGGGTGAAGTCCATGTAGCAGGAAGTAAGGGGAATAACCTGTTACACTGTTGACAGTTACACGGTCAGCAAACACTGCCAGTGAGACTTGGCTAGGCCAGTTCAGTGCCTTACCATCACTGTCTTTCTTGCAGGACTTGACTATTGCCTCTCGCATAATATAATGTCCTCTTTCTACTACACCATTTGCATGTTTATTGTAAGGGGAGATGCGAACCTGGGGAATTCCAAGACGCTTGACTAAGCGGTCGAATGCCCCCTGTACTTCTGGGCCATTATCTGTGGTCACTTGTGCCACAGCACCATACCGGTAGTATATTTGTTCTCGGAAGAAGTTTGCAAGAGATTCTGAGCCAATACTCTGTAATGCACGAGCCTCAGTTACCCCTGTAAGGTCATCCTTGGCTGCCACAATATAGTGATAACTACCATGGGCTGGCATGTACATTACATCCACATAGATCTTCTGGAAGAGTGTGCTGGGAGTAGATATAGTGACTGGCACCTCCATCCTCTTAGTATTTCGGATCTGGCACTCATGGCAAGATGCAACATGATGGTGCACATCTGTACGCAAGTGTGGCCAAAAGAACCGCAGTCTTACCAGCTCAAATACAGCTTGCTCTCCCTTGTGTCCAAGATCCTCATGTGCTTGGGTAAGGATGGCAATGCGCTTCCGAGGGTTGGAAATGACTCGGAGGGGTGCATGTAGCCCATTCCTTCTGAACAGCTTCCCATCCTTCAGAAAGAACTGTAGTGATTTTCTAAGGAAATGCTTCCTTGCCTGGAGAGACTTTCCTGGTGGTACTTCCAATGTTCCCAAGAATCTCCCAATATCAGCAAGCATCTGGTCAGGCCGAGAGAGTCAAGGTGTATTGGAGGGAAGTACATAAACACTGTATGGCAGCCGAGTTGCTGTGTGAAAATCAAATCTGTGTGACCTGACATGGCTTGGAATTGTCATGAGCAATGCAATATCCTCTAGCCACAAATCATCATAAGGTTCCACTGTTTCATCCTCAGCAGGCTGTCTGCGAGATAGTGCATCTGGTCCCCTAAACTGGGTGGCAGGGACATGATTCAATCTAAAATCATGCAGAAGGATTCCCTGAATCCAACGGTTTAGGGCATTATTTGGCTGCATGTCTGGGTTATTGATCATATTCTTCACATAAGATGCATCCATCTCTACAATGAGGTTTGGAGCTCCTACTAGATATATCTTCCAAGCCGTGAGTGCTCGGAACAACCCATATAGCTCCAGCTTAGATTGGGAATACCCCTGATGCACTGCATGAAGGGGAATAGACCCATAACGTGCTGGGCGTCGTTTTCCTTCTTCATCAATCTGAGAAAGAATAAATCCAACTGCAATATAGCTAGTGTCAACTGAGAGAACGACAGGCCTCTCAGACTGGTAATCAATGGGATGGAGCACAGGTGCTGTAGTGACCAGACGTTTCAACATATTGAAACTGGTCAGACACTTGTCAGTCCACTCAAATTCTGCATCCTTCCGTGTGAGCTGCACTAGTGGCCGTGCAATCTGTGAAAAGTCCTTGATCCAAATGCGGACTGTCCCACACAAACCCAAAAATCCTCGGACTTCCTTGACCGTAGTCAATGGTGGCCAGTTTAGAATCTTGGCTATTCTATCATCATCTGGGGATCGTCCTTCGGCTGAACACTTCTGGCCAACAATCACTACCTCTGGTCGGCATATCTGTGTCTTTTTTGGGGAAAAGGTAGCTCCTGCACATTTTATTCGGTGCATGATCCGGTGCACATCCCGGGCATGCTCCCAAATAAAACGGCGGATTCCTGGATTTTCTGCAAGAGTTTCTGGATTCCCATGTCTGTCCAAATACTGAGTGGCTGGGCCCTTGATGGGAAGATCATCAATGAAGATATTTGCCACATCTGGAATCTCATCCTGCAGAATAAACGTCATGCACTTCTGAAATTCAGCTGGAGAATTGGTGTAACCCATTGGGAGTGCAGTAAGTCGTAGTAAACCCAATGGTGTATAGAAGGCTGTCATATCACGGGACCTTGGATCAACAATTCGGGCATCAAATCCCCAGAACAGATCAAACACAGTATAGCACTGACGGGCCCCATAGGACTCTACAAAGTCATCAATTATTGGCAGTTGACTTGCATCCCGAATGCTAACTTTGTTTAGTGGCTGAAGATCATGAACTATCCGGAGTGTTCCATTTTTCTTCAACACACAAAACCACCGTCCTCGGTAAGAGGACTGGCTAGGCTCATATACTCCTGCCTCAATCTTGCTCTTCAGCATTTCTATAACCTTATTTCTAATTCCCGGCGGAATTGGAATATTTTTGAACTCCCAAGGAGTGTGAGGTACAATAGGCATGATATAATCTGAGAAGTACTCCTGCTTCAGGGTTCCTCGGTCCTTCTCCTCATAAGGAAGGGTAGCCTCATTTAATCTCAGTACCTGTTGAAATAATTTTTCTTCCTCAGGCCATAGGAAGTTGTTGTGGTTCACACCTAATTCCTTCATTCGTTCTGTTGTAAGTCTTTTGGTAGGGACAAAGCTAGGTGGGGTAGGTGAAAGTGGTGGCAGAGAATCCAGTGGATTGTCTGGTAGTGATCTACGCACTCTGGCTTCCTCTGGGAATGTTCCTGATACAGGATGCACCTTCTGTGCAACCCGCTTGTATGCTGAATAGACTTTGAAGGGCAGGTCCCTAAGTTCTTCCACAGTGATTGCTATAGCAGAGGGAAGGATCAGGGTGTCCTTGTTCCAGTCAATAGTGGATTCTGGGTACTCAGCTGAATACCAATTGTTTAAAAGAAACATGTCCAGACTGCTGAAAAGTCCACCATAAGTGGTATCTTCATCATTCTCATTCTCATCATCTCCTTCATCATCCTCTTTCCTGCTCCAGGGACTGCCATCAGCATCTGTTTCTACTCTACCATCTACATCTTCCCATCCATTACACTCATCAGAATCCTCACCTGGTTCTGAGTCTGAGTCAGAGACCTCCTGCAAACCAGGTAAATCATTGAATTCAGAGTCAGAGTCCATTTTATCATTCAAAATTATTAAGTTACAAGTTCTGACTTCCTCAAACTGGATAAAATCAGAGTTATATTCAGAAGAAGAGTTACAAGGTTCCAGACTTGAGGTACATTGTAAGGGTTCAGCACAGGATTCCTCCACCCCAGGGTGGATGGTTATACATGGTAATGACGACGGCGATAACGAGAAGCAGAAGGAAAAGTAGCACGCACATAGCAAAGATGACAACAGAAAAAGGGGACAAGTGGTGAAGAAGAGAAATGATGAGGGCAAATATAGGAAGGGGTACAAGAGTGACAGACAGTTGGAGAAGGACGAGAGCGAGAGGGTATAGGATATGGTAGTACAGGATGTGGTAGCACAGGACGGGGTAGCATATAAGAAGGTGAAGGCATAGGATAGTATACAAAGGGTAGAGACGAGGTAGCAGCAGGATAAGATGTTTGGCCAGGTATATTGCCTCTCTGGTTGAAGAGGGGCTGAGGCCGGTAGTTGAAGAGAGAAACTGATGTTTATAGAGCAAGAGACAGGGTATCCCAAAGAAGGGGGTACTTGGCTCCTTGAGCATCATACTGAGTCATAGGAGTCAAGTAGCCTGCTTGAAAGAGGAGAGAGGCAGCCTTTGACATGAATGGTACTGCTCTGCGCACACGACGCAAGGCATTGGTGAGATCGATCATACCCAGGCTCTCAAAAACATATGAGGCATGGTGGAGAAATTCATCTTCTTCAGGAGTAATCAACGGATTGCGAGGTACCATGGGAGCTCGCACAGGGTTGGGATATATCAGAGATGAGCCATCCCTGTGGATGCAATCACAAGAAAAACCCTGTATGTGAATTGGCTTGGTGGAGTCCATATACCTGAAGAACAGGCAATGGTGGTAAAAGAAGTGATAGCTATCATCTTCTTCACCATAGGCATCTATCTTGTCCCTTACTTCTTTAGCAAACATGTGCTGAACAAGTTGTAGAAGACCTTTGTTGAGGAAATGACGAGCCTGGCGAAGCTCAATGATCTGAGGGTTCCAAGGATTGAAAGAAATGTTGTCATTGGAATGGGCATATGGATTGGAATAGAAATCAGTGAAGAAGGAGTCAGCAGTTGGCTGTCCAAATGGCTGATCTGCCCAATAGACTGGACTATCCTTGCTTGTTCGGTGAGTTGAGGTAAGCTGAGAGAAGTCGAGAGGTGAACAAGTCTGGGTCCTGGCCCTAGAGGATGATCTCCATGCCTGAAGGGCTCTCCACACTTCATCCTGAACATCTCTTCTGCTTACTGTATCAGGGACTCCTTCCCAATCCTCTGGTTGAACAATAGTCTTGCAAATAAGGTCACTTCCTTCCACAAAGGGTGCCATGAGGTGTGGTGAAGGATCAGAGGGATCAGGCAAACCATGAGTAAAAACGAGCATTTGATTGTCCCAAGCCTTCAGAGGGTGATTGTCCCAAGTCCCCTGGAACTCAGTAGTCAAGTGGTACTTGACAACAGGTGCATTGTTCTGTGCACACCATACTGGGTGGCCAGCTGGAGGAGGGAACTGTGCCAGTCCAGATTGCAGAATAGGTTCAGAGTCATTGCCATGAGCATAAATGAACCAAGCACCAGCTTCCCTGTGGCCCCAGGGGTCTGCTTGGTTTGTCTTCTTCTCATAGTACTGAGTAGTCCTTGGTGTCTCTGGTCCTTCAACAGAAGAACCATTGACCTGAGTTGGGAATGGAGAAGTGGAGGTAGGCATAGTAGAAGATGAAGTTTGTTGTGGGGGTGTTGAGGCAATGTCAACTGGCACATACTTCTCCCCATCAAAAATAAGAATTTCATCTTCTTCCATTTCCTCAGCACAAACAGATGAGGAAAGAGATGTGTCCATTGAATCACTATCCAGTTGGTCCACATCCTCAGAACCATCTGAGGCATTAGAAGTGGTGTCTGTAGCATTTGAGCATTGGACCACAGGTGAGGCTCTCTCCTGATGCCAAAGAGCAGATTCTACAATGGCATCCCAGTTGTCAACAGTTGGGTGGGGAATATTATCATTATCAATCTTACCTGAGTAGATCTTCTCTTGGGTGGTAGCTCCTGGAACACTATCACCTGACTCACTAGATGAATCCTCAGCTAGTTCAGGTAAGGGC
>Ga0193719_10000530_pt1 | contig 14468 bp, 10 predicted proteins | sample U2a2metaG_FD_160103 | JGI IMG/M metagenome (GOLD analysis project Ga0193719, IMG submission 160103) | Soil microbial communities from a riparian zone of the East river system, Colorado, United States - U2a2 | ecosystem: Environmental > Terrestrial > Soil > Riparian zone | place: USA: East... | reverse complement strand
CCTTCCAGAAGTTCGGCGGCGGACCGGCCTGCCGGTGCGTGCTGGCATCTATTTCTGTGCAGCCGTGATCTATTACCTCTCGGTCAGCGGAGTGGCCTGCGTGAGTATGGAAAGCATGCTCCGCTACGAGTTTTGCGTGCACGCTTTGATCGTGCTGGCGTTTTTGGATTTTCTGCGTCAATTTCGTACGCCGCCGATGCTTGTGCGGGCATTTGGCATCGCGGCGGTAGCGCTTCTCAGCGCTGCTGGGTTATGCGTACAGGGCTGGTACGTCTGGAATTTCACCCGGGGCAACTGGGTTGCGTAGTAGAAGATGAAAACAAGAGTCGCCATTATCGGAGCCGGCCCAGCGGGTTTAACGGCAGGCTATCTTCTTTCGAAGGAAGACGTGGACGTTGTCGTTCTGGAAGCCGATCCCATTTACGTCGGCGGTATTTCCCGGACGGTGACTTACAACGGTTTCCATTTCGATATCGGCGGGCACCGTTTCTTCTCGAAGTCCAAAGCAGTCGAAGATCTGTGGACGGAGATTTTGCCGAATGACATGCTGGTGCGGCCACGCTCGTCGCGGATATTTTACGGCGGCAAATTTTTCTCCTATCCGCTGAAACCGTTTGAGGCACTGCTGAAGCTTGGCGTTTTCAGATCCACACTCTGCATCCTCTCGTGGTTAAAAGCGCGCCTCTTTCCAGTGCGGAACCCGCGCAATTTTGAAGAGTGGGTGAGCAATCAGTTCGGGAAACGCCTCTTCAACACCTTCTTCAAAAGTTACACCGAAAAAGTCTGGGGGATGAGCTGCAAAGAAATCTCCGCCGACTGGGCCGCTCAAAGGATTAGAGGACTTTCGCTAGGCAGCGCGATCAAAAACGCGCTGATTCCGCAGCGTTACAACGGTGATCGGAGCAAAGTCATCAAGACGCTTATTCATTCGTTCCGTTATCCGCGCCGCGGCCCAGGCATGATGTGGGAAGTGTGCGCGGAAAAAATGAAAGCGCTTGGCGGCAAACTTCAGATGGGTTGTAGAGTAGCGCGCTGTTCGTATGACGAAGTCTCGAGCACTTGGACGGTCGAATACAAGAATGGGCAGGGCGATCTGCATATAATCGAAGCCGAGCACATCATTTCATCCGCTCCGATGCGGGAACTGACATGCGGTTTGTCGCCTGCCGTGAGTGAGCGAACAAAGCGCGCAGCCGAAAGCCTTAAATATCGCGACTTCATCACGGTGATGTTGATCTTGAAAAATCGGCAAATGTTCGATGACAACTGGATCTACATTCACGACCCGAGCGTGAAAGTCGGCCGTGTCCAGAACTTCCGTTCATGGTCGCCCGAAATGGTGCCTGAACTCGACAAAGCTTGTTACGGTCTAGAATACTTCTGCTTCGAAGGCGACGGCCTGTGGGATTCGAACGACGGCGATTTAATTGACCTCGCCAGGCGCGAACTGGTTAAAATTGGCTTGGCTAGGGAAGGGGACTTTGTCGATGGCTGCGTCGTACGCCAGAAGAAAGCTTACCCGGTTTACGACGATGATTACGCGCGGCATGTCGCCACAATCCGGCAGGAGCTGGAGACGCGTTATCCAAACCTGCACCTCGTCGGTCGCAACGGCATGCACAAATACAACAACCAGGATCACGCTATGATGACCGCGATGTTGTGCGTGGAAAATATTCTGGCCGACGCCAAGCTTTACGATCTCTGGCAAGTCAACAGCGACGCCGAATATCACGAAGCCGGTTCCCCCGCAGCTGAGGAAACAAATGGCAGCGCGCTACGCCTTGTCCCAACCCGCGTCGTCGCCGCTCCCGAGCTCGCGCCGGAGGCGTAGCGTCTGGAGCGTTTAAGGTCGAATTTCGACCGTCGTTCCGTCTGGCGTGCCGCGCCAAAGCTCTTCGATCTCTTCGTCTGTTAGCGCGATGCAACCGGCAGTCCAATCATTCAAACGGTGAAACGCGCCGATCCAGCCGAGCCCGTTTCGAATTCCATGAATCATGATGTCGAAGCCGGCTGAAACACCGCGCTCGGCGGCCCGTTCCTTATCCTCATCGGAGGGATAAGAGACGTGCAGGGCGAGGTGAAAGTTGCTCTGCGGATTACGACCGTCGATTTTGTAAATCCCTTCAGGGGTCTTGTTGTCTCCTTCTTCTTGCTTCGCACCAACAGGATTGCGACCCAGCGCAACACGATAGGTTTTCAGTTTTTTGCCCTTCGCAAACACCGACAATTGCCGAGTTGATTTTTCAACAACGATCCGTTCGACCGTTGCCCCGGTCGGCAGCGGATTCCAAACGTGATGCGCATACACGTACGTGAAGCACACCAACACAAGCACCGCGAGAATTAGAACAATCATCGTCCGCATCATAAAGCGGCCGCTCCGAGCTCTGTCATCCAGAGCGAAGTCGAGGAATCTCTAACTATTTCTCACAAATTCTTGCACCGGCGGGCAGGAGCAGAAGAGATTCCGGTCGCCGTAAACGTTGTCGATGCGCGCGACGGCAGGCCAGAATTTGTGTTCGCGTGTCCAAGGCGCGGGGAAAGCCGCTTGTTCGCGCGTGTATGGGCGGTCCCATTTGTCGGAGGCGATTTGTCGCGCAGTATGCGGCGAGTTTTTGAGCACGTTATTTTGTCGATCCTGTTTTCCGCTGGCAATCGCTTCGATTTCCGCATGGATTGAGATCATTGCGTCGCAGAAACGATCCAGCTCATGTTTCGGTTCGCTCTCGGTTGGCTCAATCATCATTGTCCCGGCGACGGGCCACGAAACCGTCGGCGCGTGAAAACCGTAATCCATCAAACGCTTCGCTACGTCTTCGACTTCGATCCCCGCGCTTTTCCACTGGCGAAGATCGATAATGCATTCGTGCGCGACCAGGCCGTGTTTGCCTTTGAAAAGAACTGGAAAGTGCGGGTCGAGCCGCTTTGCCATGTAATTTGCGTTTAGAATTGCGACCTCGCTCGCGCGCTTCAATCCCTCTGCGCCCATCATGCGGATGTACATCCACGTGATGGTCAGAATGCTGGCGCTGCCGTACGGAGCCGCAGCAACCGGACCGGTTGCTGCGGAGTTGAGAGTTGAGGGTTGAGAGTTGAGAGACGGAAGACCGGGCAAAAAAGGAACAAGATGTCTGGCCACACCGATCGGTCCCACCCCTGGCCCGCCGCCACCGTGCGGGATGCAAAACGTCTTGTGCAAATTCAAATGACAAACGTCCGCGCCATAATCGCCCGGACGACACAGGCCGCATTGGGCGTTCATGTTCGCGCCGTCCATGAAAACCTGACCACCGTGCGCGTGCACGATGTCGCAGATTTCGCGAATGGTCGGTTCGAAAACGCCGTGCGTGGAAGGATAAGTGACCATTAGCGCAGCGAGATCGCGCGCGTGTTCGTCTGCCTTCGCGCGCAAATCGGCAAGATCGATATCCCCATCTTTCAAACAGGCGACCGAGACGACTTTGAAGCCGGCCATGACCGCGCTTGCCGGATTGGTCCCATGCGCGGAGGTGGGGATGAGACAAATGTTTCGATGGACTTCACCGCGCGAAGCGTGGTACTCGCGGATCGCGAGCAGTCCCGCGAATTCACCCTGCGATCCGGCATTTGGTTGCAATGAAATCGCGGCGAAGCCCGTGATTTCAGCCAGCCAATCTTCTAGCTGCCTGCAAATCTCGATGTAGCCGACGGTTTGGTCAGCCGGCGCGAACGGATGCAGTTTGGAAATCTCAGGCCACGAGATGGGAAACATTTCCGCGGTCGCGTTAAGCTTCATAGTGCACGATCCGAGCGGAATCATCGAGGTCGTCAGCGACAGATCGCGCGACTCAAGTTTCTTGAGATAACGCAGCATTTCTGTCTCGGTGTCGTGCGTGTTGAAGATCGGATGAGTTAGAAACTCCGAATTGCGGATCGCGAATTGCGGGATGCGCAGCGGCGGCTCGGCAAGATCGTCATCTGCGAAATCGCGCACGGTGGTGCCGCGAAAGATCGACATCAGTAGTTCGATGTCTCGCGGCGTTGTTGTCTCGTCGAATGAAATACCCACTGCGTGCGGGCCAAGCGCGCGCAGGTTGCAGCCGGCTTTTGCCGCATGCTCCACAGTCACTTCGCTGGATGCGACTTCGATGCGAACGGTGTCGAAGAAATTGTTATGCGTGATTGTGCATCCAAGAGCACGCAGACCATCCGCAAGCTGGCTCGTTAGGTTGTGAACGCGCTCGGCGATCGCGCGCAACCCCTTTGGGCCGTGATAAACCGCATACATCGAGGCGATGACGGCGAGAAGAACCTGTGCCGTACAAATGTTGCTGGTCGCTTTGTCGCGCCGGATGTGTTGTTCGCGCGTTTGCAGCGCGAGCCGATATGCAGGCCGACCTTCGGCATCGTGTGAAACGCCAACAAGTCGGCCTGGCATGTGACGCTTGAATTGGTCGCGCGTGGCGAAGTATGCCGCGTGCGGCCCACCGCAGCCAAGCGGAACTCCGAAACGCTGTGTATTCCCGACGGCAACATCGGCGCCAAATTCGCCCGGCGGCTTCACTAATGTGAGGGCGAGAATATCCGCCGCGACGACGACGAGCGCACCCGCGTCGTGGGCTCGCCTCACGAAAGCGGCGTAGTCGTAAATCGCGCCATCGGTCGCGGGATATTGGACGAGCGCGCCGAAAACTGTGCCGTCGAAAGTGAACCGTGAATAATCGCCGATCCTCACCTCGATACCCAACGGTTTCGCGCGCGTTTGGATAACAGCGATCGTTTGCGGGTGACAATTATCGGCGACGAAAAATGTTTTCCGGTTTTGAACGACCGCATGACAAAGCGCCATCGCTTCCGCGGCGGCAGTGGCTTCGTCCAGAAGCGACGCGTTTGCGATATCGAGCGCGGTCAGGTCGATGATCATCTGCTGGAAATTGAGCAGCGCCTCAAGACGGCCTTGCGCGATTTCCGCTTGGTAAGGTGTGTAGGCGGTGTACCAACCGGGATTTTCGAGAATGTTTCTCTGGATGACCGGCGGCGTAATGCAGCCGTGGTAGCCGCAGCCGATAAACGAGCGGACGATTTTGTTTTTGTTTGCAATCGCCCGCAGCTCCGCCAGCGCTTCGGTTTCCGATTTTGCCTCCGGCAAGTTTAGTTGCCGATTAAGCCTGATATTTTTCGGAACGGTGGCGTCGATCAGGGCATCGAGATTTTCAAAACCGACCTCGCGCAACATCGCGCGAACTTCCTCTTCATTTGGGCCGATGTGGCGACGCGCGAAGTCCGAGCCGGACTGGCAGATATCGATCTTTCGCTCGCGCGCGCGCATGCGAGAGACTACGGAGCGCGAGACGTGCTTCAACTTTCGAGCGCCGCTTGCGCCGCTGCCAATCGCGCGATGGGAATCCGGAATGGACTGCAACTGACGTAATTCAGGCCCAGGCGGTGGCAGAATTTTACGCTCATAGGTTCGCCGCCGTGTTCGCCGCAAATTCCCAGCTTGATGTCGGGGCGCGTTTTGCGGCCAAGGTCGCGGGTGATTTCCATCAAGCGCCCCACACCTTTCTGATCGATCGATGCGAAGGGATTTGCATCGACGATATCAAGCTCGGCATAGGCGGGAAGAAAACTGCCTGAATCGTCCCGGCTCATTCCCATCGTGGTTTGGGTAAGATCGTTCGTGCCGAAACTGAAGAACTCGGCCTCGCGCGCGATTTGGTCGGCCACGAGCGCAGCGCGCGGGATTTCGATCATCGTCCCAACCAAATATTTGAATTTTGTTCCTCTTTCTTTTGCAACTTCGTTGGCGGCGCGGCGGACAATGTCGATTTGAAGCTTCAGCTCACGCGGAAATCCCACCAGCGGAATCATAATTTCCGGATGGACCTTGATCCCTTTGGTTTGAACCTCCGCCGCTGCTTCAAAAATTGCGCGCGCCTGCATTTCGGAAATTTCCGGAAACGTGATCCCGAGCCGGCAACCACGATGACCAAGCATAGGGTTAAATTCGTGCAGCTCCCGAACGCGGCGCGCAATGTGTTCTACAGCTACCCCGAGCTTGTTCGCCAATTCGCCTTGTTGCGCATCGTCATGTGGCAAAAATTCATGGAGCGGCGGATCGAGGAACCGGATCGTAGCCGGCAACCCTTTTAGCGCTGTAAAAATGCCGACGAAATCACCACGCTGGTAAGGAAGTAGTTTGGTCAGCGCACGCGCGCGGTCGGCCTTTGTGCCGGCGAGAATCATTTCCCGCATGGCGTCAATCCGATCGCCTTCGAAAAACATGTGCTCCGTGCGACAGAGCCCGACGCCTTCGGCCCCGAATGCGACCGCATTTGTCACCTGCTCAGGCGTGTCGGCATTTGCACGTACCCCGAGCGCGCGGAATTCATCCGCCCACTTCATCAACTTTGCGTACTCCTGGTAGGTGACGCTCTTCTTGGGATCGAGCGACCGGTCCACGAGCACTTGCACAATCTCCGACGGCGCGGTGGCGACTTCGCCGGCGAACACTTCACCTGCCGTTCCATCAATTGAGATATAGTCGCCTCGGTTCAACGTCGTGCCATTGGCGCTGAGCGTGCTGCGTTGATAATCGATCTGGATTCCGCTCGCGCCGCACACGCACACTTTCCCCATTTGCCGGGCCACGAGCGCCGCATGCGACGAGACGCCGCCGCGCGCGGTGAGAATCCCTTCTGCTGCGATCATGCCGCGCAAGTCTTCCGGCGACGTTTCGATGCGGGCGAGGACGACTTTCTCACCTCTTTCCGCGCGCGTTACAGCTTCTTCCGCGCTGAAGACAACACGGCCGCACGCCGCGCCCGGTCCGGCGGGCAAGCCACTTCCGATTTTCTTTGCCGCGCGCACTGATTGTCGATCAAAAATTGGCGCCAGAAGATGGGCGAGGGAATCCGCGGGGATACGGCGCACCGCGTCTTTTTTGGTGATTAACTTTTCATCGACCATATCCACCGCAATACGAACGGCGGCGTGGCCGGTGCGCTTGCCGTTGCGAGTTTGCAGAATATAGAGGCGGTTTTCCTCCACGGTGAACTCGAGGTCCTGCATGTCCTTGAAGTGCTTCTCAAGGATGCTGCGGACCTTCATCAGCTCCTTGTGAGCGGCAGGCATTTCCTTTGCTAAATCGGCAATGGGATGCGGCGTGCGCACGCCGGCAACGACGTCTTCGCCCTGCGCGTTGATCAAATATTCGCCGTAGAAAACCTTTTCGCCGGTCGCTGGATCGCGTGTAAATGCAACACCTGTCGCGCTCGTCTCACCCATGTTTCCGAACACCATCGTCTGAACATTCACCGCCGTTCCCCAATCATGCGGGATTCCGTATTTCCGGCGATAGACAATGGCGCGATCGTTCATCCACGATCCAAAGACCGCGCCGATTGCGCCCCATAGCTGTTCGTTCTGCTCCTGGGGAAACGATTTTCCGCAGCGCTCTTTGATCAGAGCTTTGAACCGCTGCACAAGCTCCTTCAGATCGGCGACTGTTAATCGCACGTCCGGAAAATCGTGCTTCCGGTAGCGCTGATCTTTCAGGTGTTCAATCACCGTCTCGAACGGTTCATGGTCTTCGCCCGGCTGTTTCTGAACGCCCATGACGACGTCGCCGTACATCTGGAGAAAGCGGCGATACGAATCCCAAGCGAAGCGCGCGTTGTTTGTTTTCTTCGCGACGATCTCCACCACGTCGTCGTTCATCCCGAGGTTCAGAATCGTGTCCATCATGCCCGGCATGGAATCGCGCGCGCCCGAGCGCACCGAGACTAGCAACGGCCGCTCCTCGTCGCCGAATTTTTTGTCCGTCGATTTTTCGACTTGGGCCATTGCCATGGAGACTTCTGCTTCCAATTGCGGCGGATAAGTGCGGTTATGGTCGTAAAAGTAACTGCACACTTCCGTCGTGAGTGTGAATCCGGGCGGCACAGGCAGACCTATGCGCGTCATTTCATGGAGGTTTGCGCCTTTGCCGCCCAGCAGCGATTTCATGGCGCCAGCTCCGTCCGCGTGGCCGTCACCGAAGTAATAAACGTAGCGAGGCGTTTTCTTTCTCTTTGCACGAACTGGCGCGCGCCCACGCGACTTCGAATGTGTTCTCGTGCGCTGAATCTTTCTTCGTGTGCTGGATTTTCTTTTTGTGGTCATGATTGAGAAGCCCGCAAGAGCGTAAATCGGGCGAAGCGCCAAAGTAATTTCGGCTCTCGCGGTGTCAATGATACGACGACTAAATCACAGAAAGAACAGCGAATGTTGGGCAGAAGTGAATGGGAGAGACGCCGCGGTGCCCCGAACCCTTTCGGGGTCGTCGCGGCGCGACGACGCTACCTTGCGCTTGCTCAGCGGTTAAGCTGGTGCGCCTTCGCCGTTCGTCAGAACTTCAGCAATCGTCGCCGTAAAATCATCAACGCCCGTACTCGGCACGATGATGCTGTTGCGGCGTCCGTGAGCTTCTTCGGTGATGCGCAAGAATCTCCCGCGGTCGTTCTCCCGGAGCTCCACGTAGAAATGCTTGCGCTCGATCTGCAGTTCTCTCGCCTCGATGATGTTATCCATTTTTTACCTAAGGCCGCCGACTTTAGCGCATCCGGTTTGGGGAATGGAAGCAAAATCTGCGGGCTTTTTTGGGGGCCACGGAGCGGTTCACACTGAACCGCCCGAGGCGATTGAAGTCAATCGCCCCGACCAAAGTTGCGACGACTGCTGCTCAATTTACAATCTCCTGCGCCAAGCTACTTGAATCCGATCGGAATCGAACAGTATGCGTCGTTCTTAACAAGTAGCTGGGCTCGAACATGCCGCGATCAATCGACCCGAGATCCTACGAATCGCCCGAAGGCGAACGTCCGGCGGTTACGCCTCCGATCGAATTGGAGCGGCGGCCGCATGATCCTTACGCGGCTTTCCGCTTCGGCGGCTTCTCGCTGTTCACGGCTGGTAATCTGCTCTCGATCACGGGCCGTTTGATGCTGGCCGTGGCCGTGGAATGGGAGATTTATGCGCGCACCCATTCTGCTACTGCGCTTGGTTTGGTTGGATTGGTCATTGCAGTGCCAGTGGTCGCGTTGTCGCTGCCCGCCGGCCATCTGGCGGATCGAGTCAGTCGAAAACACATCATCCTCGTCTCGCAGATCTTTAGCGCGATTATGTCCCTGGCGCTCGCTCTCGTTTCTTGGAAACATCTCGCGATTCCTCAGATCGCGCCTCTGCGGGCAGGCAATCACGCGCTGGCTGCTGTCGCCGCGGTTTTCGAGCGCCATCACCCTGTCTTTCATTTCGATGACACCTCAGTCCCGTTGATTTATCTGCTCCTTTTCATCGGAGCGGTCGCCCGCACGTTTAATTGGGCGGCGCGTAGTTCATTTTTTCCAACGCTGGTTTCGCGCGATGCGTTCGCCAATGCAGTCACTTGGAACAACAGCGTTTTTCAAATTGGATCAGTAGTGGGCCCGGCCGTGAGCGGATTGCTGGTGGCATTCGTCGGGTTTTCGTTTGTATATCTGCTCGACGCGCTCTGCGCGTTTCTCTTTTTTCTTCTGGTTTTTTCAATCCGCCGCAGCACCCAAAAGCGGGAGCAGACCGAGGAGAGCACTTGGAAAAGTCTCATCGCCGGAGTCCGGTTCGTGTTTCGCAGAAAGGTGATTCTCGCAACGATCACGTTGGATCTGTTCGCGGTCCTACTCGGCGGCGCCACCGCATTGATGCCGATCTTTGCCGATCAAATCCTGCACGTTGGACCTGTCGGTCTCGGATGGATGCGAGCGGCGCCGGCCATCGGCGCTTTCGCGATGGCGCTGGTGGTGGCGCATCTGCGTCCGATGAAACAGGCCGGCCAAACTTTGATGTGGTGCGTCACAGGATTTGGCATCGCAACTATTCTTTTCGGATTATCCAAAATATTTTGGTTATCGCTTGGCTTGTTATTTCTTGTCGGCGCATTCGACAGCGTGAGCGTAATCATCCGCGGGTCGATCGTCCAACTCGTCACGCGGGATGAAATGCGCGGACGCGTTTCGTCCGTGAACAATATTTTCATTGGCACATCGAACGAATTCGGGGCGCTGGAATCCGGGTTGACTGCGGCGCTGTTTGGTCCGGTGATTTCAGTCGTCGCGGGCGGTATCGGAACGATCCTGGTGGTGCTGGGCGTTGCGTGGCGCTGGCCGGAGACCCGCAAAATCGGCGCGCTGGATCGGACGTTACGCTGACGGGATTTGTAGCTGGGGTCGGTGACCCCCGGCCGTATCAACGATGCCGGCTACAGTCAAAACGTGCCATGCAGCGAAATCGTTCCGTACGGGGCGCCGCCGTCTTGGCCGTAGCGCACTTCAGCGCGATAAAAATCGAATTCCCTATACGGCTGGTATCCGACCTCGCCGGTCAACGTCACAACAGGAGAGATTTTCCAGTCGATTCCCGCGCCGGTTCGTACTTCGGTATAGGTGAGCACGGCGTGATTGAGTCGCACGTTTCCCGTGTTGTCGCCGAAGTGATCGTCAACGCGATAGTTAGCTTGCTTCAGATTCGCCCCCGCATAAAGCGTTAGGCCATTGTTCACCACGAACTCCAGACGCGGGGTTGGCAGGACCGCATTGAGTACCCACTGGGGTGCCATTTTCCAACGAATACCGACGGCGGGAATAACTGGATACTTGCGCTCAATATCCACACTCACGCCGAGAACCAGCTGTAAATTTGGGCTGAAGATGTATGTGCCGCCCACGACAAACGGAGCGTTGAAATCGTCCGACAAATCATCAAACCCCGCGTCATACACGCCGGGCTGGGCTTCGACTCGGATCAGGATGGAATCCGAAAGCTGTGTGTCCAATCCGATAACCAGGTTGACCGCTTGCAACGTATCTGGCAGCGGGGCGCCATCTGGAAGACCAAATGACAAGCGTTCCCATTCGGCACCAAGCCGCAACACACCGGGTTTGATCCGAGGAGTTATGACAAAATGCAGGATCGAGTCGTGCTCATCAAAATCGCGAACGCTTTTTCGAGGGTTGCGCTCAACATCGCCTTCGCCGACGTATGTTTCCTCGGCGACATATTCCCCAGGGAGAGGCCAGAACAAGTTATCGTTGCTCTCCTCGGCAAAGGCTGGCGTTGCAAACAAAAATGGCGCCGAAATAACCAGAAGAAGAGATCGCGGCTCGAAAATTTTCATTGGTTCATCGATTTCCACTGTCCCGGCGAAAGAGGGTGACAGCCTTGGTGATATTTTTCATCATCACTGACTCCGAGCCGAGCCGTTCCACGCCATGCAGGGACCCCAATGGGGCGGCCGAAATCATGTCGCCGCGCCAGACAAGCGTAGAAGCCTTCCCTTCCACCGTAACGGGCCATAGCTGGTATAATGTGAGCGCAACATAATAACCGCCGCTGGCGTAGTAAAGAACGTCCGCGGCTTGATAAGTTCCCGCCGGCCCACCGCGGCTGTAAGAGGCGCCCAAGGTTACTACCCCCTGGTCATCCGCGTCGAGAAGTTCCCAGTAAAGCTCGGGCCTTAGCGATCCAGCGCCCCGCCCGATGGCTGTAGCTCCCAAGAAGCCGGAGAACTGCCGGCGAATCTTCTCTTGGTCGCGCAACAATCCATTTGCTTCGTCGCTCGCCCGAATAGACGGACCGGCATGATCGTAGGGAGGTTCTGCGGCCATTCCGCCGGACACGAAGCTTTTCGTTCGCGCAGTGAGCACATCTGCCCAGAACGCTGCCACCGGCGCAGGTATCGTCCCTCCGCCTCCAGTTCCGGCGGAAAACTTCTTGGCTTCATCCTTACTGACTTGCAGGTCGGAACTGAGCTTTTGCGTCGCTGCGACGAATGAGCGGACGGATGCGTTGTCAGGCGCGCTTTTCAATTTTTCGAAATTAGCAGGTGACGGGTTCGACGGCAGGTCAGTATGCAGAAACACCTTCAGTTCGCGATGTCTTGTCGGGTCCCACCGGCGTAAAGCATCCATTTGCTGTGCAGGCGAGCCCGGCGCGACGTAGCAGCTTTGAACAGCGAGGAACCGGGGGTTCCGCATCGGCGGCCCATGCGCAGTTTTCACATCGCTCTTCGCCAGTTGGACCAGATCGATCTTTTCGAAGATAGAAAACGAAGCCAGCTCGGAAACCGCGTCGGCGCGTGCGATTGTCGGTCCAACGCCGAATAGCGACACCACGAGCATGAAGCCGTACGCCCTGTTAGGGAAGCGCCGCTGGAGACTCAGCATCTTAGGCTTCATGAGCAACAATGGGTGACGGTCAATGCCAGATGGTTGCAAATTTTCGAGATCATCGCAATAAGGTTTCACGATGAGCGAACCAGTCATTGTGCTCGACCGCTTGAGCAAGAGTTTCGGTGATGTTCATGCCGTGCAGGACCTCTCCCTGACAATCGAGGCTGGAACCATTTTTGGTTTCGTCGGCCCAAACGGTGCCGGCAAAACGACAACCATGCGAATGTTGTGCGGCCTGACCCATCCCACCGGAGGTGATGCGACGATCGAGGGCCTTCACGTCTGGAAAGAGCGGCAGCGTGTGCGCACCAAGTTTGGTTATGTGCCGCAACGCTTCAGTCTCTATCGTGACCTCACCGTGCTGGAAAATTTTCGCTTTTTCGGCGGCGCCTATGGCGTGCCCGGCGCTGAACTAGATAGACGAATTGAGCGCCTGCTTCACGTGACTGATTTACAGGAGAAACGAACCACAGCAGCGCACAGTTTATCTGGGGGAATGCGGCAGTTGCTGGCGATCGGGTGCGCGCTGGTGCACAACCCGTCGCTCCTTTTTTTTGATGAGCCGACTGTCGGCCTCGACCCGGTTCATCGGCAGCAAATCTGGAATTTGCTTTATGACCTGAGCCATGAAGGAAAAACGATTTTTGTCACAACCCATTACATGGATGAAGTGGAACGCTGCACCGAAGTCGGTTTTATCGACGACGGACGGTTGCTGGCAAAAGCATCTCCACGCGCCTTGAAATCAAGTTTTCGCACGCGCTTGCTCGAGATCGATGTTGAGCCGCTGATGCCTGCGTTGGTTCGTCTGCGCGATCTTCCGGAGCTGTTGGGCGTCTCATTGCGCAGCGGGAGCCTGCGCCTTTACGCAGCTGAACCCGAAAAGCTGATGGACCGATGGCGCCAAGACTGGCCCTTTCGCGATCTCCGCTTGCTGGGCGAACGCTGGGTGGAACCCGATATGGAAGATGTTTTCACTGCGTATTCACAAGGGTACGACGGCATTTTGAAACAATCTACGCGATGAAATGGCTGTCACTCGAAGCGACGGCCAGCGTCGCTTACAAAGAATTTCTGCACATCTATCGCGACCGGCGGGTGCTGCTGCTGGTGCTGACTTTGCCGCCGCTGTTCACGCTTCTCTTCGGTCACGCGTTTGAAACGGGCGAACTCACGGGCGTGCCCAGCCTGTTGATTGATCGGGACAATACGCCGCCCGCGCAGGAGTTCATCGACATCATTTCAAAGAACAAGACATTCCGCTGGCGCCGCGGCTCCCCGGCCACGAAGAACGAATCGGATTTGCTCGCACACGGCGTGCGCGCAGCGCTGGTGATTCCCAAAGGGTGGGATGAGAGTCTGGAAAACGGCGATCCGAAACCGTTGCTGCTTTATCTCGACGGCGGCGATATCAATACCGCCGACGCCGTAGAAGGCAGCGTTCGACAAAGCCTGGGCGACTTTCAGTTGAAACAGCGCGACCGGATGATTGAGACGTTGCCGGAAGAAGTGTTCGAGCTAGGCAAACAGCTTCCGGTGCAAATCCGCAAACGCTTCGTCTCAATGATGGAAATGTGGACGGTCGATCGCAAGGTGCTGTACAACCCGAAAGCGCGCGTCATCGATTTCGTTGTCCCGGGTATTATCGGCCTGATTTTGCAACTGCTAACGGTGACGCTCATGGCGTGCACGATTGCGCGCGAACGAGAATCCGGCACCCTTTATCAGTTAATGGTGACTTCGCTCCGGCGCCGCGAAATTGTGATCGGGAAAATGTTACCGTATCTGGTTGTATCTGCCCTTTTGGTCGTGGTGATCATGCTCGTGAGCAGATTGCATTTTGGCGTTGTGTTCTATCAACTCCCAGCGCTGGCAGTGATCTGTCTCCTCTTTCTGCTTTGCTCGCTCGGGCTCGGGCTGCTGATCTCGGCGTTCTCGCACACGCAAACCCAGGCCATCCAGTTTTCGGTTTTTTTCCTGCTTCCGGTGTTCGTGCTCTCAGGAGCGTTCGCGCCGCTGGAGCAGTTGCCAAAAGCCGTGCGTTACATCTCCGAGCTTTTCCCGCTAACACATTTTTGCCGCGCCTTTCGGCTGGTGAACATGTATCACGCCGCCCCGAACTTCTATGTGGCTGATCTCGTCGTTCTGCTGGCGGGCGCGTTTATCACGTTTCTCGGCGCAGCTTTTCTATTGAAACGAATTGAGCAATGAGGCCGAGAGAATGACGGAACACGAATGACAAAT
>Ga0193719_10000525_pt1 | contig 14494 bp, 10 predicted proteins | sample U2a2metaG_FD_160103 | JGI IMG/M metagenome (GOLD analysis project Ga0193719, IMG submission 160103) | Soil microbial communities from a riparian zone of the East river system, Colorado, United States - U2a2 | ecosystem: Environmental > Terrestrial > Soil > Riparian zone | place: USA: East... | reverse complement strand
TCGAGTGTGGACAGCGAAACCGAGCTCCGTGTGCGGGAAGCACTCAACCGCATGGTGGAGGGCCGCACCTCAGTGGTCATCGCTCACCGGCTTTCGACGATCCAGCGGGCCGACAAGATTATCGTCATGCACAAGGGTCAGGTGCGCGAGATGGGCACCCATCAACAACTGCTGGCCGAGCGCGGCATTTACTACAAGCTCTACCAACTGCAATACAAAGACCAGGAGGTTCCGGTGGGGAGCAATTCCCAGGTCAGCGCCGGTGGCGATGACTAGGGCCTGCAGGGACTCGGCCGCGGCCGTCCGCCTGAAGTAGTCGTCCCCTTTACAATGTCCTCGGTGCAAATCCTCATCTCCGCTGGCGAGGCTTCCGGAGAAATGTACGGGGCGCTGCTGATTGAAGCCCTGCGCCGCCGCGATCCGTCGCTGGAATTTTTCGGTGCCGGTGGAGATCGCATGCGCGCTGCGGGCTGCCACACCGTGGTCGACTCCCGAGACCTCGCCGTGGTCGGCATCTCAGAAATCCTCAGTCAACTGCCTAAAATCTGGAGTCTGTTTCACAAGCTGGTTGCGGAAGCCGACCGCCGCAAGCCCAATCTCGCGATTGTTATCGACTCGCCCGCTTTCAACTGGCGTGTGGCCCGCCAGATGCGCAAGCGAGGCATTCCCGTGGTCTATTATGTTTGCCCGCAGTTCTGGGCTTGGCGCCAGGGACGCGTGCGCTTGCTGCGCAAATATATAGACAAGGCCCTGGTGATCTTTCCATTTGAGGAAACGTTCTACCGCGATCGCGGCGTGGACGCGACTTTCGTCGGTCATCCTCTGGCCGACCTCCCCCGCCCCGGGATCGATCGCTCCACCTACGCCACACGGCACCATCTGAACGCCGCGAAGCCGTGGATCACCCTGATGCCCGGTAGCCGCGTAAAAGAAGTTCGCATGAATTTGCCGGTGATTTTGGAATCCGCTGCGAAATTGGGTTCCGCTTACCAATTTCTGCTTCCGGTCGCGCCCACGCTGGATCGCATCTTTCTCCAATCGCTGATCGCCGGCACCTCCTCCATTTGCCTGGTTTCGCACACGCTGCCCGCGCTGGCACACTCCCGCGCTGCAATCATCGCTAGCGGCACGGCTACGGTCGAGGCCGCGCTGATGGGGACGCCATTCGTGATGGTGTACCGGGTCTCGCCGCTGACTTACCGCTTGGGACGTTCGCGAGTCAAAGTGCCGCACTTTGCCATGGTGAATTTGATTGCGGGGGAGGAGATCGTCCCCGAGCTGGTGCAGCACGATTTCACCGCCGAAAACGTGGTCGATAGGCTCCATGAAATACTTCGCGACGGTCCTGCCCGAGACAAGATGCTCGATGGCTTGGCTGGCGTGAAAGCTAGCCTGGCTGGGGCCAAAGACGGGAAACTTCACCCGGTCGATCGGGCGGCGGAAGCGGTTCTGGCAGTGCTGGCGACGAGCACCTAGGGACGGGTGTCCGACCCGTTCCGCGCCGAGCGAAGTTCGGCTGGGTTCAGCTTGGACAGCTGCAGGATCTTCTCCGCCAACCACAAAACCAGCGCGGCCAAATCCGCGTCCGGGACGGGTCCCGAGGCCCGGGCCCAAACCGGCAAATATCAAAAACAGGCTAAACCTTGTCCTACCAGCATCTTTTGCGTCACAATCTTCATCTTAAGGGATTGGCGTACTTGTTTCAGGAGAGTCTTCTTGATGCCTTCTCAACCTCGGCGTCCGCGTCGGGCCGTGTTCTTCTTTCTTGCTTGTTCGTTTCTTTTGATGTCGTTACCTGCATGGACCGCCGAAAAAATGCGGCTGCGGGTGGACGACTACCAGATTGAGGCTGAACTCAGTCCGCATCTCCACAAGATCGTCGCTCGCGCCAAGGTGAAGTTCACCGCCATCGAAGATATCAACGTCGCCACTTTCGAACTACACAATGCCCTGCGTGTCACCAAAGTTGTCGACGCCGCCGGCAAGCCGCTGAGCGCCGAACGCGTTACCCAGGACTCGACCGTGCGCGTACAACTCGCGACCCCGCTGGCCAAGGACAGTTCGACCACTCTCACCTTTGAGTACGAGGGCACACTCGATTCCGCCGACGAAAGCCCGGTGCAAGGTCTCAAATTGGCTTATATCGGGGATGACACCAGCTACCTGCTTTACGCCGGGCGCTGGTTTCCGGTGAACTCATACGGCATCAATCGATTCACCGCCACCATGAACATTACGGTGCCGGCGCACATGCTGGTGGTTGGCAGCGGCAACGAGACCGGCGGCAGCGCCCCGGCAGCAAGACGTGCAGCTACGGGCGCTCTGCCCACCAAGACTTACGGGTTTAGCTGGGACAAGCCCAGTTTCCCGGGCACCATCGTGGCCGGTACGTTCCAAGAGTTCAAGAGCAATGAAGCCGGGCTCGACCTTCACGTCTTCTTTAAACCGGCCCATCAGAACCTGGGCGCAACCTACGCGACCACCGCGGTCAAGGAGTTCACCTACTACGTAACCCTCTATGGCCCCGCCCCTTCCACTACGCTCAAGGTAGTCGAGCTCCCCGATGACACCGTACCTGCAGCTTCGGCGCCTGAAATTGCGGCCATTGCCAGCCGCGCCGTGACCGACAAAGTCAACTACCGCTTACTGGCCAACACCGTCTCTCGCCAGTGGTGGGGCGGGTCGGTTAGCCCTGCTTCACGGGACGACTGGTGGCTGAGCGATGGCTTCGCGCGATATTCCGAGGCCCGCTATGTAGAGCAGGCTGCCGGAGAAGCAGGTTTGGAAGAGACCGTCAAGGACATGTCGGTGGGCGCGCTGGCCTACGACACCGTCCCCCTCTCGAGCGCCGGAAAGCTTGACCTGTTCTCGGCTGAATTCCAGTCTCTGGTCACCGACAAAGGCGCGATGATCCTGCACATGTTGCGCTGGGTGCTGGGGGATCAAAAATACGACCAAACCATGCGCTCTTTCGCGGCAAAATACGCCGGGAAACCGGCTTCGCTGGATGATTTCCGCGCTCTTGCCGAACAGAACTATGGCGACAAGCTCACGTGGTTCTTCTCCCAGTGGCTGGATTCGACCGGCGCTCCTGAATTCCAGACCAAGTACACGATTTACCGGCTGGGCAACAACAAGGGATTTCGGGTGGTGGGACAGATTTCGCAAGATCTCGACCTTTTCCGCATGCCGGTGCAGCTCAAGATCGATACCGACGGCAAAACCGAAGAAAAGCGGGTAGAAGTAGTGGGCACGAATTCGCCCTTTAGCGTGGAAACTTATGGCAAGCCGCGGCGCATCGTTGTCGATCCCGACGACCGGGTGCTCAAGAACTCCACCGAGATCAAGCTGCGAGCTTCCATCCAGCGCGGCCAAGGTCTGACCCAGCAGGGGGATCTAGCGGGCGCGCTGCTCGAGTTCAACAAGGCGCTCGATGTCAATAAGAACAGCTCGCTGGCGCACTATCGGATCGCCGAGGTGTTCTTTCTGCAGCGGAACTACCAGGCCGCGGCCAACGCCTACCGCGAGTGCCTGAACGGCGATGGCGAGCCGCGCTGGACTGAAGTTTGGAGCCACATCCAGTTGGGCAAAATCTTTGACGTGACAGGACAGCGCGAGCGTGCCACCAATGAATACCGTCAGGCTCTGCAAACCAACGACAACACCCAGGGTGCGCTCGACGAAGCCCGAAAGTATCTGCAGAAAGCCTTCGAGCAGACGAAGACGAGCAACGGGTAACTTGGGCACGCGTGATCCCGCAGTTCGACAGGTTTCTGCAAAGCCGGTGAAGTCAACGCCAAGATCGCAAGCACTGCACCCACGCTCTCCCTTCACCCGAAGAACTGCGTCGGAAATGGCTGTATCCATCCCCCCCGCCGCAGCATCTAAACCTTGACAATGATTCGCTCAAGTCTTATCATGTTTTCAATTCAATGCTTAATGTATTGATTAAAAAGCACTTATTGGTTTTATGGAGGAGCATCTATGGCCAAGACAATCGGAATTGACCTTGGGACCACCAATTCCTGCGTGGCAGTGATGGAGGGCGGTGAGCCCAAGGTAATCCCCAATGAGGAAGGAGGGCGCACTACGCCCTCAGTCGTCGGCTTTACCAAGACCGGCGAGCGGCTGGTGGGGCAAGTGGCAAAGCGCCAGGCCATCACCAACCCGGAGAACACGGTTTACTCGATCAAGCGATTCATGGGTCGCCGTTATGACGAGGTGACCGAAGAAATCAAGATGGTGCCGTACAAAGTGGTGCAGTCGGGTGACCACGTGGCAGTGCTGGCCCAAGGCAAGGAGTACACCCCTCCCCAGGTGTCGGCAATGATCCTGCAGAAGCTCAAGAAGGCAGCGGAAGACTATCTCGGCGAAAAGGTTACCGAAGCGGTCATCACCGTGCCGGCCTACTTTAATGACGCCCAGCGTCAGGCAACGAAGGACGCCGGCCAGATTGCCGGTCTCGAAGTAAAGCGCATCATCAACGAGCCTACGGCAGCTGCACTGGCCTATGGGCTTGACAAGAAAAAGGATGAAACCATCGCCGTATACGACTTCGGCGGCGGCACATTCGATATCTCGATTCTGGAAGTCGGCGAAGGCGTGATCGAAGTAAAAGCCACCAACGGTGACACCCACCTAGGCGGCGACAACCTCGACCAGCGCATCGTGGACTGGTTGATTGACGAGTTCAAGAAAGATGAAGGCCTCGACTTGCGGGGCAAGGGGAACGAGATGGCGCTGCAGCGTCTGCGCGACGCGGCAGAACGCGCCAAGATCGAGCTCTCCACAACCATGGAGACTGAGATCAACCTGCCTTTCATCACCGCCGATGCCAACGGGCCGAAGCACCTGGTGAAAAAGATGACCCGGGCGAAACTAGAGTCGATGGTTGAAGACATCATTCAGCGCTCGGTAGGGCCCTGCAAGCAGTGCATGAAAGATGCCGGTATCGATGCCAGCAAGATCAACGAGGTGGTGCTGGTGGGCGGGCAGACGCGCATGCCGCGCATCCAGGGACTGGTGAAGGAGCTGTTCGGCAAGGAAGGTCACAAGGGAGTGAATCCCGACGAAGTGGTCGCAATTGGCGCGGCGATCCAGGGCGGCGTGCTCCGCGGAGAGGTGAAGGACCTCTTGCTGTTGGACGTGACTCCGCTGTCCCTGGCGATCGAGACTCTGGGGGGCGTGGCTACGCCGATGATCCCGCGCAACACGACGATTCCGACCAAGAAGACGGAAACGTTCTCGACCGCGGCGGACAGTCAGACTTCGGTCGAAGTGCACGTGTTACAGGGCGAGCGACCGATGGCGGCGCAGAACCGCACCCTGGGCAAGTTCCACCTGACCGGCATTCCACCGGCACCGCGTGGCGTGCCTCAGATCGAAGTGACGTTCGACATCGACGCCAACGGCATCCTCAACGTGACCGCCAAAGATACGGCTACGGGCAAGGACCAGAAGATTACCATCACCTCGTCTTCCGGTCTGAGCAAAGAGGAGGTCGAACGCATGGCCAAGGAAGCCGACGCGCACTCGACCGAAGACAAGGCCAAGCGGGAAGAGGTGGATTCGAAGAACCAGCTCGACTCGATGGTCTACAACGTGGAGAAGATGCTGCGTGAGCAGGGCGATAAGATTTCCGGCTCCGACCGCGGCGACGTTGAAAACGCGATTGCCGACGCCAAGAAGGCGCTGGAATCCACCGACAAGGCGACCATGGATAAGGCACGCGAGACCCTGACGCAGGCGTCACACAAGCTGGCCGAGCAGATGTACAAGGCGGCACAGGCGCAGACGCCGCCGAGCGCAGGCGCAGGTCCGGCCCCGGAAGGCGAAGCTCAGCCCAAGAAAGACGAAGGGGTAATCGACGCCGAATACGTAGACGTAGAGGACAAGAAATAAGCACCGGTCGGGTTAGGGCGGAGTTTGTTCCGCCGAGGGCGCCTCGGCAAGATTGGGTGGTGCGGGCGCGTCCCTCGCGGGGTTTTTTGGCCGAGCTACGGCCCCGGCGGCTATGGGCAGAGCCACCGCCGGGGCAGGATGTCCTCGGGACAGTCGGCGAGATGCAGGCGTTACAAAATTTGGGTAGATACCCAGGGAGAAGAGAAATTGCAATTTGACGTGAATGGTCAGGATTACTTCCTGAATTTCGTGGAAGATGAAAGGCGCTGGTTTGTGTTCGCACCCTCACTGACGGGCTTGCAGCGCATTCCCGTCTACGTCGATGGGCCAGACCTGGAGCGGATCAGTGTTTTGGACAAAGCTCGGCAGAATAGGCCGATCTAACCCAGAACGCCTGTTAACCGTCTGTTCGCCAGAACGGCTCGGATGGCAAAGCTTGTTTTAGGATGAACCGTTAGGCCATGGCCACCACCACCAAAAAAAACTACTACGAAATCCTTGGGGTGAAGAAGTCCGCCTCAGCCGACGACATACGCAAGGCGTTTCGCAAGCTGGCGCGCAAATACCATCCCGACGTCAATCCCGGCGACAAGGCTGCGGAAGACAAATTCAAAACACTTTCCGAAGCCAACGAGATTCTGAGCGATCCAAAGAAGCGGAAAATTTACGACCAGGTCGGGTTCTACTCCGACAACATTAATCCTTCCACGGCCGAGGCCTACGCCCGGGCTGGGAGCGGAGGTGGCGCAACCGGCGAGGGCTTTCCCGGCGCCCAGGCTGGCGGTGGCGCACAGGGCGCGAACTTCGATTTCGGCGGGTTTGATTTCTCCGACATGTTCGAAGGCGGACAAGGTAGAAAAGCCGCGCATTCAGGGACGGGTAGCTTTCGCGATATTTTTTCCGGAATCTTCGGCGGGCGCGGCGGGTCGGTGCAGGAGGGTCCGGAGGCTGGCTCCGATCTGGAGTACCAGGTCAACGTGCCGTTTTGGACGGCGATCCGAGGCGGCGTGATGCGCCTGAATATTACCCGCCGCGATTCCTGTCCGCACTGTCACGGCCACGGGTTTATCGAATCCGCGGGTACGTGCCCGGATTGCGGCGGCAAAGGCCAGGTCACGCAGACGGGCGGACGCATGAAGTTCAACGTGCCTTGTCCACGCTGCCACGGGACGGGAAAGAACATCTCTACTTGCCCGCAATTCCACGGTGAAGGCAGCATGGAACGAACGGAGCCGCTTGAAGTCCGCATCAAGGCTGGTACCCGCGATGGCCAGCGCATCCGCATCGCCGCCAAAGGCAATGCCGGAGTGCGGGGCGGTCCGGCGGGCGATCTTTACGTGATCATCCGCACTGCGGATCACCCGATCTTCCACCGCGAGGGGGATGACATTCGCATCACCGTGCCCGTAAGCGCCACCGAGGCCGCTTTGGGCGCCAAGATTGAGGTTCCGACCATCGACGGCCGAACTCTGCTCAAGATCCCGCCCGGCACCCAATGCGGGCAAAAGCTTCGCCTGCGCGAAAAAGGCGTGCCTTCGGCCACCAAGGAGAGCGCTCGCGGCGATGAGATCGTCGAAATCAAGCTCACCGTTCCCATGCCCAAAGATGAACGCTCCAAGGAAATCCTGCGCGAACTGGCCAAGTTAAATCCGGAAGACCCCCGCGCGGAGCTCTGGAAGAACGTATAAAGGGCTCCGCCCACCCCGGACACGAAGGAATTTCTGTGTGATCCTAATGTTTTTTCGTGGTTGTTGGTCTTCTCCTTGCTCCGGAAAAAGCCATTGCCTCCGCGGCCTGTTCGGCAAAAAAATTTCTGAAAATTATTTTTACACTGCATCTAATTTGCCGTATGCTCACGGCTGCGAACTTGCTTCCAGCCGAATTTTGCCCAGCGCAAGGTCGCCCAAGGAGGAAGCCGTCGAAATTGGCAACAGCTAGCGCGCCGCGTCAAACTCTCCAGCCACCCACCGTCATTCCTAGCCGGAAGAAGTCGGTTCGCCTCACTCTCTGGCCTCTTGTCGCCGCCACCTTCTTCATGGTGTCGGGGGGAACCTATGGCACGGAAGACATCGTGCATGGCGCGGGCTACGGCAAAGCTATTCTCATCCTACTTCTGACTCCGATCCTCTGGAGCTTGCCAACGGCGTTCATGATCGGCGAGCTCTCCAGCGCCCTGCCCTTCGAGGGTGGCTATTACGCGTGGGTGCGACGCGCCATGGGCAACTTCTGGGGATTCCAGGAAGCCTGGCTTTCGCTGGTGGCCTCGATTTTCGACATGGCGATTTACCCCACCCTGTTTGTGCTCTATCTCGACCGCTTGTTTCCCTGGTTCGCGGAGGGGCATCGGGGCGTGATCGTGGCGCTGACGGTGGTAATCGTCTGCGCCCTGCTCAATATTGCCGGAGTCCGGGTGGTTTCGACCACGTCTCTGTGGCTCTTCTTCGCGCTCTCAGCGCCGTTCATTCTGATCGCAGCCATCGCCCCGTTCAGGCTCGGGGCGCTCGCCAACGCCGTGACCAGACCGACCACTTCTACCACTGACATCCTCGGCGGCCTGCTCATCTGTATGTGGAACTACATGGGCTGGGACAATGCCTCGACCATCGCCACTGAGGTGGAGCGCCCACAGCGCACTTATCCTCGCGCCATGCTGGCCGCGGTGGTGATCGTGGCCCTGACCTACATCGTTCCCGTCGTGGCTATGTGGATGACCGGGCTATCCGCGAGCGCATGGGAAACCGGTTTCTGGGCTGACATCGCCGGCTTGCTGGGTGGCCCGCTGTTGCGCGTCGGCCTTGCCCTGGGAGGCATGATCAGCGGTTTTGGCATGTTCAACGCCCTGGTGATGAGCTACTCGCGTCTTCCCCTCGCCATGGCCCAGGACGGCATGCTGCCCCAGGTTTTTGGCAAGCTGCACCCGCGCTCACGAGCCCCCTGGGTGGCGATTGTCGTCTGCGCCATTGGATGGGCCATGTGCCTCGGCCTCGGCTTCGAGCGCCTGGTAACTATCGATATTCTGCTCTACGGAGCCAGTCTGAGCCTGGAGTTCGTGGCCCTCGCGGTTCTCCGCATCCGCGAGCCCGAATTGCCACGTCCTTTTCGCGTTCCCGGAGGACTGTTCGGAGCGATTTCCGTCGGGGTGGCACCCCTGCTGCTGTTCGGCTTCTCCGTGGTCCGCAGTCAGCATCAGCAGGTGCTGGGCATGAGTTCCTTCGCCTTTGGGATGCTGCTGATCGCTGCGGGCGTGCTGGCCTATGTCCTCAATCTGACCCTGAAGCCCGCCGGCTGGGCCTCCGTGGCACAGAAGCCGTAAGCTCGGGACGCAAGTGAAATCAGCCACCGATCGACACGGCTTATTCGTAAGATGGGTATGGATCCGTGGCTCCTGTCTTGCTGTAAAGTAATAAAGTCGAAGCCATAACCGGTCGAACCATGACCAAGCGGAAATCCAAGGGCGCGTACATGATCTCATCGGTCGCGGAGATGTACGGCATCCATCCCCAGACCTTGCGTCTGTACGAGCGCGAGGGCCTGCTCAAGCCCTCTCGCACCGAGGGCAACACCCGCCTTTATACCGACGAAGACCTGCTGCGGCTGGAGTTCATTCTCTCGCTGGCCCGAGACCTGGGAGTGAATATCAGCGGCATCGCCATCATTCTGCAAATGCGTGAACGCATGGAGGAGATGCAGCTTCAGATTCAGGATTTCGTGAAGTATATCCAGGAGGAAGTGCTGTCGCGGGCGCACGCCGCCGCCGATCCTTCCAAGGGGGCCATTGTGCCGGTGCGACGGCATCTGGTCGCGCCCCTACAAACGAATCGAAAGCGATAGCCGCCGTTCGCCTGACAACCGAAGACCGGCGACCGACGTAGCAACTTGCTGCCATGCTCCCCTTCAAGCTCATTTACAGCGACGACTACTATCTGCCGATTGGGACACACGTTTTCCCGGCTGACAAATATCGCCGGGTGCACGACCAATTGCTCGCATCTGCTGTGGCCGATCCTTCCGACTTTGTCTCGCCGCTTCCGGCATCCGATCAGGATATTTTGCTGGTTCACACGCCGCAGTATGTGCACAAACTGAAGACTGGAACGCTTTCCTCGAGCGAAGAAATGCAGATGGAGATTCCCTATTCGCCGGAGCTGGTCCGGGCCTTCTGGCTGGCCGCGGGCGGTTCAATTCTCGCAGCCGAACACGCGCTTCAAGATGGCGTGGCTTTCAACATCGGAGGCGGGTTCCACCATGCTTTCCCGGACCATGGCGAAGGCTTTTGCATGATCCACGATGTGGCAGTAGCGATCCGCCGCATGCAGCGAGATGAAAAGATCCGCACCGCCATGACCGTCGACTGCGACGTTCACCATGGCAATGGCACGGCGGCCATCTTTGCCAGCGCGCGCACTGCCAGCGATCCGCTGCCCTCGAGCGCAGCGTCTACCGTCGGTTCCGTCACAGCAAAGATGCGCCACGCGCACGCCGGCGACGTGTTTACTATCTCCCTGCACCAGCACAACAACTATCCGGCGTGGAAGCCGCATTCTTCCATTGATGTGGATCTGCCGGATGGGATTGGCGACGACGACTACCTGGCCTGGCTCGACAATGCACTAAGTTCGGGCCTCCGCCAGTTCACGCCGGAGCTGATCTGCTACATCGCGGGAGCGGACCCCTATCGTGAAGACCAGCTGGGCGGGCTGGCACTGAGCCTCGAAGGGCTGCAGCGGCGCGACGAACTCGTATTTCGCGTAGCCCGCGCCCGCAATATTCCAGTGATGGTAACTTACGCCGGCGGCTATGCCAGAAAGATCCAAGGCACAGTGACCATCCACTGCAATACCGTAAGAGCAGCGAATGAAGTGTTTGCCAAAACATCTTAAGAGCACGCCTTACGACCCATTCTTCTGAGCGGAGCGATTGCTACCCATGCACCTGCGCCTGATTCGTCACGCTACGCTGGTTGTCGAGTATGCCAACCACACGCTACTGGTCGATCCCATGCTCGATGACGCCGCGGCTCGTCCCCCGATTCAAGACTCCCCCAGCCCCCGCAATAATCCGCTGGTTCCGTTACCCATGCCGGCGCAGCAGGTGGTGCAGAACGTTGACGCGGTGCTGGTCACCCATACCCACACTGACCACTGGGATGCCCTCGCGGCAAAACTTCTGCCTAAGAATGTGCCTCTGTTCGGGCAGCCCGAGGATGAAACCAAGTTCCGTTCCCAGGGTTTCACCGGGGTGACGTCCACATTGGACTCAGCAACTTGGAATGACATTCACATCACGCGCACACCCGGTCAGCACGGCGCAGGTGCAGTGGGCCGGGCCATGGCTCCGGTTTCCGGGTTCGTGCTGCGCGCCGCCGGTGAACCGGCGCTGTATATCGCCGGCGACACGATCTGGTGTTCCGAAGTCGAAGAAGCTTTGCGGAAATTTCGTCCCAAAATCACAATTCTCAACGCCGGTGCGGCGCAGTTTCTGCAGGGTGGTCCCATCACGATGACGGCTGACGACGTTATCACCGTTTGCCACAAGGCGCCTGACACGCAGGTTGTTGCCGTCCACATGGAATCCATCAATCACTGCCTGCTCACACGAAGCGATCTGGGTTTTCAGCTGGAAGCGGCCCGCGTGGCTCAGCAGGTCACGATTCCGGGCGATGGTGAATGGGTGAATGGGCCCAACTAGTTCGGGCTGGGCTATTTGCGCGCGCTCACTAACGAAAGCCAAACTGGCAAGGGCGCCCGATCACACGGTGGAACGGCCAGCCTCCCGGGCCGTCTCCGTCTTCGCTCCCGCAAGAGCGGCGCTGAAAAAGGCGTCTTTCACGTCGAGGTCATGTTCGGCCAGATATCCCGCGAACTGGAGCGCCTTGCCCGGGCTGCTAAAATAGTGCCTGAACCTTATGTTCGAGAATCTTTCAGAAAAGCTTCAGCGCGCGTTCAAGACCCTGCGGGGCGAGGCCGTCCTCAATGACGAAAACATTCAGGAGGCGCTGCGCGCGATTCGTCTTGCGTTGCTTGAGGCCGACGTCAACTTTAAAGTGGTAAAGCTGCTGGTTGATCGCATCCAGGAAAAAGCCGTCGGCCAGAAAGTGGCGACCGCGCTCTCCCCTGGGGAGCAGGTCATCAAGATACTCCGCGATGAACTGATCGAGTTACTCGGCCGCGACACTGCCAAGCTCAAGTTCGCCTCCCAACCTCCAACTGTCGTGCTTATGGCTGGCCTGCAGGGGTCGGGCAAGACCACCACGTCCGGCAAGTTGGCGAACTGGTTAAAAAACGGCGGCCATCGGCCACTGCTCGTGTCGGTCGACGTTTACCGTCCTGCGGCCCGCGAGCAACTCAAGGTCGTGGCCCAGGCGATCAACGCCAATATCTACGAAGGTGACGTCACCGAGGCCAACACCGCCACGGTCGAGCGTTTGGCAAAGGAAGCGCGCCGCGAAGCCATCAACACCGGCTCGGACGTGCTGATCGTGGATACCGCCGGCCGCTTGCACATCGACGATCAACTAATGCAGGAGATGCAGTCGCTCAAGCGGTTGCTCAATCCGCAGGAAATCCTGTTTGTCGCCGACGCCATGACTGGACAGGACGCAGTCAACTCCGCCGACGAGTTCCACAAGAAGCTGGCGCTCACCGGCGTCGTGCTCACCAAGATGGACGGCGACGCCCGCGGCGGCGCAGCGCTTTCCATCCGCCAGGTCACCGGTCAACCCATCAAGTTCATCGGCGTGGGTGAAAAGTACGATGCGCTCGAGCCTTTCCACCCGGACCGTATCGTCTCCCGCATTCTGGGCATGGGCGACATTCTCTCACTGATCGAAAAAGCGGAGCAGAATGTCGACAAGAAAAAAGCCCAGGAAATGGCCAGCCGAGCTCTTTCCGGCGACGGATTCTCGCTGGAAGATTTTCGCGACCAGCTGCGCCAGATCAAAAAGATGGGATCGATCCAGAGCCTGATGGGAATGTTGCCCAGCGTCGGCCCCTTCGCGGGCATGCAAAAGCACGCTGACAAAGTCGACGAGAAGCAGCTGAATCGAGTGGAGGCGATTATCAACTCGATGACCCAGCACGAGCGCATGCACCATGAGGTCATGAACGGAAGCCGGCGCAAGCGCATCGCCCGGGGCTCCGGCACTAGCGTGCCAGAAGTGAACAACCTGCTGCGCCAGTACGCCCAGATGCGAAAAATGTTCAAGCAAATAGGCAGACCTGGCTTCGCCCGAAAGCTGGCGGGGATGAAAATGCCGGGAATGTGAAAGCGGGTGACGGATGTGGAATCTCAGACCTGCTTCATTCTGCAGAGTACGATTGGTGGGTTTTCTTAGCGTGGTTTGCCAGGGCTTGACGTCCAAGGTCCGAGGTCTGCTTTATGAAGTGGCGCTCCCTCGAAGAATCCACGGCCGGAACAGACCCTCGATCTCTTCATGAAATTCTCAGGGAGCGCAAGGAACTCATCGCCAAGTATGTTCCCCCGGAGACCCAGGCCGTCCACGTCGGCGTTATCAGAGAATTAAAGAGAAAACATCTCGCCGCAGGTGCTCTCGCGGGCGGCTCTAAAGCCCCAGCCTTCGACCTCAACGACCACACCGGCAAGCTGGTTTCATTGCATGATCGAATGAGCCGAGGCAGCGTAGTGATCTGCTTTTTCCGCGGACGCTGGTGCCCATTCTGCGTCGGACAACTCGAAGCCTTGAACCTGGTCCTGCCCCAGATCGAACAGGCGGGGGCGTCGCTGCTCGCAATCTCGCCCCAAACGGTTCAACAATCGTTCTTCATGGCGGACCAGCACAAGCTGCGCTTTCCCTTGTTGAGTGACCCCGGGAACGGAGTTGCCCGTCAGTTCGGCCTCGTTTACCGCGTGCCGGACGAGCAGCAGGTGATCTACCGCCGTGCCTTTGTCAACCTGCCTTTCGCGAATGGCGATACCAGCTGGGAACTACCTATTCCGGCCACCTTCGTCCTCGACCGTCACGGCACCGTGCTCTGCGCCTTGGCTAACGAGGATTACGCTGAGCGCCCGGAGCCGGCAGATATCTTGCTTCGGTTGGTCCAGCCGTCCTGCTGAGTACATCCGGAGGTTTTTCAATTATGATTGGACATGGGTGACGCGTCCCTTTGGAGCGCTGACGATCAGCGCAGCCGGCTCGCTGAGCTGATTGCGAGCAGCACCGATCCCGCCAAGGATCTCCCGCTCCGCCGTGATGTCCGCTCGCTCGGTATTTTGCTGGGCCGCGTTCTGGTCGAGCAGTGTGGTAAATCCCTGCTGGGTGTCGTCGAGGAGCTGCGGCGCATTTTCATCCAGCATCGCGAGCAATCACGCACCGAAACGGAGTCTCCGGACTTCAAAGATCCTCTGCTCACTCAGGCGCGGAGCATTGTTTCAGGCCTGAGTGTTGAAGAGGCGCACCGTGTGACCAAAGCCTTCGCCATTTATTTCGAACTGACCAATCTCGCCGAGACCACCCATCGCAAACGCCGCCGGCGTGCCGCCAAGCTGCACGCCGAGCAACCGGCGTTAGAAGGTTCTTTCCGGGGCACTCTGAAGCGCATGCGCGCCGCCGGCATCGATGTCGACCAGGCCCTGG
>Ga0193719_10000523_pt1 | contig 14507 bp, 12 predicted proteins | sample U2a2metaG_FD_160103 | JGI IMG/M metagenome (GOLD analysis project Ga0193719, IMG submission 160103) | Soil microbial communities from a riparian zone of the East river system, Colorado, United States - U2a2 | ecosystem: Environmental > Terrestrial > Soil > Riparian zone | place: USA: East... | reverse complement strand
CCAAGGAATTTTCAGCGCCATCGGAATCGTGCTGGAAGTTAACGAAGAACAGATTGACGCAGTGACTGCGCTTTCCGGCAGCGGTCCGGCCTTCATTTACAGCGTAATCGAGGCGCTTGCCCAAGGCGGCGAAAAGTGCGGCCTACCATCCGACGTCGCTATAACACTTGCGACGCAAACTGTTTTGGGCGCAGCGCAACTGGCGAGCGAAAGTAAGCTTTCGCCCGAAGAATTGCGGAAAATGGTCGTGACCCCCGGTGGCACCACCGCTGCCGGTTTGGCCGCGATGGAAAAGCATCGAACCTCCGAGGGTTTGATCGCGGCATTAGAAGCCGCGACGAAACGCGGCCGCGAAATGGCGAAAGAAAATCTGTGAAACGCCGCGGCGTCTGACACAAGCGCCCTATAGCAATGCTGCACGCATCGCCTCGATCGGTGCTTCGCGATCGAACCAAATGGAAAAGGCGAGTGCCCCCTGATACAGTAACATCAGTAATCCATTTGCGCCCCGTGCGCCGGCTTCATCGGCTGCGCGAAGCAAAGACGTTTTCGACGAGCCATATACCGCATCGAAAACCATGTGATGCGGCGCGAGCAACCGCGCTGGAACGGGTGAAAGATCGCTCGGATTCATTCCAAGTGGCGTGGCATTCACGATCAGGTCGATATCCGCAAGTTGCGCGCGCAACGCTGTTTCCTCCCACGGAACCGCTTCGAGACGCGCCACCGGACCAAGGACTCGCGGTCCGGCAAAAAACGGCCGCAACCGCTCGACGAGGGCGTTCGCTTTCTCCAGAGTACGATTGACAAGGGCGAGACGTTCACAATTCTCGAGCGCGCATTGCCACGCAATGGCATGACCCGTTCCGCCACCCGCGCCTAGAATCATCACCCGCAGATCGCGCACATCGACCGAAAATTCGGTGCGAATGGCACGCAAGAATCCTTCGCCATCGGTGTTCGAAGCGATCAGTCTTTTATCGCGAAGGCGAATCGTGTTTACAGCTCCTGCGCGACTGGCAGATTCATCTGCCTCATCGATTTGCGCGAAGGCCGCGATCTTGTGTGGCACGGTTAAGTTGATCCCGATAAAATCGAGCTCACGCAAGAAGCGCAGCGCCGATCTCAACTCATTCGCTCGAATATGGAACCGCGCGTATTGCATATCGATCTTACACTCTTTGAGCGCGGCATTCTGCGTTTGCGGCGAAAAGGAATGGGCAACCGGATCGCCGAAGACCCCGAGACGAATTGGCGGATCGACATCGGCTGTCGCTTCCCGCCACTTCTCGAGATCGGCCAGCGTATAACGCTCGGTGGTGCTCTTTTTCGTCATGTCGTTTCGAGCGGACTCTTTGGCATGTGCCGTCGTGCCCTAAAGCCATGCACCCGATGCTTCTTTCGTCCCTGATGGGACTTGCCGTTTTGTTCTCATCAAACCCCCAGCGTTAAAACGCTGGGCCATTTTCAGAGAAAACATGCGCTGCTCTAATCCGTTTACGAGACCACTTCTAGTGCTTTTCATTCCGCGCCAAGCTGTGAAATCATGCGGTCGAATCGCTTGAGCACACGGTCCTTCCCCATGACTTCGAGCATGTGATACAAACTCGGTCCGACCGCACGACCGCTCACAGCCACGCGCGCCGGGTGAACAAGGTCGCCGGTCTTGCAACCGAGCTCTTGCGCAAGTGCTTTAAGACAGGTTTCGATTTTCTCGACATTCCAATTGTCGATGTTGGCGAATTTGCCGCGCAACGCGAGCAGTCGTTCCGCAGCTTCGGCTTTCCCAAAAACTTTCTCGACTGTCACCGGATCGAACTCGTAATCCTCGGTGAAAAAGTAGCGAGTCCACTCCGGCACATCGCTGAGAAGTTTGATTTTCTCCTTCACGATCGAGAGCACGGCGCGGAGATAAGTTTGGTCGGAGATGTCGATCTTTGCTTTCTCCAGGAACGGCCAGGCGAGCTCAATAAAACGATCGAGCGACATTTGAGCGATATATTGGCCGTTCAGCCAAAAACATTTGTCGAGATCGAAGGCAGCGTTACGCCGATTGATTTTCTCCAGCTCGAAAAGTTTTACCACTTCTTCGATGTCGATCTTTTCGCGATTGTCCTTGGGCGACCAACCGAGCAGGCAAAGATAGTTCTGCACCGCTTCGGGCGCATAACCTTGCTCGATGTAAGTGGCGACGCGCGCGCCTTCATCGCGCTTGCTCATCTTCGAGCCATCGCGATTCAGGATGAGCGGAATGTGGGCAAAGTGAGGCGGCATGGCGCCGAGCGCACGATAAAGCTCGATGTGCTTCGGTGTATTGGAAAGATGATCTTCGCCGCGGATAACATGGGAAATTTTCATCTCGATGTCGTCGATTACGTTCACGAAATGGAAAATCCACGAGCCGTCGGCTCGCCGGACCGTCATATCGGGATGCGTCCCCGGATTAGTAAGATCGAAGTCGATCTTGCCGCAGACAACATCGTCCACTATGACGTGCTCGCGGGGCGAACGAAACCTTAGCGCGCCTTGATCTTCGAAGATGTGACCGGCGTCTTGAAGTTTCTTGAGGTACCGCTCGTAAATTTCCGTGCGCTCGCTTTGCAGATAAGGTCCGAAATCTCCGCCGACGTGCGGGCCTTCGTCCCAATCCAGTCTGAGCCAGCGCAATCCTTCATAAATCGCGGCGGCTGCTTCTTCAGTGTTGCGCGTTTTGTCCGTGTCTTCGATGCGCAAAATAAATTTGCCGCTATGATGTCTGGCAAAGAGCCAGTTGAAGAGTGCGGTACGGGCTCCGCCGATGTGGAGATAACCGGTGGGTGAGGGGGCGAAGCGGACGCGGATAGCCGGATTCATGAAGTGCGTAATTTAGCCACAGATGAACACAGATGAAACACGGATTCGGTTGTAGCAGGCCCGAAAGCATTCGAGGTGGGTCGAATAAAGCGACGCTCATAAAGCGCCGCTACAGAAGAATCATTCAATAAGAATCTTACCGGCGCGGCGACGCACATGCCGATTTCCGGGGAGGTTCGTTTTGGCGACGCGGTTGGCGGGATCGAGAAGCGCGCGGACGCGTTCAATCAAATCGTAGCTCACGTCGGGAACATCGCTCGCGCGAAGCCACTCATGCAGCGCCCGGCGCCGGACAGCCAAAGGCATCGGGGCGAGTGATTGCAGGGATAATGCCGTCGTCCCGGAAAGCGTCTGCGGCAGTAATGTCTCGAAAAATTTTTCTTCTTCGGCGACAATGGTGGCCGTCCGCCAAATACTCATCCGAACTTTTCGACCGAATTGCTTCTCGATGTATGGAATGATCCGGCGTCGAAGCCGGTTGCGCAGCGGAGCGAGATTCTTATTCGAAGCGTCTTCGCGAAATTTCAGGCGATGCTCTCGCACATATTCGTCAATTTCGTCACGCCAAATTCCGAGAAGCGGCCGCACAATGGTGAGATCGACATCGTCGATGCACCGAATGGAGACCTCGGGCATTGCGGCGAGTCCGGCGAGGCCAGCTCCACGAAAAAGGTTCAACAAAAATGTTTCGACAAGATCGTCGGCATGATGCGCGAGAAAAATCGTGCGGCAGCGTTTCTGTTTCGCGATCTTCGCAAAGAACTTGTAGCGGGCTTCGCGCGCAGCCGTCTCGATCGAGAGCTTCTTTCTCTTCGCGAGTGTTCGGACATATGCTGAGCCGATTGCAAGATCGAGATCGTATTTCGCGGCGAGTTTTTCGACAAAGCGCGCATCGGCATTGCTCGAACGGCCGCGCAACTCGTGATTCAAGTGGCAGATGATTAGCTTTTTATAACCAACATCGACAAGATCGTGAAGCAGCGCGACGGAATCGCGTCCGCCGGAAACGCCAATGAGGTAGCGTCGGCGCGCCGAAAAGTCGCGTAGCGCGGCAGATCTTGGATCACTGATTTGTTGGCTCATTAATCTTAGACAAAATCCGCATTTGGCGGCGTCTTCATCATAAAGAGACACATTGGCTGAGGCGCGTCCAAAATTACAGCGACAAGCAGGCGGGCGCGGACCGGACAGACGAGAAAGGTAACTATCATGAATAACGAACATGAATCCACATATACGCTGCTGGTTCGCTCGGAAGAGAAGGGCCGGAGCATCATGGAAACGGTGCTCTACGCGCTTTTCGGTTTGAGCGCGATTGTTTCAATCTGGCAGTTCGCCCAGCAACCCAATCGGCTGCCGATTGACGGACTAACGTCAAGGCCTTATGACCGGCCGAGACATAGCGTTTGCACCATGGTATTGGAGCCTCACTTGACAATGAATGAACGTTCATTCATTGTTCAGGCTTCATGGCTCAACCGCAAATAGACCATAGCCTCGATCGGCCCACCCAGATTCTTGACGCAGCGCTGGTGTGCTTTGCCAAGAGAGGGTTTCACCAGACCAGCATGCATGACATCAGCACTGAGGCTGGGATCAGCGTCGGCCTCATTTATCGCTATTTCGAGAACAAGGATGCGGTCATTTCTGCAATGGCCGATCGGCATAAAAAGGAAATTCAAGAGGTCTTGGAGCGCGCCCGACAAGCTCCGAATCTGCTCGAGTCGCTTGAGATTTTGTTTACCGCCCATTGTTGCGAAGACGCGCCGCAAGTCGTCTCTGCATTCGTTGTCGATCTTTACGCGGAAGCATCTCGCAATCCGCACGTAGCTGATTTGGTGCGCGACGTTTTACAGGCGGCGATGGATGGCGTGACCGATTTGATCGCGCGCTCGCCGGAAGCAGAGCGCGCTGCGCATGGCCTGAAACCTCATGAATTGGCGGAACTAATTTTTGCTGTCTCGCGCGGAATGTTGATGCGCGACGTTTTGCAGCCACAGACAATGACGGCAGCGGAGAGGCGCGCGCGCCAACTGGAAGTGACACGCAGACTGTGGCGCTTGCTGTTCAAAAAGGAAAATGAACCAGCGTATGCATGACATTGCCAAACCTGTTTCTACCGAACCCAAAGTGAAATCGAAACGTGGAGCTTGGCGGGTTGCGATTGGGGGCCTGGTTGGCCTTTTCATCCTGCTTGTCGGAATCAAGGGACTGCAGATTTCCAAAATGATGGCGGCGGGCAAAACAATGACCCCACCGCCGGAAACGGTCACGAGCGCAATTGTGAAAGAAGAAGATTGGGCGCCGATGCTGTCGGCGGTGGGAAGCGTCAGTGCTGTTCAAGGCGCGGTCGTGTCGACCGAGTTGGGTGGCATGGTCAGCGAAATCGGCTTTCAAAACGGTACTCTGGCAAAGAAAGGGGATCTGCTCGTCAAATTAGACGCCTCGCAGGAGGAAGCACTTTTGCGATCGGCGGAAGCAGAACAAGAATTAGCACGCACGGACTTAGAGCGAGCTCGCGACCTTGCCGCAAAAAAGGTAGTTTCGAATTCTGATCTCGACGCAGCCGAATCAAAGTTGCGAAGACTGACTGCCGTCGTCGACCAGATGCGGTCCAACATTAGGAAGAAGGCGATTGTGGCGCCGTTTGATGGGCAACTTGGGATTCGGCAGGTGAACATTGGTCAGATGATCAACTCCGGTCAGCCAGTGGTTCCGCTGCAATCGCTCGATCCGGTCTTCGCCGATTTCGCGCTACCGCAGCAGTATTTTTCAAAATTATCTCAAGGTCTTGAAATTCGCGTCACGACAGACGCAATGCCGGGCCGTGTTTTCACTGGAAAATTGACGGCGGTGAATTCGATGGTCGATGTGGCGACGCGAAATGTTATGGTACAGGCGACGCTCGAAAACCCCGACCACGCACTGCGGCCGGGAATGTTTGCGAAGGTGGAGGTCGTGTTGCCGGAGAAAAATAAGACGCTCGTCATTCCCGGCAGCGCAGTTTCGTACGCGCCGTTTGGCGATTCGGTTTTTGTGATTGAAAAGAAGAAGGACGAAAAAACCGGAAAAGAATCACAGGTGATCCGGCAACAATTTGTGCGCGTCGGGGAGGCGCGCGGCGATTTTGTTGCGGTGACGACGGGATTGAAAGCGGGCGAAACGGTTGTCGGTACCGGCGTTTTCAAATTGCGCAACGGCATGGCGGTGACGATCAACAACGATCTCGCGCCCAAGCCGCAACTAAATCCGACCCCGGCAGATTCGTAATGGAAGAGCGGCATGAAGTCTTTCACTGATCTTTTTATTCGCCGGCCGGTGCTGGCCCTGGTGGTCAGCTTCGTGATTCTCATCGCCGGTTTGCAAGCGATGAGGTCGCTGAACGTGCGGCAATATCCACGCAGCGACATCGCCGCCATCACGGTCACAACGGTTTACGTGGGCGCGGACGCAGAACTGGTGCGCGGATTCATCACGACGCCATTGGAACGCGCTATCGCTGCGGCAGACGGCATTGATTACATCCAATCGCAAAGCAAACAGGGCGAATCGCTGATCACAGCGCGTCTCAAGCTGAATTACGACGCGAACAAGGCGCTGTCGGATATCAGCTCAAAAGTGGATGCCATCCGCCGCGACTTGCCGCCCGAAGCGGAGATCCCCGTCATCAGCATCGAGACAGCGGACTCGCAATTTGCGTCGGCATATTTAAGTTTCACTTCCGACATTTTGCAGCCTAACGAGGTAACCGATTATCTCGTGCGCCTGGTGCAGCCGCGACTCACCGCGATCGGTGGCGTGCAAAAAGCTGACATTCTGGGTGGGCGCACGTTCGCTATGCGGATCTGGATGAAGCCGGACCGAATGGCGGCGTTAAACGTAAGCCCGGGCCAGGTGAGAAGCGCACTTTCGCGGAATAATTACCTCGCCGCGGTCGGCAGCACCAAAGGTTCGCTCCTTCAGGTGAATCTGACTGCAAACACCGATTTGCACACGGCGGACGATTTCAAAAAACTCGTCGTGCGTGAGGATAAGGGAAATCTCATTCGGCTGAGCGACATCGCCGACGTTGTGCTTGGCGCGGAGGATTACAATACCGAGGTTCGCTTCTCCGGGCAGAAGGCCGTGTTCATGGGCATCTGGGTTTTGCCGAATGCCAACTCAGTCGAGGTGATCAAGCGTGTGCGGACTGAGATGGAGCAAATCCAAAAGGAATTGCCGACCGGCATGACCGGCCAGATAGCCTACGACGCGACCGCTTACATCAACGACGCCATCCACGAAGTCGTGAAGACATTGATCGACACGCTACTCATCGTGATGGTGGTGATCTTTCTATTCCTCGGATCGTTCCGCTCCGTGCTGGTGCCAGTGGTGGCAATCCCGATCTCGCTCATCGGCGCTTTGTTTCTTATGCAGATATTTGGATTCACGCTCAACCTGCTCACGCTGCTCGCGATCGTGCTTTCGGTGGGGTTGGTGGTGGACGACGCAATTATTGTCGTGGAAAACGTGGAACGGCACATCCGCGAAGGGATGACGCGAATAAATGCTGCCATCCAGGGCGCGCGCGAACTAGTCGGGCCGATTATTGCGATGACGATCACCCTGGCAGCGGTTTATACACCGATCGCGCTCCAAGGCGGATTGACCGGCGCGCTCTTCCGCGAATTTGCCCTTACGCTTGCGGGCGCTGTATTCATTTCAGGCATAGTTGCGCTTACGCTCTCGCCGATGATGTCTGCGTATCTACTGCGCGCCGGGGATGTTGATAAAGGATTCAGTGGCATTGTTAATCGCACGTTCGATCGCTTTCGCGAGTGGTACGGCGGTCATCTTGACCGAACGCGCGCGGCGCGCGCCGCTGTGTATGCCGTTTGGATCGGATTATCGCTCCTCGCGGTCATGATGTACGCGCTGATGCCGACATTCGCGGCAAAGGAGTTGGCGCCGACGGAAGACCAGGGCGTAATTTTCGGGATCATAACTGCACCTGCAAACGCGACCATCGACGACACGATTCGTTATGCCGATGCAGCCGGCAAAATCTTTCAGGACATTCCGGACACGCGCTTCACATTTCAAATTACATTTCCCGATCAAGGCTTTGGCGGCATGGTGTTGAAGCCGTGGGGGGTGCGCAAAACGCCGACTGCAGCCTATCTGCCAGAAGTGCAGGCGAAGCTCGGCGCGATTCCGGGTATTCAAATGTTTCCAGTAATGCCGTCCGCGCTTCCCGGCGGCGATAACTTTCCAGTTAGTTTCGTGATCGCTTCAACGGCGGATCCAGAGCGCATTCTCGATTTCGCAAAACAAATCTACGCGAAAGCGATGGAGAATAAAATTTTCCGATTTGCCGACATCGATACGAAAATCGATCAGCCGCAGTCGGAAATCGTTTTCAATCATGATAAGGTGGGCTCGCTCGGCCTCGATATGCAGAAAGTCGGCGCCGACATGTCCGCGAGCATCGGCGGCAACTTTGTAAATCGATTCAACATTGCCGGTCGCAGTTATAAAGTGATTCCGCAGATTAAACGGACGGAGCGGTTGAATCCGCAGCAATTGGAAAACATTTATGTCACCGGGCCGAACGAGCAGTTGGTCCCGCTGAGTACGGTGGCGTCACTGCGAGAGAAAGCCGTCGCACGCTCGCTCAATCGCATGCAGCAGCTTAACGCCGTCACGATCAGCGGGGTGCCGGCACGATCGCTCGATAGTGCGCTCAAGTTCCTCGAGGACGAGGCGCACAAGGTTTTGCCGAAGGGCTATGTCATCGATTACACTGGCGAATCGCGTCAATTGCGGACCGAGGGAGATAAATTTTTGCCCGCCTTCACCCTCGCGGTCATATTGATTTTTCTCGTCCTGGCCGCGCAATTCAACAGCTTTCGCGATCCGTTCATTATTTTGCTTGGCTCCGTTCCGCTCGCAATGTTCGGCGCGCTTCTTTTCGCTTTCTTGAAAATGCCGTTCGGGAAATTTTTTACTGACGGCTGGACCACGACGCTGAACATTTATTCGCAGGTCGGCCTCGTCACGCTGGTGGGCCTGGTTTCGAAAAACGGAATTCTCATCGTCCAGTTTGCCAACGAATTGCAGCGGCAGGGTTTGACCAAACTCGCGGCGGTCGCGCAAGCGTCGCGCATTCGTTTGCGTCCCATTATGATGACGAGCGTCGCCACCGTTGCGGGTCACTTTCCGTTAACACTAGTGACGGGTGCGGGCGCAGCGGCGCGAAATTCCATCGGTCTGGTGCTCGTGGGCGGTATGACTATCGGAACGATTTTTACTTTGTTCATCGTGCCGTCGCTTTACATGCTGATTGCGAAGGAGCATCACGAGAAATCTTTGGGCGAAGCGGAAGGGGAAGAACCGGTCACGGAAGATGTCGATCTTTCGCCCGAGTACGCGGCCGCTCTTACGCCAGATGGCAACGGCTGGAAACAAGGATGACCGAGCCCGGACATCGGCTCGATGGCGACGGTCGTTGGAAAAGCGAGTGACCGAGCCAGAGGCCTAGTCGCAGGTGCAGGGTGCGGTAGGCAAAGAAGCTTGGGAATCGTAGAGACTCGCCTCTTGGACCGGCCGTCATAGGGATGGCTATGTCAGCCGCAGATTTTTAATTTTTACCAAGCACCTGCCATGACGCGCGCCTCAAAGTTTGAGGCGCTACGAAGTTGTGGTCGCTTCAGGTTTCTACGACGATGTCGGCGCGCGTGCTCTCGACAATCGCCTTTAGCTCGGCCTGCTCCGGCACAGGTACTCCGAACTTGTCCAGCGTCTGCCGAAGATCATCCATGAAGGCCTCCCATTCGCCTGCAGTGATTTTCATTTCTTTGTGCGACTCGTACATTGAGCGTCCGGTGTATTTTTGCGGGCCGCCAGCAGCCCAGCAGACCATTTCCGTGACCAGGTATTTGAATCCTGCCGGGGCCACGCGATGGTGCGCTTCATTCACCTGGGGATTCGCGTTCAATCTCGGGTCGACCATGATGCGGTCAATAAAGTCATCGACGACCGTCGCGATGGGGTAAACGCCGCCTAGACGCTCATAGAGTGTGGGAGGCTGTGGCATAGAACTAAATCATACACAATTTGCGCCTAGGTTGTCCAGACGATTTGGAGGAGCTCGGGGTGTCGAGTGATGCTTTGCACGATCGGCAAAAGTAACAGGTCTGTTACTTTTCCGGTGCGGCGCGGCCCAGATCGTTGCGATCTTACCGGTATGAAGGCAATGAGTAGACCCACAGGGTCATTATTCATTTACTTCGACATCAATCCCAACATCAACCCGACAAAAATACAGAGAAAGAAACTTCACACAGCCGAGCCGCGCTCGGCCGACGTTATTAAATAAGAGGAAGAAAGGCAAAAACATGAAAACAATCCACACTTCGATAAAAACAACTCTGCTTGTCTTAATAGCCATGTCGTTTACGGCCGCGTCTGCGCGCGCGGATACCTATTCATGGACAAACTTCCAATCTGACATCCCCGGGGTAGCCCAGCATGTCGATGAAAACCTTGTCAATCCATGGGGCATGTCGGTATCCCCCAACGGTACAATCTGGGTCAGCGACAACGGCACTGGTGTTTCGACGCTTTACGGGCAAGACGGCACGGCACGTTCGCTGATCGTAACGATCCCTACAGCCGCGCGGAACCGAGGAGTTGGAAACCCCACTGGACAGGTCTTCAACGGCACACCGTTCTTCCAGGTGACAAAGAATGGAAACTCGGCGCCCGCCTTCTTTATTTTTGTCAGCGAAGACGGTTCCATCTCAGGTTGGAACCCGACGCTGGATCAGACAAACGCCATCATCGCCGTCGATAACGGCACGAACCGTGGCGTTAATCGCGCCATTTATAAAGGTGCAACACTGGGCGTGGCCAACGGTCACAATTTCCTGTATGCGACAGATTTTCATACGGGCAAGGTCCACACCTTCGACGAGAATTTTCATCAGGTTAATCCCAACGGCTTTGTCGACCCAAACCTTCCGGCAGGTTACGGCCCGTTTGGCATCCGAAATATCAATGGCGAGATTTTTGTGACCTACGCCAAACAGGATCAGCATAGAGAGGATGACGTTCCGGGTCCCGGCTTTGGCTTCGTCAATGTGTTCGATACCAGCGGCAATTTCCTCAGGCGTCTGATCTCAAACGGCGAGCTCAACGCCCCATGGGGACTCGCTCTGGTTGAGGGGGACGAGCTTTGGGTCGGCAATTTCGGTGATGGTCGCATCAACAATTACGATCCGGTCACGGGCGCCTTTATCGAGACGCTTATGACCGCCGATGGGACGCCACTCGAGTTCGAGGGCCTGTGGGATCTTCTTCCTCTTGGCGACGGAGTCTTTTTCACCGCTGGAATCGCCGACGAAGAACACGGGCTATTCGGCATCATTACCGAAGATTAAGCCACTGCTAACATCGAACGTCGTCGTCTGCCGATTGCGGGCGACGACGATCTCGTTTGCAAAAAAAAGCGCGCCCATTACTGGGCGCGGTGTGGAAGCTGAGGAGTCGTCAGCAGTTGAGTTTGTTGTGTTCCCAGCTCGCGACTGTATTTAAGCAGCCACGGTGCCAACTGCGTCTCGCAGCATAGAAGTTATGGCGATTGCGTGTTGCGCTTGCGCAGGCGTGCGGCGCCGGGCGGGCTGAAGACATCGAGACCGGCCATCACCCAAATCGCATATCAACAAGAACATCGCGTTCGCCAGAAAATCAAAAAACCCCGGTGAGTTTCCCCACCGAGGCTTTTGATTTTTTCGCGCTTTGCTGCCTTATCGCTGTTCTCTGCCGGGCATCGTCCCGTGGAATTCGGCAAACTCGGTCGAGTTGCTTATCTTCGTGACAATCCAGGGCTCCGGTCCAAGCGTAGCTGACGGCTGTTCTTGGACGCCTCGGCCGATTGGCGTCGGCCCAAAGGCGATCGAGTGACCAGGCTTTGCCACAGTGATGAAGTTTTGCCCCCTGTTTTGGCAGAGGAAAAACCCTTCTTCACCCTGGAGCAAGCTTGCCAAGTCCAGGCCGCTGACCGGCACATTGATTTGGAGTTTCATTTGTTGCTGTGTTTCCTTTCTTGTTTAGCATTCACTATCGCGCTCCGCTCGATCATCGCCAGGTAACTTAGGTTGCCTTTTTTGATCTCTCGATTGTTGAACCTTTCAGGAATGGGCGCAGCTTTAGGCTCGCGCAAAACGAACGGCGGCTGCGCGAGGATCAGGCGCGAGAACAGGCAAATGAAGCGGACCTCCAGGGTTGGCATGAAGCGCGAGCCGGTGATCGATCCGGTACTCGAAAAGCCTCTGCTTGGCCTGCACCGAGCAATGAACATCGATTCGTTTTGGAAAGCCGTCCAGCGGTTGCTCTCCGCCGCGATCCCAAATCGCTTGATGGGGATGACGCTTCAGCACAATCCAATTTTGCCAATGATCACGAGGTGGACACTGCCCATGCCTGACGGTTTTTTCAACGCCGCGCCGCTCAAGGGTTATATCGCCGGGCGACCGCGTAACAGGTTTGTGCGAATTAACGACGTCTTTTCGAATCGAAGCAGCCTGATGAAATCCGCCTTCTATCGCCGATACATGGCGCCTCAACGCTGCCGGCACGGCGTCGGCCTCTTTTTTTGGAAAGACGAGAGGCTCATTTGTGTGATTGCAATCATGCGCACGGCAACGCAGGGCGATCTGTCACCGGTGGAGATGAAATTGCTCCGGCAACTTTACCCGCAGGTTCTGACCGCGCTTTACCGGCTTGGCTCGCTCGAGCGCGAACACTCAGCGCGAATGGCCTTCGAAGAATTCCTGAACCGTCTGCCAATGCCGACGATGCTCTTGCGGTGGAACCTGAAGTCGATTTATCAAAACCGGGCCGCGCGTGATTTCTGCGCGATGTGGGAAAAAGGACCGGAGGCGGCGCGACTAATGAAAGCGAGTTCCCCGATTCCGTCCGAGATCCTCGACCGATGCCGCCTGCTCAAACAACAATGGGCCCACGCGCAACGCCTCAATGCGCCGCAAACAAGCGCCCAGGAAGAACAAGTGCATCATCCGCGCTCGCCGCATTTGCGAGCGACGCTCCATCTGAAACCGCTCAACTCAGCCGGCGTGGCGCGGCCGCATTTTCTTATCGAGTGCGAAGACTTGCGCCGTCAGGCTGCTCCGCGTTCCGGGTCGGCGAGCTCCAGTTTGCCCCATTTCGTCCGGCTTACGCGCCGAGAACAGGAAGTTGTCCGACTTGTCTGCGAGGGGCGAAGTAACCAGGAGATCGCTGATGGCGCCGGCTTGAGTTTGCCGACGGTGAAAAAGCACGTCCACGCCATCTTCCGCAAACTCGAAGTCACCAGCCGCAGTCGGCTTATGGCGCTAATGCGATGAATCGCGCGGCGCGAGATTTACTCGTCTCGTATCTTGCTATAAAATCGACATCTGCAATCTGACTTCTGAAATGTCCCCGTAGTTGCCCCGCCAGGTGACGCAACGGGTGGAACAAATTTTCGGCCTCACGAGGACAAGATCAACGACGCCTCGGGAGGACTCAGGACTCTGCGGCTTTGAGTTTGCGGATTATTTTCGCTTAATCTCGTCGACCACCACACGGTTGACCACGGGGGTTTCGCCCGTGCTGTCATAATAGACATGAACGCGAGTGCCGGGTTTGATTCGGTGCTTGTCGATCCGTCTGCCCGCTTTGTTTACGTAAGGAACCGTCTCGTCGAGCGCGTAACTAAAAGTATCGTGCCCGCTTTCAGAGCCGACTACGATTATTTTGCCAGGCTCATACGTTGTGACAGTGCCGGGGCCAGTTGTCGTTTGCTCTTTAGTCGTCGTGCTGGTTTGCGCAAACGCCAAAGGCGCGATCAGTGCGCAGGCGAGAGCGTTGATTGTTTTCTTCACCATGAATGCCTCCCCTTTTACGTTGATGTTTTACCCAAAGCTTCGTGGTTCAGGATTCGACGGACGGCGGCCAGGCCGTTGGCGATTCCACACTTTGACCGACCCGCCACGGCGCTGTTCAAACTAATCTAGCATTTGTGCGATTGAGCGAGCCTGCGGATTCGTCAACGTGCCGCGTCGACGACCAGCCAAACGCCGACTGTCGATGCGCCTGTCGCTATCCCCGGGCGTGCGTAGGATTTGGTCCGACGAAAATATTCGGCGGCGTCTATCTGTCGTCGGCATCATGTAGCGCGCGAACGCCATTAATGTCTCAAATCGGGATTAGCCAATCCCCAAGCTAAAATCTGACATCTGGATTTTTCCTTCATCCTCCTTACTTTTGCCTTTCGCGCGTCCCCGTAGTTCAACGGATAGAACAAGGGTTTCCTAAACCTTAAATGTGGGTTCGATTCCCGCCGGGGACGTTTTACGAGTGAAGTTGGCCCGCGTAGATCACGAAAGTCAGAACGAAATCAGAACGACACTCGGATTCGAGCCCCGTAGGCTCCGCTCTCGCATGTCGAGAGCAAATTGCGATTTCGCAACGAATTCGCAACAGACTTTCGCACTTAACGGCACGGCCATGGAGTGGTGAAGTTTTCACTCGCATCACGTCGCACGCCCCGTTACAAAACAAAATTTCTCATTAACGAACGCGGTTAGAAGTTTTGCCTATGGAGCTCAAGTTTGAATGTCCAAGCTGTG
>Ga0193719_10000522_pt1 | contig 14518 bp, 17 predicted proteins | sample U2a2metaG_FD_160103 | JGI IMG/M metagenome (GOLD analysis project Ga0193719, IMG submission 160103) | Soil microbial communities from a riparian zone of the East river system, Colorado, United States - U2a2 | ecosystem: Environmental > Terrestrial > Soil > Riparian zone | place: USA: East... | reverse complement strand
CGTCGCCTTGAGGAGCGCTGCCGCGGTAACACCACGAGGGTATTTGCGAAGCTCTTCCTGCATCACCTCGCCTGCCGCGCGCCGGTCGAGCGACTCGCCAACAGTCACATCGTGGCGAGAGTGTTTGCGCGGCGCGACATCCACGAAACGACCTCCGGCCACCGTCAGCGCAGGACTCGGAACGCGGAGGACGAAGCGGTCTTCGGCAGCTGCGGCGATGGCGCGCTCGAGGTACAGCTGAACCCAACCTTCCCCTCCAGGCTCGATTCCGTCCGCGGCCAGCACGATGACGCGGCAGCCGACCTCAGAGGTGCCCGTATGGAGGAGCATCTCAGCGCCATGTCGCAATGCTCGCGGCGCCGATGCGAGCACACGCAGGTGAGCGTCAATCCGGCGCGTCGATTTGACCGTGTCGGGCGAGGCCAGCACGTCACCACGCGCCAGGTCACTCTTCTCAACGCCGGTGATGTTGGCCGCGACCCGGCTCCCTGGAGAAGCCGCCTCGACGCTCTGGTTGTGTCGCTGCAGCCCTCGGACGCGCACCAATCGCCCTCGCGGCACCACCTCGAGCTCGTCTCCGACGCTCAGGTCTCCGTCGACGAGCGTCCCGGTTACGACCGTGCCGAACCCACTCATCGTGAAGACCCTGTCTATGGGCAGGCGTGGCACCCCACGGTTGACTTTCGTCTCGGCTTTGTCGAGCAGGGCGTCCAACGCCGCGCTCAGCTCGCTGATGCCCTGGCCGGTGGCGGCAGACACCGGGAGCACTTCCGCTCCTTCCAGCGCGGTGCCCTCGAGCGTCAGGAGCACTTCCGCCGTGACCAGCTCGAGCCACGCCTCGTCGACGAGGTCCGCCTTTGACAGCACGACGATGCCGCGGCGCAAATCCAGGAGGTCGACGATCTCGAGGTGCTCGCGCGTCTGCGGCATCACACCTTCGTCAGCTGCTACGACGAGGATCACAGCATCCACCCCATGCGTGCCGGCAAGCATGTTGCGCATGAAGCGGGCATGGCCCGGGACATCCACGATCCCAATCTCACGGCCGCTCGGCAGCCGCATGTGGGCAAAGCCGAGATCGATCGTCATGCCCCGCCGCTTCTCCTCCGCGAGGCGGTCCGGGTCGATGCCGGTCAGGGCGGTGATGAGAGTCGACTTGCCGTGGTCGATGTGGCCGGCGGTGCCGACCACAAACGACTGATCGGTCACCGTGTAACGCTCCGCGCGGCCACCTCCACCGCGTCGATGAGGGTTTCGTCCTCACCTCTCAAGACCGTCCGCGGATCCAGGCAGCATGCGTCCTTCTCGATGCGGGCGATCACTGGTGGATCTCCGTGCCTGAGCGCAGTCGCAATGCGGGAGGCTGGCCCTTCCAGCGAAAGCAATACGGTGGGCAAGCCTCGACCCGGCACGGAGCCGCCACCCACCGCCGATTCACCCCCGACGAGGCGCGTGCGGACACCTCGTTCTTCGAGCTTTACTGACCACATGGCCGCCCGCCGGCGAACATCCGACGCCGGCACGTGCAGCATCCTGGCGACAGGGATCTCATCGAGGCGGCCCGTCAATCGCTGCTTGAGAGTCGCCTCCAGTGCGGCGAGCGTGAGCTTGTCGATGCGCACAGCCCGCGCAAGCGGATGGCGCGACATCTTTCGGACCGCAGCAACGCCCGCCTCGGTCGCCGCAAGAAGAATTCCTGATTGTGGGCCACCGAGCAGCTTGTCCCCGGAAAACGTCACCAGGTCGCAGGCCCTCAGCGAATCAGACACTGTGGGCTCGTCCTCGATTGGCTCGATAGCCCCGCTCCCAAGGTCGTCGATCAGCAGTAGTTGATGCTTGCGAGCTACCTCGGACATGTCGTCCAACGTTGCGGACTCGGTGAAACCGGTGACTCGGAAGTTGGAAGTGTGGACTCGAAGTAGTGCCGCGGTCCGCGTTGTAACCGCCTGCTCGTAATCATCGGCACGGGTGCGATTCGTGGTGCCGACCTCGATCATGCGTGCGCCGGAGACACGCATCACGTCAGGCATGCGGAACGATCCGCCAATCTCTACAAGCTGTCCACGCGACACGATCACCTCACGCCCCTTGCACAGTGCTGTCAGCGCAAGCAGCACGGCCGCAGCGTTGTTGTTGACCACCAGCGCCGCTTTGCACGCGAACAGGGACGTCAGCAATCCGGACACGAGCGACGAGCGCTCGCCCCGGCGGCCTGTGTCGACGTCGAGCTCGAGGTTGCTGTACGAGCCCGCAGCGGCAGCCACCGCTTCAACCGCAGCGCGTGAGAGAGGCGCCCGCCCGAGGTTGGTATGAAGAATGACGCCGCTGGCGTTGATGACCCGGCGAAGCTTGGGCGCCACAGTCACGCGAAGGTGCGCCTCGACCTGGCTGAGACGCTCGGCGGCCGACAGTGCCTCCGATTTTCGTTCCCGGTCGACTTGCTCCCGTAAAGCCTCGGTCACCCTGACGCGCCCGAAATCGCTTACGAGAGCCGCATAACCGGGTTCGTTGATCAGCGTCCCGACAGCAGGCAAGGGTGAAGGCCCGCCAGGCCGGGGATCGCGTAACCCTCGCATATACCCAATGAGATTAGGCTCGCGGGGGTGTAGAGCGGCGACATCACCAGAGAGAGCAGGTTGGCGCCCTGGAAGATCTGGAAGAGGAAGACGATGACTATCAAACCGATCCAGATCTCGCGCCGGCGAGCTGAAACGTCCATGAAGAAGCGCGGATTGCGGCTCCTGAACACCGTCTCCACGATGTCCCAGCCGTCGAGGCCTGGGATCGGCAACAGCTGGAAAGCGAAGATGGAAAGGTTGAGGAAGACGATCACGTAGACCACGGCGCCGATCAGGCCCGGCGAGAAGGCGAGATCGAATCCAATGCCAGCCGCGTTGAGAGCTCGCCAAACCACGCCGAACACGATCCCCACCAGGAGATTCGCGGCCGGCCCGCCGAGCTGATGTAGCAGCCGCTGGCGCATGGAGCTGATTCGGTTCGGCTGGACCGGTACGCGCCTGCCCCAGCCGACCAGGGCGATGAAAACGGCGATCACCCCAAGGGGATCGAGAAACCGGCGCGGGTCGGGCTTGAAGTAGCCGAAGTACCTGACCGATCGGTCGCCCTGGAGGTACGCAGCCGCGGCGTGGCCCATCTCATGGACGGGGATCGCCACCAGCAGGGCGGGCACGAGCAGCAGCGCGGCCAGCACGAAGGCGACGAAGCCGTTCACTCGATGGGAATCTTGCCCACGCGCCTTGGGGTCCGCCGCCGGGACGTCTGCTGGGATGAAGGGCGCCCGCGTCGCGTGGGCGGGGGCGCGGCAGTGACCCGATGCTCGTAAATGAGCATCAGCGCGGTGATCAGCTCGCGTTGTGCGTTGAGCAGATGGACCTGGGCCGCGGGAGGAACCATGTCTGACACCACGTGTGTGACCCGAGAGCCTAGCTCGTTGATGAGCTCGATCAGCCGCTCGCCGTCACGCGTCATCGTTCGGTCACTTTCCCTGGCGGGCAGAGGCTGATTGAATCGCCGGCGACTCGACTCGCCGAGCGAACCGCACTCGCAGCTCTCCATCCTGGATTGTCGCGCCGGCGGTATCTCGCTTGGCAAGCACCCGCGGCAGAGAGATCTCGCGACGGTAGTTGCCGACGGTCACGTAAAGCTCACCGTTGTGACGGCTCAGGTCGACGGCGGCGCGATCGACGAACGGGACCTTCAATGTAAGGACGTAATCAGACCCTTCCTTTTCGATGCGCTGAGGGTTCGAGTGGGCGAAGTGCTCGGCCGGGTCGCGGTCCCCGTAGGTCGCCTTGGCCATGCGCAGGAGCATCTTCTCCCCAACCACCTCCTGATCGAAAAGGGGCACGTTCAAGATGGGGATGCCGGCAAAGGACTCCTGAACCTCAACCTCGTAACGCTTGTGAATGCGCTGCCACTTCTTGAAGAGCTCGTCGTGCACCTCATCGGGAAGCAAGCGGTTGACGATGACCGCGTCAGTTGTGTAGCCGAACAGGCTCAAGTAGCTGAATGCGCGCTTGGCTTCCTTGACCACCATCTTCTCGAGATTGAGAACGATTCGGACCGATGTGACAGCAGGGTCGGTGAGAACTTTTCGCATGCCTCCGAGGTCGAGCAGAAGATCCTTGAGCGATGCGTACACCTCGTCGGACGGCAGCGGAATTCCCATCATTGGTTGAAGCACCGGGCGCGCCATGCGCATCGCGCGCCTCTCCCATGGGTAGATCTTGTCGAGCCACCACTTGGCGGCGTCCGGAAACGTAAGCAGCTGCAACGTCTCGCCTGTCGGGGCACAGTCGACGATCAGGACGTCGTGCTCATCGCGCTGCGCGTAGTGCTTGATCCACATCAAGGATGCGATCTCGTCCATCCCCGGCGGGTTGGCAACCTCTTCTGCCACCACCTCGTCGAGGCCTTGGGTCGAAAACACCTCGACCGCATACTCGTGCAGCTTCACCCAATGCCGCTGCATCTCGTGCAGGGACGAGACCTCGTGAGCCCACAGGTTATTTGAGATCGGTGTGAGGTCAGTCCCCAGCTCGACATCGAACGAGTCGCCCAACGAGTGAGCGGGATCCGTGCTCATAACGACAGTTCGGTAACCCGCCCTGGCGCACTGGACTGCCGTGGCTGCGGCAACTGACGTCTTGCCGACGCCGCCCTTGCCCGTGAACAGGATAACCCTCACAAAATGAGTGTATCCGCGACGCTCCTCCGCGCTCGGGTGGGGAGGTCGGCTCAGCCGGCGCAGCTCGCGCCGGCGACTGAGGGCTCAGGCTTTTTTCGTAGCTATGTGGTCTGAGACCAGCGTCTCCACGTGACGGAGGATCGTGAGCATGACCTCGGTGTTCTTCTCGATAGCTTTGAGGATCTGGACGTTCTGAAGATCGGCCTTGTCCGCCTCCGCGCACGCATGCTCGAGAGTCAGCCTGTCTTTTTGAGCCTGCCTGTTGCCGGCCAGCAGCAGCACGGGACCCGTGTATGCAGCCTGGACCGAGAACAGGAGATTCAACAGGATGAACGGCCGGGGGTCGAAGTGGAAAAAGAGGATCGCATTGCCAACCAGCCAGACGACGACGAATATGCTCTGGATGATCAGGAACGGCCAAGAGCCGATGGCTGCGGAGATCCTGTCCGCCAGCTTCTCCCCAAAGGTGGCGTCGTCATGGTGAAGCTGGTTGACGGGATGCTTGTGCGCGGCCCCCTTGGAACGGCGGCCGCGTAGCGAGAGCTTCAAGTCGTTGGCGGTAGTTTCGCTCGTGGTAACTGACATGGCCGCAACTCTAGCCTTGTGGCTTAGAGGTGTCCAAGGAGCGCGAGTCTACTTGACGATTAAGGGCACCGCGAGCGAGCCGGCTGCAAGGAGGACGACCATCGCAACCCCGACGACTGCCAGCCGAATGAGGTCCTTGGTGAAGTAGGGAACACGGTCGAGGGGTATCGCTGGGTCGGCTGATTCGATCACACGGTGGCCGCCTCGGCCTTTGACCACCTGGTTGCGCGCACCCAGTGACATCTCGACGGCACGGACCAGAGCCTGGTCCCCGCCCACGCGTGCCTGTGGCACGCTGCGTTGAGTCAGCGGCACTCCGGGCGCCCCAGGGGTTCCTGCGGCTCTGACCGGAGGCCTGAACTTCGCGCGGCCGGACTTCTTGCGCTTGCGACTCATAGGCGTCGAGTGTAGAGACTTTGTCGGAAACGGCCTCTTGTTCGACCGAGCCCCCTCCGGCCCTCCGGGCCACCTCCCCGCGGAGCGGGGAGGATAAGACAGGCAGGCGGGGGTGGGCCTGTTCTGGGGCGTGGGCTGCGACGGTGTGGGGTGGCTCGCCTGCCTGTCGTTGGGCCGCGGGACTCAACTGGCTGAGACGTTGACTACGATATGTTGTGTCCCGGGCGCAGTTATACCGCCGAATGTAGTGACTGTCAAGCCTTAACACGTATTCAGCCATCCGGAGTGACCATATAGCGATGACCGGCCCTTCGAACCGGCCGCCGCCTGGCGCCGGCAGCCAATCCTTTGAGCCCGGCCCCCCGAAGCAGGCACCATCGCCCGGGTTGCGATGGCTGCCCTTCATCTTCGGCGCAGGAGCGGTCTTCTGGCTCGTTCAGCTTGCGCAGTTCGCAGCCGTCGTGGCGGCCCCGAACGGTAGGGATCAGCTTCAGAAGGCTGTGGAGCAGGCTGGCGCCAAAGGCGATGTTTCGTCGCTGATCGCGGTCGAGGTGGGCCTCGTGTTCTTCTTCGTCATCGCCGCCGCCTGCCTGCATGCGACCGCGTATTTCGGTCTGAAGAAGCGCAAGCCCTGGGGCTGGATCGCCGCGGTGGTCGTCGCCGGTGGCTGGTCGCTTGTCTTGATCGGAATCCCGGTGCTCTACCTGCTTGTCAAAACGAGCACGCGGCGCGCTTACGGAATCCCATAGCCCAAAACTGGATCAGACTTCGGTGGTGAGCTCTGCGTACTCCTCTTCGCTGATCAGATCCTCGAGCTCGCTCGGGTCTTCGATCCTGACGCGAAGCAACCAACCCGTGGCGTAAGGCTCGCTGTTCACGATGTCCGGGTTCTCAATCGCCTCCGCATTCACGTCAACCACCTCGCCCGTGATTGGGGCCTCGATCGGCGACGAGACTTCCTCCGACTCCACGCGCCCCATCCGCCTCTTGGCGCGAAGAAGATCCCCGAGGTCGGGAAGCTCAATCGAGGTGATCTCCCCCATCTGGTCCTGGAGATAGTCGCTGAGGCCGAGAACCGCCTCCTCCCCTTCGACCCTCACCCACACATGAGCCCCACTGAAGCGAAGCTGGGCCATAGCTAAATGATGGAATCAGAGCTCCGGCGATTCAAGACTTATTTCGCAAGTCCTGGGCCATCCTTATCGTTAGGTACGTCATGCGATATGTGCTGCTGATCATCCTGATCGGCCTGCTCGTATTCCTGTCAAACCAGCTTTGGCTGTTGTTTACAGGAGTGGCACTCTTCTAACCAAGAGCTTCAGGCCGGATTCATTCCGGCCGGCACCCAGGCCCGCCACTTCAAAACACCTCCAGGCATCCTGCAAACAGGAGGGGGTACCGCGGGGAAGGACTTACGTCCTTCCCCGCGCCTTTTTATCGGCCGACCCGAAAGAAGACGACGTCGCCGTCTTTCACGCGATACTCGCGACCCTCGACCCGCAGCTTTCCGGCCGCTCTGAGGGGGTCCATCGACCCCGCGGCTACCAGCTCGTCGACCGACGTCACCTCCGCCCGGATGAAATGCTTCTCGAAGTCGGTGTGGATCTTGGCGGCAGCGATCGGCGCCGGAGCATCTCGCTCGCAAGGCCATGCTCGAACCTCCGGCTCGCCGGCTGTGAAGTAAGTGATGAGGCCTCCCGCCTCCCAGATCGCCCGCGCGATGCGACCCAGCCCCGACTCGTCGATGCCATAGCCCGTCCGCATCTCTGCCTGCTCGGCTGGATCGAGCTCACCCAGCTCCGCCTCCAGCCGGGCTGAAAGGACGATCGCCGGCGCGCCCTCCGCCTTGGCGAGCTTGACGACCCTGGCGGCGGGCTCACCCCCTCCCGGCAGCAGCTCGTCAGCGGCGTTGGCGACGTAGACCGCCGGCTTCATCGTGACCGGGAAGACCCCTTTCAACAGAGCGCTCTGCTCCGGCTCGAGGCTGAGGGTACGCAGCTCCTTCCCGCCATCCAGATGTTCCTTGGCGAGCGTCAGCACGTCGTGCTCGCTCTGCGCGTCCTTCTTTCCGGCACGAGCCTCTTTGGCAACGATGTCGAGCCTTCTCTCGACTGAGGCGAGGTCGGCGAGGACCAGGTCGAGCGCGAACTCCTCGAGCTCAGCGGCAGGATCCGGGTCCGGACCGAAGCACCGAGCGACCTTGACCAGCACGTCAGCCTGGCGAGCGAAAGCCACGCGCTGGGCACGGCTGCCCGGCGGCGTGTCTTCGACGCGTACCTGCGCGGCAGTGGTCTTGAGGGGCTTGACCGCCGCCGCCAGACGATCAAGGCGTTCGTCGGGAACGTCCACCATGCCAACGCCGTCGGCACCCCTTCCCGACGTGAGGGCGTTGAAGAGCGTGGTCTTGCCCGACCCGGCCGGGCCGACGATCGCGACGTTGACCGGCAACTACTTGAGGTGTGGTGGGAGGGCCCGCCGAGAGATTCGGTGGCCAGGTGGTCCAGCTGCTAGGCGCGGCCGAGCACCGGAGCGCGCGCATCCGTTGATGCGTAAGCGAGGAGCGGAGGTCGCAACGACGCAGATGGGCCGCATGGGCGCCAAAGATCCGGCTGGCATCTCCTACCGCACCTCACGGTCCAGTTCGAACGTCTTATGCAGTACGCGCACGCCCTTTTCCACCTGATCTCGGGCGACAAGGCAGGTAATGCGGATCTCGGACGTGCTGATCATCTCGATGTTGATGCCGGCGTCCGCCAGCGCCCGAAACATGCGTCCGGCGATGCCTGGGGTACCAAGCATGCCGGTGCCGACGATGGAGAGCTTCGCGATGCCGGAGGCCGATGACACCCGGGTGGCTCCGACTTTCTTTACTGCCGTCTTGACGAGCTTTTCAGCCGCTTTCAGGTCCGACTCCGCAACCGAGAACGTCAGGTCGGTGCGTCCGGAGCGGCCGATATTTTGGACGATGACGTCAACCGAGATTCCTGCCGCGCCCAATGGCTCGAAGATCGTCGCAGCGACGCCAGGCCGATCCCGGACGCCGATGACGGTGATCTTGGCCACGTTCTTTTCCTGCGCGATCCCGCGCACCCGCTGTCTATCTTCCATTGGAACTTCGGCGACGATCATGGTACCGGCGCGGTCGTGGAAGCTCGATCGGACGTGGATGGCTACTTGGTAGAGCTCGCCAATTTCCACTGCGCGCGGATGGAGCACTTGGGCTCCCCCTGCTGCAAGCTCAAGCATCTCGTCGTACTGGATGTATGCAAGCTTGCGAGCCTTGCCCACGATCCTCGGGTCCGCCGTGAAAATGCCGTCGACGTCCGTGTAGATTTCGCACGAGTCGGCTTTCAACGAGGCGGCGAGGGCCACCGCGGTGGTGTCTGATCCCCCGCGTCCTAGCGTTGTGACTTCCAGATCCTCAGTGACCCCCTGGAATCCCGCGACGACCGGCACCTTGCCTTCTGCAAGCGCTTCCAGGATCCGATTCGGGTTGATGTCCCGTATTCGGGCTTTGGAGTGGTGGGCGCTGGTCCGCACTCCAGCCTGAAGTCCAGACAGCGATATGGCGGGAATGCCCATGCCCTCGAGGCACATCGCAACCAGCGGCGCCGTGATCGTCTCCCCGTTGGCGACGAGCATGTCAAGCTCTCGCGCCGGAGGCTCGGGATTCACGCTCTGCGCAAGCGCGATCAGGCGGTCGGTGGTGTGTCCCATCGCAGAGACAACCGCAACCACCTGCTCTCCTTTATTGACGGTGGCGGCGATCCGGCGGCTGACCCTCCTGATGCGTGCGGCGGTCCCCACCGAGGTACCGCCGTACTTCTGGACGATCACGGAGTCCTGAACATTCCCTTGTCGGTGACCCGGCTGACCAAGCCGCGGCCGTGCTGGGGTGCGGCTGCCGCCATCGCCTTCGCGACTCGCGCGGCAGTGCCGGGCGCGCAGAACGCGAAAACGCTGGGTCCCGCGCCACAGATGGCGGCGCCGTAAGCGTTGGCGGACTCAGCAGCGTGCAGCACGTCCTGCGTCCATGGATACAGGTGCAGCCGGTGGGGCTGGTGCAGCCGGTCCTTCATCGCAAGTCCCAGCAGTCCGGGGCGCTTGGCCATGATCGCGCGCACGAGCAACGCAGTTCGCGCGACATTGAAGACCGCGGCTTCACGCGAAACCTCTTCGGGCAGCACCGCGCGCGCCTTCTCTGTCGGAACCGGGGCGTGCGCGATGAACAGGGCAAGGCCCCAACCCGGGTTGGGGAGCTTTTCGTCGAACTGGTCCGACACGATCCGGATGCCCCCCGCGGCCGCGGCTGCCACGTTGTCGCGGTGGCCCTCGTCGGCGCCGGCGTCGATCACGTGGCTCTTCACGTCCCACGGGCTGGCAAGCGCGGATGCGGCCAGCCGAGCCGCGGCGCTGCTGCCCAGCCCGACGCCGATGGGGATCTCGCTCCGCACACGGCCCTTCATCGCGAGATGGGAGAACGGATTCACGTGCGACATCAGGAATTCCGCGCCCTCTCCTTCGTAGTCCCAGGCTGGCGAGTCGGCGGGAACAGCCTCAACCTCAAGCCAGAGGTCGATGGCCATCGCCATGCAGTCAAAGCCAGGGCCCATGTTGGCGATCGACGCAGGAGCGCGGACTCTCATCTAAGCCGAACCCCCTCTCTCATAGCTTCAAGACCTTAGCGAGTGTGCGCGCGTCACCGTCGAGCTCGATCGGCGGTTCGACATTCTTGAGCGCAGCGTCGGGGTCTTTCAGGCCAGATCCGGTGAGCACCACAACAGTGATCGAATCCTTTTGAATCTTCCCCTCCCGAACGAGCCTGAAGAGAAGCGCCAGCGGAGCCGCCGACGCCGGTTCGGCAAAGAGCCCTTCGCTGTTGGCAAGGCGGATCTGAGCGGAAAGGATCTCTGTGTCGGTGACGGCGGCAATCACGCCGCCTGACTCGTCGCGCGCAGTGGTCGCCCCCTCCCATGACGCCGGGTTGCCAATCCGGATCGCCGATGCGACTGTCTTCGGCTGCGCCACCGGATGTCCGTTGACGATCGGCGCGGCGCCCTCGGCCTGGGCGCCGATCATCCGGGGGAGCCGCGTAGTGCGCCCCGCGGCGTGGTACTCGCGAAACCCTTTCCAGTAGGCCGTGATGTTCCCGGCGTTGCCAACGGGCAACAGAAGATAGTCCGGCGCGTCACCCAGCACATCCACGACCTCAAACGCAGCCGTCTTCTGACCCTCGAGGCGATTGGGGTTGACGGAGTTCATCAGCGCCACCGGGTAGCGGCTCGTGAGCTCGCGCACTGCCTCGAGGGCAGTGTCGAAGTTGCCCTTGAGGGCCACGACCTTGGCGCCATACATCAGCGCCTGCGACAGCTTGTTGAGGGCGATCTCGCCCGAGGGCACAACCACGATTGCCCGGACACCGGCCCGAGCCGCGTACGCGGCCATGGAAGCAGACGTGTTCCCGGTCGATGCGCACATGAGCACTCGGCTTCCAGCCTCGAGCGCTTTCGCCACCGCCACGACCATTCCGCGATCCTTGAACGAACCCGTCGGGTTAAGGCCCTCGTATTTGAAATAGAGATGCTCGAGGCCGAGAGCCTTGCCGATATTCCGGCTGGGCACGAGCGGCGTCGAACCTTCCTGCAAGTCGACCTCCGGAGTCGCGGGCCCGATCGGTAGGTGCTCGCGATAGCGAGCGATGACCCCCACGGAGAATCAGAAGACGCGCAGGAACGACGAGACTGCGTGCACAGGTTCCAGTTTCGCGATGCGCGCGCGTGCGCGCTGCAGGCTCGCCTCGCTAGACGGATGAGTGGTGACCACGAGCTCCGCGATGCGTTCCTGCACCCACGCGTCCTTCTGTATGAAGCTCGAGATGCTCACTCCCTCCTCCGCGTAGACCTGGCCGATGGCGGCAAGCACGCCTGCGCGATCGTCGACGCGGATCCGGTAATAAGCGCGCGTCATCACCTCACCCATCGGGACCACAGCCACGCGATCGTCGAAGCTGAATGACGGACGGCTCTGCACGCCACGCCTGATGGAGCGCGCGAGGTCGATGAGATCGCCGACCACCGCGGATGCAGTCGGACGCCCTCCTGCGCCCTGTCCGACGAGAAGCACCTGGCCCACGAGGTCGCCCTCGACGAAGACAGCGTTGTTCGCGCCTTCAACCTGGGCCAGTGGATGGTCCAGCGGGACCATCGCCGGGTGGACTCGCGCCTCGATGCGGCCCGGGTGGCGCTGGGTATGGGCGATCAGCTTGATCGCATAGCCCAGCTCCCTGGCGTACCTGAAGTCCACGGGCTCGATGCCTTCGATGCCTTCGCGAAAGATGTCGTCAGGCCGGACCTTGATCTCGTACGCGATCGACCCCAGGATCGCGAGCTTGTAAGTGGCATCGAAGCCGCCGACGTCATCGGTCGGGTCGGCCTCCGCGAACCCCGCCGCCTGGGCCTCGCGCACCGCCTCGTCCAGCGACAGGCCGCCGGCCGCCATCCGGCCGAGAACGTAATTGGTAGTTCCATTGATGACCGCGGAAAGCCGCTCGATGCGGTTGGCCTGCAGGTCGGTGCGGAACGTGCTGATAAGCGGGATGCCGCCGCCCACCGCGGCTTCGAAATAGACGTCCACGTTTTTCTGGGCGGCCAGGTCGAGCAGATCTGGACCGTGCTTCGCCATCACCACTTTGTTGGCTGTGACCACATGCTTCCCGGCCTGAATCGCGCGCTCGAGGTACCCGCGCATCGGCTCATCGCCGCCGGCGACCTCGACCACCACGTGTATGTCAGGGTCGTCGAGCAGCTGGTCAGGGTCAGCTGTCATCAGATCGGATTCGATCTCGACCGAACGTCGTTTCGCGATGTCGCGCACGAGCACCCGGCGCAGGCAAAGCTCCACCCCTGCGCGACGAGCAAGCTGTGATTGCCACGCGAGCATGCGCTCGGCAACCTGCGAGCCGACCGTGCCGAGTCCGATGAGCCCGATGTTGAGGGGGCTTGGGGCCATGAGCGCTATTCTCCCTGCCGTGACCCTGCTACTGCGCGAAGCCGACGTGCAGCGCGTGATCGAGATGGACCCTGTGATCGCCGCCGTGGAGGCGGCCATGACAGAGCTGGGGTCGGGAACCGCGCAGAACGAGCCTCGGCGCCGGGCATTCGCGCCGGGCGGGCTTCTCAACGTGATGTTCGCGTCCTTTCCCGGCGGAGGATGCACCGGCCTCAAGGCCTATACGGTGGCGGCCGGCAAGGTGCGGTTCCTTGTCGCCCTGTTCGCTCTGGACGGCTCGCTCGAAGCGCTGATCGAAGCCGACCACATGGGCGCATACCGCACAGGCGCGGCCACGGCCGTGGCCGTGAGGGCGCTGGCGCCGGGAGTCCCCAAGATCGTGGCCCTGATCGGCGCGGGCCACCAGGCGGCCACACAGGCCCTGGCGGTGTCGCGTGTCCTCGACATCAAGGAGCTTCGGGCCTTCAGCCGCGACCCGGATCGCCGTTCGGCATTCGCGACCGAACAGTCCAGCCGCCTTGGCATCAAGGTCGTGGCGTCAGCCAGCGCTGAGGCGGCGGTGCGGGGCGCCGATGTGATCATCACGATGACCACCAGCTCTGTGCCGGTGATCGAGGCAGCCTGGGTCGAAGAGCACGCGGTGATCGCGGCCGCCGGGTCGAACTTCTCAAATCGGACCGAGCTCCCTGCCGACCTGGTGGCACGGGCGGGGACGATAGTGGTCGACCAGCTGGCTACAGCTCTGCTGGAGAGTGGCGACCTCATCGAGGCGCACGCCGCCGGGAAGTTCGACTGGGAGCGCGCGACGGAGCTCGGCTCAGTGTTGACCGGAACCTGGAAACCGCCCGAGAAGCTGGGCATCACCCTGTTCGAATCACACGGCCTGGCGCTGTGGGACCTGGCGGCGGGCTCAGTGGTTCTGGCGGCAGCCCGCGAGCGGCGCCTCGGCGAAGAGGTGCAGCTCTTCTAAGGGACCTGGATGTGCTGGTGGATGTTGCCAGGGATTGGCTGGGGGGCCAGAGCGCCGAGCTCCAGGGCCGAGCCGATCAGGTAAGCCGCGATCAGGATCACCACCAGGGCTGCGCTGGCTGACGTGTAGAGAAGCCAGGCCGGCGGGCCGGTGTGAGCGATGCGAACCATCAGGCTCGACCAGTCGGGGCCTCGCTGAGGCTTCCAGGTGTCGACAGTGGCCCGGATCATCCGGCCAAGATCTGCTTCGGAGGGCATACCGGACCCTCCCTGTGTGGGTCTATCTTCCACGTAGGGCACCTTCACTACTCGAACGCTTCGGTTCCCAATCTTGGTCGCTCCCAGTCTCCTTTCTCATGATCGCCACGGCTTTGGCGATCCTGGAAGCCACGGTTCCTGCCGGCACTCCAAGAACGCTTGCGATCTCCTCCCTGGTCAGACCGTCGTAGTAATGAAGGATCACGGCGGCGCGCAGCTTCGGACTCAAGGCGGTCAGCGCCTTGGTGACCACGTCTCTCGCCTCGGCCCGATCGTAGTCCCGGCGGTCGGGCGCCACGTACAGGCGGGCGGGCAGGTAGCGGGCCAGCTTCTGCCGGCGCAGGTGGGAGATCGCGAGGTTGATCCCGATCCGGCGCAGCCAGGCGCCGGGAGGGGCCGTCGGCGTGTAGCGGTCCCGCGCCCGGTAGGCCCGCACGAATGTCTCCTGGGTCAGATCCTCCGCTGCGGCGGAGTCCAGGACCACAGCCCGGATGGATCGGTAGACCGAGAGGTACTCCTGGTCATAGAGCTCGCGAAACTGCGTGGCGGGGTTGAGCTCCTTGCTCTCTGACACACCCTAAGTGTGATCGCAAG
>Ga0193719_10000521_pt1 | contig 14520 bp, 10 predicted proteins | sample U2a2metaG_FD_160103 | JGI IMG/M metagenome (GOLD analysis project Ga0193719, IMG submission 160103) | Soil microbial communities from a riparian zone of the East river system, Colorado, United States - U2a2 | ecosystem: Environmental > Terrestrial > Soil > Riparian zone | place: USA: East... | reverse complement strand
GTCAGGGCACGGGCGATGAAGCCGGCCTGTCGACGAAACCCCAGACCAATGTGGTAGACGACGATCACGGCAGGCCAGCCTTCGACCACGCTCGAGAGGCGACAGTCTTCTTCATCGAAGCGACGCGAGATGGCGAGTACGTCGCCTACGGCTGCGCGTACGTCGCGCAAGGCCGCGGCCCGCTCGTCGGCGGTCACGGCGTGTTGGCGACCAGCCGCCCGGCGAAGAACGAGAGGATCCATTCAACCAGCAAAGTCCCGCGATTTCGCACGCCCAGAAGCTGCATCAGGTAGTTCACCCTCCAGACCGTCCACGCAGGCAGCCCGCCCAACACGAAGCCGCCGAGCTTCGCGAACTCGGCGCCTGCCTGGGTCCGCCCGAGCGCGACGAGGTCGCCCTTCCGTTTGTAGACGAACGCCTCGGTCGGCTCGCCCCGAGCAAGGGCGACCAGGTTGCGTGCCGCTGCCGGCGCCTCCAGCACGGCGACCTGCGCGAGCTGCGGCAGACCCTTTCCGTTGTGCTCGAAGTAGGCGGCGTCGCCGAGGACCATCACATCGTCGCGGCCACTCGCCCGGAAGCAGTTGTCGACGACGATGCGGCCGTCCTTCGATTTCGGAAGATCGATCGACGCGACGAGCGGGTTCACCTTCACGCCGCCGGACCACACGATCGTCCTCGCCCGGAGCTGCGCGCCGTCCTTCGTGTGCACGACACCCGGACCGATCTCCGACACGAGCGTGTTCAGCAGAACGCGGATGCGTTGCTGCTCGAGCCGCTTCATCGCGATCGCCGATAACCTCGGATCCATCGCGGGGAGCACGCGATCGGCGCCTTCGATGAGGTGGATCGCCACGTCGGCGTAGAAGTCGATCGATGGATAGATCTTGCGAAGGGTGTGATCCATGAGGTCGCGAAGCGAGCTCGCGAGCTCTACGCCCACCGGGCCGGCGCCGACGATGATGAAAGTCAGCGCCTCGCGGCGGCGCGCGATGTCCGTCTCCATCGCGGCGGTCTCGAAGATATCGAGGACGTGACGCTTCAGGGTCTCAGCGTCCGAGAGCCATTTCACCGGCAGAGAGTTCTCACGAACGCCAGCGATGCCGAAGTCATTCGTCACCGAGCCCACCGCGATCACAAGGTGGTCGTACGGCACCTCGCCGTCGGCGGTGCCCACCCGCCGATGCTCGAGGTCGATGGCCGTCACCTCGCTCTGTAGAAAGTGATAGCCCGCGGGAGCCGTCGCGTCGCGCAGCGGATACGCGACGGCGTGAGGCGGGAGCTCGCCGGTGCACACCTGATAGAGGAGCGGTGTGAAGAGGTGGTAGTTCTGCCTGTCGACGAGCGTGACCGCCGCTTCGCCGGGGCGAAAACGCCGCTCGAGCCTGCGCACCAGGTGGAGGCCGCCGAAGCCACCGCCGAGCACCACGATCTGCTTCTCCGGGCTCAATTCGCTTTCCCAGAGGCGTCCTCAACCCGTTCGAGCTCTGCGAGATACGCGCGAGTCAACGGATCGTCGGCGTCGATCGTGCGCGCGATGTGGAGCCGCTCGCGCGCCGCGTCGAGATCGCCGGCGCGGAGATGCGCGAACCCCGCGTCCGCGATGTACGCGGCCTGACCCGGACGGAGGGCCGCAGCGCGGTCGAGCAGCCCGAGCGCATCCGCCTTCGAGCCCGATGCCAGGAGAGCGACGCCGAGCTCGTGCATCACGTCGGGTTGCTCCGGCGCGAGGTCGAGCGCGCGACGGAACGAGCTTGCCGCGGCGACGAAGGCTTCCTTCTGTCTCGCGACCAGTCCCAGGCCAAAATGCGCTTCCCAGATCTCGGAATCGAACTCGAGGACGCGCTCGAACGCGGCGCGGACCTCGTCGAGTCGCGATGCATCGGCCGACAGGGCCGCGCGGCCGGCTCGCTCCAGGTCGGCCTCGAGATCGGGGCGCTGAAGCCCGAGCCGGAGGCGATGCGCCTGCGCGAGCGCTTCACGATCGCCGTCCGCTGTCGCAAGGATCTGGTCAAGCTCGCGCGACGCGTCGTCGGGAAGACCCGCCGCGATGAGCATCCGCGCGAGATGGGCGCGTGCCGTCGATCGGCCACCCGCCGCGGCGCGTTCGAAGTGCGCGCGGGCCAGGGTCTGGTCGGCCTTCTGGAGCGCGAGGATGCCCAGAAGCTCCTGCGCTCTGCCGAACTGGTCGCTACCCGCCGGGATCCGCCGGAGGTGCGAGGCGGCCTGACCCGGAGCCTGCTCGGCGATATAGAGCTCGGCGAGCACCAGGAGATCGGCATCACGAAGCGGCCGCAGCGAATTCGCGTGCTCGAGCGCGACGATCGCGAGATTCATCTCGCCCATTCCACGAAGCAGCTCGGCACGCATGTAATACGCGCGCCAGGAGCGCGGCTTCGCCTCGATGACATCTTCTAGCGCTCGCGCGGCGCGTTGCCCGTCGCCGCGCTCGATGGACTCCGCCGCGAGCACGAGGAGCCGATCCTCGGCGCGCAGCGACCCCGGGTCCAGTTGGACGGCGGTGACGTACTGGTCGAACGCGCGCCCGCGGGCGGCATCGGCTGCGATCGGATCCCCTGCTCGCAGAAGGGTGGCGTCCGTCTCGTCTTCGAGGCCCGCCAGGAGCGCCCGGTACGCGGACTCGTTGGCGGTCTCGGGCTGGAGGCCGGGGGGCGGGATTCCGAGTGCGTCGGCGAGCCACGCCGCCATCGCCGGCTCGGCCCGATGGAGCTCGTCCGGTGCAACGCCGAACTCGCGCTCCGCGACGACGCCACGGCTCGTCACGTCCACCAGCGTCACCAGGAACGCGCGACTCTTCTCGTCTTCGCGATAGAGCCCGGTCAGCGCGTGCGTGGTGCCGAGCGACTCGCCGTATCGCGCGGCGAGATCCTTATCGGGCGTCGAACCGAACACGAGATAGCCGGCGTCGCTCTTCGTCTCAGGCATCGCGACGAGGAATACCGGTCTGAGCTCGATGTTCGAGTCTTCCGCGAACCGCTCGACGAGCCGACGCGCGACCTGACGCCCGATCCTGCCTGCTGTGATGTCTCGGCCCTTTGCGCCGAACGGAACCACCGCAATGACCGGGCGCGAGGTCGTCACCGGAAGCGGACGAGCTTCGACCGGCGCGGGCCCACCTGCACCAGAGCTTCGCCTTGGGTTGGAACTGCTGTCGTGAGGTCTGCTTTGTGTCCGTTCACCTTGACGCCACCTTGCTCGACGACCCGACGCGCATTTCCTTTGCTGGTCTCGAGCTGGGCCATCACGAGGAGATCGACGATCCCGATCTCTTTCGCTCCGTTCACAGGCACGTCCACGCTCGCAGTATCTGCCGGCGCTGCACGCTCTTTATGCACGCGATCGAACTCGCGTTCCGCCTCCTCGGCCGCGGCGGCCGAGTGCAGCTCGGTCGTGATCGTGCGCGCGAGCTTGCGTTTCGCTTCGCGTGGATGAAGATCCTTACGCGCGAGCGCATCGAGCGTGGTCCGCACCTCTTCCATCGGGAGCTCGGTGGCCCACTCGTAGTAGTGAGGCATCAGCTTGTCGTCGATCGACATGACCTTGCCGTAAATCTCGTTCGGCGGGTCCACCAGCCAGATGGCGGTCGCTGGTTTCGATTTGTGCATCTGGTCACCGTCGAGGCCCTCCAGCATCGGGACGATGAAGACGGACTGCGGCGGCTGCCCGAGCATCTCTTGCAGCTCGCGACCGGCGAGGATGTTGAAGAGTTGATCCGTGCCACCGAACTCGACGTCGGCCTTGATCGCTACCGAGTCGTACGCCTGCAGAAGCGGGTAAAGGAGGTCCTTGAGCGGGATCGGCGTCTTCTTTTCCATCCGCTTCCGGAACTCCTCGCGAGCAAGCATCTGCTGCGCCGTGAAGCGGGACGAGAGCTCGATGACGTCCCTGAGACCGAACTTGCCATACCACTCGTCCTGGAGGACAACGCGCGCGTTCTCGCGCGGCACGATCAGATGGAACTGGTCCAGATAGGTTTTCGCGTTGGCCATGACCTCGTCCCGCGACTTCATCGGCCTGCTGATCTCCTTGTCCGTCGGGTCGCCGATCTGCGTGGTCCAGTCGCCGACGATGAGCACGATCTCGTGCCCCCACCGCGACAGCTTTCTTAACTTCCGTAACGAGATGGCGTGACCGAGGTGGAGATTCGCGTGCGTCGGGTCGAAGCCCTGCTTGATACGCAACTGACGCTCGCCTGAAGCGAGTGCAGAACGCAGATCGCCGAGCACGCTCACGTCGCTCACGCCCCGCGTGAGGAATTCATCGAGTTCGCGTTGTGATGGACGTGTCGGCACGGTCAAAGGATACGTTTGGCGGCGGGTACCATGAACGCATCGCCCATTCGAAGACCACGCATGACCACGCGCTCCGGCGCGGGACCTATCGCTCGAAGCGGCGCCGGAGCGGCGGAGCGTTCAGCGGTTGGCGCCTCGCATTGCCGTCGGGGCTCTTCGCCCTGATCCTCGCGACCGGCGCGCTCCTGGTGATCGGCGGCGGTGTGGCGCTGGCCTTCTTCACCGGTGACCTTCCCTCACCGCAAGACCTTGCGAAAGATCCGCTGGCGCAGTCAACCAAGGTTTACGACCGGACGGGCACCCAGCTCCTCTACCAGTTCTCGGAGGAGAACCGCGAGGTGGTGAGCTACGACGAGATCCCGCAGGTGCTCATCGACGCGACCGTCGCGGCGGAGGACAAGAGCTTCTGGACGAATCCCGGCGTCGACGTCGTCGGAATCGTCCGCGCGGTCTTCTCCGACGTGACCGGTCGTGGCAGCGGACAGGGCGGCGCGTCGACGATCACGCAGCAGCTCGTCAAGCGACGCATCGTCGGCGACGAGGTCTCTCTGAAGCGAAAGATCCGCGAGGCGATCCTCGCCGTCGAGGTGACGAACACCTATTCGAAGAAGCAGATCCTCGAGCTCTACTTCAACCAGATCTATTACGGCAACCAGGCCTACGGCGTGAAGGCCGCGGCCCAAACGTACTTCGGGAAATCGGACCTCTCGAACCTCACGCTGGCCGAGGCCGCTCTCCTCGCCGGTCTGCCGCAGTCGCCCTCGATCCTCGACCCCACGCAAGCGGAGAACGCCGACCGGGCTCAGGAGCGTCGTCTCTACGTCCTCAATCAGATGGTCGACACCGGCGCTATCACGCAGGACCAGGCCGACGCCGCGGGCGCCGAGTCCATCAAGGTCGCCGAGGCGCCGGTCGCGACCATCAAGGCGCCGCACTTTGTCTTCCAGGTACGTAACCAGCTCGCGCAGATCCTCGGCGGGGACGAGGCCGCGGTATCGCGGGGCGGGTACCGCGTCACGACGACGCTCGACATGACCAAGCAGGAGATCGGCGAGCGGCAGGTCCGCGAGTGGGTCGACAAGCTGCACAACCGCAACGTGTGGAACGCCGCGCTCGTGTCGATCGATCCCCGGACCGGCGAGGTCCTGACGTACGTCGGCTCCGTGGACTACAACAACCGTGATGACCCGCGGGTGCAGGGCCAGTTCGACGTGGCGGGCATCGGCCTCCGTCAGCCGGGATCGTCGTTCAAGATGTTCAACTACGTCACCGCGCTCAAGAAGGGCGCGACGGCCGCCACCGTCGTCCTGGACGCACGCACGGACTTCGGCGGTAAGGCCGACCCGACCCGCATGAGCCCATCAGCGTGCGGGTACTGCCCGGAGAACGCAGACCTCCAGTACCACGGCCCGGTCACCATGAGGCAGGCCGTCCGCGAGTCGCGGAATGTCCCAGCTGTGAAGTTCCTCGCGGAGTACTCCGGCATCGAGGACACGATCCAGACCGCGTCCGACATGGGCATCACGACACCAATCGATCCCACGACCATCGGTCTCTCGCTCACGCTCGGCGCCAAGGAAGTCCACCTCGTCGACATGGCGAGCGCGTATGGCGTGCTCGCGAATATGGGCATGCGGGTGACGCCGACCTATATCCTCAAGGTCGAGGACTCACGCGGGAATCTGGTGTGGGAGCACAAGGACTACGAACAGAAGCGCGCGCTCGACGCCGGGATCGCGTGGATCATGACCGACATCCTCAAGGACACCACCCAGCCGTCGAAAGACTTCATCTTCGGTTCGTGGACGAACATCGGCCGCGTCGCGGCGCTGAAGACGGGCACGACCGACAACCTGAAGGACGTCTACTCGGTCGGTTACGTCCCGACCCTGGTGACCGGCGTGTGGATGGGGAACTCGAACGGCGAGAGGATGAGCACGGTCGACTTCGCGAGTGCTACCGGCCCGGGCCAGCTCTGGCGCGACTACATGAAGGAAGCTCTCGCGGACACGCCCGCTTCGGATTGGTCACGACCGGCCAACGTCGTGAGCGGGACCGTGGTCTCGGCTCCCGGTGCCTACGGCGGATACGGCTCTGGTCTCGCACCCTCAGGGCTATCGCCGTTCTCCATGACCGAGTGGTTCATCAAGGGCACCGAGCCGGCGAAGGCCGACGACTGGTTCGTCGCGGGTTGTGCGCAACCAGACGGGACCGCGAAGGTGGCGATGAGCATCAAGGATACGCGCGCGCCCGCCGCCTTCCAGCGATATACGGACCAGTGGATTCGCGACGCGATGGCCGGCAAACATACCTACGGGCGATACACCTGGAATCTCGTCGGCCTGGATCCGTGCCCGACCCCGTCGCCCACGCCGACGCGCACGCCCGTGCCAACGCGCACGCCCAATCCGACACCGACCATCTCATTCCCGATCGGCACGTTGCCGCCGTACCCGACCCCCAAGAAGACTCCGTAGCGCGCGCCGCTGGGCCCCGGGTCAGCGCGGTCGTCGCGTGCGTCGACGACGCGGGTCGGATCCTCGTCGTCAAGCAGACCTCCGGTCCGTTCGCGAACGCGTGGCTTCTGCCGGGCGGCGCTGTCGAGCGGGACGAGCGTCTGGAGGACGCCGCGCGGCGCGAGCTCTTCGAGGAGACGGGCTATCGCGCCACAGATCTGCGGCCCGCCGCGTTGTACGACGTGCGCAGCGCGCCCCCGGGCCGTTTTCACTTTCTCGTTCATGTCTTCCGCGCCGGTGCTGTCGATGGAACGCCCCACGCAGAGGAGGGCAGCGAGGTGCGCTGGGCCGCGCCCCGGGAGATCGAGCCTCACCCGAATCTGGCGATGACGCTGGCCGACCTCGGATTGATCGAACGCGATCGCGCAGCGCTCGTTCGGGATCTCGCGGCGATCGGGACCGAGATGCGCCGAGTGTTCTAGCGGGGTCTACGCGTAACGGATGCGGGGATCGAGAACCGCGTAGAGCACGTCGGCGATCAGGTTGAAGAGAACGACGAGGACCGCGAACAGAAAGACGATCGCCGCGACCACGGGCGTGTCGCTGGTCCCGATCGAACGAACGAGGAGCTCGCCGATCCCGGGTACTCGGAATATCTGCTCGGTCACGATCGCGCCGGCGAAGACCGCCGGTATGCCGAGAGCGACGAGCGTCACCACCGGGATCAAGCTGTTGCGCAGGACGTGCCTCAAGATGACGAGCCGCTCGCTGATGCCTTTGGCGCGCGCGGTCCGCACGTACTCGAGGGGGAGATGTTCGAGCATCTCCGCGCGGATGAATCGCGCGAGACCCGCGGTGTTGAAGAGCGTGAGGACGGCAATCGGCATGATCGATTGCTTCAGCTGTTCCACGAACGAGGCGAAGTCCTTCACCTTCACGGTCGAGTCATAGATGAACGGGAACCACCGAAGGTTGATGCTGAACACGATGATGAGCAGAAGGCCCGTGAAGAACGTCGGCACCGAGAAACCGATGAACGCGAAGGTCGTCGCAGCGTGGTCGAAGAGCGAGTACCTCTTCACCGCGGAGATCATGCCGATCGGGAGAGCGAGAAGAAGTCCGAGGGCGTAGGCGACGCCGACGACGGCAAGCGTGTTCGGGAGGCGTTCGACCAGCAGACCCGCGACCGGCGAGTGACTTCCGAACGAGTACCCGAAGTCACCGCGCAGCAACGCGAGGAGCCACTTCACGTAGCGGATGTGCCATGGCTGGTTCAGCCCGAGCGACTCGCGGATCCTCTCGCGCACCTCGGGCGGGACATTCGGGTTGGCCGCGAACTGCCCCAACGGGTCGCCGGGGGCGAGCGCGAGGATCGCGTACACGACGAAGCTGATGACGAGCAGCGTCGGGATCGCGATCAAGAGGCGCCGCGCTACATATCCGCCCACCTGGCTCCGATACCGGCCCGGTGGGAGCAGGGTTCAGGGGGTTCGGCTAGAGCGTGACGATCGTGGCGCCGTCGCCCCCTTCGGAGGGGCCGGCCGGCTCGTGGGCCCGGACGAGGGGATGGCCGGCAAGCGCGGCGCGTATCGCCGTACGCAGCGCGCCGGTGCCCTTTCCGTGAATGACGCGGAGGCGACCGACACCGGCCACGGCGGCGTCGTTGAGATAGCGGTCGAGCACCTCGATCGCCTCATCAGGTCGCGCACCTCGGATATCAAGCTGTAGCGGAACGCTCGAGGCCGATCCCTGGATGAGCGGGCGATCGGACCGGATCGGGGCCTCGGTCGACTCCGGCGCTGGCCGCAGCTGGGTCGCCGGCACCCGCAGACGCAAGGCACCGGCGGCCACGTCCGCCATGCCGCGGTCGTCGATCGCGAGCAGGGTGCCGGGCTCGGCGACGCCCTCGACGAAGACCGGCGCTCCGACGGCGATCGGAACCGTGATCGGCGCCGCGTGCGGCGTGGTGGCGGCGGCGCGCGCCGTCTCGGCCTCGGCGAGCGCAGCGCGCGCATCATCGACGAGGTTCCGCTTGGCGGCGCGGTCGCGCGCTTCCTCGGCCTGTCGCAGCGCGCGCCTCGCCTGCAGGAGGAGCTCGTCGGCCTCCGCGCGCGCCCGGCGCAGCGCCCGTTGCGCCTCGTCGCGGACGCGGTCGGCCTCGCGGGCGGCTCCAGCGGTCGCGTTCGCCGCATCTGCCGCGGAGACGCGCGCCTCCTCCAGCGCCGAGCTGAGCTCCGTGCGCTGTCGTTCCGCCTCGAGCAGAGTGCGCTCGAGAGAGCGATGGAGCTCGGAGAGATGCGTGTCCGCGCGCGCGAGCACGCTCTTGTCCAAACCAAGGCGCTCGGCGATCGCGAACGCGTTCGACGCGCCGGGGAGTCCGATGTGGAGTCGGAACGTGGGACGAAGCGTGTTTGAGTCGAACTCCATGCTCGCGTTGCGAACGCCGGGGGTGTTGAGCGCGAAAGCCTTCAGCTCCGGGTAGTGGGTGGTTGCGGCGACCAGCACGCCGCGCTCGAGGAGCGTTTCGAGCACGGCCATCGCGAGTGCCGCCCCCTCGTCCGGATCGGTCCCGGCGCCGACCTCATCGAGGAGCGCAAGGTCGCCCCGCTCGGCCTCGGCCAGCGTCGTCACGACGTTGCGCAGGTGCGAAGAGAACGTGGACAGCGATTGCGCAATCGATTGCTCGTCCCCGATGTCGGCGAAGATGCGGCGCACGACGGGCACGCGCCCGCGGTCGGCGGGGATCGCGAGACCGCACGCCGCCATCGCGGTGAGCAAACCGATGGTCTTGAGGGTCACCGTTTTGCCGCCGGTGTTCGGGCCGGTCACGACGAGCACGCGGAACTCATCACCGAGCCGGACGTCGACACCGACGACGGTCCCCTGCTCCACGAGGAGCGGATGACGCGCATCGACGAGGTCGAGAACGCCATCGCTATTCAGCTCGGGACGGGTCGCCTGCAGCGCGTCCGCGTACAAAGCCTTCGCGATGACGAGGTCGAGGGCAGCGAGCGCGGTCGTCATGGCCTCGAGGTCATCGTTGGACTTCTCGACTCGTCGCGAGAGCTCATCGAGGATCCGCTCGACCTCGAGCCGTTCGGCGAGCTCGGCCTCGCGCAACGCGTTGTTCGCTTCCATGATCTCGAGCGGCTCGATGAAGACGGTCTGCCCGCTTGCGGATTGGTCGTGAACGATCCCTTTGACCGCGGCGCGGTGCTCCGCCTTCACCGGCACGACGTACCGGCCACCGCGTTGGGTGACGATCGGGTCCTGCAACAGCCGGAGCAGATCCGGCGAACGTACGAGGCCGTCGAGGCGTTGCTGGAGACGAGCCTGCGCCGCACGCAGGTTTCCGCGCAGCGACCCGAGCCGCGGGCTCGCCCGATCGAGGACGTCACCGGTCGCGCCGATCGCGTTCTCGATCGCGGCGGCGACATCGCCCGGAGGCCGCGCGAAGCGGGCGCGCGCGGCGAGCGGCGGGTACGGACGGACGTCCGCGAACAGATGCTCTGCGGCGCGGATCGTGTCCGCCACGGCGATGAGCTGGACCGGATCGAGCGTCCCCCCGAGCTTGGCCCGCCGAAGCGGGTCGCGGATGTCGCGCGCGCCGCGCAGGCCGCTCGATGGGCTCCTGCGCATGAGATCCCGCGCCGCTGCCGTCTCGTCCTGGAGACGCTCCGCCTCACGAAGGTCCGTCGTCGGGAAGAGCGCCTCGGCGAGCTCGCGCCCAGGCGCGAACGCGGTCCGCTCCGCGACAAGGCGGCGCACCGCGGGCAGCTCGAGGCGAGCCAGCGCGGCGTCGTTCAAGGCCGGGAGACTCCGCTCGACCCGCGCACATATAGGCGCCAGGGCTTGCTCGTCGTCGCGTGATCGTTCAGGCCGACGCGGACCGATCGCACCACGCGCGCCGGCGGGACCGGCGGTGCGTCACGGACCGTCAGCACGGAGCGCACCAGATCGAGATTCGTGTGTTCGGTCGTGAGGCCGAAAGCGCGAGCGAGCTTTCCCGGGCCCGCAAGCGCACGGGCTTCGGCGTCGTCGAAGCCCGCGAGCGGCTCGGCGCCCCGCAGCAGGACCGCGCCGGCGACGCCGTCGCTCTCGGTCACGATGTTGAGGCAGTAGTACATGCCGTAGACGAAATACACGTAGCTCCTTCCGGGAGGTCCGAACATCGGCGCGGTCCGCGGCGTCGGCCCCCGATACGCGTGCGAGGCCGGATCGCGCACGCCAAGGTACGCCTCCACCTCGACGATCCGCGCCATCTTGGTTGAGCCCGGCGTCTCCAGACCAAGGACCTTACCGAGGAGATCGCGGGCCACTCTGAGCGTCGGTCGGGCGTAGAAGTCGCGCGGGAGGCGCTTGCCGGCGAGCGCCGTCCCCGGCTCAGCCGCCCTTGCGAGGATCGAGCGCGTCCCGGAGACCGTCACCGATGTAGTTGACGGAGAGGACGGTCAGGAAGATCGCGAGACCCGGGAAGATAGCGAGATGCGGCGCGAGATCCAGATAGTTCTGCGCGTCGAAGAGCAGCCGTCCCCACGTCGGGACGTCGGACGGAAAGCCCAGGCCGAGGAACGACAGCGTCGATTCGAGAATGATCGCGCCGCCGACTCCGAGCGTCGCGGCAACGAGCACGGAGCTGAGCACGTTCGGAAGGATGTGCTTCGTGATGATCCTGGCATCGGTAGCGCCGACGGTCCGCGCGGCCTCGACGAACTCCTTGTTCTTCAGCGAGAGGAAGTTCGCGCGCACGAGCCGCGCGACCGGCATCCAGGTGAGGATCCCGATGACAGTCACGATCATGAGGAAGATGCCGACCTCCGGCCCGAAGAGCTTTCGCAGGGTGTCGCGGAAAAGGAAAATGATGATGAGGAGCAGGGGCAGGATCGGGAGCGACAGGAAGAGGTCGGTCACGCGCATAAGCGGGTTGTCGAGCTTCTTGAAGTAGCCGGCCAGGGCGCCGAACGCCGTCCCCAGCGTGATCGCAAGGACTACGGCGGTGATACCGACGGCGATCGACACGCGGCCGCCCCAGAGCATTCGGGCGAGCAGGTCGCGACCGAGGTCGTCGGTGCCCATCGGATGCGCTAGGGATGGACCCTCGATGGCCCGCGAGAAATCGATCACGTTGATCGGGGTCGTGTAGATGAACGGCCCGAGCGTCGTGCCGAGGATCAGGATGATGAGCGTCACCATTCCCGCCATCGCGAGCGTGTGGCGTTGGAACTGGTACCAGGCGTCCTTCCAGAGCGACCGAGGTGGCCGCATCATGTCCGCCGTCGCGGCCATCGGCATCTTCCTTACGTTGGTGGTGGTGGCCACTAGGCGTACCTGATCCGGGGATCGAGGACGGCGTACATCACGTCGGCGATCAGGTTGAAGAGGACGACGAGGACCGCAAACAGGAACACGATCGCGGCGACGACGGGCGTGTCGCTGTCGCTTATCGAGCGAATGAGCAGCTCGCCGATCCCCGGTACGCGGAAGATCTGCTCGGTGACGATCGCGCCGGCGAACACCGCCGGAACACCGAGGGCGACCAGGGTCACGACCGGGATGAGGCTGTTTCGGAGAACGTGCCGGATCACGACGAGCCGCTCCGCGATGCCTTTGCCGCGTGCCGTCCGGACGTAATCAAGCGGAAGGTGCTCGAGCATCTCGGCGCGGATATACCGTGCCAGCGTCGCCGTGTCGAACAACGCGAGCACGATGATCGGCATGATCGATTGCTTCATCTGATCGATGAACGATCCGAAGTCCTTCACCTTCAAGGTCGAGTCGTAGATGAATGGGAACCAGTGCAGGTTGATGCTGAACAGGATGATCAGTAGGAGACCGGTGAAGAACGTCGGGACCGAGAAACCGATGAACGCGAAGGTGGTCGCCAGGTGGTCGAAGATCGAGTAGCGCTTCACCGCGGAGATCATCCCGATCGGGACCGCCAGAGCGATACCGAGGATGTACGCGACGCCGACCACCGCGAGGGTGTTGGGCAGTCGTTCGATGAGCAGGTTGATCACGGGCAGGTGGCTCATGAAGGAGTAGCCGAAATCGCCTTTAACCAACGCCAGCAGCCACTTCACATATCGGACGTGCCAGGGCTGATTGAGCCCGAGCGATTCGCGAATCCTCTCGCGTACCTCGGGTGGCACGTTGGGGTTGTTCGCGAATTGACTGAGGGGGTCGCCGGGCGCGAGAGCGAGGATGGCGTACACGACGAAGCTGATGACGAGCAAGGTCGGAATCGCGATCACTAACCGTCGAATGATGTATCGCCCCACGCTACGGCCACCTCACCCCATCGAGGCTGGTGTCGGTAGTGCGGTGGAGGTCTTCCACCGCACTACCGTACACCGTCGTTAGTCCGTGCTTACGGCGTCTTGTACCAGTCCGCGATGTTCCACATCTCAGAGTCCCATGGGTTCAGGTTCGTTCCCTGAAGGGCCTTGCTCTTTCCAGAGGCCACCTGGAAGCGGTTCACCAGCGGGATGACCACGACGTCCTTGATGAGGATGTCGTTGGCCTGGATCCCGAGCTGGTTCAGCTTCGTCTGGTCCGTGGTCGTGCGCATCTGTTCGACGATCGCGTCGTACGCCGGGTTGGAGTACCGGTGGTAGTTGTTCTGGTTCCAGTTGTTGGACTTCTGGGCGATCTGCTTGGTCGTCCAGCCGGCCATGTAGCCCGTGATGTCGGGCGTCGAGCCGTTCGTGAACATCGACAGGTCGTAGTAGAAGCGGTTCGCGCCGTCGGCCGCGTTCGAGAAGAACACGCCGCCGGCGATCGAGCGGAGCTCGACCTTGAAGCCCACGGCCTCCCAGTTGGCCTTCAGGATGTCCTGCTCCTTCTGGCGCAGGGCGTTGACCGTGGTGGCGAAGAGGACGTTCAGCTTGATGCCACCCTTGGCACGGACGCCGTCGGATCCCTTCGCCCAGCCGTTGTCGTCAAGCAGTTTGTTGGCGGCGGCCGGGTCGAACTTGCACACGCTCATGCTCGCTGTGTTCTTCGAGGTCCAGTCGTCATTGCCCAGGAGCTGATTGCACGTGGAGGTGCCCGTCAGGCCGTTGCCATACAGCTGGTCACCGATGGTCGCGCGGTCTGAGGCCATGGCGAGAGCCTGCCGGACGATGAGGCCGTCGGGGCCATTGAAGAAGGGATGCTTCGTAGATGGCTCGGAGCGGTTGTCGCCGAGAGCCGGGTCGGGGTTCGCGAAGTTGACGTTGACGCGCTCGACGTTCGAGCTGGCCTTGCCGAGGTAGTCGCCCTTGCTGCTGCCCTGGATCAGGGCCTTGAGCACGGGGGCTTCCACCTGCAGGTTCCATCCGTAGTCGACGTCGCCGGTCTGGAAGACCGCGCGCGCCGCGGACAGCGCGTCGCCGCCGCCCTTCAGCTGGACGGTCTTGAAGTACGGCTTCTTGGCGTCGCGGTAGTTCGTGTTGATCTCGTAGGTCACGACGTCGCCGGACTTGAATTCGGTGAGCTTGTACGGCCCGGTGCCGACCGGCTTGAGGTTCTCCGGGCACTCGCTCGCCTTCGCGCCGAGGCACTTCTCGAACTGTGCCTTCTGCATGATCTCGTTGCCGCCACCCGTTCCGAACTGGTAGGGGTTCGCGGTCGCCGCCTCATAGGTGACGGTGACGGTCGTCGGGTTCGTTGCGACGACCGACTTCACGCCAGACATGAAGTCAGAGTTCGGGTCGGCGGTGTCGACGTCCGCCATGTACTTGGATGTGAACACGACGTCGTCGGCCGTCACGGCC
>Ga0193719_10000520_pt1 | contig 14537 bp, 4 predicted proteins | sample U2a2metaG_FD_160103 | JGI IMG/M metagenome (GOLD analysis project Ga0193719, IMG submission 160103) | Soil microbial communities from a riparian zone of the East river system, Colorado, United States - U2a2 | ecosystem: Environmental > Terrestrial > Soil > Riparian zone | place: USA: East River... | reverse complement strand
GCGATGTTTTCAGCAACCCTTCAATCTGCGAGAAATCGAGGCCGGGGTCTTCCCCTCGCTTTCCTTTCCACAAACTCATGGCATAGTAATACTGGGCTCGCCCATTACGCGGTTGAAGTTGCGCAAAACGGCGGAAACGATCGATTACTTCCCCCGCTTGGCCGGGCGAGCTGTTGTAGGCCTTGGAGAGAAAAAGATAGCAGTCGGGATCGGATGGGTTCAGATCAGCCCCTTTCAGCAGGGACTTGACCGCGTCGTCGTAATTTCCGCGGGCATACAGAGCCATGCCTAGTCCGATCATCAATCTTGCTGACTTGGGATAGCGGTCGCTGGCCTGCTGAAACACCTCAACGGCGGGCCCGAGCGTGCGATGCAGAAGCAGTTCACTTCCCCAGTCGAACAGGTTGCTCTCGCTGGGGTCGGCGTGCGCAGCGGTTTCGTATTCATTCGCCGCCACTACGAAGTTTCCGTCCTTCTCTTCGATCTCGCCCAGCAGGTTATGCAACTCCGCCGTATTCTTTAATTTCAAGAGATCGTGGACCAGTTGCCGGGCGTCGGCCGGCCGCCCGGTAAGAATATAAGCCAACGCCAGATCGTAACCGTTGTCGTAAGAAGAAGGATCGATTCGCTGGGCTTGCTCGAGAAACGGCGCAGCTTTCGCAACCTGCCCCGCCCGGACATAAGATTCGCCCAGGTTATGATTAGCGTCGAAGTTTCGCGGCTCGATTTCGACGGCTTTTTTGAATTGCATCTCCGCCAAATCAGGTTTCCCCAGACGCATGAAATTTGCAGCCAGATTGCTTCTTGCGGCTGCAGAATCCGGCTTCAGGCGTACCGCCTTCTCGAGGTGAGGGTTAGCCTTGGCATCCTCCGATTGCGCGGAATAGACCAATCCCAGAAGTTCATGAGTTTCAAAGCTCTCGGGAACCTGGCGCAAGATGCGTTCCAGTCGCACCGCAGCTTCCGCATACTGGCGTGAGTCGTACTGGGAGACGGCAGCCTGGAATTCGCCATCCAAGCTCTGGGCATCCAGGCTCGGGCTCTGCCCACCCCCGGCGGCTGCCACCGGCAGCCGTGTGAGGAGAGACAGCAGGACAATCCACATCGACCGGTGTCTGATGATCACGGCCTTCGTATGTTAGCACCGCACCCCAGAAAGGGAGCAGCAATAAGGATTGGGGGAGGGTTCTCAGAAGAAGCGCTTCAGGGGAAGCGCCTCTTCCGAGGAATATCACACTAGCCTAGAAGTACAGCTTCAGAGCGAACTGGATCTGTCTCGGATCGTAAGGAGCATCACGAGTAGAGCCGATCTCTCCGAAGTTCGAACTCGTATAGTTGTTCGCCCCGCCGATGGCGACCACGCCGTTGCCACCGAACCCGGGGGAGTTGAAGTTCGGGTGATTGAGAATGTTGAAGAACTCCGAACGGAATTGCAACTTGAAGCGCTCCGTGAGCTGGAAGTCTTTAAAGAGCGAGAAATCCAGTCTGCGGAATGGGGGTCCCGAAATCTGCGTGGGAGGACCGCCCAGGGCGCCAAGGCCCGTTAACGCCGAGCATCCGGCCACCGAAGTAGGATCAGGGACACCACCAGCTCCCAACTTGCAAGGCTGGGAGAACGCTGCCGGATTTCCGAACCAGCTTAGCGCTCCATTCGAGTCAGTATGCAACCCGAGTTTCGGGCTTTGTCCCTTGACCACCAGATCGTAGCAGTTTGTCCCCTGAGCTGTGCCCGAAGGACAAGGAAGGGTAATTGGTTGTCCGCCCTGCAGCGTAGCGCTCCAATTCACGCTCCACCCGCTCGCCAGAATACTCCCAACTCCCGAAGACGAGGCCATGTAGCGTTTGCCCTTGCCGAAGGGTAGCTCGTAACCACCGCTGAAGTGGAAGACGTTCCGAATATCGAAAGAAGCCAGACCGTAGTCGTAGTGGATCCCAGCCCCGGGAACATCCGGAGCACGGAAGCCTTGCAAGCTTCCTCCGTTAAGCAAGTCGCCCGCGTCCGACATTGTCTTGGAGTAGGTGTAGGTGGCCAGGAAGTTCAGGCCGCTCGCAAACTGCTTTTCCACCTTGGTCTGCAGCGAATGGTACCAGCTGTTGCCGTTGGTGGTTGCATAACTTGCGCCTGACCCAAAATCCGGAAACGGACGAAAGTCATTGGCCGATACACCCGTGGGCAGTACCGTGGGCACAATGCTGGTGACGTTATTGGAATTGGGGAACGCCTCCAAATGACGCGCTAGCGAGGTCACGTAGCCCGCCTGCACCGACATCGAAGGAGTCAATTGATACTGCACGGTGAAGTTTCCACCCATGGAGTATGGAGTTAGGTACTTAAACTGAATTCCGCGCAATGCCAAGCCACTGGCGTTGACCAGTGTCGGATCCAGCGGAGTACAGGAAAATCCAGTTTCCAGGGTTGCACTTCCGATGGGCGTCGCCGTGGGGCTGGCGCACCCCGTATATGTGATTGGCGTATTGTCATCGTTCGCCTTGAACTGGAAGTTGAACTGGAACGGATAGTTCTCTCCCAGGTTCGGCGAGAAACCGCGATTCTCAAACCCGTTGTAGAACATACCAAATCCGCCCCGGGCAACCAGTTTCGGCGTGACTTGATAGGCAAAACCGACCCGTGGAGCAAAATTAGTCTTCTGCGACTCTCCAAGGCCCTTGCCGTACTTGTTGCCGATCACGGGGGTTATGCCATCCTTGGCCAGCAAGTCGGTGAAGCAGGTCGGGCAACCCGTAGAGAAGCTCGCAGGGTTGGTCCCCTGCGGGAACAAGAACAGCGCACTGCCCGTCGGAGGCCCGCCCGGAACGAAGTTCGCCTGGGCCCCGTGGTGCTCAAACACCAGACCGAAGAAGTCCCAGCGCAAGCCCAAGTTGACGGTCAGCTTAGGGGTAACCTTCCAGTCATCATTGATGTAGCTGCCGTAGTAGTTCTTTCCGTTGTCAGTTAACGATATGTTGGAGACGAACACGGCGTTGGCGCTATTTTGTGCGCCGGGGCCGCCAACAAAGTCAGGCCCTCCCACGGTCGAGGCGATCGGGGACAGCAGGAACTGGGCGATGCCCGTGTTCTCCGAAGAGGGGCTCGCGCCTGGAATGTTGGTATACACGCCATCGAAGTTGAACTGTCCACGTGACCACGGTGGCTGCAGGGTCGAGAATTTTACGTGCTGGAATTCGAAACCCATTTTGAAGGTGTGTTTGCCGTAGATCTTGGTGAAGTCGTCGGTCACCTGGAAAGTCGAGCTGACTTCATCCGAAGGCAGGAAGGCGTTGCTGCCCAGAGTTTGCAGTCCCTGGATGCCGAACGCCGGAAGCCCACCATTTTCGCGTTCCTGAGGAATTCCCGAGATGCCAAACTGTCCGGGCAGGTCGCTCAGATCATTGGCGGCGGGTGACACACGTGTGGTGTGGAGGTAGTTCAACCCTGCACGCGCAACGTTAACCAGGGTCGGAGAAAACACATGGGTCCAGGCCAGGGCGCTCTGTTGCGCCAGTGCGGTTTGAGGACCTTCCTGGAAACCGCCGCCATCCGCAACGCCCCCGAAAATGCCGGGAATAAATTGTGGGTCGTCCACATAGCTGAAGCGATAGAAAATCTGGTTCTTATCGCTGAGGTTGAGGTCGAGCCGGGTGTCGAAGGCGTTACGATTTTCGCTAATGGCCGGCGATGTCGTGAAGTTCGACTTGAGTGCCCCGTTGATGGGTGCGGGATAAAGGTCCAACAACTTGATGGCGTTCGCATCCAACCGGCCAGCCGGCAGTATGTTCAGGTTGCAGGCAGCAAGCGTATAGGTGGTCGTACTGGCCGGGCAGGTACCGAACGGATCGCGGACAAATCCGCCCGCCACAGCTCGCGTCGTCGCAGGATCGAGAATCGTCCCAGTAGGCATGGTTCGACCTAGGAGGTCGGTTTGTGTGCCCGTTTGCCCCGTGATGATCTCTTGGAAATTGGTGTAACCGCTGCTTCGCTCCAGATCGGTAGGCACACTCCCGGTGTGGGGTGATCCCTGGCGGCGGCGCAGCCCTTCGTAATCTCCGAAGAAGAAGACTTTGTTCTTGATCACCGGTCCGCCGATGGCTACACCGAACTGGTTCAGCCGCAATTCGCCCTTTTTCGTGGTGTTGCCCACGCGCTCAAAATAGTCGGCGGCATCCAGCTTGTCATTGCGGAAAAATTCCCAGCCGGCGCCGTGGAAGCTGTTGGTGCCGGACTTGATGGTGGCGTTGAGAACCGCGGCGCCCGAGCGACCGTACTCAGCGCTGAAGTTCGTGGTCTGAACTTTGAATTCCTGAATCGCGTCGACCGGAGGAAGCACCACAAAATTGGTGCCGTTGAGGAAGTCTACCGTGTCCGAGTTGTTGTCAATTCCATCCAGCAAGTAGTTGTTCTGCGCCGGCCGCGAGCCGTTGGCCGCAAAGGCGCCGCTCGCCGCGTTGCCGCGCGTGTCAGCCTGAGGCGAGTTCACTCCGGCGGACAACTGGGCCAGAAACGTGAAGTTTCGGCCGTTCAGCGGAAGGTTGTTCACATTGCGGGAGTTGACCACCTGTCCAACAGATGCGTCCTGCGTTTCGAGGACGGGGGTGGTGGTCGTCACCTCCACTGTCTCGGTGACCGCGCCGGGCTTGAGGGTAAAATTCACCACCACGCTCGCGCCCACGTTGACGGCGATGTTCTTCTGCTCAGTGGTCTGAAAACCCTGGGAGGTCGCCGTAATCTTGTAGTTTCCGATGCGTACTGGGGTGAACTTGTAGCTGCCGTCGCTGTCTACTGTGGTCGAGAGAGTAGCGGCCGTACCTTCGTTAGTCAGCGTGACGGTAGCTCCGCCAAGCACCGCTCCCGAAGCGTCCGTGACCGTCCCCAGGATGCTTCCGGTGTCAACCTGGGCCTGCACTGGAATGGAGCTCAACAGCATAGCGCTGGCGGCGATCGCCAACGATGTTCGCAGGATCCAAGACGAAACGGCCTTTCGTTTCATGACTTCCTCCCCAAGCTTCACGGCTCAGCGCGTTAAACGTTTTCCGGTTTTGAATGTAAACGTGTACATCCAAATGCCGACGACTTTAGTCCAGGTTCTGAGAACTTGTCAAGAACAAACTAATATCTTTGTACTAGTAAACCAAGGTGCCTCTTCCGCTTCGGGCCTTGGCGCCTAAACCGCTGATTTTCCAGCCTTGCCGGCGCCCTGATTTGGATTAACTTCTCCCCGGTGCTAACATGCGCAGGCTGGGCCACTGCCGCCAGGACGCTTCCGTGGCGCGCCACAAACACGAAGATCCCCTTGTCCTCACGTCGAGCGTTTTCACGTCGAACTTTCCTGAGAGGAATGCGCTGGTCGCCTGTGCTTTTTCTTCCGGCACCTATGCTAGGATCGCCCTTCCGGTCCTTCGTCACGGCAGTTCGCTCCGATCAAACTCCGCCTCTTCCCTGCGCGGATCTTCGTCTGACTCCGCACTACCCTGCGAAGTCTCCCCTCGAAGATGTCCTTCGCCTAGTACGGCCTGGCTCCGATGAATACGTACTGGAAAAGTACGCCTTCGAAATCACGCCGCTGCTCAACGACTGGAGCCGGGAACTGCGGGCAACGCCGCCCGCTCGCGATGTCCTGGCCAAATTCTTGGATGTCTCGATCGAAGCCACTTCTCTGATCTCGAGACAGGAGATCAAACTGCGGTCGGCGAATGGCCTAGAGGTCTTTCGCCGACACTTTGCCGGCGATGTCATCTCTGGGCGCGAGCGATTTCTGGCGGAGATCAAAACCTATCTGGCAGGGATGTCGCCGCTCGAAACGGCTGAATTCGAAATTGTCGGCATCCAGCAGACCGCAAGTTCAGGGTTGGCTGTCGACCTCACGATTCGCTACGACTTTGTCGGCAGGCGCCCGGACGCGGGGCGCGAGGAGCGCGTCGGACAGTGGCGAACTCGGTGGTCGCGCGATGGGTATGGGGCCTGGAGAGTTCTCCAATGGAAGACCAGCGAGGAGGTTGTCAGTCGGACCCGGGAGCCCATCTTCCTGGACGTTACTTTCCAGGCTCTTGGCCACACGGAATCGTACAGAAATCAGATGCTTCGCGGAGTAGACCACTGGCGCACGGTCTTGGACGGAGCCTGCGGGATTGATGTTTACGGCAACCACGGCTTGGCGGTGGGAGACATCGACAACGACGGCCTGGATGATCTCTACATCTGCCAGCCCTCCGGTCTTCCCAACCGCCTTTATCGCAATCGCGGCGATGGAACCTTTGAGGATGCCACCGAACAATCCGGAGTCGACGTGCTGGATGGGACGGCCTGCGCCCTGTTCGCGGATTTCGAAAACAAGGGGTGGCAAGACCTTCTGGTGGTTTGCGCCAGCGGTCCGCTGCTCTTTTTAAATCAGGGAAAAGGAAAGTTTCAACTCAAACGCGATGCCTTCAAGTTCGCGCGACCGCCCCAGGGCACCTTCACCCACGCCGCCATCGCTGACTATGACTGCGACGGCCTTCTCGATGTTTATTTCTGTCTTTACAGCTACTATCTGGGGCTGGACCAGTATCACTATCCCGTTCCTTATTTCGACGCCCGGAACGGTCCACCCAATTTCCTGTTCCACAACCAAGGCAACGCCAGCTTTGAGGACCGCACTGAGGTGGCGGGTTTGAACCGGGACAATAACCGCTATAGTTTCGCCAGCGCGTGGGGTAGCGATAGGCCTGGTGGTTTGCCCGACCTGTATGTAGCTAACGATTTCGGGCGAAGCAACCTATACCGCAACCGGGGAGATGGAACCTTTTCCTCGGTCTCAAGCGAAGCGGGTGTCGAGCAGCCCGGCGCTGGGATGAGCGCAACCTGGTTCGATTTCGACCGGGATGGAAATCAAGATATCTATGTGGCCAACATGTGGTCGGCCGCCGGTATCCGGGTCTCTGAACAATCCCTATTCCATGAGAAGGAAACAGAGGACATCCGCGCGCTTTACCGCCAGCACGCGCGCGGGAATTCCTTGTATCGAAATCAGGGAAACGGGAAATTCCAAAACGTAAGCCAGCAAGCGGGAGTCGAGATGGGCCGCTGGGCCTGGTCTTCCGATGCCTGGGATTTCGATCACGACGGCTATCCCGACCTCTACGTTGCCAACGGCTACATTTCCGGGACGGACCCTCTCGACCTTTCCAGTTTCTTCTGGCGGCAAGTGGTGGCGAAATCGCCTAGCAATCCAACCGCGGCGTTGAACTACGAGCGGGGATGGAATGCCATCAATGAACTGGTCCGCTCAGACTCTTCCTGGAGCGGCCGCGAGAGAAATGTTTTCTACGCCAACAATCAGGACGGCACGTTTTCTGAAGTCTCGGGCACGGTCGGTTTAGATTTTCCCGACGATAGCCGTGCCTTTGTACTGGCCGACCTGGACCACGACGGGCGGCTGGAAGTGGTCCTCAAAAACCGTACCGCTCCGCAGCTTCGCATGTTACGCAACGCCATGAAGGATCTGGGCCACTCCGTCGCCTTGCGGCTGCACGGACGGAAAAGTAATCGCGATGCGATCGGGACGGCAGTGACGCTCGAGGCGGCAGAACCTGGCCAGGCGCCGCTTCGCCAGACCAAATATCTCCAGGCCGGCTCCGGATTCCTATCCCAGCACTCCAAGGAACTTTTCTTCGGGATTGGAAAAGCGGAAGGCACCGTGCGCGCCACCATCCGCTGGCCCAGCGGACTGACCCAAGCGTTTGAGCGTTTACCCGTGAACCAGCGCATTGAGATCGAGGAAGGCTCCGCGGTCTTTGCGGCCAGGGCCTTTGCGGCTGCACTTCCCGCTTACCTACGAGCGGGCGAATCTCCACCGCCGGCGCCTCTGCCGGCGGCAGTCGAAACCTGGCTGATCGACCCGCTGAGCGCGCCAGATTTTTCCCTGCCCGACCTCGCCGGCAAAATGTGGGATTTGCGGTCGTTTCGAGGCGGCCCTTTGCTGCTCAATTTTTGGACCACAGCTTCGCCGGCATGCGTGGAACAGGTGCGGATTCTCGAGCGGGATCAGTCGGCCCTCTCCTCCAGCGGTCTTCGCGTCGTGGGGGTCAATGTAGATAGCATTTCGAACGAACCGGGGTGCGATCCTAAGGCTCTGCCATGGTTCGTCTCCAAAGAACGGATCTCCTTTCTCACTCTGGTCGCAACCCAGGATGTCGCCGGCGTCTACAACATTGTCTATCGCTACCTGTTTGATCGCCGCCGCGACCTCGCACTCCCCACGTCTTTCCTGGTCGATGCCGCCGGCATGATTGTCAAGATCTATCAGGGGCCGACAAATCCGGAACGGTTGGCGGCAAGTCTGAAAGATGACATACACGCGCTGCCACGGTCTGCTGGCGATCGCACTCGCAAAGCCCTTCCATTTGGAGGAACGCTCTACCAGGGAACGTTTCAACGCAACGACTTTACTTACGGAGTCGCATTTTTCCAGCACGGCTATTTGGATCAGGCCGAGGCGGCCTTCAGGCAGGTCATCGCTGCCAAGCCGGACGATCCCGAAGCTCACTACAACCTGGGAACACTCTATTTGAGACGAAATGCCCTCTCCGAAGCACGCCAATATCTCGAGCAGACCGTGAAGCTACGCCCCAATTACCCGGAAGCGTGGAACAATCTTGGAATGCTCGACGCCCAGCAAGGTCACACGGATGCGTCCGTCCGCAACTTCGAGCAATCCCTGCAGCTACGGCCAGACTATGCCATCGCGCTCGCGAACCTCGGAAACCTTTACCGGCGGCAGGGAATGTTTGCGGAAGCGGAAAAACTACTGAATCGCGCCCTCGAGCTTGAGCCGGATAACCCTGAAGTCAACTACAACCTGGGAATGCTTTTCGCCCGCCAGGACCGGGTCGATCGCGCCGCGCATTACTTGGAACGAGCCGCGACCTTACGGCCCGACTATCCCGACGCGCTCAACAATCTGGGCGTTCTTTTTGTCCGCGAAAAGAACTATTCTGCGGGGGAAGAGAAATTCAAGACTTGCATCCGCGTGGCGCCAAGCTTTGACCAAGCCTATCTCAATCTGGCCCGTCTCTACGTGATTTTGAACGACAAAGAAAGAGCCAGGGAAGTCCTGCACACACTGCTTCGCCTGCAACCTCAGCACAAGGTCGCTCAGCAGGCGCTGGAGATGCTAAATTGAACTTTTGCAGTTCTGTTCGGCACAGATCGACGATGCAAAGATCTGCCGACAGAGCCCGCGCGGAGGCACGCTGGACAATGGTGGCTGGCGCTTCATTTCAGTATTCGCCGGACGCCGGAACCAGTCGGCCAAAAGTGCGCGGAATGCTTGCCCTGACACTACTTTTCATTTCCCCCCTCGGCTATGCAGCGCCGCAATCGGCCTCCGGTTCGAGCCGCGGCGCCCAGCCATCCACAGCTTCGAAAAGCCCGTCCTCGTTTCTGGAAGCGGAAAGTCTGCTTCGCCAGGGTTCTGTCGAGGAGGCGAAAAAGAAAATCCAGGAACAGCTCGCCCTGCATCCCTCCAGCGTCGAGGGTTACAACTTGCTAGGAATTGTTTATAGCGACCAGAAGGATTACGCCAATGCGAGGGAAGCATTTCAGCACGCGCTGCAGATCGACCCCAACTCCACCAAAACCTTTAACAACCTGGGCAATCTCTACGTCGCCCAGGAAAGGCTCGACCTGGCGGAAAAAGAATTCAGGAAGGTCCTGCGCCTTGATCCCGGCAATAGCGATGGAAACTATAACCTGGGTCTGGTCCTGATGGCCCGTGGCCTACCGGCCGAGGCCATTGCAAACTTTCTGCGGGTGCGACCCGCCAATATGGCGACTCAATTCAACCTGATTCGCGCCTACCTTCAGGCCGGCCGCAACGCCGAAGGTTTGAAGGTCGCCAAAGACCTTTCCCGGCAAAGTACGGACAATGTCCAGTTGCATTTCACACTGGGTGTCCTGCTGGCCTCTGCCAAGCAATACGCCTGGGCTCGGCGGGAACTGGAAAAGGCCAACGCCCTACAGCCGGAAACTTTCGAGATTCTCTTCAATCTGGGCCAGACCTGTCTGCGCAGCGGCGACTACGAAAAAGCTGAACTGATTTTGAATCGAGCGCTGAAAATCAAGCCCGATTCGCCTGCCGCTCTCTACTTGCTGGCCCAGGTCTATTCCGAGCAGACCCGAGCCGTGGATGCTCTGGATTTGCTAGCCCGCGCCCATAAGCTGGCCCCTCAGGACACTGACATCATTTTCCTCTTAGCCCGGGTCAGCATGTCCCAAAATTATTTCGAAGACGCGATCCCCCTGCTGGATTCGGGTTTGACAATCGCGCCCAAACGAGCCGATCTGCATGCCGCCCTGGGGGAAAGCTACTTCATGGCGGGCAAAGTGGAGAAAGCGATCGAAGAGTTCAAGCGATTGATCGACCTCGATGCCTCCGCCCGATCCTATGCCTTTCTGGGCCTCTCATACCGGCATCTGGGGCGCTTCGACGAGGCCAGAAAATATTTTCAGGAAGGCCTCAAGCTGGATCCCCACAACGCTTCCTGCCTGTTCAACATGGGCTACATCGAGGGTCGTCAGGGAAATCAGGCAGCCGCCGAACAACTATTTCAGCGGGCCCTGAAATCTAATCCTGATTTTTCCGAAGGGCTGCTGGAGTTGGCCAATCTGCGAATCGCCGACAAGAAATTTGAGGAAGCCGCAACCCTGCTCAGAAGATACGTCAAAGTAAGCCGCGACCCTGCCTCCGGATACTACAAGCTCGCCATGGTCGAGCGCAGCCTTCATCAAAACGAAGCCGCACAACGCGATTTGAGCGTCTTCCAGACTCTCTCCAAAGACTCTTCCCCGGGTCCCTATCCGTATCAGCACCTTTTCGAATACCTCGACAACCGATCCCACCTCGCTCCCCAGGCTCGGACTCAACTCGATCAGGCTGAACTGGTGGAACAGACCAAGAAGCATCCCGACCGTCCGCAAGATCTGTATCTGTTGGCGGAGACATATCTGAAACTGGGAAAACCGGAAGAAGCCCGAAACACGATCGCCCAGCTCGACCAGATAAGTGCGGGCGACTACCGCACTCAGACCGGCGTGGGCGTGCTGCTCGCGCGCTACCGTTTGTATGACGATGCCATCCGGCATTACCAGACGGCATTCGAAGCCAATCCCGACTCCGACGACGTGAAATTCGATCTGGCCGACGCCTATTTCCGCAAAGGCCTCTACGAGCAGGCTCTCGAGGCTGCTTCGAAAGTTTCGACCCCGGGTCAGCAGGATGCCGCGTTCCTTGCCTTGCTCGGTGACATCCACGCCCATCTCGGCAACACGGCTAAGGCGGAAGAAATTTTCCGCGATGCGATCCGCCGTAACCCTGACAATGACCAGTACTACCTCTCGCTCACGCTGGTCCAACTCCGCAGCAAGGACGTCAACGGCGCGGAACAGACATTGCAGACAGGCCTGGCCCGAATTCCCAGCTCCGGGAAAATTCTTTGGGGTTTGGGAATTGTCTCGGCCCTCGAAGGTAAAACAGGACAAGCCGCCGCGCGCCTCGAACGCGCCGTGGAGCTGCTGCCCGAGTGGCCGGGCAGCTATTCCACTCTGGGCGTTTTCTATTACCAGACAGGTCAAATCGCAAAAGCCCGCGAAGTGCTGAATCGTTTCAAGGGGAGCAATACCGGCGGCCTGGATGTGAACCGCATCGAAGAAGTCCTGTCCCGAGCTCCCGCAACCTCACCTTCGGCGGAGGCACCGATGTCCATGGTCGCCAGGCAGCAACTGCTCCAGCTCGCGCTGTCGCTCGCCGACCGCACCCTCTAAGCCTGGCGACGATGAACCATGATCACCAAGAAATACGAGATGGGCTATCCGAGAATAGGTAAAGAATCGAAAGCAAGTAAGGGGCTCGCTCTCGGTACGGCGTGCAGCCCAATCCTTGCGCTATGCTTTGTCATATTTCTGGCCATCGATCTGCTGGCCTTTGCAAGCCAGGCTCCGAAACTGGCTGACAGCGGAATCCCCGTACGCTACACCGATGTTCGCCAAGCCGCCGGTATTGTCTTTCTTCAGGACGCTACGGCCACCGACGAAAAGTACTACCTCGAAACCATGGGCACCGGGGTTGCGTGGCTCGACTATGACCAGGATGGGTTGATGGATCTGTTCTTTGTCCAATCCGCCGCCACCGACATCTACAAGCCTTCCCATCCCCTGCGCTGCGCTCTCTACCACAACAACGGGGACGGAAGCTTTACTGACGTCACCGAAAAAGCCGGCGTTGGTGGTGCAGGACACTACGGCCAGGGTGTCGCCGTTGGAGACTTCGACAACGACGGGTTTCCCGATCTCTACGTAACCGGCTATAACAGCGCCATCCTGTACCACAATAATGGCAACGGGACTTTTACCGACGTCACCGAAAAAGCCGGCGTGGCCGACGAAAGTGGATGGTCAACTAGTGCTGGTTGGTTCGATTATGACAAAGACGGCTGGCTCGACTTGCTCGTCACCAACTATATCGAGTGGTCGCCGAAGAATAATCTTTGGTGCGGCGAACGCCGGCCGGGCTACCGTTCCTATTGCCATCCCGGCAACTACAAGGGCCAGAAGACCAAGCTCTACCATAACAATCACGACGGTACCTTTAGCGACGTCAGCGACGCCTCGGGAGTCGGCAAGCCCGAATCGAAGGGCATGGGCGTGGTTTTGGCCGACTTCAACAACGACGGTTGGACCGACATCGCCATCGCCAACGATTCCTGGCCGAATTTTCTTTTCCTTAACAAGCGCAACGGGAAGTTTGACGATGTATCGTTCGTCTCCGGCATGGCGGCCAGCGAGGACGGACGGTACGAGGCGGGAATGGGTATTGATGCCGCCGACGTGGATGGCGACGGCTGGCAGGACGTCTACATCACCCACCTCGATTTCGAATTGAACCGTCTTTACCACAACAACCGCGACGGCACCTTCAATGACGACACTTATCGCTCCGGCATCGGCAACAAGGCCGTCCTGCTGAGCGGGGTCTCCATGAAGTTCGTGGACTATGACAACGACGGCTGGAACGACATTCTACAATTGAACGGCGCCATGCTGGACAACGTTCAGCTTTACCACAGCGAAGTGTCGTACAAGGAGCCGCTGCTGATGTTCCGGAACTTGGGCAAAGGTCAGTTCGCCAAGGTCTCGGACTCCCTGGGGCCTGATTTCATGCGCCTCATCGCGGGCCGCGGCCTCGCCACCGCCGACTACGACAATGACGGCGACAGCGACATCGCCATCAACAACCGCGGCGACTATCCCGAACTCCTGCGCAACGATGGCGGGAATGCCAACCACTGGCTGGAAGTACTCTTGATTGGAACCCGATCCAACCGCGACGGCATCGGCGCATCCCTAAAGCTAACCTCGGAAGACCTCGTGCGCGTCGAACAGGCCAAGGGCGGCATGAGTTATATGTCTGCCAGCGACCCTCGCATCCTGTTCGGCCTGGGAAAGCGCGATAGAATCGATTCTCTCGAAATCACCTGGCCCAGCGGTCAGGTCGACAAGCTGATGAAAGTGTCCATCGATCAGATCATCGCGGTCAAAGAAGGCACAGGAATTGTGCCGCACTCGTTCCCAAAAGTAGCGCCTCGGTAAAGCGCGAACAGGGTTGGCATCTTCGAACTTCCGCCAAAGCAGTGGCTACCAGGGCACAGCGACTCACCTATCATTTTGATAATAGTTCTCGGCAGGATGGTTCTTTGACCAAGCCTGGAGAGGTTCGATCAACGGGAAGAATCGCTGACGGCTTCAGCAGGTGTACGCGCCGCCTCAGCCAAGACGAGCTCCAGAGGTGACGGCTGAGGACACGAAATTGACCGACATTGATTCCTGATGTCGTAAAATCCTCATATGGATGCGACCAACGATGAGCTCCTTCAATCGCCGGTCTTCATTTCGCAGTCGTCAACCAGGCCGGTGTTCCTGCGGATTGACGACCGAAAATTGACGACTCCCCTCCGATGAATCTGCCACGACGCTATTTTCTGGGCTCGTCCCTGGTAGTCCTTGGCAGCACGCTGCTGGACGCGCTCACAACTCCACTCTGGCAGTGGAAAAACTCCGCCATTCTCCAAGCATCGCCGCTTGCGCCCCCACCGTCCGCTTCCTCCGTCGTGTACCTGGATGTGGCTCGCGAAGCCGGCCTGACGGCCCCCAACGTCTGGGGCGCCACCGATCACAAGAGTTACATCATCGAGGCCAAAGGAAGCGGCCTGGCCTTTTTCGATTACGACAACGACGGATGGCTGGATGTCTACCTCACCAACGGAACCAAGCTCGACGCCCGCTGGCCGCCCGGCAAAGCTCCCACGTCCCATCTGTACAAAAATAACCGCGACGGCACCTTCACCGATGTCACCGAAAAATCCGGACTGGCTCGCACCGGATGGCAGACCGGCGTTTGCGTCGGCGATTACAACAACGACGGATGGGACGACCTGTTCTGCTGCTTCTGGGGGCACAACATCCTGTTCCACAACAATGGGGACGGCTCTTTTTCCGATGTCACTCGTAA